>Ga0079224_100006861_pt1 | contig 15179 bp, 15 predicted proteins | sample Stecom2015_FD_80414 | JGI IMG/M metagenome (GOLD analysis project Ga0079224, IMG submission 80414) | Agricultural soil microbial communities from Utah to study Nitrogen management - Steer compost 2015 | ecosystem: Environmental > Terrestrial > Soil > Agricultural land | place: USA: Utah...
CACACCATTCGGCCCAGTAATCGACCAGAACAGGGCCGTCGGCCTTCAGCACTTCAGACTCGAAGCTGCTATCGGTCACGTGCACGATCAAATCACTCATGAGTATCTCCAGAAAAGGTTCGCCAGGCGCGGATGAGGACGATAATAGCATTCCCCCGGGGAAGTGTGAAACGCCGCTGCCCCGATGGCGACCCCGGCCTGTTTGTCGCACCGGGCGGACAAGCGTCCCGATGGTTGGGTAGAATCTCGCCACGTTCAACAGGGGAAACGCGCATGGCGCAGAATGAGCAGCTGGATTCGCCACTGGTGGCGACCATCGATCTGGGCTCCAACAGCTTCCACATGGTGCTGGCCAGGGTTGACCATGGTGAAGTGCGCATCGTCGAGCGGCTGGGCGAGAAGGTTCAACTGGCCGCCGGTCTGGACGAGAACGACAACCTGGCCGAAGACGCGATGCAGCGCGGGCTGGACTGTCTGCGGCGGTTCGCCCAGATGATCAATGGTCTGCCGCCCGGCGCCGTGCGCATCGTCGCGACCAGTACCCTGCGGGTTGCCCGCAACCGGGCCGACTTCCTGCGCCGGGCAAAGGAGATCATCGGCCACCGGGTGGACGTCATCTCCGGCCGCGAGGAGGCCCGCCTGATCTACCTCGGCGTGGCCCACACCCTGGCCGATGACGAAGGCAAGCGGCTGGTGGTGGATATCGGTGGAGGCAGTACCGAGTTCATCATCGGCGAGCGTTTCGAATCATTGTTGCGCGAGAGCCTGCATATCGGCTGCGTTTCCTTTGCCCGGCAATTCTTCCCCGATGGGCGCATCAGTGAGCGCGCCTATTCCCAGGCCTATACGGCGGCGCGGCTCGAGCTGATGCCGATCGAGCAGAACATCCAGCGGATGGGCTGGACCGAGGCCGTCGGTGCGTCGGGCACCATCCGCGCGGTCGGGCAGTGCATCCGTGGGGCCGGTCTGAGCAATGGCGAGGTGACCCGCGAGGGGCTGCAGTGGCTCAAGCGCAGGGTACTCAAGGCCGGTCATGTTGATCGACTGACCCTGCCCGGGCTGAAGGCGGAGCGGCGGGGCATTCTGCCCTCGGGGCTGGCCATCGTGGAGGCGCTGTTCGACGCCCTCAACGTGCAGACCATGGTGCATTCGGAGGGCGCCCTGCGCGAAGGCGTGCTCTACGAGCTGCTTGGCCGCCATCAGCATGAGGATGTGCGTGAACGTTCGCTGACGGCGCTGGCCGAGCGCAGCCATGTGGACCAGGAGCAGGCGGCCCGGGTGGAGAAGAAGGCCGCCAGCCTGCTCGGCCGGGTGGCTGACGCCTGGGGGCTGACCGACAGCAAGCATGCCGACCTGCTGCGCTGGGCCGCCCGGGTTCACGAAGTGGGTCTGGACATCGCCCACAGCCAGTACCACAAGCACGGCGCCTATCTGATCGAGCACGCCGACCTGCCGGGCTTCTCCCGCCAGGAGCAGCAGTCCATGGCCCTGCTGGTGCGCGGGCACAGGCGCAACCTGCCGTCCGATGAGAGGATCGCCGAGCTGGGTGAAGACGGACCGGCGCTGCGCCGGCTGTGCATGCTGCTGCGGCTGGCAATTCTCTATCACCATATCCGCGGCTATCAGGAGATGCCCGCGCTGGAGGCCGAGGCCGACGACAGCGGCCTCACGCTGTATTTTCCGCCGGGCTGGCTGGAGCAGAATCCGCTCACCCAGGCCGACTTCGCCCAGGAAGCCGGCTACTGGGCGAAGATCGGCTACAGGCTGACGGTATTCTGAGACGAGCTGGCGAGCTTCTCCAGCAGGGTGGCCTGGACGCTGCGCGGGTTCTGGTTGCCGGTGGGCGTGCTGCGCAGGTAGCTGCCGTCCGGCTGAAGCAGCCAGGCCTGAGTGTTGTCGCTCAGATACAGCAGTAGCTCCTGCTTGGCGCGGCTGACCAGCTTCTTGCCCTCCAGCGGGAAGCAGCTCTCCACTCGCTTGTCGAGGTTGCGCTCCATCATGTCCGCGCTGGACAACCAGATCTGTTCCTCCCCCTCGTTGAGGAAGTAATACACCCGGCTGTGTTCGAGGAACCGACCGATGATCGAGCGCACGGTGATATTGTGCGATACGCCCGCGATGCCCGGTCGCAGGCAGCACATGCCGCGGATGATCAGCTCCACCTTTACGCCGGCCTGGGAGGCCTTGTACAGCGCCTTGATCACCTTCACGTCAGTCAGCGAGTTGGCCTTGGCGATGATGTGCGCGGGTTTTGCCGCCTGGGCGGCCAGGGTCTCGCGGTTGATCAGCTCCAGCAGCTTGCGCTTGAGGGTGAAGGGCGCCTGCAAAAGCTTCTTCATGCGCTGGGCCTTGCCCATGCCGATCAGCTGGTTGAACAGCTTGTGCACGTCTTCGGTCATCGCCAGGTCGGAGGTCAGCAGGCTGTAGTCGGTATACAGCCGGGCGTTGCCCGCGTGGTAGTTGCCGGTGCCCAGGTGGGCGTAGCGGCGCAGCTCGCGATCTTCCCGGCGCAGGATCAGCATCATCTTGGCGTGGGTCTTGAATCCGACCACGCCGTAGATGACCACCGCGCCGGCCTGCTGCAGGCGGCTGGCCAGCTGCAGGTTGGATTCCTCGTCGAACCGCGCGCGCAGCTCGATGACCACGGTCACCTCCTTGCCGTTGCGCGCCGCGTCCACCAGCGAATTGGCGATTTCCGAGTTGGCCCCGGTGCGGTACAGCGTCTGCTTGATCGCCAGCACGTTGGGGTCCTGTGCTGCCTGGCGCAGCATGTCGACCACCGGGCTGAAGGACTCGTAGGGGTGCAGCAACAGGATGTCCTGCTTGCGGATTGCCGGGAACAGGTTGTCCGGGTTGGTCAGAATCTTCGGAATGCCAGGGATGAACGGCGGAAACTGCAGCTCCGGACGATTGTCCAGCCCGGTGATGGAGAACAACCGGGTCAGGTTGACCGGGCCGTTGACCTCATACAGCTCGGACTCGCTGAGGCTGAACTGCTTCAGCAGGAAGTCCGACAGGTGCTTGGGGCAGTTGTCCGCCACTTCCAGCCGCACTGCATCACCGTAACGGCGTGACAGCAGCTCGCCGCGCAGAGCACGCGCCAGGTCGTCCACCTCGTCCGGGTCGACATCCAGGTCGGCGTTGCGGGTCAGGCGGAACTGGTAGCAACCGCGTACCTTCATGCCGGGGAACAGATCGTCGGCATGGGCATGGATCATTGATGACAGGAACACGAAGTTGTCGCCGCCGTCGCACAGCTCGTCGGGCACGCGGATCAGCCGCGGCAGCGAGCGCGGAGCCGGAATGATCGCCAGACCGCTGTCCCGGCCGAAGGCATCCACCCCCTCCAGCTCGACGATGAAGTTCAGGCTCTTGTTCACCAGCAGCGGGAACGGATGGGTCGGGTCCAGACCGATCGGGCTGATGATGGGCGCGATCTCGGCGCGGAAGAAGCGCCTGACCCAGAGCGTCTGCTTGTAGGTCCACTGGCGACGGCGGATGAAGCGGATCTTCTGGCGGGCCAGCTCCGGCAGCAGGATGTCGTTGAGTATCGCGTACTGGCGCTGCACCTGCTGGTGGGCAATCTCGCTGATCTTGGCCAGCACCTGATGCGGCTGCAGGCCATCCGCGCCGGTCAGCTCCCGGGCGAAGGTGATCTGCTGCTTGAGCCCGGCCACCCGGATCTCGAAGAACTCGTCCAGGTTGCTGGAGAAGATCAGCAGGTACTTCAGCCGCTCCAGCAACGGGTATGACTCATCCAGCGCCTGCTCCAGCACGCGGATGTTGAACTGCAGCTGGGACAACTCCCGGTGAATGTACAGCTCGGGGGAGTCCAGCGAGGGGACGACCGGCTCTACCGGCACCGGAAGCGCGGCAGCCAGAGGCTCGGGCTCTGCAGCAAGCTGCGTAACTGTGGTGTCCTGCTGCGGCCAATCCGGCTCGCTGGTGGCGTCCCGCATCATCTTCCTCTGGTGTCAGTTGCGCCCGCGCAATTGCCGGGCTGCGTGTTTTGCGTAATAGGTGAGAATGGCATCGGCGCCGGCACGCTTGATCACCGTGAGCGACTCCATGATCACCGCCTCGCTCAGCCAGCCATTGGCAATGGCGGCTTGGTGCATGGCGTACTCACCGCTGACCTGGTAGACGAAGGTGGGCACCTTGTGATGCTCCTTGACCCGGTGAACGATGTCCAGGTACGGCATGCCGGGTTTGACCATCACCATATCGGCACCCTCGGACAGGTCCATGGCTACCTCATGCAAGGCCTCGTCGCTGTTTGCCGGGTCCATCTGATAGGTAGACTTGTCGGCCTTGCCCAGGTTCGCCGCCGAGCCTACCGCATCGCGGAACGGGCCGTAGTAGGCGCTGGCGTACTTGGCCGAGTAGGCGAGGATACGGGTATCGATATGGCCCGCCTCCTCGAGTGCCTCGCGGATCGCCAGGCTGCGACCGTCCATCATGTCGGACGGAGCCACGATATCCGCGCCGGCCTCGGCATGGGACACCGCCTGCTTCACCAGCGCCTCGACGGTCACGTCGTTAAGTACATACCCCTGCTCATCGATGATGCCGTCCTGACCGTGGGTTGTGAAGGGGTCCAGCGCCACGTCGGTAATCACCCCCAGCTGAGGGAAACGCTGCTTGAGGGCGCGGGTGGCCCGTTGGGCAAGGCCCTCCGGGCTCCACGCCTCGGCCGCGTCCAGCGACTTGGCCGCAGCGGGCGTCACCGGGAACAGCGCCACGGCGGGAATGCCCAGCTCGACCAGTGCGGCCGCCTCTTCCAGCAGCAGGTCGATGGACAGCCGCTCGATACCCGGCATGGAGGCCACCGGCTCGCGCTGCTGATTACCCTCGAGAACGAACACCGGGTAGATCAGGTCGTCCGTGGTCAGGCGGCTTTCGCGCATCAGGCGGCGGGAAAAGTCGTCCTTGCGCGCACGGCGCATGCGGGAGAGGGGGAAGGGGCGTTGGGCAGGTTGAAAAGTCACGATGGCTCCCTGGGTGTCTGAACACCGGTCAGAATGGCGGAGTGGAAGACCGGCTGAGCGGCGGGGCGGGCAGGTGGAGGTTGTCGCTGCGACCAGGCCGGAGTGGCTCAGGTCTTCCTTATACGTCGAGATTATGACGGAATTGAGACAGTAAACGTAGGGCCATGTTGTCGCGCAGCTCGTCACAGGGCTCGGTGCTGACCTCGACCCGGTTGCGGCCCATGGCCTTGGCGCGGTAGAGCGCCGAGTCGGCTGCCGCCACCAGCGCGGTGTAGTCGTGACCATAGATATCGGTACTGGCGACGCCGAGGCTGACGCTCAGCACCACCGCCTGGTCGGAGATGGGCTCGGCGTGGCTGCAGATGGCGGTGCGAATGCGTTCGGCCACTTCCTGGGCGTCGCCGGCATTCAGACCGGGCAACAGCAGCACGAACTCCTCGCCGCCGAACCGCCCCAGCAGGTCGTTGCTGCGCATGTGCTGGCGTATGCGGGTGACCAGATGGCAGAGCACCGCATCGCCGGTCTGGTGCCCGAATTCGTCGTTGATGCGCTTGAAGTGATCGGCGTCGACCATCACCAGGGTGGCGGGGAGTTCCTCGTGCATGGCACCTTCCAGCACCGCCTGGGCACGATCATGCATGCTGCGGCGATTGAGGGTGCCGGTCAGCGGGTCATGTTCGGACAACTGCTGCAGCGCCAGCATGGTGCGGTAATGGGTCATCAGGATGAAGCCGCCGGCCATGCCGATCTGGGCCACCATCACCCCCAGCAGGGTGGCATGTTGCAGGCTCCGCTCAAGATTGATCTCGGTGGCGGATATCAGTGTCTGCTCGGCGCCCAGCGCTGCACGCGCCAGCAGGCCGAACCCGCTCAACAGCATGATGCCGCCGGTGAACCAGTAGGCCCGTCGCAACGGGGGACGGGCGGGTACCAGCAGCTCGCGGGCCGAGAGCAGCGCCAGGACTCCGAGGCAGATGCCGATGCTGGCCTGACGGGCGATGGCGCTGTCCTGGATGTAGTGAAAATAGGCGAGCAGCAGCATGACCAGTACTGCGGCGAATATGGGGCCGGCCTGGGGCTGGCTCGAGCCCTTGAAGGCCCTCACCCCCAGCCAGATCACTCCCAGCCCGAGCGCCATCAGCCCGGCGGCGAGAATTTGCGAGATACTGTGGTGCAGCAGGCCCTGGCTGATGTTCAATACCAGCCCCATGGTCAGCGCGAGATTGCCCAGCGCCCAGTGGCGCAACCCCTTTTCACTGCCCGAATGCCACGCCGCCATGATGAGGACCAGGGTCATGCCCAGGGTAACCAGCACCAGCGCGAGGGCCAGGGAGAATGTGTTCAACTCGGTGTGCATGGTGCGGAATTCATCCTTGTCCGTCTCCACTGCGGGGGTAACGGACATGTTCCAGCGTGACCGATAAGACTAGAACTCCTGCGCGTCAGTTGAAAGCGCCAGCTTCGCAGGATGTGCGGAGGTTGGCAGAAGAAGGCTAGCCCAGTGCCATCATATGGCTGGCGGGCGGACTTCCGCAATCGATTATTGAAGGTGATAAATGAAGACATGGGGCGTCCGCTGGCTGCTGGCCGGTATCTGGATAATCGCGATCGGCTGGGCCTGGTGGTGGCTGGATGGCCGGCATGAGCGCACCTTCGAGCGGCCTGCATTCTTTGCCGGAGTAGAGGTGGCAGCGCCTTTCAGCAGTGGCCAGGTCCAGGTGGTGCATGTCTGGCAGAACGAATGTCCCTGCAACGCCGGTCATGAGGCCTACATCAACGAGATGACCCGGCGTTTCGGCGCGCAGGGCGTACGCTTCGCCCGGGCGGGGAGTTCGCCCGGCGGTCGTGGCGACATCCTGGCGGAGCTGCCGCATTGGCCACTGCCGCAGGCATGGGCCGGCTGGCCCGGCGGCCCTTCGGTGGCCATCTGGGACGCCAGCGGCAAGCTCGCCTACGTCGGGCCCTACAGCGATGGTGCCAGCTGCAATGCCGAGAGCAGCTTCATCGAGCCGGTCCTCCAGGCCCTGCTGCAGGGCCGCACGGTGCAGGCGGCGCAGTACGACACCGTCGCCTGCCTGTGCGAACTGGATGAGGAAGCGTTCGGCGACTGAACGCCCCTCAGGGCACCGCGGGGGAGCTGAACCGGTAGGGCCGGGTTCAACCCCGGCCATTGGGTTGCTGCGAGGCTGTCGGGTCGAGATGGAACTCGACCTTCCCGGGAGGGCGAAGCGCTGCTGGGTGTGGAGGCGCGGCTGACGGCGCGCGGGCTCTGGAGGGCCGGGTTCCACCCCGGCCGTTTGGGTTGCTGCGAGGCTGTCGGGTCGAGATGGAACTCGACCTTCCGAAGAGCGGGGGCTGGCGGTTGCGCAGTGTTACTTGCCCAGGCCTTTGGCGAGCAGGCGGTCCAGGGCGTTGGCGAAGGCCTGTTTGTCCTTGTCGCTGTAAGGTGCCGGGCCGCCGCGGCCGGCGAGGCCGGCACCGCGCAGTTCGTCCATCAGGTTGCGTACGGCGAGCCGCTCGCCGATGCTGCCCTTGTCATAGACCTCTCCGCGGGGGTTGATGGCGGTAATGTTGCGGGTGACCAGGCCGTCGGCCAGCGGAATATCCGCCGTTACCACCAGGTCCCCCGGCACGGCATGCTCGATGATGTACAGGTCCGCGACGTCCGCGCCCCCCGGTACCACCACCTGACGCACACCGGGCGCTGCCGGCAGACCCAGCGACGTGTTGGCCACCAGCACCAGTTGCAACCCGCGGCGCCGCGCGGCGCGCAGCATGATTTCGCGCACCGGGCGCGGGCAGGCGTCGGCATCGATCCACAGGGTCATGAGGCCTCCGTCAGCTGGGCCTGCAGCTCTTCCAGCGCCTCGTGGGCCTCCAACCATTGCAGCTCGAGCTCCTCGATCCGCTGGCGGCAGTCAGCCTGGCGGCCTATCAGGGCCTTCAGCCGCTCGCGCTGGCTGTCGCTGTAGATGTCGTTATCGGCCAGCTCGGTCTCGATGCCGGCCATTTCCTGCTGCGCCTTGTCGAGCTGCTGTTCGAGCCGGTCGGCGGCCTTCTTCAGTGGCGCCAGGCGCTGGCGCTGCTCGGCGGCCAGGCGGCGCTGGGCCTTGGCGTCGAGCTTGGGTGCAGCAGCTTCGCTGGTCGGCGGATTGGCAGCGCTGGCCTGTTGTTGGCGGAACTGTGCCAGCCAGCGGGTGTAACTGTCCAGATCATCGTCGTAGACCTGCAATCGGCCATCGGCGACCAGCCACAGCTCGTCAGTGGTATCGCGGATCAGTGCGCGGTCGTGGGACACCAGCAGCATGGCCCCGTCGAACGCCTGCAGCGCCAGGGTCAGGGCGTGGCGCATCTCCATGTCCAGGTGGTTGGTCGGCTCGTCAAGCAGCAGCAGGTTGGGCTTCTGCCAGGCAATCAACGCCAGTGCCAGGCGCGCCTTCTCGCCCCCGGAGAAGTGCAATACCGGCTCCTCCGCCCGGCTGCCGTGAAAATCGAAGCCACCGAGGAAGTTGCGCAGCTCCTGCTCGCGGGCCTGTGGCGCCAGCCGGGCCAGGTGCAGCAGCGGGCTGGCCTTGGGGTCGAGACTGTCGAGCTGGTGCTGGGCGAAATAACCGATCGCCAGGTGTTCGCCGGTTTTCAGCTCGCCGGCGATCAGTGGCAGCGACCCGGCCAGGGTCCTGATCAGGGTCGACTTGCCGGCACCATTGGGGCCGAGTACGCCGATGCGCGCGCCCGGCGCCAGCTGCAGCTTGACGTTCTGCAGGATCGCCTGGCCGTCATAACCCAGCGTGCCTTCGCGCAGATCCAGCAGCGGGTTGGACTGATTGTCGGCTTCGCGGAAGCTGAAGTTGAATGGCGAGTCCACATGGGCCGGGCTCAGCAGCTCCATCCGCTCCAGTGCCTTCAGGCGGCTCTGCGCCTGACGGGCCTTGGTGGCCTGGGCGCGGAAGCGGGCAATGTACTTCTGCATGTGCTCGCGCTGGGCCTGCTGCTTCTCGAAGGCTGCCTGCTGCTGGGCAAGCCGCTCTGCGCGGGTGCGTTCAAACTGGCTGTAGCCCCCGCGGTAGAGCGTCAGCTTGCGTGATTCCACATGCACGATGTGCTCGACGACCGCATCGAGAAAGTCGCGGTCATGGGAGATCAACAGCAGCGTGCCGGGGTAACTCTTCAGCCAGTCCTCGAGCCAGAGGATGGCGTCCAGATCCAGGTGGTTGGTGGGCTCGTCGAGCAACATCAGGTCGGATGGGCTCATCAGCGTCTGCGCCAGGTTCAGGCGCATCCGCCAGCCACCGGAAAAGTCGCCGACCCGCGACTCGCACTGCTCAGCGGTGAAACCCAGCCCGGCCAGCAGGGTACGGGCGCGACTGTCGGCGCTGAAGCCGTCGTGGGCTTCCAGTTCCGCATACAGGGTGCCAAGCTGTGTCGCATCCTGCTGCGCTTCGGCCGCGGCCAGTTGCTGCTGGATCTGCCGCAGGCGCTGATCACCGTCCAGTACATAGTCCACGGCGATGCGCTCGAGATCGTCGATCTCCTGGCGCATGTGGGCGATGCGCCAGTCCGGCGGCAGGTAGCAGTTACCGGCGTCGGCGGTCAGCTCGCCACGCAGCAGGGCGAACAGGCTGGATTTGCCCGCGCCATTGGTGCCGAGCAGGCCCACCTTCTGGCCCGCGTGCAGGGTCAGGTCGGCGCTGTCGAGCAGCCGCTGGGGGCCGCGTTGCAGGGTCAGGGATTCAATCTTTATCATGGCGCGGAGTATATCAGCGTCGGGGAGTGAAGCGATGGCCGGACTGGCTGATTATGCCGGCTGGCTGTATGGGCTGCCGGGTATGCAGACACTGCTGCTGGAATTGCAGGACGAAGCGGGACAGGACGTGCTGCTGATGCTCAGCGCCTGCTGGCTGGGCCGACAGCAGCGTGAGGCTGAGCCGCAGTTATGGCAGGAACTGCACGCAGCCCAGAGGCCCTGGCGGGAGAGGGTGATCCAGCCGCTGCGGCAGGTCCGCCGGGGGCTGGCGGGCAACCCTGATGTCGCTGCGCTGTATGAGCAGGTCAAGGCCTGTGAGCTTGCCGCCGAATGGCATCAGCTCACTGTGCTCGAGCGGTTATGCGCCGGCGCAGCCGGCACCGGGCAAGCGCCGCGCGACTGTGTGCTGGCGCATCTGGCCCGATGTTGCGGCAGCACGCAGGATGTCCGTCTGCACACCCTCGCCTCTGCCGCCCTCGCCGGCTAGCCCTGCGGCTCCGGTGGTACAGCCGGTTGAGCCGCCTCCCCTGACGCCGCTGCCGGCCGACGGCCCCGCGAGCGGCGACCGGTAGGACGCCTGGCGGCAGCTGCTTCCGGGTTGTTGCGCTTCTCGATCGCCTGGCTCGCCTGGTGATCGATTCGCTCAAGGCCCTTGGCCAGACGCAGGGTCTGGCGCACATCGTTCTGCAGCTGGCGGACATAATCCTCCGCCTCGCTGCGTGCCCGCCTGACGGCCTCCATCCGTTCGTTCAGTTCATTCAGCTTGCCCTGACGCTTGTCCGAGGACGCGCCGTCAGCGTTGTCCCCGGCGAGCTTCTGCTGGGTCTGCTCAAGCTTCTCGGCGATCTTCTGCTGTTCGCGGTCGAGCTTTTCCAGCACCTTGCGCGCATCCGTCTGGGCCTGGTCACAGGCTTGGGCAAGGTGATCGTTGAGCGTGCGCGTCAGCACCTGCAGCAGATGCAGCGGTGTCTGCACCGCTGCTTCGGTTTTTCTGTCTTTTTCCGGCACGCTCTACTCCACTGTTTCGCTGACACACTCGGGGGTGCGGTTGGCGGTGTGCAGTATCTCGATCAGGCAGTCTTCCAGCTCGAAGCGCTCATCCAGCAGGCCGCCCATCTTCAGCAGCCGCGATTGCATGACGTCTTCCTTGAGTACCCGCTTGGTCTCGGCGCCGTAATAGTCGTTGAAGATCACCGCGAACTGGGTAATGGTCTCGATGCGCGGCATCACCCGGGACATCAGTTCGAGTGCGCGCTCGTTGCCGGCTTCCTCGGCGCCGCGCACCAGTTGTTCATAAACAGCAAAATGCCCTGCCGACACATAATCGAGCAGGGCACTGCAGAAGAGGTTGAGTTGCTGTTGCAGGCTGGTATCCGGCGCAGTCCGATCGCGCAACGCAATGTAGTGCTCCACGAGTTCCTTTCGATCAGCAAGCCAGCGATCAATGAGTCTGTCGACTCCGCCCCAGCGTTCCTGGGCTGTTTTGCACCTTTCCAGCATGGTCCACCTCGTCTTGCCTTGTGAGCGTTATAGGGATGGCTGTTCCCGTGGGACGAACAGAATAGGCCAGTCGGTGTGCCGGTATCAAGCGCCGTCAGTCCTCGCCCCGCAGCAGCTGGACGAGCCCGAACAGCGCAAAGCCGATGAAGGCCAGCAGGGTGCATTCGGCGATGCTCAGGCCGAGGAAGGTCCAGGTCACCCTGGCACAGTCTGCGGTGCCGCTGAACAGCAGCGTCAGCATTTCCACCACTGGCAGCACGTCGATCATGTAGTCGAGACTGGGCAGACAGGAGGGCAACTGATCGGCGGGCTGGTGCTGCAGCCAGACCTGGCGGCCGGCGGTGGCGGCGCCGAACACGCCGAGAAGCAGCACGCCAGCGGCATAGCCGCGCGCCGCCAGGCTGCGCCTGCGGCCAGAACGGGGCTGGGGGTTGTGCAGCACCGCAGCCAGGCACACCAGGCCGATCAGCAGGAAGGCAAAGCGCTGCACGATGCACAACGGGCAGGGCAGCAACCCCATGACGTACTCCATGTAATAGGCCGTTGCCAGCAGCATCACGCAGACGATGAAGGCGATGAGATGAAGCGGGCGGGAGGCAGGCAGGGTCATGCGCATATCCATAGGGCCGGAGCGACGTGGGAGTTGAAAGTCGGCCCTTCTGCCGTGGGTGGCGGCAGAAGGGTAGCCGTCAGGCGTTGGCCTGTTCGGCCTCGGCCAGACGACGCTGTTCGGCCTGGGCGAACAGGGCGTCGAAGTTGACCGGCGCCAGCATCAGGGGAGGGAAGCTGCCCCGGGATACCAGGTTGTCGATCGCCTCGCGGGCATAGGGGAACAGGATGTTCGGGCAGAAGGCACCGAGGGTGTGGCGCATCGAGTTCTCGTCCAGTCCGGAGATGGCGAAGATGCCGGCCTGCTGGACTTCGGCGATGAAGGTCACCTCCTCGGCACCGTTGGTGACGGTGGCCGACAGGCTCAGCACAACTTCGTAGATGTCGTCCTGCAGCTTGTTGTGGCGGGTGTTCAGGTCCAGGTTGACCTGCGGATTCCACTGGGCCTGGAACACCGCAGGGGCCTTCGGGGATTCGAAGGACAGGTCCTTCACATAGATGCGCTGCAGGGCAAACTGCACCTGCGGCTGGTTGGCGCCATTGGCGGTTGCGTTCTGTTGTTCTTCAGCCATGTTCAATCCTTGTTGTGTCCGTGGAGGCAATCAGCCTGCCAGCATTGTATCCAGTTTGCCGCTGCGATCCAGCGCTATCAGATCGTCGCAACCACCTACATGCGTGCCGTTTATCCAGATCTGAGGCACTGAGGTGCGGCCGGCCTTGCGGGCCATTTCAGCGCGCAGATCAGGTTGGCCGTCAACCACCACTTCGTTGAAGGCGAGGCCCTTGCTGCCGAGCAGTTGCTTGGCACGGATGCAGTATGGGCAATAGTTGCTGCTGTAGATGGTGATGTCAGTCATGTCATTTAACCAGGGGCAGATTGTCTGCGCGCCAACCACTGATTCCATGTGCCAATCGGCTTATCTGCGTATAGCCAGCTGCCTTGAGCTGTCTGGACGCAGCGCCGGAATGTTGGCCGTTGGCGCAGGCCAGAATGATGGGTTTTTCCTTGTACTTGTCCAGTTCGACCATGCGGGTGGCGAAACTGTCCAGAGGAATGTTGATCGAATCGACAATATGCCCGGCGGCGAACTCCTTCTTCGGACGCACATCCACCACCAGCGCGTTCTCGCGGTTGATCAGTGCCGTCGCCTGCTGGGAAGTCAACGCCTTGCCGGACTTGCGGCCCTCGGTGAATATCAGCAGCGCAAGTACAACCAGAAAGGCGCCGGTCAGCCAATAATGATTGCCTATGAATTCGATAAGCTGTTGTAGAAACTGCATAGAAGTAAAATCCGCTACCGTATTGAGGGCCGCCAGTATACACAGCCCTCCGCAGCTGCAGAACCATTGCCGGGCATGACACGCCGGACCCGGGCAAGTAAACTTGCGGCAGCATCCTGCCGGCAGGGCAGACAATTCCTCTTACCTCTATCACACAGCGAGTAATCGGATGACAGCAGCTCCCAAACCCGTGGTATTGATGATTCTGGATGGATTCGGCTACAGCGAGTCCCCCGAGTCCAATGCCATCATGGCCGCCAATACACCTGTATGGGATCGCCTGTGGGCGAGCGCGCCACGCACGCTGATTTCCGGCTCTGGCATGGATGTGGGGCTGCCGGACGGCCAGATGGGCAACTCCGAGGTGGGGCACATGAACCTCGGCGCCGGCCGGGTGGTGTATCAGGACTTCACCCGGGTGACCAAGGCCATCGCCGATGGCGAATTCTTCGACAACGCGGCCATCTGTGCGGCGGTCGACAGGGCCGTGGCCGCTGGCCGGGCGGTGCATATCATGGGCCTGGTCTCGCCGGGCGGTGTGCACAGCCACGAGGAACAGATCGTCGCCATGATCGATCTCGCCGCCCGCCGTGGCGCCAGCCAGATCCAGGTGCATGCCTTCCTGGATGGTCGCGATACGCCGCCGCGCAGCGCAGCGCCCTCGCTCGATCTGCTGGAGCAGACCTACCAGCGCCTGGGCAAGGGCCGCACCGCCACGCTGATCGGCCGTTACTTCGCCATGGACCGTGACAACCGCTGGGATCGTGTCGAAGCCGCCTACAACCTCATTACCGAGGGGCAGGGGATGTTCCGTGCCGAAACCGCCGCTGCCGGACTGGAAGCGGCCTATGCCCGTGACGAGAGCGATGAATTCGTCAAGGCCACGGTGATCGGCGAGCCGGTCCGGGTCGAAGATGGCGATGCGGTGATCTTCATGAACTTCCGTGCCGACCGCGCCCGGGAGCTGACCCGCGCCTTCGTCGAACCCGATTTCGCTGGCTTCGCCCGTCAGCGTCAGCTGAACATGGCCGGCTACGTGATGCTTACCCAGTATGCCGCGGATATCCCTGCGCCCTGCGCCTTCCCGCCGTCGACGCTGAACAACGTGCTTGGCGAGTACCTGGCGAAGCAGGGCAAGACCCAGCTGCGTATCGCGGAAACGGAAAAATATGCCCATGTGACCTTCTTCTTCTCCGGCGGCCGCGAGGAGCCCTTCGAGGGGGAGGAGCGCATCCTGATCCCCTCGCCCCAGGTTGCGACCTACGACCTGCAGCCGGAGATGAGTGCGCCGGAGGTCACCGACCGTATCGTCGAGGCCATCGAGCAACAGCGCTATGACGTCATCATCGTCAACTACGCCAACGGCGACATGGTCGGTCATACCGGTGTGTTCGACGCCGCGGTCAAGGCCGTGGAATGTCTTGATAACTGCATCGCTCGCATCGAGACCGCGCTGCAGAAGGTCGGCGGCGAGGCGCTGATCACCGCTGACCACGGCAACGTCGAGCAGATGGCCGATGCCAGCACCGGTCAGGCGCACACGGCCCACACCTGCGAGCCAGTACCCTTCGTCTACGTCGGCCCGCGGCAGGTCAGCATGCGCGACGGCGGAATTCTCTCCGACGTGGCGCCGACCGTGCTGACCCTGCTCGGGCTGCCGCAGCCGAGCGAGATGACCGGCCGCTCCATTCTCACCCTGCACTCCTGAGGTCTCTCCCTTGACCTTCGGCCGGCACAGGGGCAAGCCGCGGGCAGCGGTCGGCTGGCTGGCCGCCCTGCTTCTGCTGGCTGCCGTGCCCCAGCCGGTGGTGGCCCAGCAGGATGCCGGTGCCGCCCGGGCCGAGCTGAAGCAGACCGAGGCGGAGATCAAGCGACTCAAGCGGATGCTCGACGGGCTCAGGCAGGAAATGTCCGCGGTGGAGAGGCAACTGCGGGACAGCGAGAGCGAGATCGGCCGGCTGCGCCGCGAAGCGGCGGATATCGAACGGGAGATCGGCGAAGGCGAAGCGCGACTGCAGTCGCTGGAGCAGCAGGCTGCGGCGCTGCAGAACGCGCTG
>Ga0079224_100006862_pt1 | contig 15179 bp, 14 predicted proteins | sample Stecom2015_FD_80414 | JGI IMG/M metagenome (GOLD analysis project Ga0079224, IMG submission 80414) | Agricultural soil microbial communities from Utah to study Nitrogen management - Steer compost 2015 | ecosystem: Environmental > Terrestrial > Soil > Agricultural land | place: USA: Utah...
GCCGACGCACGGCAGCGTGAAGATCGTCATCGGACAGAGATCTCAATGAGGATTCCATGAGATCCTTATACACCCCAGATTTTCATGCCCTGAGGATGCGTGCCGTCGAGCTCGCGGCCACGCTGACACCTCGCGAGTCGAATTGCCCACGAAAAGCCGCTAGAGCCGCCGCTGGACGGGCAAGCAGCGCTCTTCGGAGAGCGGCGCCGATCCAGCGGGAGCTTTGGTAGCGAATCGTGTCAAGCTCAATCGACCTCAATCGACACGGATTGGTGAAAGCATGAAGGTTCCCGTCGCTGACGTCCCAGTGTCGTTTCAGCGCACCGCACGTGCTCGTTCGGATCACCCGTCGTTCGAACCACCGGACGACGATTGAGCCTGCCGCTATCCTGTTTCACTTCACTCGCGCTCGGGCCCCGCGCGAGACACGACGGTTCCGGGGACGATCCACGCCCGCTCGAGGTTGGCCACTGTGTCTGGTCCGCCAAAGCATGCGCCTCGCGATGGTGGAGCTCGAGCGCCAGGGTCTCGGCACAGCGCCGGCCCCGATCGTCGCTGTAGGGCCATCGCCCGGCGTCACCCGTCCAGACGCCACGGCGGACCGCGGCGCTCACAGGGCGCCGCGCTGGCGCGGCGGGCGCTCGCGATGTCACGACACGACGGGCCGTCGCGTTCGACGTCCGTGGCGCACGCGCCGACGCCGCGTCCCGCTTCGTCATCGAGCGCCGCCTCCGTCTCCGCGAGCTCGGGGGCCTGTTCGGGATCGGCGACCTCGCTGGCTGCGCCGGCGTTCGCCCGAGGCGGCGGCTCGATCCAATCCCCCGGTCGAGCCCCGGCGGGCAAGCTCCGCACCGGGCCGGCGAGGGAGCGCATGCGGTCGCGGATCGTGCCCCGGCGGTGCCCGGGGGGCCCGGCGGGCGCGATGGGCTCGATGCGCGTGGGGACCGGGGGGCTTTGGGTCGATCTCGGCGAGCATCTGCGCGATCTCCTCCTTCGCTCGGAAGCGGGTGCGCTCGATCACCTCCGCGTGGTGAGGGCCGCCCAGATACGGCGCGATCATCAGCAAGCCGGTGAGATGGACCTCGCCGCGGGCGACGACGCCGCGGAGCGCCGGGTGCTGGTGCACCAGGCGGGCGGCCTTGGCGCGACGGGTATGCTACGTCCTCGCTCGTGCGCCGCTCGTACTGGCAATACGCGTAGAGCGTGGCGCAGGTGGACGAGCAGCTCGGCCAAGGTCACGTTGGAGCACGCGGCGAGTCGCCGCACGCTGAAAGGTAGCTCGGCGTTGGACAAGGAGGTCAATGAGGTGCTCATGTGAGCTTTATGAACCCTCAAAACTCATGCTCTGAGGATGCCCTCCAAGGTGCCGAGCCGGGTGCGGGTGAGCACCCGCTCCCCCAAGCGCCCTACATGATCGCGAGCACCCGCGCCACCCGCTCCTCCAGCGTCGCCGTATCCGGTGCGCGCACGGTGACGTGACCGAGCTTGCGCCCGGGGCGCGGGGCTTTGCCGTACAGGTGCAGGTGGGCGTCGTCGATGGCGAGCACGCGCGCGGGGTCGGGGGTCGCGCCGACCAGGTTGATCATCGCGCTGGGCAGCGGGATCGAGGGATCGCCCAGGGGCCAGCCGACGACGGCGCGGACGTGATTCTCGAACTGGCTCACGACGGCGGCTTCGATGGTGAGGTGGCCTGAGTTGTGGACGCGCGGGGCGATTTCGTTGGCGAGCAGGCTGTCGCCGACCTGGAACATCTCGAGCGTGAGCACGCCGACGTAGTCGAGCGCCTCGAGCAGGCGCGCTCCGTAGCCGTGGGCTTGCGCCTCGAGCGCGGCGGTGACGTTCGGGGCGGGGGCGCGGCTCAGGTGCAGGATGCCGTGGCGGTGCTCGTTCTCGATCAGCGGGTAGAAGCGGAGCTGACCGTCGAGGGCGCGCACGGCGATCAGGCTCAGCTCGCGATCGAAGCGCACGAACTGCTCCAAGATCAACGCCGCGCCGGACAGATCCTCGAAGGCGCGATCGGCGTCGTCGGGGGACCGGAGCACGTATTGGCCCTTGCCGTCGTAGCCGAAGCGGCGCGTCTTGAGCACGGCGGGCAGACCGATCTCGGCCAGGGCCCGCTCGAGATCGACGCGCGTGTCGACGGCGGCGAAGGCGGGCGTGCCGATGGCGAGGCGCTGAAAGTACGTCTTCTCGTGCAGCCTATCCTGCGCGACGCGGAGCGCCTCGGGGCCCGGGCGCACGGCGGTGCGCGCGGCGACCCGCTGCACGGGGGCGACCGGCACGCTCTCGAACTCGTAGCTGACCACGTCGCAGGCCGAGAGCCGCTCGATGATCTTGGCGTCGTCGTAGGCACCGACGAGCAGCTCGCTCACGCTGCCCGCGGGCGCCTCCGCGCTCGGATCAGCGCACACCACGCGCACGCCGAGCGGCAGCGCCGCCCTCGCGAGCATCTGGCCGAGCTGCCCGCCGCCGAAAATCCCAAGCTCCATGTTCACGCCGGCTGTCGCGGATCCGGGTGCTTCAGCACCTGGTCGGTGCGCGCCTGCCGGTAGCGCCGCAGCGCCTCCCGCACGGCGGCGTCTTGCACCCCCAGCACCGCCGCGGCCAACAGCGCAGCGTTGGTCGCTCCAGCTTGGCCGATCGCCAGCGTCCCGACAGGGATGCCGGCCGGCATCTGCACGATGCTGAGCAGCGAATCCAGCCCGTTGAGGGCTCGGCTCTGCACGGGCACCCCGAAGACGGGCACCAAGGTCTTGGCGGCGACCATGCCGGGCAGGTGGGCCGCGCCGCCGGCGCCCGCGATGATGGCGCACAGGCCGCGCCGCTCGGCGGCCTCGGCGTACTCGAACAACAGGTCCGGGGTGCGGTGCGCGGAGACGACCCGCACCTCGTGCGGCACGCCGAGCTGCTCCAGGGTCTCGGCCGCTGGCCGCAGGGTCTCCCAGTCGGACTGGGATCCCATGATGATGCCGACCAGCGGCGCCCGGGCTGTCGAATCGGTCAAGGGGCGCAACTTTATTCACGACTTTGCCGCAAGCTCAAGCGGGCGAGCGGCGGCGGGCCGGGGGGAGGCTATATTGGGCCCATGCAAGAATTCGCCCGGGCGCCGGCATTGGCCGCCCGTCTCTCGGCTGCTTTCGCCTGCTTTGCGGCGCTCGGCTGCGGCCCGAGCCCCCAGGCGAAGGAGCCGGCTGGAGCGGCCGGGACACCGCCCGCCGCTGCGGTGGGTCGGCGCGCGCCCCCCGAGCTGAGCGAGCGCGAGCGACAGTTCGCCGAGCAGCTCCGCCAGCACGTCGAAGAGCTCAGCGTGAAGATCGGCGAGCGCAACGCCGACAAGAAATGGGAGCTCGCCAGCGCTGCTGACTACCTCGCCGGCGCCTTCGAGCAGGCCGGCTACAGCGTGGACCGTCAAGGCTACGAGTCGAGCAATGGCGAAATCGCCGCCCAGAACCTGGCGGTCGAGCTGCTCGGGTCCGTGCAGAGCGACGAGATCGTGGTCGTCGGGGCTCACTACGACTCGGCGCGTGGCAGCGCCGGGGCCGATGACAACGCCAGCGGCGCCGCAGCGGTGCTGGTGCTGGCCCGGGCGTTCCGCCGCGAAAACCCCGGCCGCACGCTGCGCTTCGTGCAGTTCACCCACGAAAAGCCGCCGTTCTGGCGCTCCGACGAGATGGGCAGCTTGGTGTACGCCAAGCGCGCGGTGGGCAACGGCGAGAAGATCGTCGGCATGATCAGCATCGACGCCATCGGCGGGCGTGAAGCGAGCCGAGCGGGCAGCGCCGAGGATCTCTCGGAGGCGCTGGTGCTGCTCGGCAACGCCGAGAGCAGGCCGCTGCTCGATCAAGCGCTCACCACATTCCTGAAGCACGCCAGCGTCTCGGCCTCCGGCAGCGCTTCTGGTGATCCCGAGCGCCTGTCGTGCTCCGACCAGTGGGCGTTCTGGCAGGTCGGCTACCCGGCGCTTTTGGTGACGGGCGCGCCGCGCCTGACCGCCGCCCAGAATGTCCCGGTAGACGACGTCGACAGCCTGGATTTCGAACGCATGGCCCGCGTCGTGGCCGGACTCGAAGCCGTGATCACGGAGCTGGTCACGGTCGCGGCCCCGACGGCGGTGACCGCACCCCCCGAATAGCTCGTCGGCAGCGGGCTCCCGCGACTCCGCGAAGATCCGGCGAGGCCGGCGCAGCATCGAACGGCCTGCGGCAGGTGGTTGACCGCCCGCAAGTGGGCCTTACCTGAAAGGGTACTGTCGGCGGATCGCCGGCCCGCGCTCGCGGCGAGGAAACGATGGCTCGCTACAGAAACCCTGAATTCGAAGGCATCATCGAGGAACGGGATCCCCGGTTCATGCGGGGCGAGCTCGAGGGCTATGTCCGCGAGCGCGCGGGCCCTCGAGAAGAGCTGCGTCGCGAGCGCGCGCGGCTCGCCGAGCGGGCACGTCTGGAGCGACGGCGTCTCGACGAGCGGCCCGTGCAATCGCGGGCGCCCCAGGCGGGCTACGAAGACACCGGCTGGCGCACGTACGACGAAGATCGTGAAGATTTCGAGGGCTTCGGTCCGTACGACTACGGACAACGCTGGCGCTATCAGGGCGACGCGCCCGAGCCGCGCCGCACGCGCGAGAGCTACGCCGGTGATTTCGCCGGCGAGGAGATCGCGGGCGGAGCGCTGGGGCGGGAGCGGTTCTTCGCCGAGGATCTCGGGGGGTTTGGCGGCGAGTGGTCGCGCTTTCAGTCACGCGTGCCGTCCGAAGACTGGCTCGCGTTGAGCGAGCGCGAGCGACGCCGCGCATCGTTCGCGGGCCGGGGGCCGAAGAACTACCGCCGCGCCGACTCGCGGATTCTCGAGGACGTGTGCGACGCGCTGACGGAGCACCCAGGGCTCGATCCGTCGGACGTCGAAGTCTCTGTCGAACAGGGCGAGGTCATCCTCGACGGGCTGGTCGGCTCGCGCCGCTGCAAGCGTCTGGCGGAGGACGTCGCTGCGTCCGTGCGGGGCGTGCACGATGTGCACAATCGCCTGCGCGTGCGCGCCGCGAGCGACACGCGCTCGGCCGGCGGCAACGGTCACTCGCGTGAGCAGCGGCAATAACGCGAACGCTGAGTGGCCCGACGCGATGTGCCAAAGGCATGGGTGGGCTCCCATTCGCCGAGCCATCGTGGTAGAGGGCCGAACATGCGTATCGTTCGGTGTGTGGTGGGTGTCCTGGCGTTCGGCTGCACGCAACCCCCCGAGGCGCAGGAACCTGCGCAGCCCCCCGCCGAGACCGTTCAAGAGGCCCGGGTGAGCTCCGAGGTCGCAGATGCGTCGGATGGGTCCGATGCGATGGACGCCACCGTGGGCACCGACACGCCCGACGCCGGCCGCGAGAACACCGCAGGGTCCGATGGCGGCGCGGCCGCGTGCCCCTCCGGGATGCAGCTCGTCGAGGGTGAATATTGCACCAAGGTCGAGCAGAAGTGTCTGAAGAGCTGGTACGACAAGTCCAACAAAAAGACGGTCTGCGAGGAGTTCGAGCCGAAGAGCCGCTGCGTCGGGGAGCGCGTGAAGAAGCGCTTTTGCATGGACAAGTACGCCTGGCCCAACCAGAAGGGGGAACGGCCGGAGGTGATGAACCGCTTCCATCAAGCTCAGGTCAAGTGCGCATCGGCCGGCAAGCGCCTGTGCACCGAGACGGAGTGGACCTTCGCGTGCGAGGGGCCGCAGATGAAGCCGTTCCCATACGGCTACGTGCGCGACACGAACAAGTGTCACGGCGATGTCGATTGGGATTCTCCCGACATGAAGAAAGTGGCGCGTCGCGATCCCGCCGAGCTGGCGCGGCTCTGGAAGGGCGTTCGCGCGGGGTCACAGCCTCAGTGCGTCAGCGACTTCGGCGTCCACGACCTGCCGGGCAACACCGACGAGGTGGTGTCGAATGAAACCACCGGCGGGTGGCGCGGCAAATTCGACAGCGTGCACACCGGGGGCCCGTGGTACCGCGGCGTGCGCAACCAGTGCCGGCCGAAGATCTACACCCACGATGAGGGGTTTTATTACTATTTCTTGAGCTTTCGCTGCTGCGCCGAGCCGGACGGGCAAACCACCGATCCGCGCACGCCTCGACAGCGGCGCGAGGACTGGAAGTTTTCGCGCGTGGAGCGGATCGCCGGCTTTACGGTCGACGAAGTGCGCGAAAAGCTGAAACAAAAAGCAAAGACCGGCGATTGCGGCTGCGGCGCGAAGGACATCAGCTGCAAGACCCTTTGCGGCACGTTGCTGGGTCCCGAAGCCAAGGACTACGTGCGCGAGCAGAGCGCGAAGTAGCTCGCGCTCTCATTCAACGAGACTGCAACCGGCGTGCATCGTCGCTGCAGGTGGACGCACGAACGTCGAGGCTGGACGGCGGGACAGTCGCCTCCGTGATCGATGTAGCGAAGACGTTGCGTTTACCCACTTGCCATGGGTCGACCCCGCCCTAGGTTCTCGGCCAAGGGCGGCGAGTCACGCCGCACGTTTCCGATGAGTGTGCGATCCTTCCCGCGTCCTTACATCGCTGCCGGTACCGACCACGTGGGTGAGCGATTGGCAGGGACCATCTGGGCAAAGCACGCCTCGGCGCACTCCCTCTACCGTGCCGTCCACGTGTTCGGCACCTGGCTGGCGTCCCTCGGCATCAGCGCCAACGCTCTGACATACACGTCGCTCGGGATCTCGGCGGCGGCAGCCTGGGCGGCGGCCACCGGCCATTTCGGCTGGGCTGCTCTGCTCGTCCTTGTTAGCGGCGCGTGTGATGCCCTCGACGGGGTCGTGGCGCGCGCGACCCAGACCCAGTCGGCCTTCGGCGCGCTGCTCGACTCTACGGTCGATCGGGTCGCCGACGCCTTGCCGCTGCTCGCGCTGGTGCTCTACTTCGCGCCCACGCCCTGGATGGTGACCATCCCCTTGGTCGCCTTGGTGGGCGGCTTTTCCATCAGCTACGTGCGTGCGCGGGCGCACGCGCTCGGGTCGGTGCTGCCGCCGCTGTTCATGCGCCGCGCGGAGCGGGTGCTCTTGTTGACCTTCAGCCTGCTGCTCGGCGCCGCCCCGGTGGACCTCGACATCGATCCGCATCTCTGGTCGTTGTTCGGGGTGGCGTTGATCGCGCTGCTCAACCTGGTCGGGCTGGTCGCCGCCCTGCGCGCGGCAGCACGGGATCTCGACGGTCGGCAGGTCAGCGCCGTGGCGACAAAAAGCGAACGCTGAGGCCCGCGATGATGCCTGCCAGCAGGTCGTCAGCCATGACGCCCAGCCCAGCCGGTTTGACATGTTGCGCGCTGTCGATCGGGCCGGGCTTGGTGATGTCCAAGATCCGAAAGAGCAGGGTCGCCAGCACCGCGCTCTTCAGGCCGCGCCCCCGGACGATACCGAGCGCGATCAAGACGCCGGCGACTTCGTCGATGACGGCGCTCTGCGGATCCTTGTCGTCAAGGAGCTCGACCATGCGCTCTCCGCTCCAGATCCCGAGCACGCTGATCGCCCCCACCAGGGCCCAGTGCAGCGCCGGCGGCAGGCGGCTCAGCACCAAGTGGAGCGGGATGGCGCCCAGCGTGCCGGCCGTGCCGGGCGCTACGGGCGAACGCCCGCAGCCAAACCAAGTGCCTAGCCGGAGGGCCCAGCGATCACCGCTCGTCATGGCGCAGCGTTTAGCATCCGGGCCGCCGGATGTCTGCCGGCCTTCGGCCCACCGCGGGTCAGCAGAAACGGAGCTCCCGACGGAAACAGTCGACGGGCATGGGCGGGCCAAAGGCCCTTCCGGCCTCCTGCTACGAAAACGAGACCCGAAGGGCCCGAAAGCACGTGGAATCCAACGCGATGAGCTCCGCTATTTCGTTCACAGGAAGGAGCGGAAGGACGGAAGATTTTGGGAGTTGGGGGGATACGCCCGAGGCGCTCGAGCACGAGGTTGGCCGCCGCGGTTGGGGTCGAGCCGCTCGAAACTCCAGCTGGGGACCGACGGCGTCGGTCCCCGTTCCGATCTTCCGATCTTCCGATCTTCCTGTGACCGATCTTACGCACCGCGCTGCTCAGTCGTGAAATTCGCTTTCACTGACTCGAGGCGGGCCGGAGGCCCTTTCGGCCTTGTGAACAGGAACAGGGAAGCTCGTCGCGGTGGAGCCGGCTCGCGCTTTCGCCGGGGCCGGGAGTCTGGAGAGGGGATCCTTCTGGTGAAAATGCGGGCATCGTTCGGCGGAGGCGCTGAGCGATGAGCTTTTTCCGCCATGTGCAGCGGCTCTGGGGGCGGTGGTGGCTCTTGCCGACCATCCCGCTCCTTTACGCGATCGTCGTCTTCAGCATCGGCGATTTGCGGCCGGAGCACCTGGTCTTCGCCGTTCTATCATGCGCGTTCGGCTTCTGGAGCGCGCGGTCCCGCAGCTTCTTCATCGACGTCTCCCCGTACCTCGCCGTCGGGGTGCTCTACGACGCGGTCCGCTACGCCCGGCGCGCGTTGCTTCGGCCCGAGCAGGTGTGGGGCTGTGAGCTCAGGAGCTTGGACGTCGCGCTCTTCGGGCCAGGCAGCGGGCAGAGCATGAACGACTGGTTTCAGGCGCACGCGCACCCGGCGCTCGACCTGTTCTTCGCCGTCCCGTATGCGATCTTCGCGTACGTCGCCCTGGCCTATGCAGCGTACCTGTACTTCGTCGATCGCCGACGCATGCGCCACTACTTGTGGGCGTTCGCGCTGGCCAACGTCATCTCGTTCGTGATGTGGTTGACGGTCCCCGCGGCGCCCCCGTGGTACATCCGTGCCCACGGCTGCGGCATCGATTTATCGGCCGTCCCCAGCGCGGCGGCCCTGACGCGCGTCGACGCGCTGCTCGGCGTCGACTATTTCGCCGCCTTCTATTCGCGAGCGACCTCGGTGTTCGGGGCGATGCCGTCGATGCACTGCGCCTATCCGGTGCTCGGCCTGCTCACCGCCTGGCGCGCGGCGACCTGGTGGACCCGCCCGCTGCATTTGGCGTATACGGCCGCGATGTTCCTGGCGTCGATGTACCTCGACCATCACTGGGTGGTGGACGGCCTGGCGGGGTGGACGGTGGCAGCCTTCTCGGTCTTCGTCGCCGGCCGCGTGCTCGATCGGGTCTCGGCGCCGGACAAGGGCGCGACCGCCGCTCCGGATCTGCTGCAGGTGGGCGGATGACGACGCCTGCGGGTCGGGTGGAGCGCGCGGTGGGCTGGCTCATCCGCCGAAGGTTCATCGTGCTCGCCGTCGCGACGGTGCTCGCCGTCGTCGCCGGGTATCGGACCGTCGTGACCTACGCCAACCTGCGCAGCGATCTGGAGGAGCTCCTGCCGGAGAGCGCTCCCAGCGTGAGTGCCCTCGGAGAGCTGCGGGATCGCCTGCCGGGGCTCCGCCATCTTGGGATCGTGATCGATACCGGCGGCGCGCACAACGTGGACGCCGCCAATCGCTTCGTCGACGCCCTGGCCGAGCGCATCGCGACCTACCCACCCGAGCTGGTGACCGCCGTGCGCAAGGACATCGCCGCCGAGCGAGCGTTCGCCGAGACGTACGGGCTGCAGCTGGTCGAGCCAGAAGACATCCGGCGCTTGCGCCTGGCCGCCGAGGAGCGGCGAGACCGCGCGGTGTCCGCCGCGCTCGGCACCGATCTGCTCGAAGAGGACGAGGCCCCGCCGGCGCCATTGCCGCTCGAAGACCTGCGGCGCAAGTACGAGCAGCGCTTCGGCGCCGCAGGGGCGTCCTTTCCGGGCGACCGCTTCGTGGCCAAAGACGGCAGCACGGTGGTGTTGCTGGTGCAGGCGAGCTCGCACGCGACCAGCTACGAGGCGGACAGCGCGCTCTTGTCGCGGGTGGCGGACGACGTGCAAGCGCTCGGCTTTCCCGCGGCGTATGCCGCGGAGATGCGGCTCGGCTACGCGGGGGATGTCGCCACCCGGGTCGAGGAGATGGAAGGGCTAGCTGCGGACCTCACCTTGTCCGGCGGGCTCGTGCTCCTGCTCGTGGTGGCGGTGATCGTGGGCTACTTCCGCTCCTTCGTCTCGCTCTGGCTTTTGTCGGTGCCGCTGGCCTTTGGGACGGTGTGGGCGTTCGGGCTGGCCGCGTTGCCGCCGTTTTCGATCCGACACCTGAACTCGAACACCGCCTTTTTGGGATCCATCATCATCGGCAACGGCGTCAACACCGGGATCATTTTGCTCGCGCGCTTCCGAGAGGAACAGCGCAAGAGCGCGGATGTCTCGGCGAACATCGTGCGCGCCTTGAGCGGGACGTGGCGACCCACCCTGGCGGCGGCGTCGGCCGCGTCGGTGGCGTACGGTTCCCTGATTTTTACCGATTTTCGCGGCTTCAATCAGTTCGGCTGGATCGGTGGGCTTGGCATGTTGGTCTGCTGGGTCGCCACGGTGGTGCTGATGCCGCCGCTGTTGTCCCTGTTCGGCGCGCGGGTGACGGCCAGCCAGGAAGAGCCCGGCGAGCTTGGGCGCTGGCAGCGCGCGGTCGGGCAGCTGTTCGCCCGCCCGGCGTTGGTGGTGGGGCTCACCAGCATCGCCCTGCTGGTCTCGATGGTGGCCGTCCTGGGCCGGTCCACGGAGTGGATCGAGCACGACTTCTCGAAGCTCCGCCGGCGCGACTCCTGGGAGTCCGGCGAGCGGTACTGGGGTGCGCGGATGGACGCGACGCTCGGCCGCTACCTCACCCCGACGGTCATCCTCGCGCCCGACGCCGCCGCCGCGCGGCGCATCGAAGAGCGGGTGCGGCAGCTCGAGGCCGAGGACCGCGCCGGGGGCCTCATCGGACAGGTGCGCTCGGGCGCCACCGTGTTCCCGGAGACGGCGCCCGCGGCATTGGCCGAGGCGAAGCAGCTGGCGCGCGTGCTGACCCCCAAGATCCGGAGCGAGCTCTCCGAAGACGAGCGCCGCGTGGTCGACCGCGCCTTGAGCGGAGAGGCGCTCCAGCCGCTCACGGCTGCGGCGCTCCCCGACGTGCTGGTGGCGGGGCTTCGGGAGCACGACGGCCGGATCGACCGCAACGTGCTCGTGTTCCCGAAGCTGTCCAAACACACCTGGGATGGCGAACGCATGCTCGCGTTCACGCGCGATCTGCGCGCCGCCGCGGAGGTCGACGGAGCACAGGCGCCGGTCGCCGGCTCGCTGCTCTTGGCGAGCGACATCGCCAGCGCGATGAAAGCGGACGGCCCACGCGCGACCGCCTTGTCGTTGATCGCCGTGCTCGTCATCTGCGTGGCGGCGTTCCGATCGCTCAAGCTGTCGCTGCTCGCCCTGTTGTCGCTGTTCATGGGCGTCCTGCTGATGCTCGGCGGCATGAGCTTGAGCGGCGAGCGTCTGAATTTTTCGAACTTCGTGGCCTTGCCGATCACCTTCGGCATCGGCGCGGACTACGCGATCAACATGCTCAAGCGCTTTCAGCTCGAGGCGGGCGAGGCCAACGACAGCGCCGGCATGACCGCGGCGCTGGCGAACACCAGCGGCGCCGTGGCCCTGTGCTCGGCGACCACCATCATCGGGTTCGGGTCGCTCTTGATCGCCCAAAACCGCGCGCTGTTCTCGTTCGGCGTGTTGGCGGTGGCGGGAGAGATCGCCTGCCTTTTGACCGCGGTCGTGCTGTTGCCGGCGCTCATGGGCCGCCTTCGGCGCCAGCGCCAGGTGGCTCCAGCGAGCGCCTATTGAAGGGCCGCGCCTCCGGAAGGGCCATCGTCCTCTCCGGCATGGTCCGTTTGGATTCGGCGCTCTCGAAGAAGCCATCGAGGGGACCGAAGGTCCCGCACCCGGTGAGGACATCGTGGGGCGATGAGGAGCGGGCTCTGACGACCTCGGTCCCTGACGGGCGTCAGCTCCGTCGCTTGCTCTCGGGCCGGCGCCAGTCTATAGACACATGGTCATCTGCTGACTAGCGAGTCATTGGAGAGCCCAATGGGGGTCGCCGAGCGGCGGCAGCGCGAAAAACACCAACGTCGCTGCCGCATTTTGGATGCCGCCGAGCGGGTGTTCCTGAAGCAGGGGCTCGGCGCCGCGACGATGGATCAAGTCGCGCGGGAGGCGGAGCTCAGCAAGGGCACCCTCTATCTGTACTTCAAGAGCAAGGACGAGCTCTGGCTCCAGGTGGCCAACCGCGCCCTGGAAGAGCTGGTGACCCTCCTGAAGCGCTCCGCGGCCGCCGGTGGCAGCGGCCTGTGGCGCCTCGAGCGGTTGCTCATCGCTTATGCGGAGTTCATGCGCGGCCACCGCGAGCGCTTTCGAATGGCGACGAGCTGGCTCCTGGACGACTACACCGTCAGCGGCAGCCCGGCGTTCGAACGCTACCGGGAGCTGATCGGCGCGGTCTTCGCGACCGTCAGTCAAGCCGTCGACCTCGGCAAACAGGACGGGAGCATCCGCACGGCGCTGCCGACGCTCGAGCTCGTCGTGCAGCTCTGGGGCGGTCTGCTCGGTGTGTTGATGGTGGAGTCGAGCTCCGCGGAGGTGGCTCGACGCTTGCCCGGGCCCGTGGACTTCGCCGCGCTGGTGCCGGCATACGTCCAGCTCTTGTTGGGCGGCGTGGCCGGCCTTGCCGACGCGGGACCGGCGGCGGACGCCTGACCCTGCCGGCCTCGGTACGGGGTGGCGCGGGTTGGCGCCACCGCGGCGATCTGGTCGGGTCACTCGAGCTCGAACTGGCCGGCCAATGGCGGATGGGGCTCGTCGGACCGCTGGCATAGGGACTGCAGCGATGACGCAGCTAGAGCATCGGATCTCGTTTGGGTCCGCTCTAGGAGGTTATCCATGGACGTACCGTTCTCGTCGGCGGCGCGTGGTGCGGCAGGCGCCGTTCGTGGCACCGTTTCCCGTCCCGAGTCGCAGGACTGGCTCAAAAAATTCGCTCGCCTCGGGCATCTGGCCAAAGGCGTGGTCTACCTGCTGATCGGGGTCTTGGCGTTGATGGCCGCCTTCGGCAGCGGCGGTCGAGTCGGCGGTGGGCAAGAAGCGGCGAGCTACCTCGCCGGGTTGCCGGGTGGACCGGTGCTGCTCGCTCTGACGGGCTTCGGACTGCTCGGCTACGCGGCGTGGCGCTTCATCGAGGCCTGGAAGGATCCGGATCGGGAAGGATCCGACACCAAGGGCATCGTCAAGCGAGTCGGGTTTGCGGCGAGGGCGTCGTGAACGCCGCCATCGCGGTTGGCGCGTTGCAGCTGGCGTTTGGCCGCGGCACAAGCTCCGGGGGCGAGCAAGCCTGGGCGTCGCAGCTGCTGACGGTTCCCTTCGGTCAGTTCCTTCTGGGCGCGATCGGGATCGGCGTGATCGTGGCCGGCCTCTCGCAGCTCAAGGAAGCCAAGGACGAGCGCTTCAAGCGCGTGCTGAAGCTGCACCAGATGAGCCGCAAGGAGCGGACGTGGGTCACCCGGCTCGCAAAGATCGGCCTCTGCGCGCGCGGCGTGGTGTTTCCGCTGATCGGCTACGGGATCCTGCGGGCGGCGATGGCAAACTCGGCCGCTCGAGCGCAGGGGTTCGGCGGTGCGCTGCGCGAGATCGCGTCCAAGCCCTTTGGGCAGGTTCTGCTCATCGCCGTCGCCGCGGGGCTGGTCGCCTACGGGATCTACATGCTGGCCGTCGCCAAGTACCGCCGGCTGGCGACCTGACAGCAGCCCCTCCAGAGCAATCGCGAATCGCGAGAGAGCTGCGAGCGGCCCGGCTATTCTCCGCTGATCTTGCAGGACAGCGGCTTGGCGACCAGCGCGTCGCCCTCGTTCGTCCACTGCGCGCCCGGGTTCCAGCGAAGCCTGGGGTTCAGCCGACCGATGAACTTCACCTCGCAGTCGGCGACGAAGCGAGCCAGCTTCTTGGACGCCACGCCTCGGAACGGCTCGCGGTGCAGCCGCTGAGCGACGGTGGGCTCGTTCCACAGGCCGGCGACCAACATCAGCTGGTTCTCGGGCCAGGTGCGGTACGGCTGGATGATGTCCGCCTTGTTGTCGTCGAGCGGCTGACCCGCTTCCGCGGGCCAGGGCTGCGTCTCGCTCCGGTAGGCGCAGTGGTAGCCCTCGATGGTCTGGTTCGAGGCGCAAGCGAGCAGCTGGTAGTCCGCCGTGATGAGCGTGATCCGAACCCGAGAGGTCTTGCCGACCTGCCAGTTCGACGTGTCGGTCGGGGGCGGCCCCTGCGACGCACTCTGAACGACGTCCCCGAGCTTCGAGTACGGGAACAACACGACCGCCGCCAGCAGCGCCAAGACGACATAGTACCGTCCGGAGACCACCGGCACGTCGTCCGGAGGCAGCTGCCGCCGGGGGCGGCGGCGGGCGGGACCGGGGCGGACGGCGGCGGTGCTGGCCATGGTCGGGGGGTGATAGCTCGGTGCTGGGCCGAGTCAAAGGTCAAATGGGCTCCGCTGGCGGCCAGATGTGGGCTTTTCTGGGCGCGCCCAGCACCCCACGGCCGCAGGGAGCGGGCCCTTTCTGGGCGGCAGGGCCGTCGCGCGAAGGAGCTTCAGCGGCAATCGCGGAAAGCCGCCGCCCAAAGCGCGGCCCCGAGCTTCTCATGGGCCGGCGGTCCGAAGTGCAGGCCGTCGCCGAAGGGGCGGGTGTACTCGGGGCAGAGCCGGTCCGGGTCCTCGCACGCGAGCAAGCGGTGCGCGTCGACGACCGCGTCGATCCCACCCCGATCGCGTTCGGACAGGATCCAGGTGTTGAGCGCGCGCGTGTTGCGCCCGCGCTCGGGCGTGAACCAGCGCGAAAAGCCGCCCCAGGGGGCGACGGTCACGGCCACCACCCGCATGCCGTGCTCCCGCGCTCGTTGGTAGATGAAGCTCAGGTCGCGACGGATCTTCTCGACGGTGCGATGGGCCGTCTGGTCGCTGTACAGATCGTTGACGCCCCCGAACACGATGAGGTGGGTGTACTGCTCCGTCGCAGCGCGCGGCAACACGTCGCTGACGAAGCGCCGCTTCATCTGGTTGACCATGTCGCCGCCTTTGCCGAAGTTGCTGAAGCGGCTCTCGGGGCAGCGCTTGGCGAGGGTCTTCAAATAGCCGCCGCCGTGCGAGCGCGCGTCGGTCAGCGAATCGCCCAGCGCGGCGATGTGGCAGGCGCGGCTCGGGGCCGAGTCGTCGACCAGGGCATTGGCGTCCCCGCTCGCGGAGGGATCGCGGCTGGTCGAACCGACGGGCGTGGGCGAGTCGTTCGGCGCGATCGATGCGGGCGCGC
>Ga0079224_100006865_pt1 | contig 15174 bp, 10 predicted proteins | sample Stecom2015_FD_80414 | JGI IMG/M metagenome (GOLD analysis project Ga0079224, IMG submission 80414) | Agricultural soil microbial communities from Utah to study Nitrogen management - Steer compost 2015 | ecosystem: Environmental > Terrestrial > Soil > Agricultural land | place: USA: Utah...
CAGCACCTCGGCCCGGTCGGCAGCCAGCACCGCGTCGCGGCCGCGGGCGTGGACCTCCCCGATGATGCGGTGCACGGTTTCGGGGGCGGGCGGGTTCACGTACGCCGTGGGCACCCCGCACATGCCCCGGACGAGCTGCATGAACTTGCTTGCGGTGTTGGGTTCGACGATGAGCACGCTGGCGGGGGCGGGGATCTCGGCGCAGGTCTGCCGGGTGGCCGCGATCGACCCGACGTCCATCCGGTAGGTCATGATCCCGGTCGCCGTGACGGCGGTGGGCAGCAGCAGCGCCGCGGCGCCGAAGACGGCCACGGTGGTCCGCAGCCACCCCGGCCACGGCTGCGGGCCGTCCCGGGTGCGACGCCGGGTCCAGGCCAGGAAGTAGACCGCGAACAGGACGAACGCCGGGAGTACCAGGGTGACCAGGCGGCGGCTGGCCCACGGGTGGTCGGGGGTGATGGCGGGGCGCAGCAGGGTGGTGGTGACCGTCCAGGCCAGCACCATCAGCACCAGCGTCCACTTCGGGTCGCGGCGCAGTGCCGTGCGGCGCACCAGCAGGGCGACGCCGGCTGTGGCCAGCAGCACGGCGGCCCAGCCGACGTACCAGCCGACCCAGTGCAGGCTCATCTCCTCGTAGGTGCGGTCGGCGTCCACGGCCAGCCCCTCGATCTGCTGGACCTGTCCGATGTAGACGCCGGTGGCCTCGTCCCCGTGGCCGCGCTGGGTGAGCACCAGCGGGCGCAGCGCGATCACCGCCACGGCCACGACCGCGAGGACCGCGAGGGCCGTGGGCAGCCAGGCGGGGCGGTCCGGTCGGGGGAGGCCGCGCCGCCACAGCAGGAGCACCCCCGCCACGGTGAGCCCGGCCACGGCTGCGCTGATGAGCAGCAGCGGCTGCAGGGAGTCGGCGAGGTGGTCCAGGTAGGGCCGGGAGTAGCCGAAACCGGCCACGAACCCGTAGGCGGCGCCGACGGCCAGTCCCGCCCCCAGCGGCAGGGCCTCGCGGCGCCGGGCGAGCAGCAGCAGCCCCACGAAGGCCACGACCGGCAGCAGGTCGCGCAGCGCGTCGATGCGCACCAGCAGCCCCAGTCCCAGGCTCAGTCCGGCGGCCAGGGCGAGCGTGTGCCCCGCCGACCAGCGGCCCCGGGCCCCGCGGGTGAGGGCGTCGCAGGCGAGCACGAGTCCGCCGAGCAGCAGCACCTGGGCCACCGGTTCGCTGTAGGTGGAGCGGCTCACCCACTGCTGGGGCAGGCACACCGCGAGCACGAGCGCGGCCAGCGGCGCCCAGCGCGCGCCGACGAGCCGGGCGGCCAGCCCCGCGAAGGTCAGCACGGCGAGGGCACCCACGAGCGGCGGCGTCAGGACCATGCCGTGCAGGCCCGCGGCCCAGAAGCCGAGCGTGTACACCAGGGGCGCGCCCGCCAGGAACTGCGGCCAGACCACGTCGTCCACCTGGTAGTAGGCGAGGCTGTCGTAGGTCAGCACGGGGTCGTCGCCGGCGATGAGCTCCCGCTGCTGGGGGATCGGCAGGAATCCGTTGCCGGCGATCCACGCGGTGTACTGGGCGTAGGAGGCCGCGTCGCGTCTGATGACGAGCTGCTCGGAGTGGTAGGCGAGCTGGACCGCGGCGAAGGCGACGGTGACCAGCAGCACCAGGAGCAGCGGCCACCAGGGCGTGTCGTCGGTCTCCGGGGCGAGCCGGGGGACCAGGGCCAGCGCCGCCGCGACGGCGGGCACGCCCAGCAGCAGCCCGGTCAACGGGCTGAGCTGGCCGAGGCACAGCAGCGGGAAGGCGACCAGCGCCCAGGCCGCGACGGCCACGACCGGGGCGAGGGTGACCCGAGCGAGCAGGGAGCCGGGAGACAGACGCATGAGGGCAACGATGCCAGGTCCCCGCCCCCGCGGAACAGGACCCGGAAGCTTTCTGTGGACAACCCGGCGGCCCCGCGGCCCCGCGCGTCCACGGCAGCGGCGCTCCGCCCGCCGCAAGATCCGCCGCGTGGGTACCATGTGCCCCGATTCGCAGTCGAGCACGAGAGAGGTCCGCCGTGTCAGCGCGCACACCGGGAGAGCTGTGGCTGGCGGCCAGGAGCGTGGACGCCGCCCGTCCCTTCCTCACCTCCTACGACCCGGACTCCGACGTCCGGGTGGAGATGTCCTTCGCCACCTTCGACAACTGGGTGGCCAAGACCGCCAACATGCTCGTGGACGGGCTGGGCGTGCTGCCCGGGGAGCGGGTGGCGCTGGCGCTGCCGCTGCACTGGCAGAGTCTCGCCTGGACGGTGGCGTGCTGGTCGACGGGGACGACCGTGGTGCTGGCCGGGGAGGAGATCCCGGAGGCGGACGTCGTGGTCGCCGACGCCTCCCGGCTGGACGAGGCGCTCGACTCGGGGGCGCGCGAGGTCGTCGGGGCCTCGCTGCACCCGCTGGGCCTGCCGATGGGCGAGTGCCCGCCCGCCGCCACGGACTACACGGCGGAGGTCCGCGGGTACGGGGACCGGTTCTCCCCCGTGCGCGTCGACCCGCACGCCGCGGCCCTGGTGAACGGCGACACCGTCCGCACGGGGGCCGAACTGGTGGAGCGGGGCCGGCAGGCCGCGCACCGCGGCGGGCTGACAGCCGAGGACCGAGTGGCTATCATCACTTCCGGATCCGCCCCTCTTGCGGCACTCGGGGATGACCTGTCCCAGTTCTTGGGTGTGCTGTCGGCTGTCTCCGCGATCGTGCTCGTCCCGAGTCGGGACTCCACTACGCTGCAATCGCGACTCGGCATGGAGCACGTGACAGCGGTCATCGGTGATCCTCCCACTCTGTTGTCGCAGACCGACCTCAGGTCGCTTTCCTGACGCCTAATTCCCCCCTGGTGTTCGATGCCGAAGAGATTCCCCTCCCACAGATCCGCGGGATCGCGCGCCGTCCGGCGCGGTCTCGGTCTCGGCGGCTGGGTCGCCGTCGGGACGACGGCCCTCGTCATCGGCAGCAGCCTCACCGCCTACGGCGCCTACTACGACATCTACGGCAACATCAGCCAGGAGACCGTCGACACCGACGCCTGGGACCGGCCGACCAAGGTCGAGGGCGCGGTCAACATCATGATCATCGGCTCCGACGTGCGCAGCGGCGACAACGCCGAGTACGGCGGCGAGATCGAGGGTGAGCGCCCCGACACCCTGCTCATCGCGCACATCTCCCCCAACCACGACGGCGCGGTCCTGATCAACCTGCCCCGCGACTCCGTCGTGGACATGCCCTCCTGCGAGCCCAACGGCGACCGCCCGGGCATGGAGGCGCACCGCGGCATGATCAACTCCGCGATGAACTACGGCGGGGTGCAGTGCCAGTGGAAGGTCGTGGAGCAGCTCACCGGCATCCACATCGACCACTTCGTCAGCGTGGACTTCACCGGGTTCAAGGAGATGGTCGACGCCATCGGGGGCGTGGAGATGTGCATCCCCGAACCGGTCGACGACCCCAAGGCCCACCTGACCCTGGAGGCGGGCGAGCAGACCCTCAACGGCGAGCAGGCCCTGGGGTACATGCGTTCCCGCTACGGCCAGGGCGACGGCAGCGACCTGAGCCGCATCGACCGCCAGCAGGTCTTCCTCGGCGCCATGCTGCGCAAGGTCATGAGCGGCGAGATCATGTCCAGTCCCAGCAGCATCTACTCCTTCCTCGGCTCGGTCACCGACTCCATCACCGTCGACGACCAGTTCACCGTCGACAAGATGACCGACATCGCCATCCAGATGCGCGAGGTCGACCTGGGCAACATCAAGTTCCTGACCGTGCCCAACGGGGCCCATCCCGACGACGAGAACCGGGTGGCCTGGACCCAGCCCGACGCCGACCAGCTGTTCCAGGCCATCGCCAACGACACCCAGATCGTCGAGGACGAGCCCGAGGAGGACGAGGCGGAGGACAGCGCGGAGGAGGCCCCCACGGTCGACCCCTCCCAGGTCTCCGTCGAGGTCATCAACGGCACCGACACGCCCGGACTGGCCGGGACCGTCGGCACCGAGCTCCAGGGGAAGGGGTTCGTGCTGGCCGGCACCGGCAACCCGCAGGGCTCGGTCCCCGGGCGGACCACCGTCTACCACGGCCCCGGCATGGAGGCGCACGCCAACACCGTGGCCGCGCAGCTGAAGAAGGCGGTGGTCGAGGAGAGCCCGCTGCTGGGGTCGACGGTGCAGCTGGTGATCTCCGCCGACTGGGACGGTCTCAAGGGGGACTCCTCCTCGTCGTCCACCGAGGTCCTGGACAGCATCGACGCCAAGACCGCCGAGGAGACCGAGAGCGCCTGCTAGGGGCGCCGCACCGGGCGGCGCCTCCCCGTCCCGACGCCGTCGGCCGCGGACCGGCCGACCGCCTCACGGGCCGTCCGGCGCGGGGCGCTCGTCCGCCACGATCAGCCGGACCCACTGCTCCAGCACCTGCGGCAGCGCGTACCGCTCGGCGATCTCGGCACGGGCCGCGGCGCGCTCCGCGTCGAAGCGGTCCCCGGTGACGACGGCGTGCACGGCGTCGGCCATCGCCGTGACGTCGCGGTGGATCCAGCGGGGCGAGTAGACGGTGTCCGCGCCGGGCCAGTGCCACACCACGGGCACGCTGCCCGACGCGGCGCCCTCGGCCGCGGCCCGGTGGAAACTCTCGTCGTCACCGGTGGACAGGATGAAGCCGACCCGGCGCAGCCACGCCGCGACGTCGGGGCCGTAGGGGTCGAACACCACCGCCTCGGCGAGCCGTCCGGACCGCTGGATGCGCCGGTAGGCGTGCTCGTAGTGGGCGCGCTCCTCCGGACGGTTCCACACCCACCAGTAGTCCCACGGCTGCCGGGTCTTGACCGCCAGCGTGTAGCGGGGGTCGCGGCCGCGCAGCTCGGTGAGCACGTCCAGGGCCCGGTCCAGTCGCTTGCGGGACGGGACGGCGCCGAGCACGCCCAGCGTGTACCGGGCGCCTTCCAGTTTGGGGCGGGACAACTGCGCCACGTCGATCCCCTCGGGCAGCACCACCATCTGGTCGGCGGGCCAGCTGGCGTGTTCGCGGGCGCGTTCCGCGTAGTGCCGGCTGACGCAGACGACGGCGTCCACCTTCTCGATGTCGAGGCGGCGCGGCCACTCGGTGGCCAGTTCGAACCGGTGCAGCCGCACCAGCAGCCGCTGCCCGGACCGCTTGTGCCGGGCGTAGAACAGCGCGTGCGGGCCGCACCACTCGCAGACCACCACGTCGGCCCAGGCGGCCAGCTCCCGGCTGAGGTACTGGTCGTGGGTGTGCGGCCCCTCCCACTCGTCCAGGCGCAGCTCCACGCCGGGCAGACCGTCCAGGTGCCGGATGAGGGGGTCGAGTCCGGTGAGGTCGGGGCCGGCGACCGCCACCTTCAGCGGCAGGCGCGGGTTGGTCCCCCGCGGCGCGGGCGGCAGGGCCGTACGCAGCAGCGAACGCAGTGTCTCCACGCCCCGGTCGGGGGTGAACCGGGCGGCCGCGGCCGCGCAGCGGGCCGCCGCCTCCCGGTGGACCTCCGGCCGTCCCGCCCGTTCCAGTGCGGCGGCCGCCCCCTGGGGGGCGGGGTCGGCGTACAGGGGGTAGTCGGCCCCGAGCAGCTCCTCGTACAGCGGGGTGCGGTTGACCACCACGGGAATCCCCAGTGCGCCCGGTTCCAGCGCGGTCAGCGCCGGGGCCAGCGCGGCGTCGGAGTCGTGGCGGTGCCAGGACAGGGCGACGTGGCAGTCGGCGAGCAGCCCCAGGGCCTCCTCCCGGGAGCGGCCGCCGTGCCAGACCACGTTGGGGGTGTGCTCCAGCGCCTTGGCCGCACGCCGCGTCCACTCCGGGGACCCGCGGCCGAGGGCGCCGACCACGTGCAGTTCGGCGGGGACGCCGCGGGCGGCGAGGAGCGCGGGCAGCTCGGTCATCTCCGGGACGTTGCGGGACTCGGTGAGGCGACCGGCGTAGCCGACGCGCAGCGGCACGCCCGGCCCGTCCGCGGCGGGTCGGCGCGGCGCGGTGAGCGCCGGGGGCAGCAGCACGGCGCGACCGCAGGCGGCGGGGACGTTGGACTCCAGGAAGCAGCGCAGCTCCTCCCCCGCGCACAGCAGGAACCGGGAGGCCAGCGCGATGTCGGTGAGTTCCGAGACCACCCCCGGGGTCATCCCCGCCAGGGTGGGCGGGATGTCGTCCACACAGGTCCACAGCCGTCCGGCGAGGGCCTCGGAGTGGGCGGCGACCGCGGCCGTGCGCCGTCCGCGGAGCACCACGAGATGGAAGCGCCGCTCGGCGTCGATCCGGGTGATCAGCTCCACGGCCTGCTCCGGGGTGAGCCCTCGGGGACCGGGGTCGATGCGGTGCCCGCCCTCCTGCGGGTGGCGCACCGTGACGTCCGCCGTTCCCGCCAGGGCCGCGGTCAGGCGGTCCGTGGCCGGTCTGCTCCTCAGCAGCAGCATGGTGGAACATCCGGCCGCCGCCAGGGCCCGCGTCATGGACTGCGCCCACACCGCGGCCGCGTCCGGGGAGTCGGGGTCGGCGTCGCCGTAGACGAGTGCGCGGATGCTCACGTGCTTCCTTTCTGCGCCTCGCGGGGATGCGCCTGCGGTGGCCGTCGCTGTCGGCCCCGTCGGCGCCCGTCGCTGCCTCCCAGTGTGCCGTCAGCCGGCGTGTGCGTGGTCCGGTGCGGCGCCCCGGCCGGTGGGTCGGGGGTCGCCGAGGGCGAGGAGGCGGGCGCCGTGGCGGCTCCAGACCCCGGGGTGCAGGCCCCTGCGGACGAGGTCGCGGCGGGCGAGGAACGGACGCACCTCGGTGACGAACACGTACTCCTGTCCGGCGGCGAGCCACTCGAGGCCGGTGCCGTCGGCGCGTGCTTCCCCGGTTCCGTCCGGGACCACGGCGGGACCGACGGCGTCGGCGCCGGAGCACTCCGCGGCGCACAGGGCGTCGACCAGGAAGGACTCCCCCGAGGGGCGGTCCCACAGCACCGTCCACGGTGCGGTGGCGGCTTCGGCGAGCCGGGCCCAGTCCGCGGGCGACCAGGGGTCCCCGGGGGCGGCGGCGTCCGCCGTGCGCACCGTGAGGCCGCGGTCCCGGAGCCGTCGGATTCCGGCGAAGTCGGCGCGGGAGGCGGGCACGACGATCTCGGCGGGCGGATGCTGCTGGCGGAACACGTCGTCGGCCAGGGCCAGCGACTCGGTGTCGTCGAAGGGGCCGGCCAGCACGGCGACGGCGCGGTGGGCCAGCGGCTGGGTCCGGGTGGCGCCCCCGGGGAGCAGTCGCACCCGGTCCAGCAGGTCCGCCAGGAGCACGGGGGTGGCCCGGGTCAGGAAGAGGGAGCGCAGGACCAGGCGCAGTTCGCCGGGGGTGAGGGGGCCCTCCGCGACGGCCCGGGCGAGGTCGGCCTCCGCGGTGGCGGTGCGGGCCGCGGTGGCCGGCAGTCCGGGGCCGGGGGATCCGTCGGCGATCAGGACCCGGGTACCGCAGGCCAGGGCCCGGTCGGCCAGGGCCGGGGTGTCCACGACCGCGACCGCGGCGGCGCGCAGGGTCCGGGGCAGGTCCTCCCAGTGGACGTCGGCGGGCAGGGCCCCGCCGTCGGCCGCGACGAGGGGGTGCGGGGGGCGGCCGGTTCCGCAGACGCGCACCGGGGTAGGCGTGCGTTCCGGTTCCGCGGCGATCGGGTTGTAGCGGTGCAGGGGAACCCCGAGGTCGCCGTCGTGGACGTGGTCGAAGCCGAGCCCGGCCAGGGCGGGGGCGGCGGGGGCGTCGCGGACGAGGACCGACGCCACGCCGCGGGCGGCGGCCGCCTCCAGCACCCAGCGCAGCGCCCTGGTGCGGTCCACCGCGGCGGGGTCGCCCAGGTGCGCCCACGGGCTGCCGGGGCGGGCCGCCGAGGCGGTGACCAGCACCAGGTCGACATCGGCGGAGTCGAAGACGACCTGGACGTCGTGGGGGCGCAGCGGAATGGTCCGCGCGTACGGTTCCAGGGCGGCGCGGGCCTCGGCCGAGAGCACCCCGGCGACGACGATCCGCTCGTCCCCGAAGGCCGGTTGCCCGGCCAGCAGCCGGGCCTCCTGGCGTTCGGTCTCGTAGGAGCGGACCGGTTCGGGGGTGCGCGCCTTCCGTTCCGTCCGCTCGCCGGGCCGACCGCTGCCCCGCCACAGCCGGTACAGTTCCCGCGGCAGGCTGACCAGTCCCCGGGCGGGCCGCCGGGCGGCTCCGGCGAGTGCCCGGCCCACCTGGAGGGAGGTCGAGCCCTCCAGAGCGGCCAGGCGGGCCTGGACCTCCTGGAGTTGCGCCTCCCGCGCGGCCAGCGCCCTGCGGAGTTGCTCGGTCTGGCTCTGCTCACGCCGCTTCATAGTCCGTCCTCCCGGCGCGTTCGCACCTGCGGGGCCCGTGCGGACGCCACCTCTTCCCCTCCCCCACGTTGGCGAACGCGGATGAACGGGTGATGAACTGGGCTCCACGCCCGACGGTCGCTTCGGCGTTCCGTGCCCGGACAGCCGAGGCGTCGGGCACCGCCATCGTAGTGCCCGCTCCGGTCCCGCCCGGGACGGCTCCTCCTCCGGCGCTCCGCGTGAATCGACGAGTGCAAACAGCAGCCCACCCTCCCCGGCGGAATCATTAAATTTGTCGATGACACCAAGACCGTTTCTTTGCCGATCCGGCAATTCGCCAATCTTCGTGGAATCGTTTTCCCATCACGGCTTCTCTCCCTCTCGCGCCGGAACGGGCGATATCATCATGCGCGCGCCGAGAGCAGCCCGCAGCCGCATACCCAGATATCGGCCACCCATGTCTCCAGGAACAAGAATGTCCTGATCAGGCCAGAGAGATATCGGAAGGCAACGCGGTACCAATCTCAGGCGTCTAGCTACCGGGAAAACGAACATCCCGCGAGCATGTTTTCCATATGAGGGAGATCAACTGTGGGCGTCTCGACCTACACCTCTGACCTGGTGGTCGTCGGCCTGGGATACGTCGGCCTTCCGTTGGCGCAGGAGGCTTCCCGGTCCGGGTTGAAAGTCACCGGACTCGACGTGAGCCAGCGCGTGGTCGACGGACTGAACGCGGGGAAGTCGCACATCGACGACCTCTCCGAGTCGGATATCGCGGACATGCGGACGGCCGGGTTCACCGCGACCTCGGACCCGAGCGTCCTGCGGCACGCCCAGACCATCGTGATCTGCGTTCCCACTCCCCTGTCGGAGGAGGGCTCCCCCGACCTCGGCGCGGTCACCTCCGCGGCCGAGGCGATCTCGGCCCACCTGTCCCCGGGGACCCTGGTCATCCTGGAGTCGACCACTTTCCCGGGTACCACCGACGAGGTGCTCCGCCCGATCCTGGAACGGTCCGGGCTGGTCGCGGGCCAGGATTTCCACCTGGCGTTCTCCCCCGAGCGGATCGACCCGGGCAATCCGCTCTTCGGGGTGTCCAACACCCCGAAGGTGGTGGGCGGCTACACCGACCTCTGCGGTGAACTCGCGGCGGCCTTCTACGGCAAGTTCGTGCGCACGGTGGTGCGGGCGCGCGGCACCCGGGAGGCCGAGATGGCCAAACTCCTGGAGAACACCTACCGGCACGTCAACATCGCCCTGGTCAACGAGATGGCGGTGTTCTGCCGTGAACTGGACGTGGACCTGTGGGACGCCATTGCCTGCGCCGCCACCAAGCCGTTCGGCTTCCAGGCGTTCTACCCCGGTCCGGGGGTGGGCGGACACTGCATCCCCATCGACCCCAACTACCTCTCGTACAAGGTCAAGACCCTGGGGTACCCGTTCCGCTTCGTCGAACTGGCCCAGGAGATCAACACGCGGATGCCCGACTACGTGCTGCGGCGCGTCCAGGACATGCTCAACGACGCCGGGCTGGCGCTGTCGCGGGCCACGGTCCTGCTGCTGGGGGTCACCTACAAGGCGGACATCGCCGACCAGCGCGAGTCCCCCGCGCGCCCCGTGGCGGCCAAGCTCGCGGAGAAGGGCGCCACGCTGCTCTTCCACGACCCGCACGTCACCGAGTGGCAGGTGGCCGGCTCTCCGGTGCCGCGGGTGGCCGACCTGGACCAGGCGCTGGACGAGGCCGACCTGACGGTCCTGCTCACCGACCACCGCGACTACACGCCGGAACTGCTGCTGAAGCGGAGCCGGCGGCTGCTGGACACCAGGGGGGTGCTGCGCCGCGCCGACTCCGACCTTCCGGAGGGCCGGCTCACCGCCCAGGTCGCCCGCGACGGGGTCCAAGTGCTTTGACCGTCGTCGACGGGCCGCGTCCCGTACCCTGTCCGGTCCCGTTCCCGGACCGCCCGTCGGCAGCGGCGCGGCGGTCCGGGAGCGGGACCGGCCTGTGTACACGGCCGGCCACCAGGCTGCGACCTCGGGTTTCGTGTGAGAGGGACCACCCGGGAGAACGGAATCCTTTCCGAGGAAGACAAGTTGCCCCTTACGGACCCGGCTTCCGACGGCCGGGCGGATTCCTGTCACCGAACTTCCAGGAGAGACCGTGTCCCCGATCTCCGAACCGCTGGAGCTTGCCAAGGACGCCCAGGACCTGCTGTTCCGTGAGGCGCGCACCGCGAACACCTTCTCCGCCGAGCCCGTGACCGAGGAGCAGGTCCGCGCCATCTACGACCTGGTCAGGTACGCTCCCACCGCGATGAACGTCCAGCCGCTACGCGTCGTCCTGCTGCGTTCGCGGGAAAGCCGGGAGCGCCTCGTGCGGCACATGGCCGAGGGCAACCGGGCCAAGACCCTCTCGGCCCCGCTCACGGTGCTCCTCGCCTACGACAGCGAGTTCCAGGAGAAGGCGGACCGGTTCTTCCCCGACCGCGCCCAGAGCATCCGGGAGATGTTCTCCGGCGACGCCGAGGCGCGCGTGAACACCGCGAAGCTCAACGCGTCGCTGCAGATCGGCTACTTCCTCCTGGGGGTGCGCGCCGCCGGTCTGGCCGCGGGTCCGATGACCGGCTTCGACGCCGCCGCGGTCGACGCCGAGTTCTTCCCCGAGGGCCGCCACCACGTCCTCGTGGCGATGAACATCGGCAAGCCCGGCGCGGACCACCCGCAGTTCCCGCGGCTGCCCCGCCTCGACTACGCGGACGTGGTGACCGAGCTCTAGGGCCGCTCCGCCACCGGCCCGAACGACACGCGGCCCACCCCGGGAACGGGGTGGGCCGCGGACGTGTGCCCGGCGGGCTCAGATGATCGGCGGCCGCCCGTCCAGGGTCATCCGCCAGGCGGTGGACCACCGGATCGGCCTGCGCCGCCCCGCGTCGGTGCGCCACCCCTCGCCGAACCCCGCGAACCAGGCGCGCAGTGCGCCGACGGAGCGTTCCCGCAGCACCGTCAGCACCACCCAGACCGCCAGGTAGACCACAGCCAGCGGCCACGGCAGGTTGCGCCGGGCCAGCCAGACCCGGTTGCGCGCGTTGAGCCGGTAGAAGTCGGCGTGCCGGGTCGGGGCGGTCGCCGGGTGGTACATGACCGCCTCGGCGTCGTACTCGATGTGGAAGCCCTCGTCCAGGATGCGCCAGGCCAGGTCGGTCTCCTCGTGCGCGTAGAAGAACTCGTCCGGCAGGCCGCCGCCCCGCTCGAACGCGGTGCGCCGGACCGCCGACGCCCCGCCCAGGAAGGTGGTCACCCGGCTGGAGCGCCCGGGGTCGCCCACCCGCAGCCGGGGCACGTGCCGCCGCTGGTCGGGGCCGCCGTCGGGGTCGGCGATCCGGAAGGACAGCGCCCCCAGGGAGGGGTCCGCGGCGAACCGGTCGTGCACGTGCCGCCCCAGGTCCCGGGACCGGTACCAGCCGTCGTCGTCGAGGAACAGGATGACGTCGCCGGTGCTGGCCCGGACGCCCTCGTTGCGTCCGGCCGGGATCCCGACGTTCTCGGGCAGCCGCACCGTGACCACCCGGTCGTCCAGTTCCGGCAGGTCCGCCCCGTTGCCGACGACGACCACCTCGATGTCGACGCCCTCCTGCTCGAACACGCTGGCGATGGCCCGGCGCAGCTCGGCCGGGCGGTTGCCCATCGTCAGCAGCACACAGGAGAGCCTCAACCGCTGTGTCCCTCCGCGTTCCGGAACGTCCTCGCCCCGCTCCTGTTCGGTCCGCGTGAACCCGTCGTAGGGATGCTTGTCCTGGGGGGACGCGGCGGCCTCGCCGGATGCCGCGCCCTGCCGCGCCGTGTGCGGAGAGGAGACGGAACTGCTCATCGACAACCGTTCATCAAGATGTACGACAGGCCAACGGGATTCAACGGTCACATGAACCGGATAACGACCGTATCAATATCCGGAACCGGGAGGGGAGCGGTCGGGCGGTTCACCGCAGCCGGTTGGACGCCAGGATGCTCACCAGGTGCAGCACCGTCTGCACCGCCGCCACCGCGACGCACGCGGCCGTGAGCACCTGGGTGGCCAGCAGGTCGCCGCGGACCGCGTCCACCACCGCCGCCACCACGACCAGCAGCGACAGCTCCACCGCCTGGATGATGCGGTGGAACCGCAGCGCGGAGGCGACCGTCCGGGCCAGGCTCAGCCCGGCGGAGCGGGGCCGCAGCGCCTCCTCCGACACCTGTTCGCCCAGCCCCGCCTTGGCCCGGGCCACCACCACGTTGTCGGTCTCCGCCTTGATCAGCGCGGCCCCCAGCGCCGCGGCCAGCCCGGCGACCACCCAGCCCCCGGCGGCGAACTCCCCCTGGGCGCGTATCCCCAGCCCGATCAGCAGCGCCACCTCGGACAGGTAGTGGCCGATGCGGTCCAGGTAGACGCCGGTCACGCTGGTCCGGCCGGTGAACCGGGCGACCTCGCCGTCGGAGCAGTCCAGCAGCAGGTAGACCTGGATGAGCGCGGCGGCCAGCAGCGCCGACCACAGCCCGCCGAAGGCCAGCACGACTCCGGCGAGCACGCCGCAGACCATCATCAGGTAGGTGATCGGGTTCGGCGGAACGCCCAGGCGGACGAAGAACGTGCTCACGTAGGGCGAGAGGTCCCGCATGTAGAGGCGCCCCGCCCAGTGCTCCTCGTTGACCCGTTCCTTGATTCCTTCGGGCTGGCCACCGGCCCGAACCTCAGCGACCGAGGGCTTGGACATAGTCGCGAACGCTCCGCCTGATCTCGTCTTCGGAAAGGTTGAGGTGCTCCAGGATCGTATAGCGCCCCGGCCGTGTGGACGGCGCGAAGACCACGGCGCGCACGAACTGCTCCTCGTCCAGCCCCACGTCGGCGGGGACGGTCGGCAGTCCGTGGCGCTTCAGGCAGGCGTGGACGTCCCGGAGCTGCTGCTCGCCCTCGCCCAGGTGCCGGGAGCGCAGGAAGAAGGCGTACAGCGTGCCCAGGCCGGCCAGCTCCCCGTGGTTGCTGGTGCCCGGGTAGAGCTGGTCGATGGCGTGCAGGATCTCGTGGTCGGCGCCGCTGGCGGGGCGGCTGGACCCGGCCACCGACATCGCCATGCCCGACAGCACCAGCGCCTCGGCCAGCGCGGTCAGGAAGTCCTGGGAGTCGACGGAGTCGCCGCGGTGCAGCACCGCCTCGGCCGCGACCCTGGCGAAGGTGACGGCCATGCCGTCCACCGGTTCGCCCAGCTCGGCGCCTGCCAGCTCCCAGTCGGCGATCGCGGACAGGTTGCTCAGCACGTCCCCGATGCCCGAGCGGACCAGCCGGTCCGGGGCGGCGCGCACGTAGTCCACGTCCACCACCACCGCGATCGGCATGGTCACCCCGTAGGAGCTCTTGCCGCTCTCGTGCTCCAGCGAGCTGACCGGGGAGGCGATGCCGTCGTGGGAGAGGTTGGTGGCGACCGCGATCATCGGGATCCCCGCCATGGTGGCGGCGAACTTGGTGACGTCGATGGTCTTCCCGCCGCCGATCCCGGCGACCGCCTCGTAGGCTCCGGCCCGCAGCTTCTTGCCGAGTTCGTTGGCGGTGTCCACGGTGCCGTCCTCGACCCGGAACACCTCGCAGTGGGGCAGGTCGAGTTCGGCGGCGATCTGGGCGCCCTGTCCGGGGCCGACCGCCACCGCGATCCGCCCCTCGTGGGCGATGCGCCGGTCGGCGAGCAGCAGCCCGAGGTCCGCGATCGCTCCGCGCCGCACGTCGATCGAGAGCGGCGAGGCGAGCATCCGGGCTAGTAGCGGCATGCGATCTCCCGGGCGCGGGCCAGGTCGTCGTGGTTGTCCACCTCGACCCAGTCGACCTCGCCGATCGGCGCCACGGCGATCCTGCCGCCCCGGTCGACCAGTTCCTGGTAGCCGTCCTCGTAGTACAGCTGGGGGTCGCGTTCCCAGGTGGTGCGCAGCGCGTCGGCCAGGCGGCCGGCGACGCCGCCCTCGATGAGGGTGACCCCGATGTACTCGCCCGCGGCCGTCGCGGGGTCCATCAGCTTGGTGATCCGGCTGAGGTGCCCCGTCTCGTCCAGGGTCACCTTCATCTCCTCGTCGGCGAGTGTTTTCACGTTGTCCACCGCGAGGACGATCTCCGGTCCCCTGTTGGCGAGTAGTGTCTTCTCCACACCGACCGGGTGCACGGTGTCGCCGTTGACCAGCAGCACCCCTTCGGCGAAGTAGTCACGCGCGGTCCACAGCGAGTAGGCGTTGTTCCACTCCTCGGCCTTGTCGTTGAAGACCGTGGTGATCTTCACTCCGTGCCGGCGTTCCAGCGCCTCCCGGCGCTCCTCGACCGCCTCGGAGCGGTATCCGACGACGACCACCACGTCGGTGAGGCCCACTGCGGCCAGGTTGCGCAGTGAGATGTCCATGATGGTGGTGTCGCCGTCCACCGGCACCAGCGCCTTGGGCAGAGTGTCGGTGTACGGGCGCAGCCGGCGCCCCGCCCCCGCGGCGAGAATCATGCCGAGCATGTCGGCGCCTCCCTCCCTCAACTGTCGGAGGCTGCGACGCCTCCTCGTGTGTCACGCGGTCCGTGGTCCGCCACCGTGGTCACCGGCGCCGCGAGCCAGCTCGTGGCGGTCTCCCACACGAGCAGGACCGTCAGATAGCCCAGCAGCAGACCGTAGGCGAAGGGGAACCACCCCATCGCCCCTCCGGCCGCGATCACGAGCATCCGACCGTCCCAGCCCAGCATGGCCTGCCTGGCCCACCCGGACGGGGCAACACCGTGGCGTGCCCGGCGTACGGCGGAACCGTGGTGGAGGACGACCAGCGCGACGAGCGCGAACACCAGGGGACCCGGTACGCCTGAACCGTAGCC
>Ga0079224_100006867_pt1 | contig 15174 bp, 16 predicted proteins | sample Stecom2015_FD_80414 | JGI IMG/M metagenome (GOLD analysis project Ga0079224, IMG submission 80414) | Agricultural soil microbial communities from Utah to study Nitrogen management - Steer compost 2015 | ecosystem: Environmental > Terrestrial > Soil > Agricultural land | place: USA: Utah...
AAATGGTATCATATGCATAAAAAAGACGACTTTTAATTCAAAAAATGAATTTTAGTCGTCTTTTTTGATTTATCAATTTAATCACCTATAAAAAACGTAAGTTTTTCAGCTGCCTCGATCATACGGGGGATAATTTGAAGACAGTTGATAATCATGCGGATGGGATTGCCAAATGTCATTCCATTTTTAAAAGGCGAAGAAATTCGTCATTAAAAATCTTGTCCAAAGCTTCATTTAAATAAACTATTAAATTAAGTTCGGTCGATTATTAGAACGTATAGCTCCTAGTAACTATTAATTCATCTAAACAGTTCAGATATTGGAAAAGCCCAACTTTTTTTTACAAAAAAAGCAGATTACCTTTACCGATAATCTGCTCTATTTCCTATTTTGATTGTTTATTTCCACCACAACCACAACCGCCAGTACCTTTTCTGCGTTTTGTTGATTGATTTTTTGAAGATGAAATGACTTTAACAGTTGAAGGACTGTTCTTTCTTCTATTCATATAGTTATTCCTCCCAATGTACAGGTTACTTATAACCTATGTGGGAAAAACATTAATTGACACTTCCTACAAAGCCCTTTTTTATGTGTTTATCACATAGAAATACCATTTATTTATTTGAATCTAGTCTCTTGGAACGCTTAATTGCATTCTGATGTTCTAAATTATTTACAAACCATGAATCGAGTGTTTTCTTTTTTTCATTTGATTGTTCATTTACTCCCGCCACGTTTGGGTTAATCCCCCTGAGGTAGTCATTTTCTATTTTGAGCTCTTCAATTTCTTTCTTTAATCCCTCGACAGTATCAGATAACTCTGCGACTTCAATTTCAAGCAATTGCTTTTCATGATTTAATTGACCGTAATCTGAATGATCAGAATGATTTTCATATCTTTTTAGCTTTTCCTTGTACTTATTCAACTCTGATTGAAAATGAATGATTTTCTGTTTTAATATGATATTCTCATTTGATTGACTTTTTTTCAAAATATCCACTCCTTTCCTTACATGATACATATCATTAATATATCTAATTCAAAATAGTGTGCATTTATACCACTAGTTATGATGTAAATCGAAAATTCCGCTTTTGTCACAGCACATTTGACTATTAAATTCATACTATACAGTAGCCCCGATACCCAAAGGGAATTATATTTAGTACCAATGTAAAGGGTAAATTTTTGAACAGGAGGAATAAAGGTGAGCAAGTACACACATAAAGACAAAGAAAAAGTCTGTATTAGAACGCGTAAAGTTTATGACTGGGTTACTCGCCAGGTAGAGATTCCAATCATCAATATGGCAGACGATAAACTTGATGCAAAGTTTAAGTGTGAAAAAGGTGGCAAACCTGATAAAGTTGAAAAGCTTTGTGAGTTTCTAGAAAAACACGGTGGTGACTTTTCCGTAAATTGCTTCCTCAGCGATGATAAAGGGAACAGAATTGATCCTAAGGACGATGAGCAAGAATTCTTCTTCTGCAAAGAAATCCTTCCTTCTTCGGGCCGACCACCAGTAACTGTTACTTTACCAAATGGTGATGATGTAACACTTCAGAGAGTAAAAGCGTTAGTTAAAGGATGGGTCGCTGTACAAATTGAAGACGAAACTGGAGATGTCATCTGCCATTCAGAAGGAATCCCATTTGCTACTGTACAAAACTTCTTATTATGCGCTCCTGAAGGAACTGATTTAGATTGCCATGTTTCATTCTTTGAATGTGATGCAAGTCTAATTTGCGCTGATAATTTTGCACAATTAGACGTATCTCTCACACTTTGCTTAGAAGTACAAATGGAAGCTGATGTAAAACTAGAAATTGAAGCAAAACATTGCCATCCACGTGATGAAATTATCGAACCAACACAACTTTGCCCAACTGAAAAATTCCCACCACAATGCCCAGAAGTCTTCCCAGCATATTAATAAAGTAAGGCTGCCACAATTGTGCAGCCTTATCTTTTTTTGATGTTCTTATTTCTCATAAGATGATGTTTGAATTTTATATGACTACACTCCTCGTTATATTACATACATATAGAATAAGGATGTATTTAGGAGGTAATGATTGTGAGTAGAAATAAATTTGAAGATGGATCTCTAAACAAAAATAATAGCCTACAAATGCAACAAAAACTTATACATTACCGTTCGGAATTAGCCTCATTTCAAAATAAAATAAAACAAGCCGAGTTGAACCTAGAAAAAGAAAAAATCCGAAATCAATACTTGCAAGAGAAATTATTTGAAGCTCAAAATACAAATCTTGAATCATATGAAAAAGAAATTTCTTCTCTGAAAATGAAATTATTAGCAAGTGAGGTTGCATTAGAGGAAGAAAAAAAGCGTGCGAAAGCAATTCAGGAAAAATATATTCTATCCAGCCAAATTGAAAAACAAGAAGTCAAAAAAGAAATTGAACCCTTATTGGGTTTGCAGTCCTATTTTAACTATTCGTTCTTATATACCCCTCAAGAGGAGATCGTAGATGAGTTAATTGAGATCGTCGACGATCACAATATTACCATCATTGGTGATATGGTTCTAGACAATTATGGTACGGCAGACCTTCATCAACCTATCATTTGTATTAAAATTACTCCTACTAATGCTGGCCATTTAAGCGGTAAAATTGCAACAAACAGATTACAACTCGATGATGTATCAAATGCTAATCTTCCACAAGATGAGTGGAAATTTGTTCATGATGATTGGAAAGAAAGAATTAAAAAAAGTGGAGAATATTGGATTAAACCGTCCAATTCATCCATTATACAACCAAAGCAAAAACTGACTTTCTCTAATTTTGAATTTACACTAAGCAGCCAAATGAAACATACGTCCATTCTGATCGAGGCCTTTTCATATTGCAGGGAATTTCCTAATGGCATTCCAGCACTCAATAAAATCATCATTAACGTATAGAGTATGGCATATTCTAATTGCCATTTATGGTGGAACAAAATGGAATCAATCCAAAAGTGCAACCTGAGCATCTCATGGTTCTTCTTTAAAACAGACGGTCTAGAGTCTGGTTTTAGTCAAAACAATGTGGAACTTCATTAAATTGGGGACTGAGTCCCCAATTATAGTTATTTACAATCTGATTCTGCTCATGATTATGTGCCAATTACGAAAAAACGATTTCTTGTAAATCGTAAAGAAGAATGCTAGATTAGCCCGCTATTCTCCTATATCCACACGTTTCTCATCCAGAAAAGTAATAAAACAGTAGAATCAAAGCACTCTTTTAGGACATAATCTTTTACAAGTCTTACTATTTATTTAAGCAGATAAATGCAATATGATAGATTTCTTTTATCATACTCTCAAGTATTTTCCCTGTATGTGTACAGAGAATGAATTTGACTTTGTTTTTATCTTCCGATTGTTGGTCATATTTAACACGTACTAGTTTTTCCAAATGACGCATGCTTTTCATCTAGCTGCTCATGAGGTTTACATTGGAGCATTCCTCCCAGAAATGTTGGAAAACATCTTTTAATTGTTGCCTTTTCTGGTTCATTCCATAGATCATCATGCAAAAATACCTCCATGACAAGTTTTTTTATCCTACTACTTGCCAGGGAGGTTTTCTATGACGAATCTTCTCTTGGGTAACAATAAGTCCCTTCTACTTCAACGACAACATCTTTAACAGCCATTATTCGTTGGAACATTGTAATTGAAAATTTGACTTCAAATGACTGCCTTTTCTCTACTTTTGTTTCAACTACCTGACAATCGCATTCAAGGACTTCACATTTTATGTCAGTGTATTCTGGTGCAGTTATTAATACTTGTTCTATTCCTTCAAAAAGGATTGGTTTCGTTGTATATATGCAGTGACCATTTACATAAAACATGAGAACCACATACCCTTTTTTCAAGAGTTTTACTCTTTGTAATTCTACTGTGTTCCAATCAGGAAGTGTTAATTGGATTGTATCTCTCCCGCCATACTGCTTCATTTCCTTACACCTAATGGAAGAACAATCAGGTTGGCGTTCTCCCTCACTGTCGGAAAAAAAACATTTCACTTCTGCAAAGCTTAACCATTGAATGAATTCCTCAGGCTTATATTTAATTTCTAGCATACCGTTACAAACACCGTTACCACCATTACAACTTACTTCAATTGTCTTCAAATGCTCGATTTGAAAAGTCCTACACTCTCCTTCTTTTAAACTATATTTCTCCACACCATTTATCCATATAAACATCTCTGCTCCACAGCCACTTTCAAATAAAATAGTAACCGCTGCGGGCAATCCATATTGAAATTGTTTGTTAACTTCCCAGACTGTTCGAGGCTCTCTTCCACAAGGGATGCTAATATCATCAATGATTGGATTAAAATCAATATCTTTTACAACATCTTCCACCCACTGAAATTTCGAATACTTACACAACCAGTCAGTGAACTTCGTAACCTTTATTAAGTGTGTATCAGTTAAATGTTGATCATTGAAAGTCATGGTCTTATCACCCCTTTACTTTCTATAGAATATGTGACATTCGCCCAATTCGTTACTACGAAACATACAAAACAATCACCTTTTTAGGCACCTGTCATTTACTAGTAATGGGATTTCTAAGTCCTTTCAAACACAAGCACAAATGCGGGATGCGCCTTAAAAGTGAAACATCGACTAACTATTCCCACGTCGTGAGAGCAATTGTCTATGTCAACACATCCTCAAATGTTTTGCATTTTCTTTGTGAGATGCTAATGCTCTCGAAGCCTTCCTCGTCCTGTGTAAAATCGACAAGCATAAGACCATACGGCTAAAGGAGGGTAATTTGATTTTCTTGCCGGATTGACCTTTGACCTCGAGGGGCTAGGATGCTTGCGCTAGCTGTAAATATCCTAATTTATAATTTCTTAAACAATAAAAACCCCCATATATCGGGGGTTCCTCAATGTTTTATGAAAAATGTAGCGTTTTAATATGGCGGGTATTACTGAAAATTGTTTCTTCTCGAGCTGTAAGAAGTTCGATGATATTATCCTTTACATTTTTCAATTGTCCGATTTTATCCTTATCGTCTCCTAGATCAAAAACGACCATTTTTCCCTGGAGCTTTTTCACCTGCTCTTCAAACGTTCTTGAAAGTGTGATAGTGGATGGATTTACTGGAAAGTTCTGCTTATCAAGTCCATAAGGTGTTTGGTTTTGATTGTAAGGAATCAACCATTTTAAATGCTGAAATGGAATAAACATCGTTTTAAATACGGGTGAATAAAATACGATATAGTCATTCATGATATTTGTGATATACCCATGGATTGAATTTTTTGATGTAACAAACAGTTCGACGAATAGCCCTTTGGCATTTGTTACAATTTTCCTTAAAGAGATCTCATCCGTATGTGTGTTAATTGGTGTATTTTCTGGTTTTGCTATATCCTCTGTTTCATCTAACCTTGGTATTTTCACCTTTTGGATATGAAAGATTGGTACATAATAAAAATCTTTATCCTTTGTATAAATGACAATAATATCTGTCCCAATATCAATAAGGATACCAATTAATAATTTATGACCTGATATTTCAACCACAACCTGTTCCCCAATATAGTGGCTTAAATGCTTCACAGTCTCACCTCGATTCTTAATCCCTTTTTTCTAACAAACATGTACACTTTTTTGAGAATTTTTCAAGCAAAAAGTATCGGTATCTTACGTACTAGACACCTGACGCAATGAAGAAACCGATACTTTTTTGTTTTTTTCATCCATTTATTCTGATTATTCCTATATCCTGTTATCACATGACCAAATCCATTTTGAGTACTTATAATCTTGACTTTGTAGAACCACTGTACATTTTAATGCTATAGGATTTTTTGCTATTGTTATTCTGATTATTGTTTTGGTTATTTTGATTTTGATTTTGGTTGTTATTGTTTTCTGAGTTTTGTTGATCCTGGTTGTTGTTTTCTGCATTTTGATTACTTTCATTTTTCAATACATAGCTAATACTGCGAATATGGAATGTTGGAATTCGAATAACTTCCTTTTCTGAGATGAGTACTAAGTGTCCGTCTGAGCTATCCGCAAGAACACCTTTCATGCTTTCTGGACCACCGCGGTTAATTGTAATCCACATATATCTCATTTTTGTTAATAGCCCTGCAAAATCATCTGCTTCAATATATTCCGGCTTAACAAAGTTATCAACCATCATATTTGCGTTTGAAGACTGATCATCTTCATTGTTATTGTTGTTATTTTTCACGGCCTTGCTAATACTTTTGACATGTTCTAATTGATAAAAAACAACCCCGTCTTTCTCTGTATAAAGAACTAAATAATCATTTTTCACGTCAAGCAGTCTACCATTTCGAGCTTCTGGACCTCCACGGTCAATACGAACAAAACTGTCTTTCATTGCCGATAATACTTCTGCAAAGCTTTGAGTATCATCAATTGTTGACATCATATCCGTTACAGCTGCAGAATTTAATGTATTCATACTTGTTGTGGTGTCTTCAATTACACTTTTGATGTGACCTGTTTGATAAACGACAACCCCCTCATCTTTCGTATTTAACACTAAATAATCAGACTTCACTGAGAGGAGTTGACCTAGTCTAGACTCAGGTCAACCTTTAAACACTCGCACAGCTTTACCCTGGATTGATTCAAGGTATTCCAAATTCATATTTCCATTCATTAATGTTTGCCTCCTTATCAAATATCACTTTGGGGTGTTTATACTGTATCTATATGCACCTACAAGATTTTGGTCCTAATCTCTAGCCTATTTCTATAAAAATAAGCATTTGTCCATTAAAAATAGAGGACCTGCACAACTCATTTTTTGTGCTGGCGTTTTATAGATTCTTACGTGTTTATTGATTTATTAATTTGGCAATAACGGTTTCAATTATTGCAGCAAAACCTGCAATAGCAAGGATTATGATGATTGGTTCACTCCAATAAGGAAGGAAATAGTGTCCCCCTACTATTAGCAATGTACACCATATTCCTGCACACCAGTAGCAGCTTAGTAACTCCCCAATCCATCTTCTTAATCCTTTTCCTTTTATATGAAGATAGGTTTCTATTGTTCCATCAGAAAGCTCTTCTTCCATCCATTCATGAAATGGTCTCCTTAAGAAAGATGTGATCGTGTCATATATCATTAATCGCGTAAGCCGAAACGAAGCTAAACCAAGTAGCAGCAATTCCATCCAACTCATATTCATTAGACTCATACTCCCCTTTATGAACAAACATGTTGTTTTTTTACCATATCTTATGCAAATACAGAGGACATTTTGCCATCGTTTAAGGAGTACACGGCAAGGAAATCTCCTAGAAACCTCTATTTATCTTATACAAAAACCCATCGAATCCAATAGTAAAGTAGAAATAAGGTTACGACTGTAGAAATAGGTATAAGAAGGATCGTCAGTCTTGTATAGTCCTTCCACGAAACCTTAATTTTATTTTGTCTGAGGATATGCAACCAAATCAATGATGCAAGCGTCCCTATTGGCAGCAATAAGGAGCCTATATCACTACCAATAATGTTAGCTAGGTAAATCGTTTTTAACGTTATTGGATCTAGTCCCATATCTGTCAATGTGATTGTCCCGATCATTAAAGCAGGGTGATTATTGAAGATATTTGATAATATGGATACTAACCCTCCCATGATAAAGCTTGCCTGAAATAGCCCTTGATTCACAATTGGTTCACAGAATGCGATAAGCAATTTAGTCAAACCAGCATTATGAAGGCCGTATATAATCACATACATCGAGAAGGCAAATACAAGAATATGCCAAGGAGTCTTCTTTACTAAATCTAATGGATTTATTCCTAATTTATACCACCTCCAGATCAGTAATAGAACGGATCCAGCGATTGCCACCAATTCAATTGGTATGGCGAAGTATGAAGCAACAAATAGTAGACATCGGACGAAAATAACGAATAATAAAACATGTAACATCGATTTTGACCGTTTTCTCTTTGTTTCAGTAGTTGATGACTTTTTTAAAGGATGAAATCGTCTAGTAAAAAAGGCTTCTTCCAGATCATATGTTGAAACTGGTAAGTTCTTAGGAATATGCTTTTTTAACAAGAAGAACATCATGGTTGACATGAAGAGTAATCCTAATGTTGCTGGTACAAACATCATTGCTGTTTGCATATAGAGGCTCATATCAACAATTTTTAATGAAATGAGATTTACGATATTACTAACTCCTATCGGTGTACTTGAAGCAGTTGCAATCAAGGCACCACTCAATAAGTAAGGAATTTGTTGATGTGGTTTTACACGAAGATTTTTGAGAAGAATGATTAGAATGGGTGTCGTTATTAATATGCTCCCATCGTTATTAAATAATAGAGTCATCAAAAAACACAACAACTGTATATACCAATAGAGGCGATACCCTGAATTGTTAGCCAAGGTTACTAGTCTAGCAGCCACCCAGTAAAAAAAGCCAAAACTTTCTAACGTTATCGCCATAACAATTGTTGCAATGATCGTGATGGATGCTCCCCCTATTTTGCTAATGATATCCGAAATGTCCGCACGAGATACCATTCCAGTAAGAATGATCAATACAGCTCCAACCGTTGCTGGCCATGCTTCATTAAGGTCCCTAGGACGCCACAGTATGACTATCATTGTCATACAAAAAATAAATATTGTCATGACAATTTCAAAAGTCATGATTAATCACCTCCTTCAAGTTACTCAAAATGATGTTTGTCTTTCCTTGTCTTTTTCACTATATGTATATTCTTACCTCTACTTCTAGAGATAGATAAAACGTCCAAATCTAGTAAAAATGTACGCTTGTCATCACAGGCCAAATGTACCACAGTGAGATATAACTAGATATAAACGACAAAAAAATGGACCAAAGGGAGTTATAACTATATGTAACTAGGGAAAATCAACTAGAAGTATATTTACCTATAGCCGTTTTATTTCATGTATCCCTAGATGAAAACCTAGAGTTGTAAGATAAGAAGTTTGAGGAATTGAATTCGTTTTAGGAGAAACTTGAAGCATAAAAAAATGACTCCAGAGAAATTCTGAAGTCATTTTTTCTGTTTTTTAGTGAACGGATTGTGTCATTATCATAAGTGCGCTTTGCAATTACAGTACACACTTTATTATTGTTTTTTACGAGGGGAATGCTTATCGAACATAAATGAAAATTGCTCCGTCACCATCTTCATCATTAATACTTGCCACCAGACGGAAACCTTGTAGATATAGGCCTGAATTCGCATCAGTAAATGATGTAACTCCTGGTACGATTTCGAAACCAATGTCATTTAATTCCGAATTTGTTTGTACTTCTGTAACTAGGTTTCGATTGACAGCACTCACAATCAGATTTACAGTGTCACCTGTAAAATGTGGGCCGTGACCATGGTGATGCTCATGGTCGTGATGATGATCATGATTGTGGTCGTGGTCATGGTCGTGATTGTGGTCATGATCGTGATTATGATCATGATCGTGGTGATGGTGGTGATGACCACGGTGATGATGGCCATGTCGGTGATGACGACCACGGTGATGATGGCCATGATGATGAGGATGTGTAAATTCTCCTTCTGCCTGTGCATCAACTTCAAGACTTGCTTCAACCTGAACATCTGCTTCTACATTAGTTATTTCATCTGCATGAGAGTTGTGTCCATGTTCTTTTTTAGGCATCTAATTCCCTCCCTTCAGTGAGTCTAATGTATTATATTGGAGATTCGCATATATGAGACGGCATTTATACTAGAATGAATGTCTATTTTTCACATTTATTGCAGACGAAATCACCCCTTGATAAAGTGAGGGGCCGATTTTGGTTATGTATAGATTAGGAGTAATCATTGTTTCAAGCTGTTCCTTATAAGATATTTGTCGTCTTAAGATATTTACATTATCTTCTAGTATTTTTTTTAGCCATTTACAAATAACGATGACTCTCTGGAAACGGGATACTCGTTATTTCACCTCTTCGTATTTTTACTATTATCATATTCACAATCTCAAAAGTGATATAGTGCAAATCGTTTACGCATATTGCGGATTTTTTACAGACAACAAACTAACTATCCATCGATTAACCTTAAAATGGTTATCTTTTCTATTCTATTATCCAATCTATTTTTATTCGATTACATATATTAATAGTATCAATTGCAAAGGAGGGAACCTTAAAATGCCAAAACATAAGAAACATGGTCACAAACACAAAAAAGCAGGTGAACCTGGAGTCAATATATATATCAATATTACCTATAATATTGGAGACATTCATCTAGAGCAAAGAGCCGAAGGTGGCGGACAAATTAATAGAAATGTTGGAACGAACGCGAATCAAGGTGGCTTAAATGCACTCGATCACAGCACTGCTGCAAATTCTAATTCACAATTCGCAAATGGAAATGGTAGAAGTGGAATAGCTGGTTACAATAACGATGAACAGGGTGGTCAACAAGGGATAAAAGTTCGAGATAGTGATTTAATAAACTCTAGTATTAACTCTACTTCACAATCAGGATCAGGATAGATCCTTCTATTAAAAAACCCAAGTTTGTTGATAATAATCAAAACAATCTTGGGTCTAGTTTATCATTTATTAGAAAAAAGTTTAGAACTTAATCGTTCCTTCTATTGCATGTTGAGTTTCTTCTAGCTTGCGAAGCAGTGTCTTTGCGCGTATATATGTCAGCTCATCTGTTACGCCTGAATTTTCTACCTCTCGCAATTGTTCCTTCGCTTGTAGCAACATGTTTTGTGCTTTCTGGAATCGCTCTTGATCACCATTGCCTTGTGACTCAATGACCGCTTTCTGGGCCTCTTCAACAGACTGTTTGAATTGATTGACTAATTCATTCATTTATCCCATCTCCTAAAAAAAGTAGTGGTACGAGTTCTTCTTCCTGAATACACTTCCTGTGACAAGTCTTTTCTAGAGGGGTAAGGTATATGGCTGTTCTTCTTAGTTATGTTCTTTTAGGTCTTAGTCTAGCGGCACCAATCGGTCCAGTGAATGCTGCACAATTAGATCGGGGTATCAAATATGGATTTTTCCACGCATGGCTTGTTGGGGTCGGAGCGGTACTAGCCGATGGTGTTTATATGTTACTTGTCTATTTAGGTCTAGTCTCGTTTATCAATACCCCAATGATTCAAACGTTTCTATGGCTTTTTGGTTGTTTTGTGCTACTTTATACTGGGGTTGAAAGCATAGTAAGTGCTGGGAAAATCAATCTACATAATTCAAGAAAGCAGGAATCCGTTTATAAAGCTTTTTTTTCAGGATTTATTATGTCCATTACAAACCCGTTAACGATTTTATTTTGGCTTGGTATTTACGGATCTGTGTTAGCAAAAACAGCTTCCACTTCAACCACAAGCGAGCTTATGATTTATAGTGCGGCTATTTTCTGTGGACTCCTTCTTTGGGATGTCACAATGGCCACTATATCAAGTGGGTTCAGAAGAATTTTAACATCACGTTTATTAATAGTTATATCCATTATTTCTGGCCTCTCACTCATTGGATTTGGTATCTACTTCGGGATCGAAGGTGTAAAGCTTTTGTTGTCCATTTAAGGCTTTTCAAGCCTTTCAAATAATGTTCCCATATTCATGGAGTCCTTTTTCTTTCCACCTTTATTTTTGATAAACGCAAAGATACCGATGATAAGAACAAATCCGAGACTAATAAAGAAGCCTGGACGAATTTCCTTACTGAATAAGGTACCACTTACCGCTAGTAATATGAACAAAATGCCCAAATAATATTTCATTTTCCCAACAAAGCCAGGCTTTAATAGTCGATTGGCAGATAAGAGGATAAAGAGCCAATTGTACAAGAGCATTAGCCCAGCACCGGTTGTTATGTACTCATAAATGCTATCAGGCATTAGTAGGGAAAATATGATGGATGTTATTAGCCCACATGCGCTTAGTATAAAAGCTGGTAATGGTATCTTTAGTTTTCCTTTTTTCGAGAAGACTTTAGGGGCATCACCATCTTCTGATAGGTTCACTAAAATACTCGTGACCCCATATAGAGCCGCAACTATTGTGGAAAATCCGCCTATAATAAGGGCACCATTAAAGATATCAGCTACCAATGGGATATTGTAGCTGTCTAGCGCAACAACAAAAGTACTTTCTTCACCTGTAAAGACCTTCCAAGAAACAAGCATCACCGCAAGTCCAATCGATCCTAAATAGATGATGGTGAGAAGAAGAAGCATGACCTTCCCCGCCTTTGGTGCTTCACTTTTATCCTTAAGCTGGGTGGCCATCAATCCCATGACTTCAATTCCCCCGAATGCATAATAGGCAAATATTAATGCAGACCAAAGCCCAAGAATTCCTTTTGGGTAAAAGTCAGATGGTATTTGTGGGTCTCGTGTCCCATCAATCGCACCTGTTACCGCCAATACTGCAATCACGATGAACATCAAGATTGCTGCAATTTTAATAACAGCAAACACATTTTCTAATTTATTGATGCCATTTGTACCAACTAACAAGACCCCTAAACCTAATACTCCATAAACTGAAGCAAATACCCATAATGGAATATCTGGAAACCAAAACTTTGTAAAAATGGACAATGCCGTTAACTGACTTCCCATAATAAGCATCTCGGCACTCCAGTAGATCCACCCGATACTAAAGCCAGCCCATTTTCCATAAGCTTTTTTAGCATAGGTACGGAATGCTCCTTTTTCGGGATTTTTTGCGGTTAATTTAGCTAAGCCATCGTATACAAAATACGTACCGATGGCAGCGATAATAAATAGAATCAATACAGAGGGGCCAGCTGTTCGGATTGCGATGCTAGACCCCAGGAAAAATCCTGTACCGATTGTACAACCAACCCCAAAAAGAGACAATTGCCACCATTTTATTTTTTTCTGACTTTTTTCTTTTCCCATATTCCCCTACCTCTTCATCTTTTGGAACAAAGAATCTGTTCGTACGCGCTTTGGTGGTTTAATAAAGAATAATACTAAAACCGTTGCAATAACTGAAATACCTGCTACTGAAAAAAACAGAATATCGTGTGAAATCTTCATTAATATGGCAAACACAGGAGGACCGACAGCCACACCAATAAACCGTGCACTACTATAAATTGAAGTAATTGTACCTCTTTCGTCTTTTTCTGTGCCATTCGTAATTAACGCATCTAAACTTGGAAGAGCGATTCCAATGCCAATCCCACTAATCACGAGCCCAGCTAAGAAAATATAAAGGTTTTCAGTGTAACAAATCGCAAAAACGGCAATTGTGGTACCCAAAATCCCCGAGAAAATAATCCATTTAATAGCATTCTTATCATCGCCGAGCTTTTTCCCGGTAATAAATGATGCAAGACATAGGGCACCAAGTGGAATGGCAAGAATCAGTCCTTTCATAATTCCGTCAATTCCGTATTTATCCTCTAAAATCGACGATAAGAAAAAGAGCATACCAAAAAGAATGTAAAAACAGATAGCCCCGACGATAAATATCGATATCAACCATCTTCCCTCTTCCTTAAGAGTCCGCTTAATTTTTTTCAGAAAAAAAGCGAAGCTTGAGGTGTCTACTTCATTGTCTTTGGGCGTTTTAATCAAGAAATGAATTAATAGGATAGATATTAAACAAAAAATGGGGAAAGCAAAAAAAGGCAGGTACCAAATCATTGCCGCAAGGACTGCACCTAAAATTGGGCTTAGCACCTTACCGAATGTATTAGATGTCTCAATTAATCCAAGGCCTGTATTCACATCTTTTTCACTTTTACACATATCTCCAACTAATGGGAGTACGATTGGTGAAGCACCAGCAGCTCCAACTCCCTGTAAGAATCGACCAATTAAAATGACCCAATAGGGGCTTTCAAATAACCAGGAAGCTAGTCCAGCAATCAATCCCCCAATTCCAGCAATGATTAGGCTAGGGATAATTACTTTTTTCCTTCCAATTCGATCGGAAAGAAATCCTGCAATCGGAATTAAAATAATGGCTACGACTGAATATATGGTAATAATTAAACTCGATTGAAAGGGTGTAATCTCAATTTCCTTTTCCATTATAGGTAAAATGGGAATAAGCATAGAATTTCCCAAGGTCATAACTAATGGGATAGATGCAAGCGAAAGCACGCCCCATTTCTCCTTTTTTTGCATTCTCCTATCTCCTTCGGAATTCTAATGTATTTTTTAGAGCGTATAGAATCTAGCCTCACCTTCTATCACTGATAATATGTATGGAAGGGTTTACCCAATATAGTTTTTTCCTAAGGAGCCAACACAACATCGCCCAACCCTATTACTCGAAATTTTACCGGCATATGCTTTCTGCTGCTCAAAGGGAATCGACTTTTTCGCGCGTATTTTGAAACAAGGACGCTTGTCAATTCCTGCTTGAAAAGGCTTAAATAGGAATTGTCCACCTGGAATTTATTATGCAGGGAAATGAAAAGAACTGAATCCATAGTAGATTCAGTTCAAAAGTCAGTTACCTCTAGCAATCACCTTGTTTTTTAGGATGCAACGGCGGAGGGATCAGCCACCCTTTTTCCTTATTTAAACGAAGAACTTTGCCGCCTAATGCAATTTTTTGTGCATGAAATTGAGTGAACATTAAGGCAACATCTTCTCTTATTGACTTTCCAATCACTTGACTGCATGCCACTAATCCAGCAGCTACATCAGCCGAAAGAGTTGCTGCAATCGCTGGATCAGGCATTCTCGCACCTACTGGTATATCTTCCAAGCATGCTTCAGGTGGCTCTGGAGCTTCAGGTGGTAATGCAATCCCATTCTCTTTTAATAATTCCTCCACCTGTTCCTTTTGTTGCTTTCCTATTTCGATTGCTTCCACTAATAACTTTTTTAAATCTTCATCCCCTGCATGGTTTAAAGCTGTTTGATAACCAGCAATCATGCCGTTACCTACTAATATTGAAGTCCAAAGATCAAACACCTCACCATAGTGTAGGGGTTCTTCTGTTGGTTTTCCACTTAAAATTCCCATACTTAACCTCCTTAATGTGTATGTAATTTTATTCATTCACAGTGCCTCCTTTCTAGAAGCACATACATAGTGTGTCCAATAATTTTGTAATCATTATCTTTTTACAGCTAGAAGAAAATGTATCAAAAAT
>Ga0079224_100006868_pt1 | contig 15171 bp, 12 predicted proteins | sample Stecom2015_FD_80414 | JGI IMG/M metagenome (GOLD analysis project Ga0079224, IMG submission 80414) | Agricultural soil microbial communities from Utah to study Nitrogen management - Steer compost 2015 | ecosystem: Environmental > Terrestrial > Soil > Agricultural land | place: USA: Utah...
GCCATCGCTTCGAGCACGGCCGGCGGCACTTCCACCGGACCCGGGGCGTAGAGGCGCGGCTTCACGCTCGGAGCCGCATCCTTCCCTGGGGCGCCACGGTCGGCAGCAGCGCCCCGGCCGCTGGGAGCGCCGCCCCCGCCTTCGCCCGTCACAGCCGCACCAACCGCAAGGTCCGGATCACGTCGCCGAGGCCCCGCAACACCTCGAGCACGTGCTCGGGCGGCGCCTGGTCGAGCGTCAGGACGAACATCGCCAGGCCGTCCTCGCTGACGCGCGACAGCTGCATGCTGTTGATGTTCACGCCGGCGTCGCCCAACACCGTGCCGACACGACCGACCGCGCCCGGGCGATCGAAGTTGGTGCACACCAACATGGTGCCTTCCGGCCGGATCTCCAACGGGTACCCGTCGATGCTGGTGATGCGCGGCTGGCCCGCCAACACCGTTCCGCCCACCGTGGCGCGCGCGCCGTTGGCCACGGCCGTGACCAGCACGTGCGTGGTGTAGCCGCTGCTGCGCGCGGCACGCACCTTCGAGACGCGGATGTCACGGTCGCGCGCGATCGACTCGGCGTTGACGTACGTGGGCGGCTGGTCGAGGTACGGCTCCAGCAAGCCCTTGGTGACGGCGGTGGCGATCGGGTCGGGATCGATCGGGAACTCGCCGGAGAACTCCACCTCCAGCTCGCGGACGCGCCCGCCCACCAGTTGCGCGGCGGTGGCGCCCAGACGCTCGCCCAGCTCGAGATGAACGCCCAGGGCGGCCATCACCTCGGGCGCGAGCGCCGGGGCGTTGACGATGCCGCGCGAGTAGTCGCCACGAAGCGCCATCACGGTGCGTTCGAGGATCTCGGTGCCTACGCGACTCTGCGCTTCGCGCGTGTTGGCGCCGAGGTGCGCCGTCAACACCACGTCGTCACGCTGCAGCAGCGGATGGTCCGGACGCGGTGGCTCGTCGACGAACACGTCGAGGCCGGCTCCGAACAGATGTCCCGTCTCGAGCGCCTCCCATAGCGCGCGCTCCTGCACGATGCCACCACGAGCGGCGTTGACCACCACCGCGCCCGGCGGCAACGCGCCCAGCTCGGCGTCGCCGATCATGCCCTCGGTCTCCTCGGTCAACGGGGTGTGCACCGTGAGGAAGTCGGAGCGTCGCAACATGGCGTGGAGGTCGTCGAAGAGCTCGACGTTCAGCTCTTCGGCACGTCGCCGCGTGATGTAAGGGTCGTAGGCCGCCACCTGCATCCCGAGCCCTTGCGCGCGGCGCGCCACCAACGTGCCGATCCGACCGAGTCCTACGATGCCGAGGCGGGCGCCCAGCACCTCGCGGCCGAGGAACTTGCGGTCCCAGGTGCCCGCGCGCGTGAGGCGGTCCGAGCGGGCCACGCCGCGGGCGGCCGCCAACATCAGCGCCACCGCCAGTTCCGCGGCGGACACGTTGTTCGCCTCCGGCGCGTTGACCACCAGGATGCCGCGCCGGCTGGCGGCTTCGAGATCGATGTTGTCGACCCCCACGCCGCCACGGCCCACCACCTTGAGGCGCGTTGCGGCAGCCAGGAGTTCCTCGTCCACCTGGGTGCGGCTGCGCGTGATGATGGCCTCGTAGTCGCCGACGATCCTCAGCAGGGTGTCACGATCGATGCCCGCGCGGTCTTCCAACGTGACGTCGGGGGTGTCGAGCGGAGCGAGCTGGATGGCGTCGGTGACCAGGATCCGGGACATACCGCGAAACGATAGCACTTCCCTCCCGGCGCGAGCCGGTCCCCCACGCCACGGAAGTACCCTGACGAAGCCCACCGGACGGCGGCCCGGCGTCAGTCGATGAAACCGGTCACCGACCAGCCAGAAGGCACCGGGAACGAATCGACGCCGAGCACGTCCATCGACAGTTCCCCTTCGAGGCGCAGCAGCGTCGAGTACCCGTCGAGGGCCGCTCGAAGGGACGCTTGCCCATCGTCCGCGAGACCGTCTACGACGGGGTAGAACAGCAGGTCGATGCGCGTCGCTTCCCCCGCCGCCAGCGGCACCGGCCGCATGTCGGAGTGGGCGATGGGCCAGCCACCCAGGCTCAAGGTCAGGTCCTTCCCATGGAGGAAGTACCCGATGTCGCCGGGGTTCGCCGCCAAGAGCACCACCTGCACCACCGGCACGTCGCTGCGGAGCAGGAACGCGCGGCTGTCGTCTTCGTCGAGCCGAAGGAGCGGCGCCTGCACCGTCTGGCGCGCCAGCGTCGTGCCCTCGACCAGCACGCGGTTGCGCGTCTCGAAGGCGTGGCTGGCAGAACGGAACCGCAGCGTCCCCTCGACCCGGAACGGCAGCGGGCGGTCGGCGAACGCGCGTACCACGGCCCGCAGGAGGTCGCCCGAGCCGCGCAACTCGGTGACGATGTCGAAGTCGACCGGCGCGGTGGCGCCGGGCTCGAGGTAGACGGTCGGCGCGAGCGCGCCCTTCACGACCTGCTTGCCCTCGAGGAAGACGGTGTAGGTGACGGCCTCGAGGTGGATCCCGAAGGCGTTGGGGTTGTGCGCCAGGGTGCCGATGGTCATCGCCAGGCCGGCCCCGGCGCCGGGCGGGTCGAAGCGCTCGATGCTGGTGCGACCCGGGATCACCTCGAACGTCGGCGGCGCGATGTCCGCGATCTGCTCGGCGCTACGGATCTCGGCTCGTGGCGCGCACCCGCTCGTCGCCATGAGGACGAGCGTCGCGACGGCGAAGACGGCGAGCTGCACGATGCGCGGGAGCCGGCGGAGCACGAAGGCAGTCTAGCAGACCGTCCTCGCTGCGCCGTGAGCGCCCGATGCGCGTGACGGGCGCTAGCCGGCGTCGTCCTCCATGCGACCTCTCGTGCGCCGCTCGGGCGTCGCAGGCACGAACGGCAGGAGCGCCGCGACCGCGAAGATGGTGAGCGTCGCGTACGTCACGGCCGGTACCACGTCGAGCGCCCACTGCCGATCGCGCAGGGCCAGCACGAGCGCCAACAGGGGCACGGCCGCGTACACCAGACCCGTCAGCAACGGCATGAACGCCGCTAGCCAAGGACGCGACCCGACCGACCGGCGCGCGGTCCACGCTCCCAGGGCCGCGACGATCACCGCGGCAAGGAGGAAGAGCGCCACGGTCACGCCGCCGACGTCGGCGCGCATCGCCGTCCATGCCACCACCGCGGCGTGCAGCGGCAGCAACGCGATGGCGACGGTCGCCACCGACCCGAACCTCGCTCGTCCGAGCGCGATGCGAAGCACGAAGCCCGCCCCGAGCCCGGCTGCGATCGCGAGCGCCAACAGGCGCGTCAGCATCCTCAGATCACCTCCCGCACCATCACCGCTTCACTGCGGCGGCGCAACTCGACCCGGAGTCGGGACGCCCACGGCGCCCGCAGGTCCGGATCCGCCTCCAGCATGCGCTTCGCGAGGTCGCGCGCCTCTTCGATGATCGCCCCGTCGGTCACCAGGTCGCCGATGGACAGCTCCGGCAGCCCGGATTGGCGCGTGCCACGTAGGTCGCCGGGTCCGCGCAACTGCAGGTCCATCTCGGCGATGGCGAAGCCGTCGGCGTGCTTGGCGACGATCTCCAGTCGCTTCTGCGTCTTGCGGCTTCGGTCCCCCGCCACCAGCACGCAATGGCTCTCGTGCGCTCCCCTACCGACCCGCCCCCGCAGCTGGTGGAGCTGTGACAACCCGAACCGCTCGGCGTTCTCGATGATCATGACGGTGGCGTTGGGCACGTCGACACCCACTTCGATCACGGTGGTGGACACCAGCACGTCGATGTCGTGACGCCGGAACGCGGCCATCACCTCGTCCTTCTCGGCCGCCGGCATGCGCCCGTGGAGGACGCCGATCCGTGCCTCGGCGGGCAGGATGGCGCGCAGGTCCTCGGCCAGTTGCGTGGTGGCCACCACCTCGTCGAGCGCCTCGCTCTCCTCGATGAGCGGCGTGACCACGTAGACCTGGCGCCCGGCCTGCACCTGCTCCCACGCGAAGCGGTAGATCTCGCGCCGGCGAGCGGCGTTGACCAAGCGCGTCGTGACCGCCTTGCGGCCCGGTGGCATGCCGTCGATGACGGTGAGTTCGAGGTCGCCGTAGCTGGTGAGGGCGAGCGAACGCGGGATCGGCGTAGCGCTCATCACCAGCACGTCGGGCATGCCCCGCACCAGGCTTCGGCGCTGCGTGACGCCGAAGCGGTGTTCCTCGTCGATCACCGCCAGGCCGAGGTCGCGGAAGTCCACCCCCTCCTGGATGAGCGCGTGCGTGCCCACCGCCAGGTCGGCCTCGCCACTTCTCAGGCGCGCACGGGCCGAGCGACGCTCCGCGGCCGTCATGGCGCCCACCAGGAGTTCGGAGCGGACCCCGAGCGGATAGAGGTACTGCTGCAGGTTGAGGAAGTGCTGCCGCGCGAGGATCTCCGTCGGCGCCATCAAGGCGGCCTGCGCCCCGTTCCGAACGGCCACGTAGATGGCGGCGGCAGCGACCGCCGTCTTGCCCGACCCGACGTCGCCCTGCAACAGCCGCGCCATCTGCCTGGGCGCCTGCATGTCCGCCAGGATCTCGTCGAGGGCCCGCTCCTGCGCCGGCGTGAGGTCGAACGGCAGGATGTCCGCGAACGCTGCCAGGTCGTCCGGGTCGACGCGGAACGTCCGCCCGGAACGGTTGGGATCGCGACTCCGCAGCACGGCGAGTTCGAAGAACAGGAAGTCGTCGAACTTGAGTCGGCGCATGGCGCGGCTCAGGTCCTCCTCGGATGCCGGGAAGTGCACCGCGCGCAGCGCCTGGTCGAGCGAGATCAGGTCGTGCCGGCCGAGCAGGCTGCGCGGGAGGTGGTCGGGCACCTGGCCGAGGGCGTCGAGCAAGCGACGGGCCGCCCTGCGAAGGTACGCTTGGCTCAGCCCTTGCGTGCTGGGATAGATGCCGACGATCCGGTCGAACGAAAGCGACTCGCTGTCGTCGTCGACCTCGAACCCCTGCACCACGATCTCGGCCTGGCGACCCACGCGTTTGACCTTGCCGCTCAGCACCAGACGTGCTCCGGGGAAGACCTGCTTCTCGAGCCAGGGTTGGTTGAACCACACTGCGGTCACCCGCGCGCCGCCGGCGTCCATCAGACCCGCGCGGAACACGTGCATGCCGCGCCGGGACTTCATGCCGGCGCGGCTGACGACCTCGCCGCGCACGGTGGCGACTTCGCCATCGCGCAGCGCCGTGAAGGCGGGCAGCGCTCGGCGGTCCTCGTAGCGGCGCGGTAGATGGTACAGCAGGTCGCGGTACGTGCCGACGCCCACTTCCGCCAGCTTCTTCGGTGCTTGTCGGCCCACGTCGACCAAGCGCTCCGACAGCGCAGCGTCGAGGTCGTCCGGTCCGAGGCGGGTCCCGCGGGCCTCCGTCCCCGACCCGACGTCCACGGCAGGTGCCGGGCGGGGACCCGGGGCGGGCTGCGGCTCGCCATCGCCCGATTCCTCCGATGCGAGCTCCGCCAGCACGGCTTCGAGGCGGCCGCGTCGTTCTTCGGGCGTCAGCTCCGCGTACCCGTCCAACCTGCCAGCCAACGACCGAAGGGGGGGCGGAAGTCGACGGATCAGCGCTTCCACCCCCCCGACGATGGCGGTGTCGAGGCAGCCGCTGCGAAGCTCCAACTGGAGGGGCCGGCGCAATCGCCCCTTCCAATCGGCAAGCGTGGCCATGCGGCCAGTCTACCGCCCGTCAATGTGACCTTTACCACACAGCCCTAGCGGGTCTAGGATGAGGGGACGTCCCTGCCTCGGCGCGGCCGTACCTAGCGCGGCCGCTCCGGTTCGCCCGGCGCCCGCTCGGTTCTGCACGAGGCAAGGAGTCGAACGTCGGGGCCTACGTGCGGCCCGGTTCGCACGGCACGCTCAGGTCCCCGGCGTTGGGGGAGGTGCCCATTGGATTCGTCGAACACGTGATGCACGTGAACCCCATGAAGGCTGCGAACGACGCCGCGTGCCATGACACGACCCGGCGCAGCGGCGGGAAGGGGAAGCAAGATGCGTAGAATCCTCGTTTGGATCGCTTCGTTGGCGCTGGCGACGGGAGTCGCCTACGCGCAAGGCGAGCTCGAGATCTTCTCGTGGTGGGCCGGTGACGAGGGCCCCGCCCTCGAGGCCCTGATCGACTTGTTCGAACAGCAGAACCCCGGCATCGAAGTCATCAACGCCACCGTCACCGGCGGCTCCGGCGTGAACGCCCGCGCGGTCCTCAAGACCCGCATGCTCGGCGGCGACCCGCCCGATTCGTTCCAGGTCCACGCCGGCCAAGAACTGATCGGCACCTGGGTCGCTGCGCAGCGGATGGAAGACATCACCTTCTTGTTCGAGGAGGAAGGCTTCTTCGATGCCTTCCCGCCCGGGCTGGTCGACCTGATCAGCACCGAGGAGGGCACCTGGAGCGTGCCGGTCAACATCCACCGCTCCAACGTGATGTGGTACGTCCCCGCCAAGCTGGAGGAGTGGGGCGTCGAGGCCCCGGCGACCTGGGACGACTTCCTGGCGATCTGCCCGACGCTGCAGGCAGCGGGCGTGACGCCGATCGTCGTGGGCGAGAACTGGACCCAGCAGCACCTGTGGGAGTCCGTGGCGTTGGCCGTCCTGGGCACCGACGACTACGCGGCGTTGTGGACGGGTGAGCTGTCGTTCACCGATCCCAAGGCCACGGCGGTGTGGGACACCTTCGGGCAGATCCTCGACTGCAGCAACGAAGATGCCGCCGGCTTGAGCTGGCAACAAGCCACCGACCGCGTCGTGAACGGCACGGCGGCCTTCAACGTGATGGGCGACTGGGCCGCCGGCTACATGGTCACCACGCTCGGCCTCGAACCGGGCACCGGCTTCGCGTGGCAGGCTTCGCCTGGCACCTCCGGTACCTTCATGATGTTGGCCGACGCCTTCGGTCTGCCCGAGGGCATCGCCAACCGCGACGCCGCCGTGGCGTGGCTGCGGTTGCTCGGCTCCAAGGAAGGTCAGGACACCTTCAACCCGCTCAAGGGCTCGATCTCGGCCCGACTCGACTCCGACCTCGACATGTACAACGCCTACTCGCGCTCGGCCGCGGCCGATTGGCAGAACGACGCCATCGTCGGCAGCCTGGTCCACGGCGCCGTGGCGAAGGAAGCGTTCATGAGCGAGTTCGCGACCGTGATGGAGATCTTCCTTGCCTCGCGTTCCGGCGAGCAGGCCGCCAACGCGGCGCAGGCCATCGCCAACCAGGTCGGCCTGGGGCGGTAACGTCCTTCGTCCGTGGGGAGGGGGCACGACTCCCTCCCCGCGTCTCGTCCACCTCCCCCACGATCGCAGCGCCCGAGGGCCGTCATGAAGCTCACCCGCGACCGGGTCACCGCCATGCTGATGATCCTGCCGTCGTTGATCCTGCTCGCGATCTTCGTCTACGGGTTCATCGGCCGCACCGGGTACGTGTCCCTCACCGATTGGGGCCAGGACCCCACGCAGGCATTGGCGCTCGAGCCGGAGCTGCACTTCGTCGGCTTCGAGAACTACCGCCAGTTGTTCACCGGGGTCATCAACACGCGGTTCCGTCAGGACCTCGTGAACACGTTCTTCTTCACGGCGTTCTTCCTGGCGGGTTGCCTCGGGCTCGGCCTCGGGCTCGCCGTGCTGCTCGATCAGAACGTGCGCGGCGAGGGCTTCTTCCGTACCGTCTTCCTCTACCCGTTCGCGCTGGCGTTCATCGTGACGGGTACGGTCTGGCGCTGGCTGCTGCAACCGAGCGGCGGCGTGAACGCGTTGCCGGAGCTGATCGGACTGCCGCGGCTGTCGTTCCGCTGGCTCACCACCCGGCGGCAGATCTGGCGCTTCGATTGGAACGACCTGCCGACCATCACGGGCGTCGTCGTCGCGATCGTGCTGCTCTACCTGGCGTGGCGGGCCTGGCGCGCCGGCAAGCGTGGACGTGCCTGGACGGCGTCCGGCTTGACGGTCTTGGTGGGAGCCTGGGCGCTCTTCGCCGCTCCCGGCGTGAGCCTCCTCCCCTTCCCCGAGACGCACGGGTTCAACGTCGCGTTCGTGGGCATCGTGCTGGCGGCCGTGTGGCAGATGTCGGGCTACACCATGGCGCTCTACCTGGCGGGTCTGCGCGGCATCCCCGACGAACTGCGTGAGGCCGCGCGCGTCGACGGCGCCAGCGAGTGGCAGTTGTACCGCCACGTGGTGTTGCCGTTGCTCGGGCCCATCACGCTGTCCGCCATGGTCATCCTGGGGCACATCAGCCTGAAGATCTTCGACCTGGTGTGGGCCATGGCCGGCTCGGACAACGCCACCACCGACGTCCCCGCTCTGCTGATGTACCTGCGCAGCTTCCGCGCGAACCAGTTCGCGTCGGGCGCCGCCATCGCGGTGGTGCTCCTGCTGTTGGTGGCGGTCGTGATCGTGCCGTACCTCTACTCCAGCCTGCGTTCGGAGGTGCGTCGGTGAGCGCCGTCCTGGTCTCGAAGCGTCGCCGCACCGGCGACCCGGGGGCGCGTTCCCGCCGGCGCTGGATCGTCTATCTTCTGCTGGCCATCGCCGCGGCGTTCTATCTGCTGCCGGTCTACCTGGTGATCATCACCAGCTTGAAACGTCCCGCCGACATCGACCTCGCCACCACCTGGGCGCTTCCGCCCGTCTGGAACTGGGCGAGCTACGCCACCGCCTGGACGGCGTTCGCGCCGACGCTGCAGAACAGCTTCGTGCTCGCCGTGTCGGCCACGGTGATCTCGGCGCTGATGGGATCGATGAACGGGTACGTGCTGTCGAAGTGGCGCTTCCCCGGGGCGCGCATCGTGTTCCCGTTGATGCTCTTCGGCATGTTCATCCCGTACCAGTCGATCCTCATCCCGCTGTTCCAGTTCCTGCGCGACGTCGGCCTCTACGGCAGCATCTGGGGCCTGGTGATGGCGCACGTGGTGTACGGCCTGCCGATCACCACGCTGATCTTCCGCAACTTCTACGCCGAGATCCCGGACGAGATGATCGAGGCGGCCCGTATCGACGGGGCCGGCTTCTTCGGCATCTACGCGCGCATCGTGTTCCCGTTGTCGATCTCCGGCTTCGTGGTCGTGATCATCTGGCAGTTCACGCAGATCTGGAACGAGTTCCTGTTCGCCGTCACCCTCACGCGCCAGAGCTCGCAGCCCATCACCGTCGCGTTGGCACAACTCGCCGGCGGCGAGGCGGTGAACTGGAACCTGCCGATGGCCGGCTCGGTGCTGGCGGCGCTGCCGACCCTCATCTTGTACATCGTGCTGGGCCGCTACTTCATCCGCGGCCTGTTGGCGGGCTCGGTCAAAGGCTGAGTCGGGATCCCTGTCCCCTACCCCCCGAGCCGCGCGTCCGGTCGACGGCCGGCGTGCGAGGCTGGTTCCGAACAACGCTCCGCACAGGTTGCCAGTCGCCCGGGCCCCGCGTATGCTCGGGTCCGGTACGACAAACCGAGGAAGCCCCGGCACCCCGGTCCCATGGGATCTCGTCGGGCACTTCGAACCTCGATGGGAGTGCAGTGATGAAGCGAATCATCTCCGTCTTGCTGGTGTTGGCGCTGACGTCCGGCTTGGCCGCCGTGAGCGCGCAAGCCACCTACGACCTTGGCGGCCGCACGTTGATCGTCGGCTCCGACACCACCTACCCGCCGTTCGAGATGGTCAACGACCAAGGCGAGATCGTCGGCTTCGACGTGGACATGGTGAACGCCGTGTGCGAGGTCATCAACTGCGTCGCCGAGTTCCAGACCACCGCATGGGACGGCATCTTCGCCGCCATGGCCAACGGCGAGTTCGACCTGATCGCCTCGGGCATCACCATCACGGAAGAGCGTGCCCAGGTGGTCGAGTTCACCGACCCGTATCACGAAGTGAACCAGGCCGTCGCCGTCCGCACCGAGGACGAGAACCTGACGCTGGCCGACTTCACCGACGGCGACCTGCTGCTCGGCGCCCAGACCGGCACCACCAACGCCATCCTGGCCGAGGAGTTGGTGGGGCGCGACCGCCTGCGGATCTACGACGACTTCAACGCGGCCATGCTGGCCCTCATCAACGGCGACGTCGACGGCGTGATGATCGACGACACCTCCGCCGACGCGTTCGTCCAGCAGTACGCCGGTCAGGTCGTGGCCGCCATCCGCAACGTCGAGTCGGGCGAGAAGCTCGGCATGGCGGTACAGCCGGGCGATGAACTCGTCGACGCGCTGAACTACGGCCTGCAGCAGATCCGTGAGAACGGTACGCTGGCGGCGCTCGTCGAGAAGTGGTTCGCGGGCGAAGCCGAGTAGGCGTCGAGGGACCGCAGTGCCATCCAAGGCCGCGTCGGCGTCGCTGACGCCACGCACGGGCGCGCGGGTCGGGGGGCCACCCCCCGGCCCGCGCCGCCGGTTCGGGCGCGGCCATGCCTGATCGTCGTAGTGCGCCCCGGCGCGGGCTCTTCCGCAACGTCCGTCCGAGCTACCTGATCCTGTTGACGGCGCTCCCCTTCGTCGTCTACCTGTTCCTCAGTTCCGAGCGCTACCAGAGCGCGTTGCGCTTCCTGCTTCCCGGCCTGGGCACCACCGCCTTCGTCACGGTCGTCGCGTACCTGGCGGCATCGCTGCTAGGACTCGTCCTCGCGGGCCTGCAGATGCTCCGCCTCGGCGACCACACCATCCGCAACTTCCTGATCGGCAGCGCGCTGCTTCTCCTCGGGGCCACGGCGCTGTTCACGCGGCCGCAGTTGTCCTACAGCCTGATCGGCCAGGCCGAGGGGCGCGTCGCCATCGTCCAGGGCACGCCTGCCAACGTCGCGGACCGCGTCCGGGCGGGCGAGTTCCCGGGCGCCGCCGGGCCCCTTGTCGTGCGAGCGGCGCCGGACGGCGCCGCCGCCATCGAGCGCCTGGCCAGCGGCGTGGTCGCCGCCGCCTTCGTGCCCAGCGCAGCGGTGCCCGAGGACGTACCGGTGCTGTGGGAGACGACGTTCCTCGCCCCCAAGTGGAAGCGCCCCGCCATGTTCCTGGTGGTGCTCGGCGCGTTGGGCCTGTCGCTCTCCTTCGCCGCGTGGCAGAGCGGCCACCACCCGCTTCGCCTGGTGGCCGAGCTGTACGTCGACGTCCTGCGCGGCATCCCCATGCTGGTCGTCATCCTCTACGTCGGCTTCCCGCTGCAAGGCGCCATCCGCGACGCCACCGGCGGCCTGATCGACATGTCGCGCCTGACGCGAGGCGTGGTCGGCATCTCGCTCGGGTACGCCGCCTACATGGCCGAGATCTTCCGCGCCGGCATCGAAGCCATCCCCACCGGCCAGGTCGAGGCGTCCCGGAGCCTCGGGCTCACCACCTGGCAGACCGCGCGCTTCGTGGTGCTGCCGCAGGCGCTGCGCATCGTCGTGCCGCCGCTCGGCAACGAGTTCATCGCGATGCTGAAGGACACCTCGCTGCTGTCGGTGTTGTCGATCCGCGACATCACCCAGCGCGCGCGCGAGTTCCAGGCCGCCAACTTCGAGGTCTTCCCGCCGTTCAACACCGTGGCGCTGCTGTACATCGTCTTGACGTTGATGGCGTCGAGCGTCGCGAAGTCGGTCGAGCGCCGCACCAGCTGGACCCGCTGAGTCGACGCGACGCTCCGGCGCCCGTCGGGCCGCCGAGCCGGACGGGTAGACTCACGCCATGTCCGAAGCTCCCGTCGCGCACGTCGACCTCGACGCCATCCGCCACAACCTCGCGCGGGTCCGCAGCCGCATCGGTGCCGGCACCAAGATCCTCGCCGCCGTGAAGGCCGACGGCTACGGTCATGGTCTGCTGCCGGTGTCGCGCGCGCTGGAGGCGGCCGGGGTCGCCTTCTTCGGGGTGGCGACGCCGGCCGAGGCGATGGCGCTTCGGGAGGCGGGGATCCGGGCCGGCGTCCTGCTCCTGAGCCCGCTGCGCGACGCCGCGACGATCGCTCGCCTGGTCGAGGCCGACGTCTCGCTGACGGCCACCGACGCCGCCTCGCTGGACGCCTACGCGCGCGCCGACGCGGAGGGCCGATACCTGCTGCACCTCAAGGTCGACACCGGCATGGGACGGCTCGGACGTCCCTGGCGCGAGACGGCCGCGCTCGCCGCCGCCATCGACCGCCGCCCGGACTGGGTGCTCGAAGGTGTCTGGACGCACTTCGCGGCGTCCGACGACGCCGACCGGACATACACGCTCGGCCAGATCGAGGCGTACCGCCGCGCGTTGGACGCGTTGGACGCGGACGGCTTGACGCCGCCGCTGCGGCACGCGGCCAACTCCGCCGCCATCGTCGCCTACCCGGAGGCGGAGTTCGACATGGTGCGGCCCGGCATCTGTCTCTACGGCTACCACTCGAGCGACGTGGTGGCTGCCCTCGAGCCGGGATTGCGGCCCGCCATGCGACTCGCGGCGCCCGTCACCTTCGTGAAGCGCGTCGGGGCCGGCACCAGCGTCTCGTACGGCAACCTGTGGCGCGCTCCGGGCGCCACCACCGTCGCGACCGTTCGGATCGGGTATGCCGACGGCTACGCCCGGTCGCTGAGCGGTCGAGCGTGGGTGTCGGTCCAGGGTGAGCGCCGTCCCGTGGTCGGGCGCGTATGCATGGACCAGATCATGGTCGACGTCGGCGAGATCGACGTGGCCCCTGGCGACGAAGTGACGCTATGGGGCCCGCCCGGGCCGGACGCAGAGAGCCTGGCGCACGCCATCGGCACCGTGTCCTACGAGCTGCTCACCGGGGTCGGAACGCGCGTGGAGCGCGCCTACTCGGGCTGAACGGTCGGATGGCGTCGGGCCATCAGGACGCCTCGGCCTGGTCGATCTCTCCGGCAGGTTCGCGATCCCCGCCGTCGGGGGTCGCCAGCACGGTGATGACGCGGCGCTCGTCGGCCTGCTCCACCGTGAAGGTCACGCCTTCCCGAACGACCGACTCGCCCGCCTGGGGGATGTGACCCAGCTCGTCGATCAGGAACCCCGCCAGCGTGTCGTAGTCGCCGTCGTCGTCGAAGGTGACACGCAGGGCCGCCGCCACGGACTCGAGATGCGCCGCTCCCTGGGCGCGGTACCGGCCGTCCTCCAGCGCGACGATGTCCTCTTCCTCGTCTTCGTCGGTCTCGTCGTAGATCTCGCCGGTGATCTCCTCGATGATGTCCTCCAGCGTCACGACGCCGGAGGTGCCGCCGAACTCGTCGACCACCACCGCCATGTGGTTCTTGCGGATGCGCATGTCGCGCAGCAGGTTGAGGATCGACAGCGTCTCCGGCACGTATTGCACCGTGGTCATGAGGTCGGCCACGCGGGTGCTCTCGAGGGCGTCGGGTTGCCCGAGGTAGGGCAGCAGGTCACGCGCGTAGACCACGCCACGGATGTTGTCGATGGTCTCGGCGTAGACCGGTAGGCGGCTGTAGCCGTGCTCGGTGACCAACTTGAGGAGATCCATTAGCGGTGCGTCCTCGCCGATCGCGATCACGTCGACGCGAGGCGTCATGACCTCGCGCACGACCGTCTCCTCGAGGTCGATGACGCCGCGGATCATGGCCTGCTCCTGCGCCTCGATGACGCCGGACTCCTCGGCGCTGCGAAGCATCAGCCGCAGCTCGTTCTCCGACATCAGCGCGGCGTTGGTCGGCTCGAGCCGGAACACGCGCAGCACCTGACCGGTGATCCACGTGAACGCCAGGCCGACCGGATACAGCACGATGGAGAGGAGATAGACCGGTCGGATCACCGCGCGGGAGAAGCCGACGGAGTGGTGCACGGCGATCGACTTGGGCGTGATCTCGCCGAACACCAGCACCAGCAGCGTCATGATCCCGGTGGCGTACCCGACCGCCGCCGCCTCGGAGAAACCCTGGGTACGCGACAGTTGGATGCTCATCTGCGTCACCAGCGCGGTGGCCGCGATGTTCACCAGGTTGTTGCCGATCAACAGCGTGGTGATGAACCGCGTCGGGTTGCGTTCCAGCAAGGCGAACGCGCCGGTGGGATCGAGGCCCTCCTCGCGCAGTTGCCGGATCTTCCACTCCCCGATGGCGGTCAGCGCCGTCTCCGAGCCGGACAGGAACCCGGACAGGAGCAACAGCACCACCAACAGGGCGACCTGGCCGACACTCACCGCGGGGCGGCCGGCATCGGTCGTCTGTGCGAGGACCAGGCTCAGGAGGGGTACGAGGATCAGTACGGGGGCGACGCGCAGGAAGCGTCGCAATCGATCAGGCGGGTTGTCTTCCATCAGTCATCGGGATTGTAGCACAGCCGCAGAACCGCTCAGGGACTGCGTTCGCGCCGCGTCGGCCGGTCACGAGCCCGCTCGCCGCGGGACGCTCGTCGCCTCGTCCCGCGGCCCGCGAGGGCGCGGTATGCTCGCCGAACGCCATGGCCACCATCGTCGTTGAAGGACCGATCGGCGTCGGGAAGACGAGCCTGGCGCGCTACCTCGCCGAGGAACTGCGCGCCCGTCTGTTGCTGGAGATCGTCGAGGAGAACCCGTTCCTGGCCGACTTCTATCAGGATCCGGCGCGCTACGCGTTCCCGACCGAGACGTTCTTCCTGCTCTCGCGCTTCCGCCAACACAGCGACATCGCCCAGGACGGACTCTTCCAGCGCCACACGGTCGCCGACTACCTGTTCGACAAGACCTACCTGTTCGCCTCGTTGAACCTCGCGGGGGACGAGTTCGAGCTCTACCGCGGCCTGTTCGACCAGTTGCGGTCGCGCTTGCCGGACCCCGACCTGGTGGTGTACCTGCGTGCGGAGCCGGCGCTGCTGCTCGAGCGCATCGCCAAGCGCGGACGCGACTTCGAGGCGCCGATCGACGCCGGCTACCTCGAGCGGATCGGCGCGGCGTACGACGACTACTTCGCGCGTGCCCGCTTCCCCGTGCACGTGGTGGAGGCGTCGACGGTGGACTTCGTGGCCGACGCCGAAGCACGCGCGAAGCTCACGACCGAGATCCTGTCGCAGGCGAACGCGGCATGAGCGAGAGCGGAACGATCTCCGGGCGCGCGGAGTCGTCCGGCTCAGGCGGCATGTACGTAGCGGTGGCCGGCAACATCGGTGCCGGGAAGTCCAGCCTGACGCGCATCATGTCGCAGCGCTACCACCTCTCGCCGGTGTACGAGGCGGTCGACGAGAACCCGTACCTCGAGGACTTCTACCGCGACATGGCGCGCTACGCGTTCCACTCGCAGATCTTCTTCCTGGCCACCC
>Ga0079224_100006869_pt1 | contig 15171 bp, 8 predicted proteins | sample Stecom2015_FD_80414 | JGI IMG/M metagenome (GOLD analysis project Ga0079224, IMG submission 80414) | Agricultural soil microbial communities from Utah to study Nitrogen management - Steer compost 2015 | ecosystem: Environmental > Terrestrial > Soil > Agricultural land | place: USA: Utah...
AGGCCGCGCGCGGCCACGTCGGTGGCCACCAGCAGGTCGATCTCGCCGGCCTGGAAGCGGCGCAGCAGGCTCTCGCGCTTCTTCTGCGGCACGTCGCCGGAGAGCGCACCGACACGGTAGCCGTAACGTTTCAGCCACTCGGTGACCCGCTCCACGAAGTGGCGCGTGTTGACGAAGATGATGCCGCGGCGCACGTCGTGCGCCTTCAGCAGGTTGAGCAGCAGCGCCTTCTTCTCGTCCGTGGCCGGGAAATACACGACCTGGCGCACGCGGTCGGCGGTGACGTTCTCCGCCTCCACGGTCAGCTCGATCGGGTTGTTCATGTGCTCGTAGGCCAGCTCGCGTACGCGATGGCTGAGCGTGGCCGAGTAGAGCAGTCCCTGGCGCGCCTCGCGCGGCGGCAGTCGGCGCAGGATGTAGCGGATGTCCTTGATGAATCCGAGGTCGAACATGCGGTCGGCCTCATCGATGACCAGCACTTCCACGCCACGGAAATCCACGGCCTTCTGCTTGTAGTAGTCGATCAGGCGTCCGGGCGTGGCGATGAGCACGTCCACACCCTGCTCCAGCACCGCCTTCTGCTTGTCGTAGTCGGTGCCCCCATAGGCCAGGGCCATGCGCAGGCCGGTGTTGCGGCCGATGTTCATGGCGTCCTTGTGGATCTGGATGGCCAGCTCGCGCGTGGGCGCCAGGATCAGCGCCCGCGGATCGCCGGTGCGGTGCTCCGGCAGTGCCGGGCGCGTGAGCAGCCTCTGGAAGGTGGCGACCAGGAAGGCGCCGGTCTTGCCGGTACCGGTCTGCGCCTGGCCGGCCACGTCCACACCCTTGAGCGCTTCCGGCAGCGTCAGCGCCTGGATTGGTGTGCAACGGATGAAGCCGGTGGCCTCAAGCCCCGACAGCAGGTCCGGATGCAGGTCGAAACTTGCGAAGAATACGTCGGTCAGTGGTTGCTGCATGGAGGTCTCCGGCGCCTGGCGGCGCCGATGGTGGGCGGCATTCTTGAATTGCCGGGATGGCGGTCCCACAATCTCCGGGACCCGCGACGCGCCGGAATGCGCGTCCAACCGCGCAAAATTTTACCGCAATCGGCGCCACCGCGCGCGCCACCAGCAGGAGCACCCCCATGAGCGAACGCATCGTCCACGTCGGCGACGAGGATTTCCAGGAGCAGGTCCTGAATGCCGGCGAGCCGGTCCTGGTGGACTTCTGGGCCGAATGGTGCGGCCCCTGCAAGGCCATCGCGCCGCTGCTGGACGAGCTGGCCGAGGAATACGCCGGGCGCCTCAAGGTGGCCAAGGTGAACATCGAGGAGGCGCAGCGCACCCCTCTGGCCTACAGCATCCGCAGCATTCCGACGCTGATCGTGTTCCGGGACGGCAAGCCGCACGCCACCCAGATCGGCCTGGCGGCGGGCAACGCGCGGGCCGCCCTGCGCCAGTTCGTCGACAAGGCCATCGCCTGATCGGCCAGGACCCCGGCGCGCCGGCCGCCGCCGCGCGCGCCTGAACACCCCGCCCCGGCCACCGCCTCCGGCTCTGGACACGGCCACGCGGCAAGGGGTAAGTTATGCTTCCGGCGGCCATCTCCCCCGGCCGACCGACCTCCGAGTCTCCCGCCGAACCGTCTTCCGGCTGCGGCCTTTTCCTGAACTCGACCATCGTGCCCCGCCGCGGGCGACGAGTGCTTGCATGAATCTGACAGATATCAAGAGAAAATCGCCGGCCGAGCTTCTGGCCTGGGCCGAGGAGCTTGGCATCGAAGGCGTCGCGCGCGCGCGCAAGAACGACGTCATCTTCGCCCTGCTCAAGCACCTGGCCAAGACCGAGGAAGGCATCGACGCCGAAGGCGTGCTGGAAATCCTGCCCGACGGCTTCGGCTTCCTGCGCACCGCCGATGCCAGCTACCTGGCCGGTCCGGACGACGTCTACGTCTCGCCCAGCCAGATCCGCCGCTTCAACCTGCGTACCGGCGACTACATCCGCGGCAAGGTACGCAGCCCGAAGGAGGGTGAGCGCTACTTCGCCCTGCTGAAGGTCGATGACATCAACGACGAGAAGCCGGAGGCGACCAAGAACAAGGTCCTGTTCGAGAACCTCACGCCCCTGTTCCCGCGCGAGCGCTTCGTGCTGGAGCGCGGCAATGGTTCCACCGAGGACATCACCGGCCGCATCCTCGACCTGTTCGCGCCCATCGGCAAGGGCCAGCGCGGCCTCATCGTCTCGCCGCCCAAGGCCGGCAAGACGATGATGATGCAGCAGATCGCCACCGCGATCACGACCAACCACCCGGACGTGATCATGATGGTGCTGCTCATCGACGAACGACCGGAAGAAGTCACCGAGATGCAGCGCACCGTGCGCGCCGAGGTGATCTCCTCCACCTTCGACGAGCCGGCCACCCGCCACGTCCAGGTCGCCGAGATGGTGATCGAGCGCGCCAAGCGTCTGGTCGAGCACAAGAAGGACGTGGTCATCCTGCTCGATTCCATCACCCGCCTGGCGCGCGCCTACAACACCGTGGTGCCGTCCTCCGGCAAGGTGCTGACCGGCGGTGTGGACGCCAACGCACTGCAGCGCCCGAAGCGCTTCTTCGGCGCCGCCCGCAACGTCGAGGAAGGCGGTTCGCTGACCATCATCGCCACCGCGCTGATCGACACCGGCAGCAAGATGGACGAGGTGATCTACGAGGAGTTCAAGGGCACCGGCAACATGGAGGTGCACCTGAGCCGCCGCATCGCCGAGAAGCGCGTGTATCCGGCCATCGACATCAACCGCTCCGGCACCCGCCGCGAGGACCTGCTGATCGACCCGGACCTGCTGCAGAAGATCTGGATCCTGCGCAAGCTCGTGCATCCCATGGACGAGATCGCGGCGATGGAGTTCCTCCTCGACAAGATGAAGAACACCAAGACCAACGAGGAATTCTTCGCCGCCATGCGGCGCTGATCCCGGTCTCCCGGCCGTCCCGTGCGGCCGGGCCTGCCGCCGCGCCGGCACCGTTCCACCCTTGTGGTCCGGCAGGCCATGCGGCGCACGGGCTCCCCCGCCCAATCCCCATCAGCGGCAGGCGGCCGCATGCAGGCCGGGGTGGTCTCCGCCCTGTCCGCCAGGTGCCCGACGTGCGCGGGCGCGTCCCGCTCCGGCGTCCATGGGCGGACAGGAATCGCGGGGCGGCCCTACACTCGCTCCCCGCGCCCGGCGTTCCGGGCCTGCCCTGCAGCTCCGTCACATGACCCTTCCGGACACCGGCCGATCCGCTCCCAGCCTGCGCCTGCTGGCCGTGGCCTACGCGCTGCTCGCGGCCGCGCTGCTGGCACTGTACTGGTTCCCGGAACCGAAGCTGCTGGCCGGTGACGAGAACCACTACCACAACACCGCCATGGCCATCCTGGCCGGCGGCGACTGGTTCGACCACAACCTGCTCTGGCCGCCGCTGCAGGGACTGTTCCTGGCCGGTGTGTACGCGATCGCCGGTCCGTCCATCCTGCCCGCGCAACTGCTGCAGCTGCTGATGCTGGCGGGCGGCGGGTTGCTTCTGGCCGACACGTTGGACCGCCTGGGCGTGGACCGCGCCACCTCGCGCTGGACGTCGGCCCTGCTGTGCGTGAATCCGCTCAGCGTGGGCTTCGCCACCTACCTGTGGCCGGAAATCCAGCATCTGGTGCTGAGCCTGTTCCTGGCCTGGTGCCTGGTGCGGGCACGCCAGGCCGCCGGCCGGGCACAGCTGGCGTGGTCGGCCGGCGCCGGCGTCGCGCTGGGCCTGTGCCTGCTCAGCAAGAGCCTGCTGACGGGTTTTTGGCCCCTGCTTCTCCTGCCGCTGTGGCGGCGCCAGGAGCGGGCGCGCAGCGCCGGCCGCGCCGTCGTGTTCCTGCTGGCGGCGCTGCTGGTGACGGCACCGGCGCTGCAGCGGGGCTTCCAGCTCACCGGCAAGCCGCAGATCGCCGACTCGTCCTGGTTCAACCTCTGGGTGGGCCTGCAGGACCGCTGGCGTGGCGACTTCGTCTTCGATGTCACCGGCGAGCACATGCGCGAATACCTGCTGTCCAGCGAGGACCCGCGCGAGCGCAATGCCTTTGCGCGCGCGCGCGCGCTGGCCATCGTCGCCGAACGCGGCCCGGTCGCCACACTGGCCGGCCAGCTCGGCAAGCAGTACTTCCGCCTGTTCGACGCACGGCACTTTGTCGTCTCGCAGCTCGCCGGCGAAGTCTGCGCCGGCTACAAGCAGCATTACCGCGGCGACGGCATCCTGGTGAACCGCGGAGCCGCCTGGCTGCTGCAGGCCTGGCACGTCGGACTGCTCGTGCTGGCGGCCTTCGGCATCGCCGCCTGGCGTGGCTGGCGTCGGCCGTGGCTGTGGCTGGTCCTGGCCTTCGTCGCCTACCAGCTGGCGCTGTTCGCCGGCCTGCACGTGAAGACGCGCTTCCTGCTGCCGATGCTGCCGGTGCTGTGCCTGTTCGCCGGGCACTGGCTGGCGCACGCGCGGCGGCCCACCGCCGCCGGCACGGCGCTGGCCCTGGCGTTCGGCGTCCTGGCCCTGGGCGGGCCGTGGCTCGACCGCGCCTGCGAGACTCAGGCCGGACGCAGCGGCAGCGTGGGCGACGGGACGGCCGCCGCACCGGCGCCGCGCAGCAGCTGCACCACCTCGCTGAAGCCCGACCGGGCGGCGTAGTCCTCCGCCCGCCAGCCGCCGCGATCCCGCAATTCGGCCCGGGCCCCGCTGCCGAGCAGGCGGCGCACGGCACCGGCCTGGCCGTGCGCGGCGGCGTAGTGCAGCGGCGTGCAGCCGTGGCGGTCCACCTGGTTGACCGCACGTGTGCGCGCCAGCAGCACGTCGAGTGCGGCATCGATGCCGACCGGGTTGGGCGCGCTGACGGCGGCGGCGCCGCAGGCGATGTGCAGCGCCGTCAGGCCGGCATCGTTGCCGGCATCGATCTCGGCGCCTGCGGACAGCAGCGCCAGCAGGATGGCGCGCGCACCGTCGCCGTCGCGGGCCCCGAAGGCGTGGCCGGCGGCGGCGTGCAGGGCGCGGTTGCCCGAGGCGTCACGCGCGGCAACATCGGCGCCGGCGGCCAGCAGGCGGTCCACGCCGGGGCGGTTGCCGCAGGCGGCAGCCACCATCAGCGCCGTCGTCTGGTTGGCCAGGCGCAGATCGACGCGGGCGCCGTGTTCGAGCAGCAGGTCGACGATGCCGGCATGGCCGGCCATGAGGGCGGCGCCGAGCGCGCTGATGCCGGTGGTGGTGCACGCGTCCACCGCGGCGCCATGCACCAGCAGTTCGCCCAGGACGGCCTGGTGGCCGCCTCCGGCGGCCCGCACCAGGGCCGTGCAGCCCTGGCGGTCGCGCGCGTTCACATCCAGGCCGAGGGTGAGGAGACGGCGCACCGCACCCAGATCGCCGGCGCGGGCGGCATCGACCAGGTCGGCCCCGATCAGGCGCCGCCCCGGCAGGTGCCAGCCCCGCCAGCGCAGCCACTCCACCAGCGCCGGCCGGTCCGCGTCCATGGCCAGGGCCAGGGGTGTCTCGCCGCTGCCGGCGGCGGCATGCGGCTTGCCGCCGTGGCGCAGCAACTGCCGGCACAGGCGCAGCGCACGTTCGTTCTTGTGCCGCAGGGCCAGATGCAGCGGCGTGATGCCGGCGCGGTCCGGCAGGGAGGGATCGGCCCCCCTTTCCAGGAGCCGTTCCACCAGCGCCTCCATGCCATGGCCGACGGCGTAGTGCAGCGGACTGGCGCCGGCCGGATCGCCGAACGGGTCGGCCCCGGCCTCCAGCCAGGCCAGGGCCAGGCGCTCGTAGCTGGCCAGATCGTCCATCGCCCGGGCCAGCAGCCGGGCCAGGCGGCCGGCGCCGCTGCCCTGGGTGGCCGGCAGCGCGCACAGCAGCGGCAGACCGGCGGACCCCAGACCGAGGGTGGCATCGACCAGCGTACGGCCGTCGGGCAGGCGCCCGTCGGGCGGCAACGGCAGCGCCGTGGCGGCCCGCAGCGCCGCCCAGGCACCCTGCGCGGCGGCCTCGAAGGCCACGTGCGCACGCTCGGCCGCGCCGGCCGTACGTCGCCAGCCCAGCAGGGGCTCGGGACGTACGGCCGCCAGCAGCGTGGGTAGCGGCGGCGGGGCGCCGTCGTCCGTGCCCGCGAGGGCCGCCGCGGGCGACTTGGGCATCTCCGCCGGATCGGCGCCGGCGGCCAGCAGCACCTCGAACACAGGCGCATCGGCCGGCAGCCGGCGTGCCGCATGCTGCAGCGGAGACAGGCCCTCCTGGTCGCGCAGATCCACCCGCGCGCCGGCCGCCAGCAGCGCCCTGGCCATACCGGCATGGCCGTTGCCGGCGGCATGGTGCAGGGCACTGCGGCCCAGGGCGTCCACCGCATCGGCCGGGGCCTTGGCGCGCAGCAATATCTCCACCAGACCGGGCAGGTCGTCGCCGCCGGCCGCGGCGGCGCACAACGGTGGGACTCCGCCCGCGCCCGCGGCGGAGGCGCGGTGCTGCAGCAGCAGCCGCGCCGAGACCAGGTTGCCATGGGCGCAGGCCCAGGCCAGCGGCGTGTACCCCTCGTCGTCGAGCGCATCCACCTCGGCACCGGCATCCAGCAGCATGGCAAGGACGGCCGGCTCGCAACTCAGGGCCGCGTGGTGCAGCGGGGTGCGACCGCTGGCGTCGCGTACGTGGATGTCGGCACCATTGGCCAGCAGGGCAAGAACGATTTCCGGGCGGCCGTAGTAGCTGTCCCGGGTGGCCAGCTGCAGGGGCGTCAGACCGCCGCAGCGGTAATTGACGTCGACCCCGGCGGCGATCATGGCCCGCAGCGGTCGCGAGTCGTTCAGCGTGGCGGCAATGGCCAGGGCATTGCGCTGGTCGGATTCGTCCGGCAGCGCCAGCGCACAGGGATCCGTGCCCGCCTGCAGGATGACCAGGGCGTGGTCGATGTGACCTTCGCGCAGGGCCTCGCGCAGCGCCGCCGCGCGCAGCAGCGGATTGGCAGGCACCTCCGGTGCCGTCTGCTCCGCCACGGGCGGGACGGGATCCGCCTTGCGCGGCTCGAGCGCCTGGAGGGTGCGCAGGTGCACCAGTCGGTAGACCAGCCACGCCAGGCCGCATTCCAGCGCCCACACCAGCGCCCGCCAGCCGGGCCGCGTGGTATGCGAGGCGAGCAGGGCCGGCAGCAGCACCAGAACCAGGTGCAGGGTCAGCAGCGGCAGACCATGGGTGGGAAAGACATCGCGGCTGCCGGTGAGCGCCGTGGCCGCGCGCAGTCCGCGCTGGACGCGCCGCCACGGCGATGCCACCGGCCCCTCGGCCTCGCGCAGCGCCAGGGTCAGGGCCGGCCAGTGCCGCCACGGCCACAGCACCGACACCGCGCAGGCCAGACCCAGGAGCAGGGCCCCGGGCAGCGACGGCTGCTGCTGCAGGCGCAGCAGCGGCAGCCCGGCAAGCACCAGCACGCCCAGCGCGTGTGCCCCCGAGAGTACCGCGGCCGCGCCCACACGGCCGGCGACCGGGGCGGCCGGGCACCGGGACGGCAGGGCCGCCACCGCCAGCAGCGGCAGCACCAGCAGCCAGATCGCCAGGGGCAGGCCCGACAAGGTCCAGGCGCGTGTGCCGGCGGAAATCCATCCCGCCGCGGCCATGCTCGCCAGGGCGCCCGCGATCAGCGTCAGGGCGACCCGGGTCTGCATGCCTTCATCCGTGCTCATGCGGCAAGTTTACGGTACCGCGACACGGCCGCCGTGCCGGCCGCCGTATCCTCACATCTTTTCACTTCCACAGCCGCGACCGATGCCCATGCACCGCCAACGCCTGCCGCTCGCCTTGTTCCTGCTGTTCTTCGCCACCCTTGCGGCCGCGTTCCCGCCGCTGGAACGCATCATGGACGATCCGGACTGGATCGGGCCGCCGGTGGAAGCCGCCTGGCCGAGTCTCGATGGCCGCCAGGTGTATTACTTCGTCAAGCGCGCAGGCAGCCCCGTGCGCGACCTGCACCGCATCGACCTGGCGACGGGCGAGGACAGTATCGTCCCCGACGGCGAACGGAACGGCGTGGATGGCGAGGACCCGCGCTTCGACCGGCAGCGCCGGTTCGCGGCCTTCGTGCGCGACGGCGAACTGTTCCTGCGCGACCTGCGCAGCGGCGACCTCCGCCGCCTGGCCACCGGCATCGGCACACTGCGGGACCCGCGCTTTGCCGGTGATGACCGCATCCATGTGCGTGCCGGTGAGCGCTGGATGTCGGTGGACATCGCCAGCGGGGTGGTGACGCCCGTCGCCGACCTGCGCTTCGACGACGAGCCGGACCCGGACACGCCGAAGGACGGGCTGGCCGCGGTGCAGCTGCGCCTGTTCGAAACCCTGCGCCGCGAGCGCGGGGACCGCATCGCCCTGCGCGAGCACGACCGCCGGCTGCGCGAGGCGGACGCACAGCGCGCGCCGGCTCCGTGGTACCTGGGCAAGGACAGGCGCCTGGTGGACAGCCTGCCCTCGCCTGACGGACGCTGGATGCTGCTGGTCACCCGTTCCGCCAGGGACGAACGCGGGGAAACCGGCAGGATGCCGAAGTACGTCACCGAATCCGGTTACACCGAGATCGAGGACGTGCGCACGCGGGTGGGCCGCAACGACCCGTCCGGCCACCGGTTCGAACTGCTCGACCTGGCGCAGCGCACGCGCCACGCCCTCGAGCTCGGGGACCTGCCGGGCATCGGCGACGATCCGCTGGCGGAACTGCGCAAGGCCCGCGGCGACGAGGCGCCCAAGGCACCGGACCAGCGCCCCGTCACCCTGCTGGGTGCGGACTGGAACCGCAGCGGCTCGCACCTTGCGCTGATGCTGCGCGCGGTGGACAACAAGGACCGCTGGCTGGTCACCATCGAGCCGGGACGCAACCCCGCCAGCGTCCGCCTGCAGCACCGTCTCACCGATCCGGCCTGGATCAACTGGTCATTCAACGATTTCGGCTGGCTGGCCGACGACCGCACGCTGTGGTACCTGTCGGAGGAGAGTGGCTGGTCGCACCTGTACACCCGGCGCGTGGACGCCCGTTCCGCGCGGCAGCTGACCCGCGGCGAGTGGGAAGTGCATGAGCCGCGGCTGCGCCCGGACGGCCGCGGCTTCTGGTTCATCGCCAACCGCAGCCACAGCAGCGAGTTCGACCTGTACGGTGTGGATCTGCAGGGTGGCGAACCGGTGCGCCTGACCTCGCTCCTGGGTGTGGAGGAATTCCGCCCCACCGCCGATGGCAGCCGCATCGTGCTGCGCCATTCGTCGCCCTACGTTCCGGCTCAGGTTTCGGTGGTCGACGCGGCCGGCGGGCAGCCGCGCCAGCTCACCGACACGCGCACGCCGGAATACAGGCAGATCCGCTGGCCGGAACTGCGCATCGTGCCGGTTCCGTCCAGCCACCAGTCGCGTCCGGTCTGGTCGAAGCTCTACCTGCCCGCGAACATGGAACCCGGCAGGCGCTACCCCGCCGTGTTGTTCGTGCACGGCGCCGGCTATACGCAGAACACGCACCGGCGCTTCCCCTACTACTTCCGCGAGCAGATGTTCCACCACCTGCTCACCGAGCGCGGCTTCGTGGTGCTGGACATGGACTACCGTGCCTCCGCGGGCTACGGCCGCGACTGGCGCACGTCCATCTACCGCAACATGGGCCATCCGGAGCTCGAGGACCTGGTCGACGGCATCGACTGGCTGGCGGCCAACCACCAGGTCGACCCGGCGCGCATCGGTGTCTATGGCGGCTCCTACGGCGGCTTCATGACGCTGATGGCCCTGTTCCGCGAGCCCGACCGTTTCAAGGCCGGCGCGGCGCTGCGCCCGGTCACCGACTGGCGCCACTACAACCACGGCTACACGGCCAACATCCTCAACACGCCGCAGCTGGACCCGGAAGCGCACCGCATCAGCTCGCCGATCGAATACGCGGAGAACCTCAAGGGCCATCTGCTCATCGCGCACGGCATGCTCGACGACAACGTCTTCTACCAGGATTCGGTGATGCTGGCGCAGCGCCTCATCGAGCTGGGGAAGGAGAACTGGGAACTGGCCAGCTACCCGATGGAGCGGCATGGCTTCGTGCATCCGGAAGCCTGGCTGGACGAATACCGGCGCATCCTCAAGCTGTTCGAGCACACGCTGCTGCACTGAGCAGTCCGCGGCGACGGGAAGGCGGGTCGCCCGTACCGGTGCGACCCCGCCTGGCGAAGGCGGGAACGGAAACGGCCGGCACAGGGCCGGCCGTCCGTGCGGGTCGGCGCCAGGCGCGCTCAGTAGAACAGGTCGTACACGGTGTCCACGATCAGGCCCGTCGCCAGCGCCACCAGGAGAACGTCGCGATCGACACGCACCCAGTGGTGGCCATGCGGCGGCGGCGGCAGGCGGTACGGCCGGTAATCCACGTAATACACGGGCGCGTAGTACGGGCGTGGCAGGTAATGCCCGGACACCCAGCGGTAAGGCCGGTAACCCGGCGGATGCACGTACACCGGCACCGGGTGGACATGAGGGTGGCGGTGGTCCGGGCGCGGCCGGTGATGGCCGCCATGATGCGCGTGGCGGTCATGGCGCCGGTGATCATGCCGGTGGTAACCCGGCCGGTGATCGCCGCGGTAATGGTTGCGCTCGTAGTGTCCATGGCGCGCGTAGCCGTCACGCCCGCCGTCGCGTGGCGCCGCCTCGGCCAGTGATGCACTGCCGGCCAGCAGCGGGCCCAGCAGAAGACCCAGCAGTTTGTTCATTTCCTACCTCCGCATTGCTACAGCCGAGGCGCCGGGGGCGCCACTCCGCGCGGGCCTGGGGCCACACGCAGGTGGCATGTTTGCGGTGCGGCCACTGAATTGGCGTTGAATCCACCCCGCGCCCGGCGTGCGCATTCAGGCAGCAGGGGCGGAAACGGGGGGCGTGTTCAGCTTCGCTGCGCTGCAGCGCGAGCGGCCACGCGCTCGCGCCAGGCCAGGTACAGGCCACTGCCGACAATGATGCCGGCCCCGATCCAGGTCACCCGTCCGGGCAGCACGCCCCACAGTGCCAGGTCCAGCACCGCCCCCCAGGCCAGGGCGCTGTACTCGAACGGCGCGATGGCGGAGGCTTCGCCCAGGCGGAAGGCTTCGGTCACCGCCCATTGTCCCAGCGCACCGGTGAGGCCGATGCCAGCGACGATCCACAGGTGCTCCGGCAGCAGGGGCCGCCATTGCGGCAGGGCCAGCGCGGTGGCGCCCAGGGCGAGGAAGGTGACCATCCAGAACACCATGGCCTGCGTGCTGTCGGTGCGCCCCAGCAGGCGCACGGTGACGGCGGCGACGGCATAGCCGGTGGCTGCCGCCAGCACCGCAAGTCCGGGCAACGACCACAGTCCCTCGCCGCTCGGACGCAGGATCACCAGCACGCCGGCCAGGCCGGCAACGATGGCCAGCCAGCGGCGCGGCCCCACCCGCTCACCCAGCAGCGGCACCGACAGCGCAGTGATCAGCAGCGGCGCGACGAAGAAAAGCGCATAGGCGGTGGACATGGGCAGGGATCGCAGCGCGTAGGCGAAGCAGGCCAGCATGCCCACGGCGATGCCGCCACGCATCAGGTGCAGGGACCAGCGCACGCGCAGCAGCGACAGCGGCGGCACGCTGGCGGCGACCCAGATGGCGATCAGGGGCCAGGACGCAAGGCCGCGCAGGGCAGCCACCTGCAGGGGCGGATAGTGCGGCGACAGCAGTTTCATGCCGGCATCCATGGCCGAGAGCATGCCGACCGCAAACAGCATGATGATCATGCCGTGCACGGTGCGGTCGCCCGGCGCGGCGGCCGCGGCCGCCACCTGCTTTTCCGGCTCACCCATGGGTTTTCAGGCTTCCATCACCACGACGCGGTTGCCCCCGGCCCCGACGGCCGTGCGCAGGGCACGCTCGGCCAGGCGGACGAGACAGGCAGGCGGTGCCACAGCGGAAGGCACGCCCACGCCGACGCCGATGCTCACCGTGACATGGCCGGCCTGGCCCGCCGCCGGATTGTTCATGCGTACCGCGGCCACCTGCGCCCGCAAACGTTCGGCGCTGCGCCTTGCTGAAACGGCATCGCGCCCCGGCAGCACGACGGCCATGCGGTCGCCCTCCAGACGTGCCGCGAGGTCGTCGCCGCCCTGTACCAGGGCCTGGCATTGCCGGGCCAGCTCGCGCAGGCACTCCTCACCGTAGAAGCGGCCACAGGCCTCGCTCAGCCCGGCAAAGCCGTCGATGTCGACGTACATCACGGCGACCGGTTCCACCCTGCCCGTGGCGTCCCAGCACCGTGCCAGCACCTGTTCGAAGCGCATGCGGTTGCCGATGCCCGTCAGGGCATCGTGCATGGACAGGTCCTCGACACGGCGGCGTGCTTCCACCAGTTCCCGTTCCACCCGGGCCAGGTGGATGGCGCCTGCGACCTGCTCGGCGATGGCATCGAAGACGGCGCAGAACTCGCGAGTGAACAGGTCGTCACGTGTGCTTTCGAGGTTGAGCACGCCGTGCATGCGGCCACCATGACGGATGGGGACGATGTATTCCGAGCGCACCGACGGATGCCCGGGCACGTAATCGGGATCGGCACGCACGTCGCTGATGAGCACGGGCTGGCCGGTGCGAGCGCAGCGCCCGGCAGCGCCTATGCTCACCGGCCAGGGGAATGCGCTCGGCAGGGACAGTTCGAAGGCACCGGCGGAGACCTCGTGCACGAAATTCCGCCCGCCGGCATCGAGCAGGATGATGCTGGCCACGGCCACCGGCAATCGTGCCACCAGGCAGCCGACGATGGCGGACAGTACGGCCTCCAGCCCCTGCCCCCGCAGCGCATCGCGCGAGACCTGCGCCAGGATCGCGGTGAGGAGGATGCGCCGTCCGGCGTCGTCCAGGCGCGCCCAGTCGTGCGCCCCTGCGTCCCCACCGATCACGTCCACGGTCGCCCCATGCGCGCTCGCGCCGGGTGCGCCACACAGGCCGGGTTGCGCACGCGCCGTCAGACCGTGGCCGGATTCGGCTTTTCCGGATCCAGGCCGAACTCCCTGATGGCGCGGGCGACGTCGGCGGCGGTCTTCCTGCCTTCGGCGGCCAGGGCGGCGATGGCCGCATGCGCTATCCAGTAGCGGTCCACCTCGAAGAAGCGGCGCAGGTTGGCGCGCGTGTCGCTGCGGCCGAAGCCGTCCGTACCCAGCACCGTGTAGCGCATGGGTACCCACTCGCGGATCTGGTCGGCCACCTGGCGCACGTAGTCCGTGGCGGCGATGGCCGGGCCGGGACGGCCCTCCAGCAGCTGCCGCACGTGGGGCACGCGCCGGGTCTTCGCCTCCGGATGCAGGCGGTTCCAGCGGTCGCAGTCGACACCATCGCGGCGCAGCTCGGAGAAGCTGGTGCAGGACCAGATGTCGGAGGTGACGCCAAACTCCTTCTCCAGCAGATCGGCGGCGGCGATCACCTCGCGCAGGATCGTGCCGCTGCCCATCAGCTGCACGTGCGCGCCGCGCGGCTTGCCCTTGCCCCCGTTGCCGACACCGGAATCACGCAGCAGGTACATGCCGCGCACGATGCCGTCCTCGGCACCTTCCGGCATGTCCGGATGCGTGTAGTTCTCGTTCATCAGCGTGATGTACCAGTACGCATCCTCCTGCTCGGTGAGCATGCGGCGCATGCCGTCGTGCAGGATGACCGCCACCTCGTAGGCGAAGGTCGGATCGTAGGCGTGGCAGTTGGGGATATTGCCCGCCAGCAGGTGCGAATGGCCGTCCTGGTGCTGCAGGCCCTCGCCGTTGAGCGTGGTGCGCCCGGAAGTGCCGCCGAGCAGGAAGCCGCGCGCGCGCATGTCGCCGGCCGCCCAGGCCAGGTCGCCGATGCGCTGCATGCCGAACATGGAGTAGAAGATGAAGAACGGCAGCATCGGCAGGTTGTTGGTACTGTAGCTGGTCGCCGCGGCCAGCCAGCTGGAGAACGCGCCCGCCTCGGTGATGCCTTCCTGCAGCACCTGGCCGGCCTGGTCCTCGCGGTAGTACAGCAGCTGGTCGGCATCGACCGGGCGGTACTTCTGCCCCTCCGGCGCGTAGATGCCGATCTGGCGGAACAGGCCTTCCATGCCGAAGGTGCGCGCCTCGTCGGCGACGATGGGCACGCAGCGCGGACCGATCGCCTTGTCGCGCAGGATCATGTTCAACGCCTGCACGAAGGCCATTGTGGTGGAGATCTCGCGGTCACCGGAAGACTTGAGCAGGCGCTCGAAGGTGGACAGCGGCGGCACGGGTAGCGAATCGTCGGCCTTCCGGCGCCGCTGCGGCAGCGGGCCGCCCAGGGCCTCGCGGCGCGCCTTCATGTACTTCACCTCGGGCGAGTCCGCGCCCGGGTGGTAGAACGGGACCTCGCCGATCTTTTCATCCGGAATGGGGATGTTGAAGCGGTCGCGGAAGGCACGTACCGCCTCGTCGTCGAGCTTCTTGGTCTGGTGCGTCGGGTTGAGCGACTCGCCGGCCTTGCCCATGCCGTAGCCCTTGACCGTCTTGGCCAGGATCACGGTGGGCATGCCCTGCGTGTTCACCGCCGCGTGGTAGGCGGCATAGACCTTGTGCGGATCATGGCCGCCGCGGTTGAGGCGCCAGATGTCCTCGTCGGACATGGACGCCACCATCTCGCGTGTCTCCGGAAACTTGCCGAAGAAGTGCTCACGCGTGTAGGCGCCGCCGAAGGCCTTGCAGTTCTGGTACTCGCCGTCGACGGTTTCCATCATCAGCCTGCGCAGCACACCCTTGTGGTCGCGCGCCAGCAGCGGATCCCAGTAGCTGCCCCAGATGGCCTTGATGACGTTCCAGCCGGCACCACGGAAGGCGCCTTCCAGCTCTTGGATGATCTTGCCGTTGCCACGCACCGGCCCGTCCAGGCGCTGCAGGTTGCAGTTGATGACGAAGACCAGGTTGTCCAGCTTCTCGCGGCCGGCCAGGGTGATGGCGCCCAGCGCTTCCGGTTCGTCGGTCTCGCCGTCGCCGAGGAAGCACCAGATCTTGCGGTCCGACTTCGGAATCAGGCCCCGGTGCTCCAGGTACTTGCAGAAGCGCGCCTGGTAGATGGCCATGATCGGCCCAAGGCCCATGGATACCGTCGGCACCTGCCAGAAATCCGGCATCAGCCACGGGTGCGGATAGGAGCTCAGGCCGCCGCCATCCACTTCCATGCGGAA
>Ga0079224_100006871_pt1 | contig 15170 bp, 10 predicted proteins | sample Stecom2015_FD_80414 | JGI IMG/M metagenome (GOLD analysis project Ga0079224, IMG submission 80414) | Agricultural soil microbial communities from Utah to study Nitrogen management - Steer compost 2015 | ecosystem: Environmental > Terrestrial > Soil > Agricultural land | place: USA: Utah...
CCGAGTACGGTCCGGCCGCCGAGTACGGCCCGGCGACGGAGTACGGGCCCGCGACCGAGTACGGTCCGGCCACCGAGTACGGGCCCGCGACGGAGTACGGCCCCGCCACCGAGTACGGGCCGGGCGCGACCCGCGCGGTCCCGCCCGCGGAGACCGCCGAGTCGGCCGCGGAGCCGGTGCCCGACGACCCCCGGGCCACCGGGCTGCTGGAGCCGCGCGAGGCGGACGACCCGCAGGCGACCGGGCTGCTGGACCCCGCGGAGGCGGACCGCACCCGGGCCGGCCAGGTGCGCACCTACTACGCCGACGACGACGAGGAGCAGGGCGGCGGAGCCCCGCACACCCAGTACTTCAACTCCACCCTCCGGCCGGAGGACTTCCAGGACATCCTCACCCCGGTCGAGCAGCAGGACGCGCGGCGCGGCCGCCGCTCCTCCCGCGGCGACGACGAGGAGGCCGAGGAGGAGGGCCGGGGCGGCCTGTTCGGGCGCTGGCGGCGCACCGGCGGGGACAGCGTCAGCGACTACTGGGGCGGCGGCGAGGACGACGACGAGTACTACGACGACGACCGCTGGCACCTCCCCCGGCTCTACCTGATCCCGCTGCTCGCGCTGGTCTCCGGGTTCGCGCTGGTGCTCCCGTGGATCGGCCTGCTGATCGGCCTGGTGCTGGTGAGCGTGCTCGGCGCGCTGGGCACGGTCAAGGCCAACCACGCCCGCCGGCTGCAGACCCGGGCGCCGCGCAGCTCCGACACGATCGTGGTGGCGCTGGACATGCCGGTGGCGCTCCTGCGCCACCTGGGCGTCAACGCGCTGTACGGGCTGGGGTACCTGCTCGTCGGCATCGTCATCGGGTTCATCGTCGGGATGCTGACCGGCCGGGAAGGGCTGAACAACGCGGTCGCCTTCGGCACGTTCGTGACGGTGCTGCTGAGCTTCGTGGGCCCCAACGCCCGGACCGCCCGCGGCCAGGCGGTGGAGCTGCTGGACAAGGTGGGCATCCGCAACGTGTACGTCTACTGGGGCGTCATCGTGTTCACCGTGCTCTTCGCGCTGCTGGTGCTCTCCTTCGGGTTCAGCGCCGCGCCGGCGTGGAACGGGATGGCCCCCAGCAACCTGTTCGGTGGTTAGGGTGCCCTAAGCTCAGAAGTCCCGGGGGTGTGTTCGCCTTCTGTGCTACTAGTCAGTAACATCGTGGGCGAGCACCATGAACAGGCGGGACGCGGGACGTGAACGCGCACCCCGCCGCCGGATGCCATCAGCGCATTTGGCACCCTTAGGGGCCACGGACGCACCGGCGTCCGCGCCGTCCGAGCGGGCGACGCAAGGGAGTGCAGGGAGGTCGGCCACCGGCCATGAATATTGTCGTTTTGGTCAAGCAGGTCCCGGACACGGCGACCGAGCGGAAACTCGCGGAAGACCACACGCTGGACCGCGCGGCGTCGGACGGCGTCATCAACGAGCTCGACGAGTACGCCATCGAGGAGGCCCTCCTCCTCAAGGAGAAGCACGGCGGCGAGGTCACGATCCTGAGCATGGGTCCGGACCAGGCCACCGACTCCATCCGCAAGGCGCTGTCCATGGGCGCCGACAAGGCGGTGCACGTCAACGACGAGGCGCTGAAGGGCTCCGACGCCCTGCAGACCGCCTACGCGCTGTCGAAGGCCCTGGGCACCCTCGAGTTCGACCTGGTCGTGCTCGGCTCGGAGTCCACCGACGCGCGCACCGGCGTGGTCGGCGCCGCGCTCGCCGAATACCTCGGCCTGCCCCAGCTCACCCTGGCCGGCAAGGTCGACGTGGACGGCTCCGCCATCAAGATCCAGCGCCAGACCGACTACGGCTACGACGTGGTCGAGGCGCAGCTGCCGGCGGTGGTCAGCGTGGTCGAGAAGATCAACGAGCCGCGCTACCCGTCCTTCAAGCTGATCATGCAGGCCAAGAAGAAGCCGGTGCAGAAGCTCGGCGCCGCCGACGCCGGCATCGACACCGCCAAGGTGGGCCTGGCCGCCGCGACCACGCAGACGGTCGACGCCGCCCCGGCGCCGCCGCGCGCCGCCGGCACCATCGTCAAGGACGAGGGCGACGGCGGGGCGAAGGTCGCCGCGTTCCTCGCCGACAAGAAGTTCGTATAGGTCCGGCGAGACGAAAGAGGGATTCAAGACATGGCTGAGGTCCTCGTCCTCGTCGACCACGTCGACGGTGAGGTCAAGAAGGTCACCACCGAGCTGCTCACCGCTGCCCGCCGGATCGGCGAGCCGGCGGCCGTGTGGGTCGGTGAGGGCGCCGACTCGGGCAAGGCCAAGCTGGCCGAGTTCGGTGCGGAGAAGGTCTACGTTGCTCCGGCCGAGCTGAACGACTACGTCGTCGCTCCCAAGGCCGAGCTGCTCGCCAAGCTGGCGGGGGAGAAGTCCGCCGCCGCGATCCTGGTCTCGGCCACCGCCGAGAACAAGGAGATCGCCGGGCGCACCGCGGTGAAGCTGGGCTCCGGCGTGCTCACCGACGTCGTCGACGTCAACGCCGAGCTGGTCGCCGAGCACAGCGTCTTCGGCGGCGTTTTGGTCACGCACGCCAAGGTCGCCTCCGGCACGCCGGTCATCGCGGTCCGGCCCAACTCGGTCCCGGCCGAGTCGGCCGCCGGCGCCGCCGCCGTCGAGGAGGTCTCGGTGGAGATCTCCGACGCCGCCAAGACCGCCAAGGTCGTGGAGCGCGTCGCCCAGGAGCGCGGCGCCCGCCCGGAGCTGACCGAGGCCGCGATCGTGGTCTCCGGCGGCCGGGGCGTCGGCTCCGACGACTTCTCCGTGGTGGAGAAGCTGGCCGACTCGCTGGGCGCCGCCGTCGGCGCGTCCCGCGCCGCGGTCGACTCCGGCTGGTACCCCAACCAGTTCCAGGTCGGCCAGACCGGCAAGACGGTCAGCCCCAACCTGTACATCGCGCTGGGCATCTCCGGCGCGATCCAGCACCGGGCCGGCATGCAGACCTCGAAGAACATCGTCGCGGTCAACAAGGACCCCGAGGCGCCGATCTTCGAGCTCGCCGACTTCGGCGTCGTGGGCGACCTGCACACCGTCGCCCCGCAGCTCACCGAGGAGATCGAGAAGCGCAAGTAGGCGCGGCTCCACGGACGGCTGGCGGCGGCCCCGGGCGGAAGGCGCCCGGGGCCGCCGCCGTATCCTTGGAAGGCCATGGTGTATCTGGATCACGCTGCCACGACCGCCGTCCGCCCCGAGGCCGTCGCGGAGATGACCGAGGAGTACGGGCGGCTGGGCAACCCGTCGTCGCTGCACGGGCCGGGCCGGGCCGCCCGCAGGGTGGTGGAGGAGGCCCGCGAGGACATCGCCTGGGCGCTCGGCGCCACCCCGCACGAGGTGGTGTTCACCGGAGGCGGGACCGAGGCGGACAACCTCGCGGTCAAGGGCCTGTACTGGGCCCGCAACCAGGCCGACCCGCGCCGGCGGCGGATCCTGGTGAGCGCGGTGGAGCACCACGCGGTGCTCGACCCGGCGCGCTGGATGGCCGACCGCCAGGGCGCCCGCTACGAGGAGCTGCCGGTCGACGGGTACGGCACCGTGCACCCCGGGGCGCTGCGCGAGGCGATCGAGCGCGATCCGGACGACGTGGCGCTGGTCTCGGTGATGTGGGCCAACAACGAGGTGGGCACGGTGCAGCCGGTGCGCGAGCTGGCCGCGGTGGCCGCCTAGTACGGCGTCCCGCTGCACACCGACGCGGTGCAGGCCGTCGGGGCGGTCCCGGCCGGCTTCGCGGTGGAGGGGCTGTCCGCGCTCACCCTGACCGGGCACAAGCTGGGCGGCCCGATGGGCGCCGGCGCGCTGGTGCTGGCGCGCGGCACCGACCCGGTCCCGGTGCTGCACGGCGGCGGCCAGGAGCGGGAGGTCCGCTCCGGGACCCTGATGACGCCGCTGCTCCGCGGCTTCGCCACCGCGGTGCGCCTGGCCGCCGCGGAGCGCGAAGAGCACGCGAAGGAGCTCTCCGCGCTCCGCGACGAACTGGTCCGCGCGGTGCACAAGACGGTGCCGGACGCGGTGCTCAACGGCCACCCCGAGGAGCGGCTGCCGGGCATCGCGCACATGTCCTTCCCCGGCTGCGAGGGCGACGCCCTGCTGATGCTGCTGGACGCCCAGGGGATCGCCTGCTCGACCGGGTCGGCCTGCTCGGCGGGGGTCGCGCAGCCCTCGCACGTGCTGCTCGCGATGGGCGCCGGCGCCGAGACCGCGCTGAGCTCGCTCCGGTTCAGCCTGGGGCGCGGCTCCACCCAGGCCGACGTGCAGGCCCTGGCCGAGGCGATCGGCCCGGCGGTGGAGCGGGCCCGCGCCGCCCGCAGCCGCCGCCGCTGACCCCGCCCCGCCCCTGGGACGATGATCTCGGCGTTGCGGCCCCGGCAACGCGCGTTGACAGGGCCGCAACGCCGAGATCATCGCGGAGGGGGCGCCGCCCGCCTTCCGGCGCGCCTTAGGAGCGCAGGCCGCGGAACTTGCCGGTGATCCGGTTGAACACCGACCAGTCAGGGTCCAGCTGGGTCTTCATCCCCGGGCGGCCCTCGCTCCATGAGGAGACGGCGTCCTCCACCGAGGGCAGCACCTGGGATTCGGGGTCCAGGTAGAAGAGCATCTCCCGGCGGCCGCCCCCGGTCTGCTGGAGGAAGAGCGCGCCGTCGGCGCCGAGCACCTCCTCCAACCGCGCGTCCATCGCCTCCAGCGCCGCGGCGCTGCTCCCCTTGGGCTGCTTCTCCGCGTCGGCCTCGCCGTAGGGCAGCACCACCTGCAGCAGCAGGGTGAAGACCGGGAAGTCGCGGCGCTGCACCGGGTGGCGGAGCAGCACCTCCAGCGGGCCCAGCACCGGGTGCCGGGCCTCGGCGCTCACCAGGGCGCCGCCGGATCCGTGGCCCAGCTGGTGGGCGACCGAGGGGATGGACGTCGGCGGGAGCGGGTCCAGCGGCTTCTCCACCAGCGCCCGCACCGCTCCGATGGCCCGCACGTAGTCGTCCTCGCCCAGCGCCAGCAGCACCACGTGCTCGGCCACCCCGGCCTGGTCCTCCTCCGGCAGGAACATGAAGTCGGGGTGGTAGACGCCGGCGGTGAGGGTGCCGCGCCGCGGGTCGGCCCGCAGTTCCACGCTGGTGTGCGCCAGGTCCAGCTCGTGGCCGTTCCAGTCCAGCGGGCGGGAGAGCGCCTCGTGGTCGGCGGGCAGCGACGGGCGGAACGCCCAGTCCGGCTCCTCGGGGGCGGCGCGGGACCACCGCTCGGCGGCGATCCGCGCCTCGTCGTCCGGGCCGGAGCGGAGCGTCAGCGCATAGGACGGGCCGTCCCCGCCGAGCAGTGCACTCGGGTCGTCCAGCTCGGCGAGCCGGGCCATCAGCTCGCCCGGATCGGCGTCCAGCGAGGACTGCAGGTCCTCCAGCGGGTTGCCGCCGGCCGGCGGGGCGGCCGAGACCTCCCAGCCCAGGGCGGGGTGGATGCGCCGGACGAGCCCGGTGAGCCGCTCGGCGGCCTCCTCGGGCAGCGGGGAGCCGGCGTCGACCGACTCCGCCAGGGTGCCGCGCAGCTCGGGCCAGTGCGACCAGAAGGCGTCGATGCCGGCGGCGGATTCGGACGCCGCGGAACGGCGGCGGCGGAACAGAGGCATGCTCCGATTTTCGCAGAACCCGGGGGCGGCCGGGACAGTGCCCCGAAGGCTCCCCGCCACGGGAGAGGCGGATGGGAGAGAGGCAGGGACGGGGCGACCGGCCGCCCGGGAGACCGCCGGGCACCCGGTCCGGCTCGTGAGGCGGCGGTCCCGGCCAGGGAAGCGGACCGCGCCTCCCCGCCCGCCGGCGGTGAAGCCGGCGTCGCCTGAGGCGGCGCCGGTGCCCGCCGCGGTCCTGGGCCGGTGGGGGGGCGGGCGCGGGGCCGGCCGGGCCCGGTACAGCGCATACCCTGGAGGCGTTATGACTTTGCGCGTACTGGCCGCCATGTCGGGCGGCGTCGACTCAGCGGTGGCCGCCGCCCGGGCGGCCGAAGCCGGCCATGACGTCACCGGGGTGCACCTGGCCCTGTCCAAGAACCCGCAGTCCTACCGGACCGGGGCCCGGGGCTGCTGCGCGGTGGAGGACTCCCGGGACGCCCGCCGGGCGGCCGACGTGATCGGGATCCCGTTCTACGTGTGGGACATGGCCGAGGAGTTCGACCGCGAGGTGGTCCAGGACTTCGTCTCCTCCTACGCCGCGGGCAGCACGCCCAACCCGTGCCTGCGCTGCAACGAGAAGATCAAGTTCGAGGCGGTGCTGGACCGGGCGATCGCGCTGGGCTTCGACGCGGTCTGCACCGGCCACCACGTGCGGCTGGTCGACGGGCGCCTGGTGCGCAGCGTGGACGAGGCCAAGGACCAGTCCTACGTGCTGGGCGTGCTGACCCGCGAGCAGATCGCGCACGCCATGTTCCCGCTGGGGGACTGCACCAAGGAGGAGGTCCGGGCCGAGGCGGCGCGGCGCGGGCTGGCCGTCGCCGACAAGCCGGACAGCCACGACATCTGCTTCATCGCCGACGGCGACACCGCGGGGTTCCTCAACCGGCGGCTGGGCAGCCGGCCCGGCCCGATCAAGGACGAGTCCGGCGAGGTGCTGGGCACCCACGACGGGGCGCACGCCTACACCATCGGCCAGCGCAAGGGCCTCAACCTCGGCGGCGCCCCGGACCGGCGCTACGTGCTCTCCATCGAGCCGGTGAACAACACGGTGACGGTGGGCCCGCGCGCCGCGCTGCGGGTGGACGGGATCAGCGGGGTCCGGCCGGTGTGGAGCGGGCGCGAGGCGCCGGCCCCCGGCGACGGCCCGCTCGCCTGCCGGGTGCAGCTGCGCGCCCACGGCGAGGTGCACGGCTGCACGGTGCGCGCGACCGAGGAGGGGGTGGAGATCTCCCTGGACGCCCCGGCCACCGGGGTGGCCCCCGGGCAGACCGCGGTGTTCTACGACGGCGACGCGGTGCTGGGCTCGGCGACGATCTCCGGCACCCGCGCCGCCGCGGCGGCGGAGCGGACCGCGGCCCCGCAGCCCGGATGAACTTAGGTTAGGCTTAACATGGTCTCCGGGTGGCGCCGCTCGGGCGGCTCGGAACGCGTGGAGGGCCGATGGAATACCAGTTCCTGGAGGGACAGCCCTTCTGGATCGTGTACTCCGCGCTGTTCGGCATCGTCTTCGCCCGCACCCAGGCCACCTACTGGATCGGCCGCGGGCTCGGCGCCGGCGTGCACCGCTCGCGCTGGGGCTCCCGGCTCGGCGCCCGGCTGGAGCGGGCCGAGCGGCTGATCGACCGGTTCGGCCCGCCGGTGGTCACCGTCGCCTACGTCACGGTCGGCGTGCAGACCGCGATCCACCTGGTCGCCGGCGCGATGCGGATGTCCTTCCCGCGCTACCTGGCCGCGATGATCCCCGGCTGCGCGATCTGGGCCGCCATCTACAGCCTCGGCGGCCTCGCCGTGATCGCGGTGTGGTGGAACGTCTTCCTGCGCTCCCCGGCACTCGCCGCGGTCCTCGCGCTGCTCCTCGCGGCCGGCGCGGCCACCGCGATCGCCCTGGCCCGCCGCCGGCGCGCCCGCGCCGCCCGGCCGGGGGAGGCCGAACCCTCCGAACCGGTCGCCGGCTGACCGGGGAACCCTTCCCGCCCGCTCCTCATCCTCGGCGCCGCCCTCGCGGTCGGCCGGGTGCCCTAGTCTTGTCGGTCGTGAACGATCGGCGTTTTCCCTGGGCAGTGGCGAGTTGGACCGGTGTGGGGTCGTATCCGTGGGAGGACCCCGACGAGGCGGCGCGGACGGTGTTCGGCGAGCTCACGCAGCTGCCGCACCTGCCGGAGCTGCCCGCGCGCGGCGCCGGGGCGGACATCATCGGCCGGACCGCGGCGCTGCTGGTGGACATCCCGGTGGAGGTGCAGCCGACCGGCTGGCGGGTGGCCCGCGGGCCCGGCCGGGACCTGGCCCGGGCGGGCAGCTTCCTCTCCTACGACCTGGAGGCGGTCGAGCGGCACGGGGCCGACTACACCGGGCCGTTCAAGGTCCAGGCGGCCGGCCCGTGGACCCTGGCGGCCTCGGTCGAGCTGCGCTCGGGGGAGCGGATGCTCGGCGACCGGGGCGCCGTGGCCGACCTGGCCGCCTCGCTGGCCGAGGGGCTGCGGGCGCACATCGCCGACGTCGCGGCGCGGCTGCCCGGGGCGGAGCTGATCGTGCAGATCGACGAGCCGTCGCTGCCCGCGGTGCTGGCCGGGCGGGTGCCCACCGCCAGCGGCTACCGGCGGATCCCCGCCCCGGACCCGGTGGTCGCCCGGGAGCGGCTGGGCGGGGTGTTCGCCGCGATCGCCGGGGCGGGTGCGCTGCCGGCCGCGCACTGCTGCGCCGAGGACGTCCCGATCGGGCTGCTGCGCCGCTCCGGGGCGCGCGTCCTGGGCCTGGACGCCACCCTGCTCACCCCCGGCTCGGACGAGGCGCTGGGCGAGGCGGTGGAGGACGGGGCCGGGCTTTTTCTCGGCGTCGCGGCGCGTGCGCGCGCCGGAGTGTCCGACCCGGTCGGTACCGTCGATCCTGTACGTGAGCTGTGGAACCGCATCGGATTCGCCCCTGAATCGCTGGCCGGGACCGTCGTGCTGACCCCCGTCTGCGGCCTGGCCGGCACCTCGCCCGAAGGCGCCCGCGCCGCCCTGGACGCCTGCCGCGAGGCGGCCCGGGTGCTGCGCGACGACCCCCGAGGGTGAACCCGGCGCAGAGGAGCACAGCATGGAGGAAAGGACGTCCCGGGTGAGCACGGAAGAGTCGACCAGCGTCGATCCCGTCCCCGCCGAGGCGCGCGAGCGCCATGCCGAACTGTCGCAGGAACTCGACGACCACAGCTACCGCTACTACATGAAGACGCCCGTCATCTCCGATGCGGAGTACGACGCGCTGATGGAGGAGCTGCGCGGCATCGAGGCCCGCCACCCCCAGCTGGTCAGCCAGGACTCGCCCACACAGAAGGTGGGCGCGCCGATCAGCAACGAGTTCGCGCCGGTGGAGCACCTGGTGCGGATGGAGAGCCTGGGCAACGCCTTCGACGCCGAGGAGCTGTCCGCCTGGGCCGACCGGGTATCGGCGGAGGTGCCGGTCGACGCCTACCTGTGCGAGCTCAAGATCGACGGGCTCGCCGTGGACCTGGTCTACGAGAACGGGCGGCTGGTCCGCGCCGCCACCCGCGGCGACGGCCGGGTCGGTGAGGACATCACGCTCAACGTGCGCACCATCGGCGCGGTGCCGGAGCGGCTGGACGAGAGCGTGCGGCCCGCCCCGGAGCTGCTGGAGGTACGCGGCGAGGTGTTCATGACGGTGCAGGGCTTCGAGGAGCTCAACCGGCGCCTCGCCGACGAGGGCAAGCAGCCGTTCGCCAACCCGCGCAACGGCGCCGCCGGGTCGCTGCGGCAGAAGGACCCGCGGATCACCGCCACCCGGCCGCTGACCATGATCTCGCACGGCGTGGGCGCGCACCGGGGCATCGAGTTCACCCACCAGTCGCACGTCTACGACCTGCTCCGGGACTGGGGGCTGCCGGTCAGCGACCGGTACCGGGTGGTCGGCTCGCTGGACGAGGTGCGCGCCTACGTCGAGTACTACGGCGAGCACCGGCACGAGCCCGCCTACGAGATCGACGGCGTCGTGGTCAAGGTGGACGACGTGGCGCTGCAGCGCCGGCTCGGCTCCACCAGCCGCGCGCCGCGCTGGGCGATCGCCTACAAGTACCCGCCGGAGGAGGTCACCACCAAGCTGGTGGACATCCGGGTCAACGTGGGCCGCACCGGCCGGGTCACCCCCTACGGCGTGATGGAGCCGGTGCACGTCGCCGGCTCCGAGGTCGAGTTCGCCACCCTGCACAACGCCCAGGAGGTCGAGCGCAAGGGCGTGCTGATCGGCGACACCGTGGTGCTGCGCAAGGCGGGCGACGTCATCCCGGAGATCCTCGGCCCGGTCGCCGAGCTCCGGGACGGCTCGGAGCGGCCGTTCCGGATGCCGGAGACCTGCCCGGAGTGCGGCACCCCGCTGGGGCAGCAGAAGGAGGGCGACGTCGACCTGCGCTGCCCCAACGCCCGCTCCTGCCCCGGCCAGCTCCGCGAGCGCCTGTCCCACCTCGCCGGGCGCAAGGCGCTGGACATCGAGACGCTCGGCTACGTGGCGGCGACCGCGCTCACCCAGCCGCTGGAGCCGGAGGAGCCGCCGCTGCGCGACGAGGGCGACCTGTTCGACCTGACCGTCGAGAAGCTGCTGCCGATCCGCACCCTGGTGCTCGACCCGGACACCACCGAGCCGAAGATCGACCCGAAGACCGGCGAGCCCAAGGTGGTCACCTTCTTCGCCAACGCCGACGGCGAGCCGAAGAAGAACGTGGAGCGGCTCTTCCAGGAGCTGGAGGCGGTCAAGCAGCGGCCGCTGTGGCGGATCCTGGTGGCGCTGTCCATCCGGCACGTGGGGCCGCGCGCCGCCGAGGACCTGGCCCGGCACTTCCGCTCGCTGGACGCGATCGAGGCCGCCTCCGAGGAGGAGCTGGCCTCGGTGGAGGGCATCGGCCCGACGATCGCCGCCTCCATCCGGGAGTGGTTCTCGGTCGACTGGCACCGGGAGATCGTCCGCAAGTGGCGGGCCGCCGGGGTGCGGATGGCCGACGAGGGCGCGGACAGCGGCCCCCGCCCGCTGGAGGGGGTGACGGTGGTGGTCACCGGGTCGCTGGAGGGCTTCACCCGGGACGGCGCCAAGGAGGCGATCGCCGAGCTCGGCGGCCGGGCCAGCGGCTCGGTCTCGAAGAAGACGCACTTCCTGGTCGCCGGGGAGAGCCCGGGGAGCAAGTACGACAAGGCGGTCAAGCTCGGCGTCCCGGTGCTGGATGAGGAGGGCTTCCGGGTGCTGCTGGACGGCGGGCCGGATGAGGCCGCGAAACTGGCCCGGACGGCCGAGGAGTGAGCGCCGACCGGGGGCGGGGGCGACCGCCCGCCCCCGGCGGCACCGCACGTCGGCGGAGTGGCCGCGGCCGCGGATACGGAAACCGGGTGTTTCTGTCAACCCCCGCAAGCCTTACCTAAAGTCCCTGTATGGCGACACCTGGTGATGAAGCGTCGTAAGCTGTGCCCGTACACCGACGTGCGCGCACGGCAGGCGCGCCGCGCGGAAGCGAACCGGATCCGTTGCAGGGGGTGGCCGGAAGGCTTGAGGACGACACTCCGCGAGGAGCGCCCGGACCGCCCTCCCCCGAGCGGAACCGGGGCTCCGCCGAGCATCCCGAGGACGATATGAAGGATCCCAACAACACCCGGGACGTCGGCCCCCGGGTCGGGACGCCGCTCTGGCTCTACCTGGCCGGCACCACGGCGGCCGGGGGGGCGCTGCTCGCCGGCTCGCTCGTCTGGCTGGGGCCGGGCGACCTGCTCGTGCTGGCCGACCGGCCGCTGGTCTGGCTGATCCTGTGCATGGTCGTCCTCGGCGAGCTGCGCCCCATCGCCACGCCCGGCTCCGCGGGCGACGACGGCGCGCCCACCTCGCTCCCGTTCTCCTTCGCGCTCCTCATCCACCTCGGCCTGCCCGCGGCCGGGCTGGTCCAGGCGCTGGCCACCGTGGTCGCCGGGGTGGCCCGCCGGCACGCCCCGCACCGGACCGCGTTCAACGCCGCCCAGTACGTGCTCAGCCTGGGCGTGGCCGACGCGGCGATGCGGCTCTTCCACCCCGAGGCGTCGGTGTACCCGTGGGTGCCGCAGGGCGCGGAGCTGCTGCTGGTCGGCCTGGCCGGCGCGGCCTACTTCGTGACCAACCTGGTCCTGGTGGAGTACGCGGTGGCCATGCACGAGCGGGCGCCGCTGCACACGGTGCTCGGCAAGGACATCGGCCAGCGGCTCTTCGTCAACGGGGTGCTGCTCTCCCTGGCGCCGCTGGTCGTGGTGGCGATGACGCACTCGATCTGGCTGGTGCCGCTGTTCGCCCTGCCGCTGGCCGCGCTGTACAGCAGCGCCACCCTCTCGGTGAAGCGCGAGCACCAGGCCAACCACGACGAGCTCACCGGCCTGGCCAACCGCAAGCTGCTCATCCTGCGCACCCAGGAGGCGCTGAGCGAGGCCCGCCAGCGCGACCTGAGGGTCGGCCTGCTCCTGCTCGACCTGGACCGGTTCAAGGAGGTCAACGACACCCTGGGCCACCCCACCGGGGACCGGCTGCTGCAGATCGTCGCGGTGCGGCTGACCCGCAGCGTGCGCCCGGGGGACCTGGTCGCCCGGCTCGGCGGGGACGAGTTCGCGGTGCTGCTGCCGCAGGTGCGCGACGCCGCCTCGGCGCGCGAGGTGGCCGCCCGGCTCCGGGTGGCGCTGGCCGAGCCCACCCGGATCGACGGGATGGACTTCGACCTGGAGGCCAGCGTCGGCATCGCGCTCTGCCCCGACCACGCCCCCGACTTCGAGCTGCTCATGCAGCGCGCGGACGTGGCGATGTACGTCGCCAAGGAGCACCGCACCGGGGTGGAGTCCTACTCCCCGCACAAGGACCGCAACTCCACCGACCGGCTCAGCCTCTTCGGCGAGCTCCGCCGCGCCCTGGTCGAGAAGGAGCTGGAGATGTACTACCAGCCCACCGTCGACCTGGAGAGCGGCCGGGCGATCGGTATGGAGGCGCTGGTGCGCTGGCGGCACCCGGTCCGCGGCCTGCTGGAGCCGCACGAGTTCGTGCCGATGATGGAGCAGTCCTACCTGATCCGCGGCTTCACCCACGAGGTGCTGGAGCTGACCCTGGCCCAGGTCGCCCGGTGGCGCCGGGAGGGCTGGCGGTTCCCGGTGGCGGTCAACCTCTCCGCCCGCGAGCTGCTCGACCCCACGCTGCCCGATGTGGTGGCCGCGGCGCTGCGCCGGCACGGCGTCCCCCCGGAAGGGCTCCGCCTGGAGATCAGCGAGCGGACCATGGTGGCCGAGGCCAACGCGGTCGCCCCCAGCGTGCTGGCCCTGGCCGAGCTGGGCGTCCCGCTCTCCCTGGACGACTTCGGCACCGGCTACTACACCCTGGCCCGGCTGAACGGGCTGCCGCTGGAGGAGATCAAGATCGACGGCTCTTTCGTCCGCCGGGTCGAGGAGGACGCCGACGGGCGGACCATCGTGGCCTCGGCGATCACCCTGGTCGGTTCGCTGGGGATGCGCGCCGTCGCCGAGGGGGTGGAGAGCGCCGGGGCGGCCGAGGAGGTGCGCGCCCTGGGGTGCCGCGCGGCGCAGGGCCGGTACTTCGCGCCCCCGCTGGCGGCCGGCGAGGCCGAGGAGTGGATCCGCGGGGCCGTGCGGAAGGACGACCGAGGGGTGCCCGGCGGCCATAGGATTGAGTCGTCCTGAACGACATCAGAGAACGGTAAGCAATTCATGTCCGCCATCACCCGCGATGAGGTCGCGCACCTCGCCCGGTTGTCGCGGCTGGCGTTGAACGAGGACGAGCTCGACCACCTCGCCGCCCAGCTCGATGAGATCATCTCCGCTGTGGCCAAGGTGCAGGAGGCCGCCGACGGCGACATCCCGCCGAGCTCGCACGCCCTGCCGCTGACCAACGTGTACCGCCCCGACGAGGTCCGGCCCGGCCTCACCCCCGAGCAGGCCCTGTCCGGCGCGCCCGCGGTGGAGGACCAGCGGTTCCGCGTCCCGCAGATCCTCGGGGAGGAGGAGTGATGAGCAGCGACCTGATCCGGCTCTCCGCCGCCGAGCTGGGCGCCGCCATCGCGCGCGGCGAGGCCGGTGCGGTCGACGCGGCGACGGCCTACCTGGACCGCATCGGCGAGGTCGACGGCGACATCCACGCCTTCCTGCACGTGGACCGGGAGGCCACGCTGGCCCAGGCGCGGGCCGTCGACGAGCGCCGCGCCGCGGGTGAGGAGCTGGGCCCGCTGGCCGGCGTGCCCATCGCGCACAAGGACGTCTTCACCACCGAGGACATGCCCACCACCGCGGCCTCCAAGATCCTGGAGGGCTGGCTGCCGCCCTACGACGCGACGGTCACCGCCCGGCTGCGCGAGGCCGGCCTGGTCATCCTGGGCAAGACCAACATGGACGAGTTCGCCATGGGCTCCTCCACGGAGAACTCCGCCTACGGCGTGACCCGCAACCCGTGGGACACCTCGCGGATCCCGGGCGGCTCCTCGGGCGGCTCCTCGGCGGCGGTGGCCGCCTTCGAGGCGCCGCTGGCCACCGGCACCGACACCGGCGGTTCGATCCGCCAGCCGGCCGCGGTCTGCGGCCTGGTCGGCGCCAAGCCCACCTACGGCTCCTCGTCCCGGTACGGGCTGATCGCCTTCGCGTCCTCACTGGACACCCCGGGCCCGTTCGCCCGCGACGTGCTGGACGCCGCGCTGCTGCACGAGGCGTTCTCCGGGCACGACCCGCGCGACTCCACCTCCATCGACGCCCCGGTGCCGCCGGTGGCCGACGCGGCCCGCCGGGCCGACGTGGCCGGCCTGCGGATCGGCGTGGTCAAGCAGTTCGCCGGGGAGGGCTACCAGCCGGGCGTGCTGCAGCGCTTCCAGGAGAGCGTGGAGCTGCTGGAGTCGCTGGGCGCCAAGGTCGTCGAGGTGTCCTGCCCCAGCTTCGACACCGCGCTGGCCGCCTACTACCTGATCGCGCCCAGCGAGGCCTCCTCCAACCTGGCGCGGTTCGACGCGATGCGCTACGGCCTGCGGGTCGGCGACGACGGCACCCGCAGCGCCGAGGAGGTCATGGCGCTCACCCGGGCCCAGGGCTTCGGGCCGGAGGTCAAGCGCCGCATCATCCTGGGCACCTACGCGCTGTCCAGCGGCTACTACGACGCCTACTACGGCTCGGCGCAGCAGGTGCGCACGCTGATCAAGCGGGACTTCGAGGCGGCCTTCGCCAACGTGGACGTGCTGGTCTCGCCGACCACGCCGACCACCGCGTTCCCGCTCGGCGAGCGCTCCGACGACCCGATGGCGATGTACCTCGCCGACCTGTGCACCATCCCGACCAACCTGGCCGGCAACGCCGCGCTGTCGGTGCCCTGCGGCCTGGCCCCGGAGGACGGCCTCCCGGTCGGCCTGCAGATCATGGCCCCGGCGCTGGCCGACGACCGGACCTACAGGGTGGGCGCGGCGGTGGAGGCGGCGCTGCGCGACCGCAGCGGCGGCGACCTGCTCGCCGGCAGCCCCTACGC
>Ga0079224_100006872_pt1 | contig 15169 bp, 16 predicted proteins | sample Stecom2015_FD_80414 | JGI IMG/M metagenome (GOLD analysis project Ga0079224, IMG submission 80414) | Agricultural soil microbial communities from Utah to study Nitrogen management - Steer compost 2015 | ecosystem: Environmental > Terrestrial > Soil > Agricultural land | place: USA: Utah...
AGCCGCTGTACACGAGAGGGCGGCTCTGCGGCCAATTCTGCATAGTTATTGGCAACAGCGGGATTGTCCGTGAAGAAAAAGGCACGCTTTGCGTCCTTGTCGCCAGTACTACTCCCACGCCGCGAGGGATCAAATTCCGCGATATCGGCGGCCGTGCCGTGAAACGCCTCAATGGTGAACCCCTGTTCGGCCGCCCGCTGATCCGCCGCCGCGCGATCTCCGCCGCCAATCTCTTCCGGAGCCGCCTTAGGCTCTATACTTTCCGCCGTCTCTCGCGGCGCTTCGGGCACAACCGGATCGGCAACCGCCTCGAATCCCGGGTCCTGACTTTGCGGCCTCGCCGCCGCGCCCGATCCCGCTCCGGCCAGTCCGCCTAGAAGCAGGCCGATAAGACCTTGCCTCAGAGCCCCCTCGCCAATCTCGCGCTCCTCGTCGTAGATCGCGCGCGCCACAACATCGGAGCCGACAGCCTGACCGACTTCCTGCAAAAATTCCTCCGCAGAGGATTCCGCTGCGCCCCGGAGGATACGGCTCACCACCCCGCCGGACATGCCCTCCATTCTCCCCAGAACGCGGGAGATCGGCAACGCCTCGGAAGTCCCCAGCCCGGCATTCAACCAGAACGACGCGAGCCTTTGTCCCTCGTCATCGGTAAAGCGCGCCGCGTCGTCATAGCCAGAGACGCCTTGTTGCATCGCCCCGATAACCGCCGGGGCGAGACGGGCCGCCGTCTGTGCTCCGGCGGCTTGTAGGCCCACAGCGGGAGCCATGAACGAGGCCATCGACCCCGCGCCCCCGCCAAGTTCTTGCTCCAATCGTCCGGCTCTGGCCGGGTCGGTTGGAAACGTCTCGGCAATGGCGCGGTTGACGCGCTCGCCGGCCCGGTAAAGGGGACTGTCTTCGGCGGAACCCGGCTGGCGCCCCATGCCGGGGATAACCCCGCTTTGCGCCACCACGGCCCCGGCCTTCATAAGATCGCCGGTCAACCCCTGCCCGAACCGTTGCACCGCACCCGCAGCACTGGAGCGCTCCGCCGTCATCTCCGCACCGGGCGCCCGGCCTTCGGCAATGTCGATTGCCCCTTCAAGCCGCTCCTGCGCCTGTCCGGCGCGGCGCTGCATGTTCCGCTCCTGAGACGCGATGACCCGCGCCTCGGTTGGCGTCTGCGCTCTGGCGACCCGTCCCGGCAGGGCGTCCAGCATCCTTTGAGAGGTTTCCACCCCGCCCTCTGCGCGGCGGTATTCGCTCTCGGAAAAGCGTCTCTGTCCGGCTTCGTCCAGCCGCCCGGCCGGAGAGTCCGCCGTCAGGCTCAGAAGGCCCCCGACGACAGGGATGTTTCCCGCCGCCGCGCGTGCGCGCTGGCCAAGCGTGGGGCCGGTCGAAACCGGCTCCGCTATCGAATCCCAATCCGCCCCAACGGGGTCGGCCACGGACGCCCATGCGTCATTGTCCGCCGGCTCGGCGATTGCGGCCCATGAATCATTGGCCACGGGTGCGCATCACCCGGCCATCGGGCGTCCTGATAAGTGTGCCGGGCGGGAGCTGGGCAGCCTCCTCAGGCGTGCCGACCGCCACGGGCTCCGCGTCTCCGCCGTCAGACGCGCCGCCACCGCCGGGAATAATAGAGGCTCCCCCGCCGGATTCCGCATCCTTGTATTCCCCGGTCCATGTGTCGAATATCCGCCCGTCGCTGAGCGCCCGGAACCGGCCGGATTGAGAGCGCTCGGATTCCGCTCTCGGCTCCCGGTAGCGGGCCTGCGTTCTGGCCTTGATATCTTCTCTCTGGGCGAACTCGTCCATGGTTTCGCCCTCGACGCGGGAAATCAAATCCCCGGTCCTGCGGTCGAACACACCAACGTCGCCGCCGCCAAGAGACATGATGGTCCGGGCTTCTTCAACGGCCTGCCCCAAGGTCTGGGCAACCGTGGTCACGGCCTCGTCGGAAAAATTGTTTTCCTCCAATGAGCGGCGGAACTCGAATACCTGGTCCGCAGCATCGGGGAATTGCTGCAACAGAAGCGCGCTCGCCATGTCGGCGGCCTGCCCCCGCTGGGCCTGAGGGACGCGCGCCAAAGCGCCCGCCGCCCGTCCGGTCGCTTCGGCCAAGGCGACACGCTGTTCCCGTTCCTCCGAATCCATTTGGCTCAGGGATTCCCGCCACTCATTGCCAAGCTCGACATTGCCCGCCGCGTAGGATTCGCGCATCGCGCCTTCATAATCCCCGCCAGCAGCCATGCCGCCGACACGGTTCATCAATTCCGTGTTGGCCGTCTCGGCCTGTGCGATGCGATTACGTTCCTGACCGGCGAATTTGTTCTCCGCCGCGCCCGCATATGCGCCGATAGCGTTTCCGACATAATCGAACGGCTGAATGTTGGACTGGAAAGCCATTAGCCGAACACGCTCCCTGCAATCGAGCCGACGCCCTTGCCGATCTGGTTCCACATATTCGCGGCCACGTTGCCCTTGGCGCCGTAGACGCTGGCCCGGCCTTCACCGGCTTTGATCTGCGCACCGCCGATCCGGTCGGCTGCGTTTTCACCCGCGCCAATGGCTTGGTTCGCCGCCGTCTGGCCCGCCCCGCTCATGCCCGCGAGACGATTCCAGTAGTCGCCGTACTCACTGGCGGCCATGCCTTCGCCAAACGCCTGAACCGCCTTGATCTCCCGGCCCGAAAGAAGTGCGCCCCGTCTGGCGGCGGACATATCCAATGCCTCAATCCCCTGCTCCAGACGGAACCTGTAGCCGGGCGACGCCTCGAACCGCTCAAGCGCGGTTTGCTGGCGCTGGGCGGGTGTGGCCGTTGCGGAAGGCGTCGCCGTTGCAGCGGGCGCCGCCCCGGCCTGCGCGCCCGTCACGTTCGCAACCGGTGTTCCGATCTGGTTGTTCGCCGGAGCCTGCGTAGGCGCGCTGGGAAGGCGGCGGCCCTCACGCTGGCCGTGCGTCTGGTAATGAGTCTGGCCGAAACTGGCCTTGTCGCCATACTTGCCGCCGGAAGACTGAAACGCCGCGAGAAGGTCTGGATATGCATCGACATAGGCTTCGTAGGGATTGAAGCTCGCTCCCGCTGAAGACTGGCCGCCGATAAGATTCCCGCCCTGCCCCGCCGCAGCCCCGGCGGCCGAAACAGGCGGCGCGATCCCGATGGACCCCAGCCCCATGAGGTCCGCCATTTCCTGAAAGGCCAGATCGCCGCCACGAATGCGCGGCTGCATCATCGCCATGGTCGAATCGAACTGACGGCGCGCTTCGGAAATCGCCGCGTTCGTGGATTCGGTGATCGCCTGCGACTGCTGATCCGCAGCCTTCGACTGCGCCTTCGACCCGAAGATCGAAGAGATAATCGACGCGCCCGCGCTTATGATCGAGCCGATAGCCATACAGAGCCCTTGAGGGTTGATCCGCCATGGGCGGAGAACAGATTGTCGGGAGTCTGTCTGGCGGGCGGCGCGAAGCGGCCCGCATGGATATTACGCTCTCTGGCCGGAGAAAACCAGCCTACACCTGCCACTCCGGCTCGTCTGGCCAGACAACATCTTCGGGGGCTTCAAACGTAGCCGTGATGTCTCGCAACGCCTGCCGGTACGTGAGCCAGTCTTCGCCGTTCGTCACCGGAGAATCCGGCATCACCGCCTTGTCCGAGCGGGCAAGAAGTTTATTCCGTTTAGCGCGAAGGTCGGTCCATGTCATGGACGGACGTGCTGATGCGTCCCGTTCGGCCCATCGAATCATGCGTTGAATGCAAAAATCGCAGCCCCAAAAATCGGGCGCGTGCCGCACAACAGCGAATGCCGGCCTTTCGATTCCGCAGTTTGGACAAATTACCGGCGTTTCCGTGTCGATCCCGTGCGCCGTCGCCCAATCCAGAAGCGCGGTCATTCCGCGACATTCCTCGGAAACACGCTAACGCGACATGTCTCCCCGTTCGGGCTGGCTGTTCGCGGCGAGCCTGAAGTCCGCTTTTGATACGACACTTGCACAAGATCGGTAATCGATCCGCCAGATACATGACTTGCGCCGAAACACCCGTCAGCCGCGTCGCTGCGCACCGTGCCGGTATAGCCAACTCCGAAGTCCAGCGTGATCGAATGCGCCCCAGCCGGAATCGATCCAAGCGGATCGAATATCGAATAAACGATATTCGGTCCCTGAACCCACGATGCCCCGTCATGGAACCACGTCGAAAACGTCACAACCCCGGCGCTCGCCGTTCCCGTGCCGGGTCCGGCTCCTGTGTCATACGACCCCTGAGTTATCGTAATGGTTCCTGAAACACGAAACGCATATTGCCCGCTGATTGCCGCGCCCGCGTCCGCCTTTGCAACCATATGCGCCGGACCCGCTGGCGTTGTCGCATTGGTGCTTTCTGTGACTGCTGCCGGGGCTCCAAGCGTTGCGATTTTCAGACTAGCCGTGAAACCCGTTTCATCGAGACCGGTCGGTTGAAGATCGTAGCTCTCGCCAGAGGCCCAATCCGGTATGTCGAGTCCATCCACATCAAACGCAATCGCTGCCGGAATCCCGAACGTCGCGTCGAAATCGACACTATCTCCATCGGCAAGAAAATAAACTTCTGGCTCAAGTGAAACGTTCCATTGTTCGGCGCCTCCGGCAAGAAACACTCTCGTTCCTGCGCCAAGATTGCCGAGAAACAGCGGCTTTCCCCCACCCGGAACAATCTTGCTGTCATAGATACGATTGGACTCTGGCGTAGAAATGATGCTGTGCAGCGATTCCAGCGACCGATAGAACGCGCGCGTAGGCTTGCCCGTTTCAGGATTTACCCACGCCTCCGTTCCCTTCGGGATCGAAAACGTCCGCTGGATCGGGCGTTCGGCCATCAGTATTCGCGCTCGTTCACTTTCATGCCCCGAAGTACGACATGAAACGCATCGGTGATCTTCACCTTGAAGATACGGTTTGGCGGACGCATGGACCCGAAGCCCCTCGCGACGACGGCCTTGAGACGCTCTCCGAGTTTACCCAGCCCGATTTGTCTTTCTGCGGAGAACGTCAGCCCGTCATCGTCGGAATAGGAAACCATCGCCTCGGCTTCGTCCGTCAGGCTTCCCGTTCCCCTTGAACAATAAAGCCCGATGCTCTCGCACGTCGCGCGCTGGCCGATAGCCACCTGTGCCGTCACGATGCGCTCAATGACGCTGTATCCCGCGTCTTCGTATGTATCGCCGTCCAGTTCGTAGATTTTGTTGGTCAGCCCGTCTCCGACCAGGTGCTTGCCGAAAGCGTACATGTAGAACGCAATCGGCATGTCATCGCGCCCGAACACGTTCCAGCGCCAGCACCGGCCCGTGCGGATATCGATCACCACGGTCCAGTTTCCCGGACTGGTCAGGACATACAAGGTCCGCCCGTTCCAGATAAAACCGAACGCTTTCAATTCCGCCCGCTGCGCAGCGGTGAGAGACTTGAGCCTCGTATCCAGATCGTCATCCGAAATCCGGATCGGGCTATACCCGTCGAGCCGGTAAACCATGTTATCATGGCCCGGCCAGATAATCGCGTTGTCGATAGCGACGACCGCGTTTCTCGCGGCACAACCCTTTTGCAGATCAACCCCGTCAATCCGCTGGAACGGAAGATCGCTATCGGTTGTCGCGGCCCACGCCTCGCTTCCCGTCTCTCCGAAAAGCCAGAGTTCGTCATTGTCCGCCAGAGCCTTTATCAGCCTGTCCGGCTTGCGCTCCGCCGTCGCAAAATCCAGCGCATCGACGCTCGCGGAATCAAGCAGGGCAGACCAATAAAACCTGTCGTTATTGCTCGTCCCGAAAATCGTCAGGCCGTTGAGATAGGTGACGCTCGATACGGTTGGCAAATCCGCGTCGCTAATGAACGCGGTTGCGGACGCCGTGACCTTGTAGGCTTTGCCGGTATCGACCACTACCGCTTCGTTGCGGCAGAACGTCAGGTCAACCAGCGTGTCCGTGTAGGACGTGTTCAGGTCGCCGATCTTGGTCGGGCTTCCGGCGGACGTGACCTTGTATGCCTCGTCATCCGAAATAACGAGGGCAAGATCGGATATTACCTTCGGCTGAAATCCGCCGCCCCGGATAGGACCCGTACCGACCGTGGCGAACAGTTTCAGGCCCGGGCGGGGAATGTGTTTCGTGGGCCAGTCGTCCTGCCCTTCCTCGTCCACAACGATATAGTTGCGGCAAAGCTGGACCGGCCTTCCGGGCATTTCGATATTGCGGTCAGCAAAGCGGGCCTTCGCCATTAGCGCCCGCCCCGGTCAACCTCGAAAAAAATACTCTCATCCTCACGGTCGAAGATGAAAGCGAGACTGACCGCCTCCTCTGCGTCGCGCTTGCGTTCGCGCGCGCCCTGAATGTCGGACGGAAAGAACGTCCTGTAGACCCGGAAGCCCACGGATTGCACCACGGCGTCAAGCGCTTCCTGCGGAACATCCGCGTCGTCCGCGTTGTTCACGAGCGTTTCGATCCCGCGCTGATAGCTGTAGTTGAGGCTCAGCCCCACCTCATTCGGAACGGGCCAGAGATGCAACTTTCCCTGATCGATACCGGGCCAGTAGGTAAAGCTCGTCGGCGTTCCGGCAGTGGTCTTGTTCGGATAGGCGTTGTAATCCTTGCGGGCGATTTTCATCAGCGGCAGTTCGCGCCCATCGGAATATTTCAGCCGCGCATCCAGAATCCGCACCGGACGAAACGCCACGTCCGGAGACCCGGAGCCCCCGAACGTATAAGTCCCCTGAGCCGATGTGAGGCTGAGCGTCCCTTCTTCTTCGTAGGCAAGGCCCGCCCCGAGCGATTGCCAGGTCTTCAGCATCCGGTTAAGCGCACGCGCTGCAATGGCGTAGGAATGCGGGTCCGGATCGGCGGCATGATCGCACACCCCGATATCGATCAAGGCGTCCTTGATGATCGAGAACTTCGTATCGGATACCGTGATGACGCCCGAAGTGGTCATAGATCGTCAAACCCGTTATCGTTCTCGTCCCGGAACACTGCGGCAGGCATGGGGCGGGGTTCGGGAACCGTCTGGTCATCCATGACACCACGAACGAACTCCTGCGGGTGTCGCGGCTCCCATTCATTCTTATCGACAATCAGCCCGTTCCATTCCTTGCGGGTATCGCGCGCAAGAAGAATGCGGCCCGTCCGGTCGCAGACGCGCTTGAACTGCCCGAGGACATAGCCTTCGGGTCGTGCCGAGCGCCGGAACACCATGGCCTAGTCCTTCTCAAGCTCCAGAACGACGGTGTAGGAATCGCCATTGGTATGGCCGACCGTGGTCAGTTTGATATCCCCGGTCACGCCGGCTCCGGCGTTGTTCGGCAAACCGCCAAAGGCGGAAAAATCGAACACGCCATCCCCGGCCAGGTCCACGATTGTCACGTCCGCGTCGGCGTCCCACAGCAGGCGGGCAACCATGCCCTGTACGTTGTAGTGGATGCGCTTGATGCGGACCTTCGCGGGCGCGTTTTGAAGGGCAGACACATCGACCTTCGTAACCGCGCTCTCGCCGGTCCCATCGGATACGCTCGTGATCTTGACGACGGCGTTACGCGCGCCGTCGATGATCGTCTGACTGGCTACATCGTCGGACATGGCGCTCTCCCGCTATTACGAGGTCGGAACCGCGTTGATCGCGCCGTCGCCCGAAGCCGAGCCGGTCGTCAGCATGGCGTAGTTGCCAACCCAGGTATCGTCCGTGCCCGCGACATAGCCCTCAGCGGTGTCGTAGTCCCCGGACATGGCGTTCTTGTAGACCATGTTGTTCGCCCCGCCGGTCAGATCGAGAGACAGCGTGGTGAACGTGCCGAAGGCGTTCTTTTCGATCAGGGATTGCACGAACCCGACATCGATATGGTTCGTATTCGTCTCGAAGGTGTTCTTCCTGATTTTCCAGCGATGCGCGAAGCCGCCCGAACTGACAATGGCGTGCGTCAGGTCGTTGAAGGTGTTGCCTTCGACCAGCACGCCGAACACGTTCTCCGTGCCCGTGATACGGATCGCCTCTTGGCCGGCCGCGAAGCGGCAGCCGATGATCGCGGCATGGGAAGAGTCCCGCTCCGCATCGCCGCCGGACGCATTGCGGACGAAGTTGATCGCCGCGTCACTGGTCGGGCAGTCGAACAGGATATTGCCGATGACCCAGCCTTGCTGGCTCAGGGTCAGCAGCGGATCGCTCTGGCTCGACGCTTTCCATGTCGCCGCGCTGTAGCCGCCATAGCCGGTATGGGCGTCCGCGTGACGCGGACGCGGCGTAGCGCCAAGAATCGTCACATCGAACACGCCAGCGGGCGCGGTCAGGTTTTCCGTGATGTTGCCACGAAAAATGATGACATCGCCGGATTCGGCCGCGTCGAACGCCTTCGCCATCGTGCCGAAGGGCTTGTCGCGGTCGAGGCCGCGATTGCCGTCCGATCCGCGATTGCCATCGACGAACAGATAGCGGCCGAAAAAGGTCTGGCCCCCGCCGATGACGGGGACGCCCATGCTCGAAACGCCGCCGGGAAAATTCGTGAGTCCCATGGTACTTCCTCCTAAAGTCTCGCGGCAGCCGAGGTAGCCAGGGATGGGAACCCCACCGCGAGGAAAAACGAGGGGAGCCCCTGGGGGAAGCTCCCCTCAGTCAGACGCTAGGCGCCGGCCGAGCCGAACACCCCGCGCCAGTCGTCCCACCCGAAGGTGTAACGCTCGATTGCGCTCGCCAGCGCGTTCTTGGTGTGGAAGTCGTTGTCCTTGTCGAACACCAGCTTCTTGCGTTGCTGGTGGATCGGGCCGGACCCGTTCGGAAGCATGGTCCGGACGAACCATGCATCGGTATCGGTGAAGTACTGGTTCACCTTGACGCCTTTCGGAAGCAGGCCCATTTCGCGAACCGCGTTCACGTCGTTGTTCGCCGTGCCGGATTGCTGGACAGACTTCAGAACGCGCGTCGCGTTGAACGCGTTCGCCGGATGCACATGCAGGCTCTCGCCGCGCAGATTGATCCGCAGGCCCCGGTTGTCCGTGGACTGCATGATCTGGATCAGCATGTCCTCCAGCGAGGCTTCGCTGAAGTCCGCCGCCACCGCCAGTTCGTTCGACTGGCTGCCGCTGAGCGAGGGGTGATCCGTCGCCAGAAGCTCCTTGCCGTCGCCGCCGGTGTAGTTGGGGTCGAACGCGCGATTGTAGATGTTCGCGCCCACGACCTCCTTGGTCTGCGCCATGGAGAACGCCAGATAGCCGGAACGCCGCTTGGACAGTTCGGCATACTGGTTGTCGTCCATCTCCTCCATCGTCACCTGATAGCCGAGAGCATAGGTGACGTTGGTGAGGCGGGCCACATAGCCTTGGCGGTCCGCGTCGAACGCGATGGACGCGCCCTCCGCCTTGATCGCCGCATAGCCCATGCGGATGACTTCGACGTATTCTTCATACGCCTTGTCGGACGTGACCGTGTTGAACAGGTCGGCGTACTGCGTCGGCAGCTTGTCGTAGACCTGTCCAAAGTGCCGCTTGATCCCGGGCCAGAGGGCCTTGGGATGGTTGCCGGTATTGATTCCTCCAGCCATCTCTCAGCCCTCCCTAGGCGCCAGCGCTGGCTTTGCCAGCCTGCGGCAGATTGATTTTCACGAGCCACTTGGCGTGGTCGCCGATCACGTTGTCCGGACGCTGGGCGAGGCCCAGAATCAGGAGCTGATCGGTGGCGTCCGCGTCGGCTTCGGAGCTGTCCAGCTCCCAGCCCGACAGGCCGGTGAGCGTGTTGCCCGAACCCGCGATGAGGTTCGCCGTGCCGCCGATGTCCGTGGCGGCCAGCGTGCTCACAAGGGAGTCCTCCTGAACCTCGTAGAGGATGTCCGGGTCGTCAGCGACCAGCAGATACCCCGCCGTCGAGGCCGGGAGATAGGTTCGCGAGAGATTGTCCGGATCGGGAACGACGCCGACCACGACGCCGAGGATCGGATTGGTCGCTCCTGCGGTGGCGATGACTACGCCCGGAACGCCCTCGGTGTCCCCGGTCGTACCGAGCGCCACGGGGTCCCCGACATAGATCGCTCCGGCGGAGGCAAAATAATATTTGTTGCACGCGCCGTTATACGGCTTGCCGTGCGCGTCGCGGACGGGGACAAGCCCCATCGGCGAGTCTACATTGGCCATGATCGGCCCTCCTTAGCGATTGAGTTGTGTTGCTGAGGGGGCGCGTCGGCCCCGGATCAATCGAAGTCAGGCTCGTTGGGAGGCCAGAGAGATACGATCTTTCGTATCGTAACGGCCGTCGCCGGGCTTGCGCCCATGATCCGCGTGGCGGATCAGCTCTTCGGTTTCGTCGATCTGGGTGGCTTTCGCCGTCTGGTCTTGCTGATAGAGCTTCGTGTCGAGCGCCATCAGGTAGGCCCGTATCGGGTGTCCGTTGTCGTCTTTCCCGACGACTTTGGACACACGCTGGCCCACGTCTTCATTGACTGCCACAGTTCGCCCGTCGTCGTCAAGGAAGATGTAGCCTGCCCGCTGCGCCCGGATAACGCGGTCGCCTTCGTCGTTGATCCAGCGGCCCGTCATGCCTTGGGGGACCCTTGCCCCGAGACGCTGGCGCCAGACCCCGAGAGGAACGCGCTCCGTATCCGTTCCTTGCCGGGCCTGTTTGGCCTGCTTGGCCTCTCGGGCCTTGGCGAGGTTCGCGAGTTGCTGTTCGGTAGCCATCAGATCACACCTTCCTTCACGAGGTCCTTGATTGCGGTTTCCCTGTCGGGCCAGAGTTCATGCTTCAGGCCGATCTTGATCTCCCGCTGCATTTCGGCGGGGATGGACTCCCATGACGGGGACTTGCCGTTGGCCTGCTTCCTGACCCCGCCATCGCCGCCGTCGCCATTGAGGGCCGAACCCCGGCGGGGCGGCTGTTCCTGCTTCTTCTCGCCATAGGCGCCGAATTTGGCCTGTACGGCCTTGGCGACCAGCGGATAGCGTTCTGCGGGAGGGACGCCTTGCCGGGCAAGGTCCTGCGCAAATTCGTTGGCGTAGTCGGCCCGGTCGGGGTCTTCGTAGCCCCGGGACGGCGACCAGCGATACCATGGGTTCTCGGCGACAAAGGAAACGAAATGCGGGTCCTTGACGGGGCTTGTTTCTTCTTCGGCCTCCGTCTCCTCCTCCACGACAGGGGCGCGGGATTCCTCAAGCGCGTCGTCGCGCTTTTTCAGAAGCTCCTCGCCACGCGCATCGTCGCCATCGGCGAAAGCGGCCTTGGCCTTGCGAAGAAGCTCCTCGGCTTCTTCCTTGGCTTCCTTGCGAACGCGCGCCTCGAACGCCTCGCGGGTTTTTCTCGCCAGCGCGAGCGCGCCCTCTGCGGATTTGCGCGCGCCCTCCTCGGACTTGAGGCGGTTTTCCAGCGCGTCGATGTCCGCCCGGCGCTCCCACCCCTCGTTGAATTTCTTGGGGTCATCGATGAAGTTCCGCGGAACCGTGCCCTTCCACTCGCTGCGGGATTTCCATCCCCGCTCGCGGGCGAGACGTTCGTCTTCGTCAGGCTCGGCTTCGGCTTCGCGCTCCTCCCCGGAGCCCTCCTCGCCTTCGGTTTCTTCGGCCTCGGTTACGTCCTCGGCTTCGTTTTCCGGGGCTTCGGTTTCTTCTTCGTTCAGGTCTTCGGCTTCGTCAGCCATTGGCGTTCTCCAGAATCGCAGTCACATCGTCATCGTTCATCAGGCGGTATTCCTCGCCGTCATTGCCCTTGATTTTCGCGCCCGCGTATCGCGTGAACGCGACCTTGCCGCCGGGCTCCGGGCGTATGTCGTAGACAAAAAACCCGGGGTCTTTCGGGGAGCCTCCGACCGTGAAGGCCAGCTCTCCCGAAGCAATCAGGATGCCGTGTTCCGCCGCCGCTTCGTCCCGTTCGTGAACTTCGTCCGGGACCCACACGCCGCCTGCGGTTTTCTGCTCAGGCTTGATCGGCTTCACCAGCACCCGGTATTTCAGGGGATTGATCCCCGTCAGATTCTTCATCGATGTCCTCTCGCTTGATGTCGATCAGAAGGTTCATGGCCGCGACGCGGCTTTCCATAAGCTGCGCGGCGCGCTGAATTTCCGGCACGTCGAGCCGGTTGACGTTGGCCCAGACGAACTCGTTGAATTCCTCGCGCAGTCCGTCGCGCTCTGCGGCCAGCTTCTCAAACACCGCGACCGTGACGGGATGCTCTACCCACGCATCCCATTGCTCTTTGCTAAGCCGCATCGGACTCGCCCTCGCCTGCGATTGCGTTCATGCGCGCCACGTATTGATCCAGTTGGGCGCCAAGCTCTGCGGCTTCCGCCTCCGCAAGGTTCTTGACAGCCCTTGCACGAAGTTCCGTGATCTGCGCCGCGCCGACCAGTGCGGCGGTCTTGACCCGCAGTGCGTCGTTTTCCAGCCTGCCTTGATCGATCAGCGTCTTCGCATCGGGCGGCGGGTCCGTGACCAGAAGCTTTTCTGGCTCGGGCACGCCAAGGGCCTCCAGATAGCGCCGCTTCAGTTCGATCTGGTTGATGCCCGGATCGCCCCTGAGGGCCATCAGGGTTTCGGCCTTGGCCATGCGAACCGCATCCGTGACCATGTTCGGATCGGACACAGGCACCACGTCCAGTTCGTCCGTGGCGTAATCCTCTTTCACCACGGCCTCGGGCTCGTCGAGCAACGCGAAATACACTTTCGCAGGCATGAACTCGCGATTGAGGCGGAATAGCTGTTTCAGTTCCCGCTTTATGCTGCGGTGAACGCGCTTGAAGATCGCGGTGAATTGTTTCGACCCCTGCTCGACAAGGGTCAGCGCCGTAGTGGGGGCGATGTTCTTGTCCATCTTCCCCATGAGGATGTCCTTCACGGCGGAGATGTCGTTCGCGGAATCGATCAGGAGCCCGAGAAGCTTGAACAGAACATCGCTCGGGCCCGCGAAGGTAAGCTGATGCAGGTTCTCGCGGAGATTGCCGCCCGTCGCCCCGATGACCTTCCACTCTCCGGGCTGAAACCGCATCGCGCCGGTCTTCAGCCGGAGGCCCTGACCGACAAATCCCATCGGGGTGTTGGCCAGATGTCCCGCATCGAATAGCTGATTGATCGCGGTGTTGATCGCCTCGTTAAGCGGCGTCAGAAGCCAGCCGAACCCGATATCGTAAAACCCGCCCTCGGGATTCGGGATGAACGTGTATTTGGTATAGAACTGGTCCGGCGCGATCCGGACCACGTTCGCCCCGTCCATACGAACCGCGTTCGGGCCGAAGGCTTTTTCGATCCGGACTACCTTGTGCCCGCCTTCGACATAGGTCACGACATAGGGCTCGGCATAGCCGTCCCCGTCGAGATCGAGCCGCCGATGCTGTTCGCAGAACGAGATCGGGGAGTCGTCGTCCTGCGGGTCCTGTCCCTTGTCCGGATCGGACTCCTCCCCGGCTGTGGCGCGAAGCTCCGTCATGGAGCATTGCTTCCACGCCCCGGAGCGCATCAGTTCCTCTACCTGGTGGGGCAGTCTGGTGAACGTCTCGGTTTTTCTCGGCGCATCGTCCATCGAGCGCGCGTGGTAATTCACCACAAGCTCGGTTGCGGGAATCCACCGGCTGCAAATCTTCTGCTTCGACAGGTCGAACCAGCGTTTGCGAAAACAGCATCCCGCTATCGGCAGATAATGCAGGAGCGTATCGGTATCGGACTCCCAATTTTCTTCTTCTTCGAGAAGCTGCCACGACATATGCCGCGCGATGCGCTGGGCCTTCTTCGCCTTCGCGCCGGGGGGAATGGCCCAGACCGGCTCTCCGGTCGGCTGGCCGTCCGGTCCCGTTTGCGGCATGGGCTGGCCGTCAGGCCCGATTTGCGGCGTGCCCTTGTCGTTGCCGTTGACCGCGCCCTTGACGATGGACCTGTCCGGAACGATTGCGGGATAGGCCCTTGCCGCGAACTGCATCGCGGCCACGGTGATGAGCGGATAGATGACATTCGATGCGTTGGTGAAAGGATAGGACTTGACCTTCGCGACCTGCATTGCAAGGTCGAAGCCCCTCTCGTTCCGCTCCAGCCAGTTCGACATGGACTTCTTGTCGATGTCGTATTCTTCCTGACACAGCGCGCCGATGAGATTCAGGCGCGTATCGGAAAGCAGATCGCAGACATTATCCGTCGCGAGAATGTCCTGTAGCGCCGGGCGCTCCGGGCGCGGCGGCGTTTCTTCGCGTTTCTCGATTTCGTATTCGAGGTCCGTATCGTAGGTCTCGGCCATGCTCATGTGATTGGCTCAGTATCCCGTTGCCGCGCTGCGTCCGTATCCGGCGTCTTCGTTCCGGTAGCCGCGCCAGTCGTCGTCCATTTCGCTAAGCTCGAACGCGGGCGCGAAGAATGTCAGCGCCAGCGCGTCGGCCACGTCCGGCGAGTCCAGACCCCGGCGCTTCATGTCCTCCTTGCGTTCGAGCGCGAGAAGGTTCGACTTGTCCCTGTAGTGATATTCCGGACCTGTGAGGTCGTTGAACAACTGCTCGTCGTTGTCCGGAATGTCCGCTGTCCGGACCCACGCTTTCATTTCGGCCCAGAGATCCACGCGGGTATTGGCATGAAGCCTTGGCTTGGCGGATTTGTAGGACGAGTTCACGCCGATCACGTCGAACCCGGCGTGCTTGCACAAATCCACAATCGCAGCGCCGTATCCGATTTCATCGACGAAGCAGGCCGATACGGGAAGGGCCTTGTCCTCCAGCGCGCCCATGACGTAGCGGGCCGTGACCTGCAAATCCTGTCCCTGAAACTTCTCGATCTTGAGAATCTTCGGACCCTGCCGCCAGACGAACACGGTTCGGTCGTCCCCGAACCGGGCCACGTCCACGCCAAGGGAAACCGAGTAGCGGTCGTAATCTCTGGAATCGAGCTTGCGCTTCTGCGCTTCCTCGACCCATTCGGTCGGGATGAATTGTCCGCTTGCGTGTCTGGGGAAAAGGCCCAGCACGCGAACGCGGACGTAATCGCTGTCCTCGCCGAAATCATCGACCAGTTCTTGCAGATAGGTTTGATCCGCGGCCTTCGCGGTTCGCGCGTCGATGTTCCGGCAACTCCAGCGATGCCGGAGCTTGTGGAATATCTTGTGAAAGAACCCGCTGTTTCGTGTCGGGTTGCCGAAGATGAGCCACATCGCGCCAGCGGTGGTCATGGCGCCGGATGCGACTTCGTAGATGATATCCGCAATAGCGCTGGCTTCGTC
>Ga0079224_100006873_pt1 | contig 15166 bp, 10 predicted proteins | sample Stecom2015_FD_80414 | JGI IMG/M metagenome (GOLD analysis project Ga0079224, IMG submission 80414) | Agricultural soil microbial communities from Utah to study Nitrogen management - Steer compost 2015 | ecosystem: Environmental > Terrestrial > Soil > Agricultural land | place: USA: Utah...
CGGGTCCGTCGGCTGCCGCCACGGAGGCGGATGACGCCGGGGACGCGCTTGCCGAAGAGGTCTACACCCTCGACGACGTGGTGGTGACCGGCGCCCGCGGCGAGCGCGCCCGTGAGGACGCGGTCGTGATCACCGAGGTCATCCGCCGCGAGGAGATTGAGTCCTTCGGAGCGCGGACCCTGAGCGACGTGCTCTCCACGCATCCCGGCCTGGACATCACCCGCGAGGTCGGTGCCGACGCCATCCGGATTCAGGGCTTCGATCCCGAGTACGTCCTGGTGCTCGTCAACGGTGAGCGGACAGTCGGCCGCATCAACGGTGCGGTGGACCTCCGTCGCTTCCGGGTCGAGGACATCGAGCGGATCGAGATCGTGCGTGGAGCGAGCTCGTCCCTGTACGGCTCGGACGCCATGGCCGGCGTGGTGAACATCATCACCCGCTCGGCCCAGCGGCCCTTCGAAGCGGACGTGACGCTGAGCTACGGAACGCTCGAGCGGCTGGATGCCTCAGGCAGCGTGGGCGCCTCCCACGGCGCGTGGAGCACCCGCTTCACCGGGGGCTATCACCGCGGCGCCGGCTACGATCTCGAGCCTTCGACGGTGGCGACCACCGGCAACGCGTACCAGACCTTCAACCTCGCCAACCGCTCCAGCTTTCGACCCAATGACGCATTCCGGATCGATGCGCAGGCGGAGTTCATGCACCGGGATCAGTCGGGCGTGGACGCGAGCAGCACCGGCGCCATCTTCGATCGGCAGAACCGAACCGAAACCTTCTCGGCCTCCATCCGACCCGAACTGCGCCTGGGCGCGGGCACGCTGCGCCTCAACGCCGCCTACGCCCACTTTCACGATCAGTACCTCCATGACCAGCGCAACTCCAACGCCCTGGACACCTATGAGGTGACCGACGATCAGCTCGGCGAGGTCGGAGCACAGCTCGAACAATCCCTGGGACGGCACCTGCTGACGGTCGGCATCGAAGGGCGGCTCGAACGGCTGACGTCCGATCGGCTCGAGCACGGCGTGGGCGAGCGGACCCGCGGCTCACTCTATGCCCAGGATGAGTGGACGATCTCCAAGCGCTACCTGGTCGCGGTGCCGGGTCTCCGCCTGGATCTGGATTCGCAATTCGGCCATGCCGTGAGTCCGAAGCTGAGCCTGCGCTCGGACCCGCTCGAGCAGCTCATCCTGCGCGCAAGCTACGGCTTCGGCTTCCGGGCGCCGGACTTCAAGGACCTCTACCTGCGCTTCGAGAACCCGGGCGTGGGCTACGTGGTCGAGGGCAATCCGGACCTCCAGCCGGAGACCTCACGCGGGCTCAACGTGAGCGCAGAGTTCCTGCCGTTCGCCTGGCTGTCGGCGACGGTGAACGTGTTCCGCAACGACATTGAGGGGCTGCTCTCCTACGTCATGATCTCGGATGGCGGAGCGGGCGGGATGATCCGCTACCGCAACGAGAACATCGACTCGGCCATGACCCGGGGCGTGGAGACCAGCCTGCGTCTCGAACCGGTTCGTGGCCTCACTGCGACCCTCGGCTACACGTTCACCGACTCGCGGGATGTTGCCACGGGCATGGCGCTCACCGGCCGCGCGCGACATCGCGGCACGTTCAACCTGCGTCACGTCTGGGCGGCGCTGGGGCTCGAATCCATGGTCCGCGGCTCGGTCGTCGGGCGGCGGCCCATCAACTCGGCCGACGGCTTCGGGGAGATCCAGGTGCTCGAGACCCCGGCCTACGTCCAGCTCGACGCGCGGGTCGCCAAGGACTTCGGGCGTCATCTCACCGTCTTCGTCCAGGCCGAGAACCTACTCGATGCGGGCGATCCCGAGCTGCTCACCCTGCAGCCCCGCTCCTTCGCCGCCGGCGTCATCGGCCGCTTCTGATCCCTTGTTCCCCCTTCACCTCTTCGCATCCGCACACGAGGCTTCCATGAACCGTCCCCTTCTCCCCTCCCTGATGTGCCTGAGCGCCATCGCGCTCCTGGCGAGCGCCTGTGGCGACGATCTCCGCCCGGAGCCCGACGACGGGACACCGGATTCCGAATCGCGGATCACCCACACCGATCTCGGAAACGGCGTCACCCGCTCGAGCGTGGACGCGACGTCCGAGGAGGCGTGGGTCTACCTGGACCTGGACACGGGCAATGAGGTGAGCCCGGCCTCTCCGGAACTCGATCCGGACTGGGACATCGCCTTCCAGCGTTTTCAGGTGCGCTCCAACAGCGGCATCAGCGGACCCGGTGGCGTGCAGACCGCGATCCTCATGGAGCAGGACTTCGACGCCCTCACCGAGGCTCCGAGCAGCGGCTGGCGGATCGACGCCGAAGACTCGGACGATGAGGGCACCGAGCCCGACTATGTCTTCCTTCAGGAAGGCCACTGGTACGGCTATGACCTGGCGACCCACACCCTCCGCCCGCGCGAGTGGGTCTATGTGGTGAAGACCGGCGCAGGCGCGCACTTCAAGCTCCAGTTCCTCGGCTACTACGACGACGCGGGAACCTCGGGCATCCCGTCGTTCAAGTGGGCCCCGGTGGGTGCGCCGACCGCCAGCGCCGACACCCTCGAGGTCGATGCATCTGCCTCCGGTGCGTGGACCTACGTGAGCGTCGAGGAGGGTGTGATCGCCCCTGCCGATCCCGCGACGTCCCTGGAGTGGGACTTCGCCATCAGCCGGACCGCCTTCCGCACCAACGGCGGCCTCAGTGGCGCCGGTCTGGGTGCCGCGATGCTGCTCGGAGAGGGCGTGGACTTCGATGCGGTGAACGCGGTGAACACCCTCGGCTTCGTCGAGGACGCCGAGTACGACCCCGGGTTCGGAGGCGTGGTGCTGGGCAACAGCGTGCTCGCCGGCTGGTACGACTACGACGTCGAGACGCACGCCGTGACACCGGGCGATCGGGTCTACGCTCTGCGCACGGCGGACGGCGATTACGCGAAGCTGCGCATCCTCACCTGGGAGGGAGGACACTTCACGCTGCGCGTGTCGCCGATCTCCCGCGAGGTCGCGCCCGTCAGCCTCACGGTCGACGCCACGGACAGCGAAGCCTGGACGTACGTGAGCCTGCGCACCGGCGCCCTCGTGGAGGTCGTTGATCCTGCAACCGATGGCGACTGGGACCTCGCCTTCAACCGCGTGAACATCCGTACCAACGGCGGGACGAGTGGTGCCGGTATCGGCGGCGCGCTCGAGGCGGAGCTGGCAGCCTTCGAGGACGTCCTCGAGGTGCCGGGCGACGCAGCCTTCGAATCCGACGTCCTGGTTGCTCCTTCCCGTCCCGGTGGCGCCGAGGTGTCGCAGAACCCGGTCCTTGCGACCTGGTGGTCCTACGACATGGAGACCCACGTGATCTCTCCGCACGAGAAGACCTTCCTCGTGCGGACCGCGGATGGCGACGTCGCCAAGCTGCGCATCACCGACTACGCGAGCGGCGTCTACACCCTCGACGTGGCCTACGCGGGCCCCGGCGCCACGACCTTCTGACGCATCCGCCCCGGCGCCGCCCGCCTTTGCGGATGCGGCCCGCCGGGCACCCCCGGGGCGGCCGTCGCCCTCCGCCTCTTCCCCCGGAGGGCGGCGGCCCCCCTCCCTTCACCTCTCTTCCGGAGTTCCCCGTGATCCGTCACCTCCTGACTTTGACGCTCCTCTGCGCAACGACCGCGCCGATGGCGCTCCTCTCCTCCGGCTGCAAGCGCGGGGCCGCCGAGCAGGAGCGCACCAAGGCCCCCGAGAGCGCCACGCCCGAGGACGTTCCCGCGATGCCCCTGACGCTCCGGGACGCCACCGGTGCGGAGATCGCGGTGGAAGACACCTCCCGCATCGTGTCCTCGGGCGGCACGCTCACCGAGACCGTCCATGCGCTCGGCTTCGGAGACCGGCTGGTGGGCGTGGACACCTCGAGCCTCCACCCGGGGTCGGTGACGCGGCTGCCGAAGATCGGCTACCAGCGCCAGCTCTCGGCCGAGGGTGTCCTGTCCCTCTCGCCCTCAATCATCCTCGCCTCCGAGGAGTCGGGCCCCCCGCCGGTGATGGCCCAGCTGCGCGCCTCGGGGACCTCGCTCTTCGTCGTCCCCGCCGAGCACACCGTCGATGGTGCGAAAGCAACCGTGCGAACGCTCGGAACGCTGCTCGAGCGCGAAGACGCGGCCCGGGCCCTGGTCGAGGCGATGGAACGTGACCTCGCGTCGGCGCGCGACCTCCACCCCTCGGACGACGCCACCCGTCCCCGCGTCCTCTTCATCTATGCGCGCGGCCAGGGGACCCTCAACGTGGCGGGCGAGGCCACCGCGGGCGACGTGATGATCGGGCTCGCGGGCGGGGTGAACGCGGTCCGGGGATTCGAAGGGTACCGTCCGCTCACTGCCGAGTCGGTCGTCTCCGCCGCACCGGACGTGATCCTCATGACCCGCATGGGATCGGAGAGCGTGGGAGGCGGCGACTCGGTGTTCGAGCTGCCCGGCCTCGCGCTGACCCCGGCCGCCAGGACCCGGCGCCTGGTCGTCATGGATGACCTGCTGCTTCTCGGCTTCGGGCCCCGTACCGGAGAGGCGGCGCTCGAGCTCGCACGGGCCCTCCACGGTGCTGCGCCTTCCGCATCCGCCGCCCCGGAGGGAGGCGCTCCGTGAGCCAGGCCCTCACCCTCACGGCCGACACGGACCACGCGGAGCGCCCTCCCGTCCGACGGACGCCGCCGCTGACGACGCTGCTGCTGCTCGTCGTACTCTCACTGTTCCTGTCGGTGGGGCTCGGTTCGCTGAGCATCCATCCGGGCCAGGTGCTCGGCATCTTTGCCCACCAGCTGGGGCTGGAGGCCTTCTCCACCTTTGAGCCCCGCCACGAGGCGGTGCTGCTCGGAATCCGGCTGCCCCGCGCGCTGCTCGCCATGGTGGTGGGGGCGGGGCTCGGGCTGTCGGGAGCGGCGATGCAGGGCCTCTTCCGCAATCCTCTCGCCGATCCCGGTCTCATCGGCGTCTCGAGCGGGGCCGCCTTTGCCGCGGCCGGTGCGATCGTGATCGGCGGCAGCCTCCTCAGCGGCGCACCGGGCGCGGTCATCATGCCCCTCGCCGCGTTCAGCGGAAGCCTGCTCACCACCCTGCTGGTGTGGCGCATCGCCCAGCGGGGGGGCCGGGTGCAGGTGGCCACGATGTTGTTGGCAGGCATCGCCCTCAATGCCCTCACCGGCGCGGGGACCGGGGCGCTCACCCTCATCGCCTCCGAGCCACAACTGCGCAGCATCACCTTCTGGAGCCTGGGCAGCCTCAATGGCGCGGGGTGGATGACGCTGGCCACGGTCGTACCGTTCGTCGGCCTCGCGCTCTTCGCCCTCCCGCGCCTTTCACGCGCCCTCAATGCCCTGCTGCTCGGTGAGTCCGAGGCCCTGCATCTGGGGGTGCGCATCGAGCGGGTGAAGCATGGCGTCATCCTGCTCACGGCGCTCGCCGTCGGTGCCTCGGTGGCTGTGGCCGGGCTCATCGGCTTCATCGGCCTCGTCGCGCCCCACCTGGTGCGACTGCTGTGGGGCCCGGATCATCGGACGCTCCTGCCGGGCGCGGCGCTGATGGGCGCGCTGCTCCTCTCTTTCTCGGATCTGCTCTCCCGCACGCTCATCGCGCCGGCCGAACTCCCCGTCGGCATCCTCACCGCGTTGATGGGGGCGCCCTTCTTCCTTTGGCTCCTGCTGCGTTCGCGCGGGGTCGGGGTGTCCCGATGATCAGGCTGCGCAACGTCACCCTCCGCGCAGGCAGGAAGGTCCTCGTCGAGGACGTGAGCCTCGAGGTCGCGGCCGGAGAGGTCGTCGCGGTCACCGGTCCCAACGGCGCCGGCAAATCGAGCCTGTTGCGCTGTCTGGCCGGTGAGCTTGCGCCGACGGAGGGAGAGGTCTGCTACGGAGGACGCCCGCTCGCGGAGTGGCTCCCCGCGGCGATCGCCCGGGTCCGCGGCGTGCTGCCCCAGGATGCGTCGCTCTCCTTCCCCTTTCGCGCCGGGGAGGTGGTCCTCATGGGCCGCACACCGCATCTCCACGGCACCGAGCGTCCACACGACCTCGCCATCGTGCACGCCGCCATGGAGGCCACCGGGGTCGCCCACCTCGCCGACCGGGACTACACCCGGCTTTCGGGAGGCGAGCGCCAACGCGTCCACCTCGCCCGCGTGCTCGCGCAAATCTGGGATGCACCGTCTGGAGGCGGCCGCGCGCTGCTGCTCGATGAACCCACCTCGAGCCTCGATCCAGCCCACCAGCACCTGACGCTGCAGCGTGCCGTTGCGTTCGCCCGTGAGGGCGCCGCGGTGCTCGTGATCCTCCACGATCTCAACCTCGCCGCCCAGTACGCCGACCGGATGGTCGTGATGCGCGCAGGCCGGATGCTCGCGAGCGGCACACCCGGTGAGGTCCTCCAGCCCTCCCTCATCCGTGACGCCTTCGGATTCGAGGCGCTCGTCACCCCGCATCCCACCCTTCCCGTCCCCGTCGTGATCGCCGGCACCCAGCCGGCTTTTCCCGCTGCAACCCGGAGCACATCCCCATGACCGCACCCCAGATCCAGGCTTCTGAGACCTCCATCCATCCGCTTGCCCTGCGCTGGCAGCAGCTGCGCAAGGAGACGCCCCGTCTGCGCCAGCGCGATGCAGCGCACCAGCTTGGCGTGACCGAAGCCGAGCTCGTCGCCGCCCACGTGGGCACCACCGCCACCCGTCTGGACACCCGCTGGGTCGAGTTCCTCGAGGGGATGGAGCCCGTGGGACCGGTCACCGGCCTCACGCGCAACCCTGACGTGGTCATCGAAGCCACCGGCACCATCCGCAACGTCGACATCGGCAAGATGATGGGCGTGGTGCTTGATGAGGGATTGGACCTGCGCGTCTTCCTCGCCTCGTGGCACGTCGGCTTCGCGCTGGTGGAAGAGACCGCACGCGGGCCCCGTCACAGCGTGCAGTTCTTCGACACGTCGGGCACCGCCATCTTCAAGATGTTCCTGCGCGAGGAGAGCGACGTCTCTGCTCTGCAGGCACTGGTCGCCCGGCATCGCGCGGAGAATCAGTCACCGGTGCAGGAGCTGGGGACCCTGGCAGCGCTGCCCGAGGAGAAGCCGGACGCCGGGATCGACGTCGAGGGCTTCCTGACCGCGTGGGATGGGCTGAAGGACACGCATGACTTCTTCGGGATGCTCCGCAAGTTCGGCGTCACCCGCACCCAGGCCCTGCGCCTCGCCGAGTCCCGTTGGACGGTGCCGGTCGCGCCGGATGCCTACCGCCCGCTGCTCACCCTGCTCTCCGAGACACAGCTTCCGTTCATGACGCTCGTGGGCAATCGCGGGATGATCCAGATCCGCACCGACGTCGCGCGGCGCGTGAAGGAGGTGGGCGCCTGGTTCAACATCCTTGATCCCCACTTCAACCTGCACATCCGGGAAGCCGGCCTCACCCAGGCCTGGATCGTGCGCAAGCCGACCGTCGACGGCATCGTCACCGGCGTGGAGTTCTTCAACGCGCAGGGAGATCTCCAGGTCACCTTCTTCGGCAAGCGCAAGCCCGGCATCCCCGAGGATGAGGCGTGGCGCGCGCTGGTGAAGACGCTGGAGCCGCTCCCGCGGTCCTGAGCCGCGCCCAACGAGCCCGGCCGTGCCCCCCGCTCCGGCCGTCAACGCTGGATTCGTGCAATTGAACTGTCTAGGGTCCGACCGTCTGCCGACATCCGGCGACGACTGACGACTCCGGGGGGAGTGCGTTTCCTGGCCAGTCACGGCCGTTCGGGACGCAGGTGCGCGCGATGCCCCCGACCTACGTGAGGGGTTTGTGATGCACGCATTGTCCCGCGCCCTGGTGGCGTTTCCCCTGTTTCTTGCGCTGACGGCATGTGGCGGCAAGGAGCCCATCGATCCGGAGCTGGGCCTGGACGGACCTTCGTCGATCCGGGTCATCCCCGGGAGTGCGGCCTCGGTGGACCTCGCGCTCCAGCGAAATGAAACGGCGACGGATGAGGTCCGCCTCGAGGTCGACGGCCTGCCCGACGGGGTGACCGCGACCTTCGAGCCGGCGGTCCTGCCAAGCACCTCGAGCTCGACCACCCTCCACCTCCAGGCGGCCAGGGACGTGGAGCGCGGAGGGTTTCTGGTCACCGTCCGAGCAACCGGGACCGACTCCCTCATCGCGGAACGTCAGTTCGCGCTCGATATCCGGGGACTGAGCGTCGAAGGTCGGGTCCACTCGACGGTCTTCGAGCTTCCCCCCGAATCCCTGTCGGTCCGGATCGGGACCCAGAGTGTGGCGAGCAATCCCGACGGGACCTTCTCTTTCCGGGACGTCGCGCTTCCTTATGATCTCGAGATCGAGGGCGTCGATTTCAAGGAGCGGTTCCTGGGCCTGACCACGCCCACCCCCAACCTCTCCGCGCTCCTGGCGCCTCCAGCGGGATTGGTCGACGCGACGTTCGCGCTCGTCGAGGGCACGGTGTCCCCGGCGCCGGTGGCCGGAGAGGAGATCGTCATCTGCGCCTCAGGGCCTCTCCGGGCATGGGTCATCGATTGCAACACGCTGCCGGTGGGGCAGACGGCGTTCGCCCTGGAGTTCAAGCTCCTGGGGATCGAGAGCGCAGAGGTCACCCTCATGGCGCGGCGGACGGTGCGTCAGGAGAGCGTGCTCACCGGTTTCAACGGCTACGCTGAGCAGACCCTCACCATTGAGAGCGGGCGCACGAGCGTCGCGGCCCTCAACATCAGCTCCGCGAGCAGCACGGCCGTCCCCCTGGCACTCGCCGACGACGATTTTGACGAGGTCGATCTGCGTTCCCTGACCTCGTTCGGAGCGAACGTCGACTTCGGTCAGTCACTCGACGCGGACGAACCGGTGACCCACGTCCCGGACAACGGCGTCAGCCAGGTGATGGTGATGGGCGCGACGGCTGGTTATCAGGCTCAGGCGATGCTTCTGCTCCCGGTCCACGGCCCGCTGGATGCACCCATCGAGCTTCCCGCGCCCCTGACGGTGCACGGCCCTGAGGTCGGCGAAGCGCTCTCCCCCGAGATGCTGTTCGCGGTGGAGGCGCCCGGCCCCGGCGTCAACTCCTTCCTGCTCAGCCGCGCATACCCGACGTACGTGCGCCTCGTTCATACGAACAGCGACCGGATCCGCCTGAGGGACTTCGGCGATGACGTCAATCTCGAGGAGACGTACACCTGGGCGGGCTACCACGACGCAGTCCTCGAGAACCTCGACGCGTTGGCCGAGCAGCGCTCGAGCCTGAGCCAGATCATCGCGATGGAGATGGGCGAGGTCGCACGGCTCGTGGACCGCCGCTATGCGGTGGCCTACACCAGCGGCGGAGAGTTGCCTGCCACTGCCGGAGCGACGCAGGCGGCACCTGCCCCCCGCCTCCGGCTGCCGCCCCTGCTCGACCGCTGAAGCGCCCGAACCCGCCCCGCTGCGGCAGGCGGTAGGACGCGGGTGCGCCTGCGACGAGCAAACCCGCGGTGCCGTTCGGGGCGCATCGGCAAGGCCGCGGTTCATGCCGGCGCCACGAAGCCTGTGGCGCCGGCCCCCTTAGCCGAAGAGGGACTGCTGGGCTGTCCGGGGCACGCCGGATTCGTGTTCGAGAAGCCAGCGCTTCATCTCGAGGCCTCCGGCATAGCCCACGAGCGCCCCGGCGCTCCCGATCACCCGGTGGCAGGGAACGATGATCGCCAACGGGTTGCGGCCGTTCGCCGCGCCCACCGCGCGGACTGCCCGTGGCCGACCGATCTCCTTGGCAAGCCAGGCGTAGGAGCGGGACTCACCAAAGGGGATGGTGCCCAGCGCGCTCCAGACGTCACGCTGGAACGGGGTCCCGGTGGGCGCGAGTGGCACCGTGAAGTGCTGACGGTGCCCCTCGAAGTACTCCGTCAGTTCGGCACCCGCGAGGTCGAGGATCGGGTGTGCGCCGAGGCAGCGCGGAGCCTCCAACCGCGGCGGCTTCGCAGCATCCACACGCTGCACGGCCACCACTCCGACGTCGTTGGCGACGACGTGGACGTCACCGATGGGGGTGGGGAGAAGGCGGGAGACGGTCTCTGTGGGTCGAAGCATCATCGTTCCGGGTTCACGCTGGAGGCGGTGGCGCCTGCCAGAGATGGAGCACTGCGTAAGCGCGCCACGGCTGCCAGGCCTTCGCCCGTTGTTCCGCGGCGCGAGCGGAGGTCACGCCCATCCGTCGCTGCAGGATCAGATCTCCGGCCGGAAACGCGTTCGGCCAGCGCAACGCGCGGAGGGCGAGGTAGTGCGCGGTCCAGGGCCCGATCCCCGGCAACTGCTGAAGCGCCATCACCGCCTGCTCCGGATCGGCACCGGCGCGGAGGTCCACCCGCTGCTCGTGAATGGCCTGCGACAGCGTCAGGATCGTCTGGGCACGCGTCTGCGGAAGCCCGAGGTCGCGGATCGCCTGCAGCGGTGCGGCAGCCAGGTGCGCCGCCGAAGGGAACGACCGTTGAAGTGGGGATGGAGCATCGGCAACGTCTCCTCCGAAGCGTTCCACCAACCGACGGCACAGCGTCGTGGCTGCGCTGACCGACACCTGCTGTCCCAGCACCGCGCGGATGGCGAGTTCGAACGGATCGAATGCGCCGGGAACGCGCAGGCCGGGACGGCGCGAGACCAGCGGCTGCAGGAGGGGATCGCCTCCGAGATGGTCCGCGACCACGTCCGGATGCGCGTCGAGATCGAAGAGGCCACGGAGCCGTGCCACGATCTCCATCAGGTGAGGCGCGAGGCTGCTCGGGATCGTCGCCCGCAGCGCGTTCCGGTTCGGGAGCAGCCCCACCCGGACCCACCCCTGAGCGGTGCCCAACCGGATCGTCCGGAGGTACTCGTCACGGATGGGATCGACGTGCTCCACCCCCTGAATCGCCCGGGCCCGGAGGAAGTGGAGCAGGCCGGTCCAATCCAACGGTGGCCGGAAGTCGAGGCGCAGGGACAGCAACCCGGTGCCGGCGGCGTCCCGCTTCACCCGCCGGAGCGCGGAAGGCGTCCGCGCAAACCGCTCCCGGAAGGCGGCGTTGAAGCGCCGCACGCTCGTGAAGCCGGACGCGAACGCGACCTCGGTGATCGGCAGGTGGGTGTCGTGGAGCAGCTGCTTGGCCAATGCCAGCCGTCGGCTTTGCACGAGCGCCACCAATGGGACGCCGAGTTCACGCTCCACGACCCGGCGCAGGTGGCGGGAGCTGACCCCCAGCGAAGCCCCCAGACCCTCGAGGGAGCCCTCTTCCCTCAACCCCGCTTCGATCCGCCGCATGGCCATGGAGGCCAAGCGGGATCGCGCGTCCACATTCGCCGTTCCCGGCGCCAGTTCGGGGCGGCACCGGAAGCACGCGCGGTAGCCGGCCTGCTCGGCGAGCGCCGGTCCGCTGAAGAACTCACAACGGTCGGGGCGCGGCAGGGGCGCGGGGCAGATGGGCCGGCAGTAGATGCCCGTGGTGCGGACGGCGACGAAGAACACCCCGTCGAAACGGGGGTCCCGCGCACGCAGCGCCGCATAGCAGGTGGAAGGATCCAGGCCCATGCCTGCGATATAGGGCCGCCCCGGCAGAGACGCTGGCCATTTTCGGACCTGGGTGCAGCACGGGTGGTCAGGCGGCACGCGCGCGGCTTGAGGCCTTCCGCACCGCCCGCGTGGCCGTCCGCCGACGCCCGGGGCAGCGCGTTCACCTTCCGCTTCCGCTCCGCCCGCGCTTCGAGCAGCTCGAGCAACGCGCGTTCGGAGGGATGCAGACGGGGGCCCGTTGGGCGACGAGCTCTTCGAGGTCCCGGAAGTAGCAGCGGATCACCTGACCTTCGGCGCGCGCCTCGAGGACGGCGGGCCCGATATAGGACGCCCTGCAGACCGCGGGCGTGTTGCCCAGGATGATCGACGCCTCCTTCACGGCCGCGCGGACCTGTCGTTTCTGCTCGCCCGCCCCCACCGCCTCTGGACGCTCGGCAACGGAGCGCGCCAACGCGCAGGCCGCGAGCAGCGTTCCGGCCCAGGTGCGGAAGTCCTTGGCCGAGAAGCGCTGCCCCATCACCTCGCGGATGTAGGCGTTGATGTCCCGTCGGCGGACGTCGATGAGCCGTCCCTCCGCATCCCGGAATTTGAAGACCTCGCGCCCGGGCGCCGCGAGGAGCTCGCGGACCAGACGCGCCACGGAGCGATCCCGGAGCGCCCGCTCCTGCCGCTTGCCGCTCTTGCCCGGAAAGCTGAACCGCACGACGTCGCCACGCACGGAGACGTGCTGGGGCCGCAACGTGGCAATCCCATAACTGCCGTTCTCTGCCGCGTAGACCTGGCTCCCCGGACGCAGAAAGCTCGTGGACAGGATGCGCAGGATGCCGGCCATCACCCGCTCGCGTTGCATTCCGGGAAGCCGCAGGTGCCGGGTGATGGTGCGTCTCAACGACGGCAGCGCGTGGCCGAAGGCGACCAGGCGCTCGAACTTGAGCGCGTCCTGACGGGCTCGGAAGCCTTCATGGTAGCGGTACTGCCATCGACCGGCCTTGTCCCGCCCCACCGCCTGCAGATGCGCGCGCGACGAGGGATGAATGAAGACCTCGGTCCATGCCGGTGGCACGCGGAGCGCCTCGATCCGCTTGACCGTCGCCGCATCGACGCGCCGGCCGTCGGCGTCCTGGTAATGAAACCCCGACACCGGTCCTCCGCGGCGGCGGAGTCCCCCATGTTGCAACCGCTCCAGCAGCGTCATTCCTGGAAGTTGCGCACGCTGTCCGGGTCCAACCGCCCCCGGTGACGCACTGCCTCCGCGAGCGCCTGGGCCCGCCACGGAGACGGTCTGTCCGCGAGGGGGTGGCTGACGTGTGGCGGGCCGAGTTCCCGGTCCGGAAGAGACTTCGGCGGTGTGCCTTGCCTCCGCGGGGGCGTTCACGACCGGCGCGGGTCGGCTTTCATATCTGCTGGAACAATCCTCGACGAACGGACTAAGGTGCTCCGCCGTTCATCACTGATCTGATGGACAGTCTCGAGCAGGGGGGCCGGGGCCGGCCGCACGACGTGGAGTCCGCGCCACCGATGGGCGGAAGCGGTCCCCGCTGACGGACTTCCAACCTGAAAGGCGTGCGCATGCAGAAGACTGTCCGTAGCCTGTTGGCCCTCCCCCTCCTGCTGGCGCTCGGCGCCTGTGGGGGCGAGGCGCCCATTGAACCCACGTTGGGCCTGGACGGCCCCGCGACCCTGACGGTTGCGCCCGGGGCTTCACTCCGTCACGACCTCAGCCTGCAGCGCAACGAGACCGCCGACGGCCCGGTGACCCTCACGATTGAGGGGCTCCCCCAGGGCGTGACCGCGCGTTTCGAGCCCGCGACGGTCGCGGGCGATGCGCTCGAGACCACCCTCCTGCTGGAGGCTGCACGCGATGCGGCCCGCGGGGTGTCGCTCGTCACGGTCCGCGCGAACGGCGGTGAGGCCCTGATTGCCGAGCGGATGCTCGCCCTCGAAGTCCGCGGCATCACCGTCGAAGGGCGCCTGCTCTCGGCCATGGGCAATGCCCCCCCTCCGTCCACGCCGGTCATCGTGGACGGACAGACGTTGTCGACTGATGTCTCCGGGCGGTTCACGGCACACGACGTCGCCCTCCCCTATGACCTCGTGGTGATGGGACAGGAGGCCACCGAGATCTTTCTGGATGCGACCCACCCGTCGCCGACCATCCGCGGGATGATGATGTGGCCGCGCGAAGAGAGCGAGGCGTTCATCGTGGGCACCGTCTCCCCCCTTCCCGAGCCGGGCGAGGAGATCGTGGTCTGTGCCTCGGTGGCTGAGGGTGGTTTCTCGCCCACTTGCGAGACCGCATGGGTCGAAGACGGCGCGGCGCACTTCGAGCTGTCGGTGTACCTGGCCACCCGCCACACCACCGCGGACGTCCAGGTCGTGGCCCGCCGCGTGGTGAATGAAGTGGATGCTCCCCTGCGCTTCTCCGGCTACGCCGAGCAGATGGCCCGCGTTGGCGCCCAGTCCACCGCCGAGGTGACACTCGCGCTGCAAAGCGCCGCCAGTACGCTGATCGAGCTCGAACTTCCCCAGGTGGAGGGAGCCGAGGAGAGCAGCCTCCCGATGTCCTGGGTCTCCTTCGGCGATTCGCTCGTGATGGCGCCGTTCGATCTGAGCGAACCACGCCTGAGCGTGCCCGAGGACGGCGTCGTCTTCGTCATGGCCCTCGCCACGACCCCGACCCACCAGTATGGCGTCCTGCACCGGGTCGGGGGCCCCGAGGACGGGAGCATCCACTTCTCCTCCGCCGCGCCGACCTTGGTGTCGCCTGAGGCCGATGCGGCAATCGAGCCCGACACCGAGTTCGTGGCGTCCGGCACGTCCGGGGGCGTGACCTCGCACCTCTTCGAGTCGTCGGCCGGGAGCCTGGTCGTTCACACCACGCGCGAGCGCTTCACGATGGCCGATCTCCCCCGCTACGGGAATCTCCCCGAGCCGGGGAACCTGAGCAACTGGATGCTCTTCCACACGACGACCGTCGCGGAGATGGACGAAGCCCTGGCGGCGCCGTTCGGGCCCGCGCAGTTCTTCGCGATGGCGACGATGTCCGTCGGGGTGACGGCGCCGGAGAGGTCGGCCGCGTTCGTCGTGCCCGCTCCCCGCACGTTGAACAGCACGGGTCAGCCGGTCAGCCTCCCTCCCGTCCTCCAGCCACTGCTCAAGTAGCAAACCCGGTCGGAGCCGCCCCGACGGGGTGGCTCCGATCGTCCCGTGGAGGCCCGGGCGGCACCGCCCGTCCGGGTCCGTCGGGCCGCGGATGCTGCGTCGCCCGAACCACGTCCTGCCACATCCCCGAGCGCCTGAGGATCTGGCCCCCGCCCGCCGGTCACGGCGGGCCGGCGCTCGGCGGCTTCACTCCGTCTCGGAGACCGGCGGGGCGCCCATCGCGTGGTAGCCCCCATCCACGTGGATGATCTCTCCGGTGGTGGCGGGGAAGAGGTCGCTGAAGAGCCCGACGACGGCTCCGGCGACCGCGCCGTGGCTCTTGCCCGCATCCCAGCCGAGCGGCGCCTGGGTGCCCCATCCCTTCTCGAGCTGCTTGAAGCCGGGGATGCCCTTGGCTGCGATGGTGGCCAGCGGGCCGGCGGCGACGGCGTTCACGCGGATGCCCTGGCCGCCCAGATCGCGGGCCAGGTAGCGCACCGTGGCCTGGAG
>Ga0079224_100006877_pt1 | contig 15161 bp, 16 predicted proteins | sample Stecom2015_FD_80414 | JGI IMG/M metagenome (GOLD analysis project Ga0079224, IMG submission 80414) | Agricultural soil microbial communities from Utah to study Nitrogen management - Steer compost 2015 | ecosystem: Environmental > Terrestrial > Soil > Agricultural land | place: USA: Utah...
GTACCATGGTATAGGGACCTTCCATGCCGTTGATGTGAATGTCTCCGGTATTGCACACACTGCAGTTCAACTGGGGCTGCACCCCGTTGATCATGGTAAGGGCTTCGAAGATGTTCGGTGTCGGGTTTTTCATGAACAACGCCGGTGTATAGACTTCGACCGGGATAGGGGAGGCCGACTTGGTGACTTCCTTCATCGTTCCCGAGACGACGACTACTTCCTGAAGGGCGTTGATCTGAGGTCGAAGGTGAACCGTATAGCGCGATTGCCGCGAAGAGACTTCGAGGGTGTCGTTGTCGTATCCGACAAAGGATACAATAAGCTTAGAGGCTCCTGCCGCAGCATGGCGGGCGAGTTCGAAGACACCTTGCGCGTTGGTGGTGGCTCCTGTTCCTTCGGGGATGAGCAGCACCGAGGCAAAAGGCAAAGGTTCACGGGTTTCCGCGTCACGGACCACGCCGGTCAGCGTCTGCCCCTGTATGTACATAGTGCAGGTAGAAAGAATAGTCAGGGTAAAGAGATAGCGTTTCATTATTTAAGTGACTCCACAATCGTTCTCACATTGGCATTCATCATACCGATATAAGTTCCTTCGGGCGTACCGGCCTCGCCCATGGCATCGGAATACAGGCTTCCTCCGATGGCAACGTTCCAGCCTTTCTGCCGACATCCTTCGACGACCGCTTGAATGGATTTGGGCGAAACCGAGCTCTCAACGAAAATCGCTTTGATCTTGCGCTGGATAATGAAGTCGACGAGTTCGGTTACATCCCGCAGTCCGAACTCGGCCAGGGTGGAAAGCCCCTGCAGACCGCGTACTTCAATTTCGTAGGCATCGCCGAAATACCCGAAGGCATCGTGGGCGGTAATGAGAACGCGCTGAGTTTCGGGGATGGTGGCGATGGCCTCACGCACGGCGCTGTCGAGAGAATCGAGGGTAGATAAATAGGCACGTGTGCGGGCCGCATAGAATTCACGGTGAAGGCTGTCGTGTTGCTGCAGGAATTGACTGACGGCGGTTACGGCCTCTTTCCAGAGGTTGACGTCAAACCAGATATGGGGGTCATAAGCTCCTGCAAAGCCTTCTACTTCGCGGAGACGTTCTTTGGCAATTCCGTCGGCTACAGCAATGACGGGCTTGCGGGCAGCGAGTTTGTCGAGCACCTCGCCGATCTTCCCTTCGAGGAGAAGTCCGTTGTAAAAGACCACTTCCGCGCGGGTGAGGAGTTCAAGGTCGCCGTGTGTGGCTTTGTACAGGTGGGGGTCGACCCCGGGCCCCATCAGGGTAGTCACTACGGCACGGTCTCCTGCCACCTGCTTGACGGCATCGCCAATCATTCCCGTGGTGGCAACCACCACCAGGGGCGCGTCAGGGTCGCGTTCTTCCTGAGGTTGCGGCTTGCACGCGGCCAGTGCCGACACGGTGGCGGCCCACACGAAGACGGTTCTCAAAGTGGATTTGATATTTTGTGTATAGACTCTTGTCATAGTTCATACTTCTTTTGCATCTCGCTAGTATTATCCTGAGACCAGCAGGTTTTCGGCAGCATCTCTGGAGATAAAGACCTTGTTCTTGTTGTCGATGACCACCTCGAGTGATCCGTCGAAGTCGATCTTTTCGACGATGGCGATTCGCGCTCCGATGTAGATGCCGATTTTGCTCAGGTATTGGAGGAAGGAAGGCGATCCATCGCGAACGGCGCGCACCGCTGTCTTCTTATTTGGAACGAACTCTGCGAGCGGAATCAGATTCAGCTCCTTTATGTTGCCGTCCTTGTCGGGAATAGGATGTCCATGCGGGTCGGCAGTAGGGTAGCCGAGAAATTCGTCCAGCTTTTCAATCAGCAACGGTGACTGGATGTGTTCAAGCTGTTCGGCTACTTCGTGTACTTCGTCCCAGCTGAAGTTTAACTTTTCAACGAGAAAGGTTTCCCAAAGGCGGTGCTTGCGAATGATCGTCAAAGCTTTGGACTTGCCTCGCTTGGTGATGCGCGCGCCGTAGTACTTCTCGTATGAAATCAGGCTTTTGCCCGACAACTTTTTGACCATGTCGGTAACCGAGGCCGCCTTTGTGCTCATGCTTTCAGCAATCTCGTTGGTCGATACAGCCTTCGCTCCGCCGTCTGACAGCCGGTAAATGGCTTTGAGATAGTTCTCTTCCGTGAAACTTAAGGTCATACTCATATAACGATGTGCAAAAATAAAAGTTTAGATGACTCTAAAAAAATATTTCTATAAATCGCTCAGAATATTTAGAAGTACCGGTGGGAGATTCAAAAAAACGCTCAGCTGACCTGAAAACGGACTTTTTCGGTAGGCCAGTCTGCCGGGAAGGGGCGTCAGGTGCCTTCAATACCCTCAAGGGGCTTGAGCACTTGATGACCAGTGCGGATGTTTTGGATGCAGGTCGGTCGCGGCGCGATGGGCGGGGGGGGCGTGATTATGGGTACGATGGCCACACGACTTTTCCCTGAATCGGCCATAGGACGAAGAGGTTTTGAAGGTTAATCCTTAATATTGCCGGGTATTGCAAACCACTATTAACCGTCACGAAATGGAATTGAGAGAAATCATCGAAAAGGCATGGGAAGACCGCAATCTGCTACAAGAGGCCGCAACGCAGTCTGCTGTACGCAGCGTTATTGAACAACTCGACGCAGGAAAGCTCCGTGTAGCAGAACCCGCCGGCGACGGCTGGCAGGTGAACGAGTGGGTCAAGAAGGCGGTAATTCTATACTTTCCCATTCAGCAAATGGAAACCATGGAAGTGGGCATTTTCGAGTTTCACGATAAAATACCGCTCAAGCGCAATTACAAAGAACTGGGGGTCCGCGTGGTACCGCATGCCATTGCACGTTACGGCAGCTACGTCAGCAAAGGCGTCATTATGATGCCCTCTTATGTGAACATTGGCGCTTATGTCGATGAAGGAACGATGGTGGATACCTGGGCCACGGTAGGAAGCTGCGCGCAGATCGGAAAGAACGTTCACCTGAGTGGTGGCGTGGGCATTGGTGGTGTGCTTGAGCCTGTGCAGGCCGCGCCGGTAATCATTGAAGACAACGTATTTGTCGGTTCGCGCTGTATCGTCGTAGAGGGCGTGCGTGTGGGGCGTGAAGCGGTGCTGGGGGCCAACGTAGTGCTTACCGGAAGCTCGAAGATTATCGATGTGACGGGAAGCTCCCCCGTCGAATACAAGGGATATGTGCCTGAGCGGTCGGTTGTTATTCCGGGATCCATCACAAAATCTTTCCCCGCGGGAGATTTTCAGGTACCCTGTGCGTTAATAATCGGAAAACGCAAAGAGAGTACCGACAAGAAGACGTCGCTAAACGACGCTTTGCGCGATAATAGCGTGGCAGTATAATCCAGAATACGCATTCCAGGCCATTTTCGCCTGGAATGCGGCCGGCTTGGGAGCGCGTGTCGGAAAATTTGGCACATGATTCGTGTTACAAGGATAGCAGCCTGAGTTATTGGGCAGTTTGCTAAATTTACAATTGAGATTTGGAGTCTATGACAAGACCGACACTATGGTTTTTCCTGTTTCTGATCCTCGCCGGATTCGTCCAGCCGGAACGGAACGACATATACCGACCGGTGCCTAACGAAAGCTTTACGCGGGGAGAGGTATTGGAATACAAGATGACGTATGGCTTCTTTACCGTTGGCAAAGGAACCACTCAGGTACATCCCAACTACTTTACCCTTAACGACCGCCCCTGTTTTAAGGTGGACGTCTTTGGCAAGACTGTCGGTTTTGTCGACTGGGTAGCGTCTGTTGATGACCAGTGGGGAGCCTATATCGACACGGCGGCGCTGGTCCCGCACATGTTCTACCGCCGCATTCGCGAAGGCCGCTATAAGAAAGACGAGCAAACGTACTTCGACCACGAAAACAAGAAGATCAGTGTTCGCGTAGCTGATAAGAAGACAGGGAAATTCAAAGAGCCGAAGGTTTACGATGCCCCGCCTCAGGTGAGAGATCTCATCGGCGGCTTTCTCTATCTGCGCAGCATGGACCTTTCCGGTCTCCAGAAGTTGGATACGGTCGTCGTTAGCGGATTCCTGGAAGACGAGTTCTACTCGATGAAGATCGTCTACCAGGGTAAGGAGACAATAAAAACCAAGGTGGGAAAAATCCGCACCCTGGTTTTTAAGCCGCTTATGCCGAAGAACAAGGTTTTCGACGGTGAAAACTCGATCACCGCCTACTTCTCCGACGACAAGAACCGGATCCCTGTAAAGGTCGATGCTCAAATGTTCATCGGCAGTGCAGGAGTGGAGTTGACGTCCTACACAGGACTGCGCAACCCGCTTGCCCTGGAGAAATAGCCGGTTTAGATCGAGCTTCCCGGCCGGCGTTCTTCCTTCATCAGATCGCGGATCTCCGTGAGCAGTTTTACGTCGGGCGGCAATTCCGCAGGACCTGCCGGTTTCTCTTCCTCTTTTTTCTTCATCCGGTTAATAGCTTTCACCAGCATGAAGACCGCAAACGCGATGAAGAGGAAATCGATTACCGTTCCGACAAAGCTTCCGAGACGGATACCCGGACCGATTTCAAACTCACGCCAGGTACCGCCCGGCAACAGGGGATTAAGAATCGGCATGAGGATGTCGTTCACCAGCGAGTTTGTAATCTTTCCAAACGCGGCGCCAATGACCACACCGACCGCGAGGTCAATTACATTGCCTCGCATCGCAAAGGTTTTGAATTCTTTGAGCATGGATGAAAATAGTGTTAAAGTGGTAAATCGTCAATCGTCAATCGTCAATCGTGAGTCGTCGTTACTCGGTGATTCCTATTTTCAACCACGAACCACTCACCTCGTCCCTCGTCCCTCGTACTTCTTACTTCGTCCCTCGTATTTGGTAGCTCCTCTTCAGTTCAGAATCCCAAAAACCAAGCACCCCCTCGTACTTCGTCCCTCCCGCCACGGCGGGCAGGCGTACCTCGTACTTCTTACTTCGTCCCTCGTACTTCGAGTGGTTTTCCTTCCTTCGATCCCGGGGTATACTCATAAAACCCTACGCCGGTCTTAACTCCTTTGTGATTGGCTTGCACCATGTTTACAAGAAGGGGGCAGGGCGCGTATTTCGGGTTGCCAAATCCTTCATGGAGGACTCTCAAAATAGAGAGGCAAACGTCGAGACCGATGAAGTCGGCCAGTTGCAGCGGGCCCATAGGGTGTGCCATGCCGAGTTTCATCACGGTATCAATTTCTTCAACGCCGGCTACGCCTTCGTAAAGGGCGTAGATGGCTTCGTTGATCATAGGCATGAGAATCCGGTTGGCGACAAAGCCGGGATAATCATTCACTTCCACAGGAACCTTCTCCAGTGTCTTTGACAGCTTCATGATGGTATCGGTGGTCGCAGCGGAAGTGCTGTAGCCGCGAATGACTTCCACCAGCTTCATAATGGGAACAGGGTTCATGAAGTGCATTCCGATGACCTGTTCCGGGCGGCTCGTTACCGATGCGATGCGCGTAATGGATATGGAAGAGGTGTTTGAGGCGAGGATCGCGCCGGGTTTGCAGGCCTTGTCGAGGTCGCGGAGGATACCCAGCTTGATATCGACGTTCTCGGTAGCGGCTTCGACCACCAGGTCAGCATCGCTGACGCCTGACTTCAGGTCGGTCGACGTCTTTATATTTCCCAGCGCTGAACTTCTGACCTCTTCGGTGATGGTACCTTTCGCCACCTGGCGGTCGAGGTTCTTCTCAATAGTCGCGAGGGCTTTCTTGAGGGCTTCCGCCGATACGTCGACAAGACTAACGGCGAAACCATGCTGAGCAAAGACGTGGGCGATTCCATTACCCATGGTTCCCGATCCGATTACGGAGATGTTCTTCATACGTATAAAGATAAGAGATTACTCGACAGCTACTTCTTTGGCAAGACCGACAGCGTTAAAGCGGATAACGAGGCGCCGGGCAGTGGCAGCACCCCCGGGGCAGTCGGGCGATGGGTCGAGAAAATAGTAAAAAAACTTCTGGTTGCGCTTATAGAGCTCGTTCTGGTCGGGGTTGCCGAGCAGCTTGACGATTTCGAGCTGATCGAGGGCGAGTAGCTTCTCACGCTGCTGCGCGAGGGTGTCGGCCATGCCGACGCGGACCTGCCTGCAGCCGTTGACATCAGCCACCCAGGCCTCGCGGTCGACACCTTCGAGTGTGGGAAGCGTTTTGTTACAGGAATACAGCAAGATCAGGGTAAGGAGAATGCTAGGCCATCTGAACATCTTCATGTCGTCGGTGCAGGGAGTAAAACCAGGTAGTAGAGACAATAAAGTACAATAATGCGATTAAATACCAGATGGGCGACCATCCGTTCATAAAAGTCAAGACGGCGAGCAGTGCAGGATAGACCAGAATCCGCGCCCATTCGGCGACTCTCACCCATCGGCGTTGTTCGAAAAGAACGCCGCAGTTGACCACGGTGATCGTAATCAGGGCCGTGACGATCGATTTTTCGCCAAGAGAGAACTGGTTGGCATTGAAGAGGAATACGGCAGTGCCGACCAGGCATAGCACGTATTGAAAGAGAACGTAGAGATTGAGGGCCATCGGCGCAGGAGTGTCGTACTTCTGGCAGGTTTCGCGATCGACTTCCGGAGGACGACGGTACCCTCCGAGGTAGTCGGGAAGCCAGCCGGGCTTCATAAACAGATACTTGATCCGGTCACGCCAGTAGGGGATACGTTTCAGGTCGGCTGCCATGTCGGCGTAATGACTCATGTTTGCCCACACGGCGTTCCAGCTGTTGAGGGGCTTGGTGATCCCGTAAGTAGGCGCTCTTCTTCCTCCTGAAAAGTACCAAACATCCGATCCCAGATAATCAGCGAGCCCGCGTGGTTCTTGTCGATATACTTCGGGTTCCGGCCATGATGGACACGATGATGGGAAGGGGTGTTGAAGATAAACTCAATCCATCGCGGAAACTTGCCGATGGTTTCGGTGTGGATCCAGAACTGATACAAGGTGTTGAAGGCCGATACATAGACGAAATCCATCGTGTCGAACCCGAGAAGGGCGATGGGAAGGTTGAAAGGAAAAGTCCATAAAACCTGCAGGGAGCTTTGCCGCAGGGCGACCGAAAGATTGTATTCCTCGCTTTGATGGTGCACGACATGTCCGCCCCAGAACAGGCTGACCTCATGGCTCATGCGGTGGGCCCAGTAATAGGCGAGGTCGACGAGCAGAATCAGGGCAACCCAATACCACCACGCCGAGCTGTCGAGCGTGAAGAGGGCCAAGTTCTCGAAGACAAGCATGTAGACTCCCACGCCAAAAATCCGCAGGAACAAACCCGATAATTGGGACGTTATGCCACAGCTGAGGTTTGCAATGGCATCAGGGAGCCTGTATAGCTTTTTGTGGGTAAAGCGCTCGACCAGCAGTTCGATCCCGATCAGGACGAAAAATATGGGAATGGACAGCACGATCGGGTTAATGTTCACTGTTTTGCCTTTATTTGCACCAAATTTAATGAGATGGCGCTTAAGTTATTCAGGGTTCTCTGGTTTGTTTCCGTTCTTCTGGTGGTGTTCAACCTGTTGTACATTTACGCGGGTTTACCTTTCGAAGTAGTGGTATCGGAACAGGGGGAACGGGTGACGGTAAGCCGGGAGCTTCTGTTTTATGGAATGCTTGCGGGCGTCGTTCTGATGAATGTACTCGTGTACATTTTTAAGTATTTTTACCCCCAGGGCGAAGATTTCCGCGCCTGGTTCCACGGTCTTCTCATCACATTCAATATTTTCTGTATTGTTGCGCTCTGGTCGCTGAGCGTGTACAACAGCCTGGAGCGATTCAATCCATCGCTCGTCACAGGTTATCTTCTCGGAAGTCTCGGACTGTCCGTAATCTGGGCCGCAGGTTGGCCCTTGTACCTGCTTTATCAGAAAATTTTCGTTAAAGCGACTATTTAGTCTGGACGCTTGTTGAGGTTGGTCTTCAATTAATTAGAGGCTGTTACTTTACGAAGAATTGTAATTCAGCCCCGCGGCGCAACGATGCGTGTCAATGCAAAAATCGCTTTATTTAAGCCGATTCTGCATTTTTTAGACTTGGCATTAAGAATTTTTTGGAATTGATCGAAGTATCCTGTTAATCATCCGGCGAAGCTTATGGCAAAAACTGACAAATCACCTGCAGTGGGAGAGTATAACGAAGCGAGTATCAAGTCGTTGGACTGGCGTGAGCACATCAGGCTCCGCCCCGGTATGTATATCGGAAAGCTCGGCGATGGCTCGTCGAAAGACGACGGTATTTACGTCCTCGTGAAAGAGGTTGTCGATAACAGCATCGACGAGCATATGATGGGTTACGGGAAGGTTATTGACGTTACGATCAACGACCGCCGAGTGACGGTACGCGATTACGGCCGCGGGATCCCGCTCGGCAAAGTGGTGGATGTTGTTTCCAAAATCAATACCGGTGCCAAGTACGACAGCGGCGCCTTCCAGAAATCGGTGGGGCTTAACGGGGTCGGTACCAAGGCGGTAAACGCCCTTTCGAATCATTTTAAGGTACAGGCATTCCGTGACGGACAGACTAAACTCGCTGAATTCAAGAAGGGAGTACTGGTCAATGACCCTAAGCCAGCCAAAACGTCGGAGCCGAACGGCACGCTGGTCGAATTCGAGCCCGACGATAATATGTTCAAACACTATCACTTCATCCCGGAATACCTGGATGATTTGATGTGGAACTATGCGTTTCTTAACGCGGGACTTACGATTAACTACAACGGTCAGAAATTCTATTCGAAAGACGGTCTCCTCGACCTGCTCACCCAAAAGAGCAATCCGGAAGAATTGCGCTACCCCATCATCCACCTGAAGGGAAATGATATCGAGGTCGCCCTGACCCACGGCAATCAATACGGCGAGGAGTATCACTCGTTCGTAAACGGTCAGAACACGACACAGGGCGGAACCCACCTGGCTGCGTTCCGCGAAGGGGTTGTTAAAGGCGTGCGCGACTTTTTCAAAAAGGACTACGACGCCGCCGATATCCGCGCCAGCATCATTGCCGCCGTCGCTGTCCGCGTTCAGGAACCCGTCTTCGAGTCGCAGACGAAGACCAAGCTCGGGTCGATCAACGTAGGGCCTGAGGGGCCGACGGTTCGGAACTTTGTCGTGGACTTTGTGTCGCGCGAGCTCGAAATCTATTTGCATAAAAATCCTACCGTGGCCGAGGCGATGCACAAACGCATCCTGCAATCGGAACGGGAACGCAAGGAGATCGCAGGGATAAAGAAACTCGCGAACGAGAGAGCCAAGAAGGCCAACCTTCACAACAAGAAACTCCGCGATTGCCGGTTTCACTTCGACGATAAGTCGGAGAAGGGTACTGACTCGATGATCTTCATCACCGAGGGTGACTCGGCTAGCGGTTCAATCACCAAGTCGCGCGACGTGGCCACTCAGGCGGTATTCAGTCTCCGCGGAAAACCGCTCAATTGCTACGGACTTACCAAGAAAGTTGTTTACGAGAACGAAGAGTTCAACCTCCTTCAACACGCACTGAACATCGAAGATGGCCTGGAAGGGCTTCGCTATAACAAAGTAATCATCGCTACGGATGCCGATGTTGATGGAATGCACATCCGGTTGTTGCTGATGACGTTCTTCCTCCAGTTTTTCCCCGATCTGGTGAAAGCAGGGCATGTGTTTATTCTCGAAACACCGCTCTTCCGCGTGCGGAATAAAAAGCAAACGGTGTATTGCTACAGCGAGGAAGAGAAGCAGCAGGCCATGTCGACGCTGGGCGGAAAAGTGGAGATTACCCGCTTCAAGGGTTTGGGGGAAATCTCTCCGGATGAGTTCGGTGAATTCATCGGCGAAAACATCCGCCTGCAACCTGTGCTGCTGCACGACTCGAATCTTCAGAAGACCCTGGAGTTCTACATGGGCAAGAACACGCCTACCCGTCAGGAATTCATTATCGATAACCTGCGCATCGAGCTCGACAAGGTGGATCGCGAAGCAGAAAGTAAAATAGAACTTGAAGAACACGCCGCCTGATTGTGGCGAATCACCGATAAAGACAAATGGCGAAAAGGAAGAAAGACGAATCCGCTCCCAAACGAAAAGGAAATCAGAACGACAACTACGTGCCCCCGGCTGATACAGGCAACGGTCAGCACGAAGGCGTTCATTCTATCGCGCTTGACGGACTGTACAAGAACTGGTTTCTCGACTACGCATCCTATGTAATTCTTGAGCGCGCCGTACCGCGTATTGAAGACGGCTTCAAGCCTGTGCAGCGCCGGATTATGCACGCGCTGAAGGAAATGGATGATGGCCGTTTTAACAAGGTGGCTAACGTCATCGGACATACCATGCAGTATCACCCACACGGGGATGCGGCTATCGGCGAGGCAATCGTCAACCTGGGCCAGAAAGACCTGCTGATTGAAACCCAGGGTAACTGGGGTGATGTCAGAACCGGTGACAGCGCAGCCGCCCCGCGTTATATCGAGGCGCGACTCTCGAAGTTCGCCCTCGATGTGGTGTACAATCCGCAGACGACGGAATGGCAGCTTTCCTACGACGGTCGGAAAAAAGAACCGGTCACCCTTCCGGTAAAATTCCCGCTACTCCTGGCACAAGGCGTTGAAGGGATTGCCGTAGGGTTGTCGACGAAAATCCTGCCGCACAACTTCTGCGAGCTCATCAAAGCTTCGGTCGATATCCTCAAAGGAAAGAACCCCAAAATCTATCCCGACTTCCCGACAGGGGGGACGGCCGACTTCTCCGAGTACAATCAGGGACTTCGCGGAGGGAAAATAAAGGTTCGTGCAAAGATCGAGATCGTTGATAAGAAAACGCTAGCTATCAAGGAGATACCCTTCTCTACGACAACTACTTCTTTAATGGAGTCGATTGTCAAAGCGAGTGAGAAGGGGCAGATCAAGGTTCGGCAGGTTGTGGACAACACCGCCCGTGATGTCGAGATTCTGGTGCACCTTCAGAGCGGACAATCACCGGAAATCGCCATGGAAGCGTTGTACGCTTTCACGGACTGTGAGATCAGCATCTCTCCGAACGCCTGTGTGATTATCGAAGACAAGCCCCGGTTTCTCGGCGTTAATGAGATCCTCCGATACAACACCGAGCAAACGGTGCGCTTGCTGAAGCAGGAACTCGAGATCCTTAAGGGCGAGCTCATGGAGAAGATCCTGTTCAGCTCACTGGAGAAGATATTCATTGAAAACCGGATTTACCGGAATATCGAACAGGCCGACACCTGGGAGAAGGTGATCTCGATTATCGATAAGGGCCTTCAACCCCACAAGAAGAAGTTCTACCGGGAAATCACGACCGATGACATTGTCAGACTGACCGAAATTAAGATCAAGCGGATTTCGAAGTATGACAGCTTCAAGGCTGATGAGGCGTTGCGCGACCTGGAGAAACATCTGAAGGAGACGCAGCATAACCTTAAACACCTCACCGACTACGCCATCTCTTACTATGAGAAGCTGCTTGAGAAATACGGTAAAGGCCGCGAGCGCAAGACGGAAATCAAGAGCTTCCAGGCGGTTACGGCGGTTGAGGTTATCGCCAACAACCAGAAGCTGTACGTAAACCGCCGCGATGGCTTTGTCGGATACGGTCTGAAGCGCGACGAGTACATTTGCGACTGCTCCGAGCTGGATGACGTATTTGTTATTCGAAAGGATGGAAAAGCGCTTGTGTCGCGGATTCAGGAGAAGGCATTTCTCGGAAAAGATATCCTGTATGTCGGCATCTGGAAGAAGGGTGACGACAGGATGACGTATAACTTGATCTATTCCGATGCTAAGTCGGGCAAAGGATTTGCCAAGCGCTTTAACCTGCCCGGTGCGATTCGCGACCGCGAGTACGATCTGACGCAAGGGGAGAAGAACTCGAAAATCCATTATGTCAGTGGCAATCCCAACGGGGAAGCTGAGGTAGTGGAAGTGAAGCTTACCCCGGCGAGCACGGCGCGGAAGAAAGTATTTCAGTTCGACTTTGCCGATGTCGAGATCAAAGGCCGGGCTGCACGTGGAATTACGATCACCAAGTATCCGATCCGTCGTGTCGACTTTGTGAAGGCGGGAGTGTCGACCCTAGACAAGCTTGATTTGTGGTATGATCCGCATTCCGGACGACTTAATCGCGACCAACGCGGTAAGTACCTGGGCAAGTTCGATGGCGACGATATGCTCATCGCTTTTATGCGAAACGGCTCGTACAAGCTCACCAACTACGATATTAACAACCGCTATGAGCCCGAGCGTGTCATTCATATAGCGAAGTTCCATCCGGAGCGTGTAGTCTCGGCGGTTTACGTCGATGGTGAAAGCAAACAATACATGGTGAAACGCTTCCTGATCGAGACGAGTACCTTCGACAAGGAGTTCGTGTTTATCTCCGAGGCGATTGGTTCGCGACTTGTGGTGGTAACCCTGTCGGAGAATCCGGAAGTCGAGGTCGAACTCATCAAAGGTAAAGACAAGAAGAAGGTCTCGGAGACGGTCAATCTGGAGGAAGTGGTCGACGTTAAGGGCTGGAAGGCGATAGGGAATCGATTATCGGAGTACAAAGTCAGCAAGGTTGTGCTCCTTGATGAAGACGAGCCGGTCTTCGAAGAGAGCGGCGAGGATGAAGAGGCGACTGAATCAGATGATGATGCTCAGTCGTCCAAAAAAAAAATCAGCCCGATCGACTCCGGTGAAAAAGACGAGTCCGAAGAAAACGACGTCCGGCCGGACCTCTTCAGCCAGCCGCGGCAAGAGCAAGGTCGCGCCGGCAAAGAAAGCAAAGACGTCAAAGTCGACTTCGTCCAGCAAAGCCTCTTCGGCGAAATCAGCCAAAAAGAAGACAACGGTGAAAGCCGCGTCGAAGAAGACCGCGGCCAAAAAGACGAAATCAGCAACAAAGAAGGCGGCGCCCAAGAAGACTACAGTCAAGAAGACGGCAAGGAAATCGGCAGCGAAGACAGCCAGACGAAAAAAATAACTGACGAAGGGGCGAACGGAAAAACGTACTCCGCCGGGGAAACAATCGATCTTGATCTTTAGGTTTCTCTCACACGAATCGACGCGCGCATGCGTATGACCATCGCGTTGTCGATTCGTGTTCTTACAAAGCGGCTGTATTGGTCGATTTTATTACCTTTATCCTATGTTTCGAAACCCCGCACTTGTCATGCTGATCGTTTTCAGCCTGAGCGCCCATGCTCAGGGTGACGATGCAAGACTTGCCTGCGGGACAATAACTGACGCCGCTACACAGCGAGCGATTAAGGCGAGCATCCGCTATGCCAGCGTCCCTTCCGGAAGCATAACAGGACAATTCATCGACAGCACGTATGCGTTTACTTTCTTCGGGCTGGCCAAATACAAGATCACGGCGGAAGCAGAAGGATATCGGCCGCGTACAATTTTGCTGGATCCCAGTGACATTGGAACGGATGAGCGGGTAGAGCGCAATATAGCCCTCATGCCCGAAGCGGAAACAATACGTCTGTCCGCACTGATCTTCGAACAAGGGAAAGCCCAGATTGCTTCGACCTCATATCGCGGATTAGATGCGATGGTCGACATGATGAAAGACTATCCCCGCATGATTATCCAACTCGAAGGTCATACCGACAACGTGGGAAGCCATGAAGCCAATATGCGCTTGGCGCAGGCCCGCGTTGATGCGGTGAAAGAATACCTCACCAGTAAGGGCATCTGCAAAAGTCGGATAAAGACCAAAGCCTTTGGAGGCTCGCAGCCACTGGCAACCGAAGATTCACCCGAGGCCCGCATTCTCAATCGAAGAGTGGAAATGCGGATTCTCAAGGCAGAGTAGTGCGCTTTTTACCCTCCCTTGTCTGGTTCGCTTCCGGCGTCACTAAGTTGCTCTGAAATAGCTTCGAAGCGTGACTTCAATTGCGTATCCGATTTTAACGAACGGTGGATTGTATTGAACGTCTTTGCCCCGACGAAATCGCGAGCCAGTTCCTGATATACCTCGTTGATTCGCTCGATGTTTACCGAACGCAGGTCGTCGATCTCCCGAATGAATGCGATTTCGTCAGGGGTCGCCTGTGTTGCCCGAAGCTTGGTGGTGTCGTCGATAATTTTGAACAGTTCGTTGTAGCGCTCAACCGGCATCACCGTGTTACTGCGCACCCGCTCGGCTACCAGGTCGCGAAGTGCATTCTGCATCGCTTCCACCGAATCCATCGTAATGGCATATTTCCGCAAATCTTCGTCGCTTATCTTCTCCGTGTTCTGGGCGAGTGATGCTCCTGCAACCAGCAATAGGCACGTCGTCAGAATTGTTATGGTCTTCATCGTTCTGATATTCAGGTTATACATTCGCAACCCATATCCAAAAATCGGGCCCGCAGGAGATTCGCGGAAACAAACTGAATATAATACGGCCGCTTCATTGATGATGGCCAACGAATGATTCCTCATAAACGCGCAGACGTTTCCGTTTGGGGCCACGCATGCAAGACCTGACGTACTTTTGGCTTGCAGGGATGAAAGGAACGGTATACCTTTAGAAAATTCAAATCACGTCGGATAAGGTAAGCGAACGGGATGGCTTCTCAGGACAAGAAATCATTATTCAGACGCATCGCGCACGGCGAGAAGGCGGCGTTCGATGATTTCTTCGACTTATACTATGTCCGCCTCGTCCAGTTTGCGCAACTCTTTGTCGATACCACTGAGCAGGCCGAGGATGTAGTTTCCGACGTCCTGACCACATTACTCACCCGCCGCGATCGCGTTTTCAACCTTGAAAATTTCGAAGCCTATCTCTACTCGTCTGTAAAGAATCGGGCAATTTCTACGATTCGTCGCAAACAGGTAGCGGATGGGTACGTTGAGCATATCGTCCGAAATACGGCGCCAGACGGACACGATGCTCTGGTTTCGCGCGAGTTGCACGACCTGGTCGCCCGTGTGATCGACAGTTTTCCGCCCAAGCGACGTATGGTATTCCAGCTTATCCGCGATGAAGAACTCACCTATGCCCAAGTGGCGGAATTGCTTGATATTTCTGTGCGCACCGTCGAAGTTCACCTCCGTTTAGCTATTCGCGAATTGCGGGAACGCATCGATGCCTATCACCTCCATGATGTCTTGAAGATTCTGGCGCGTTAAGCCTTCTTCATCCGTCTGAA
>Ga0079224_100006879_pt1 | contig 15159 bp, 10 predicted proteins | sample Stecom2015_FD_80414 | JGI IMG/M metagenome (GOLD analysis project Ga0079224, IMG submission 80414) | Agricultural soil microbial communities from Utah to study Nitrogen management - Steer compost 2015 | ecosystem: Environmental > Terrestrial > Soil > Agricultural land | place: USA: Utah...
CCCGATTTCCGAAGCAAATCCTGAACGCGATCATGAAATCCATGAACTTCGAAAGGCCACTAACATGTGCATCTCCTTGATGCCTGAGCGACAGAGAATGGTGTTCCAGCTCGCACGCTGGCATGGCCTTTCATATGCCGAGATCGCGGCAGTCATGGAAATCTCCAAGAAGACCGTCGAACACCAAATGGGCCATGCGCTGAGGCAGCTTCGTCAATGCCTCGCAGCCTACCGCGTTACCCGCTCCTGACACATCTCCGCTGAATTTTTTCACCCGCGATAGGGGTTCTCCCTGTCTGCCGTGGCTTAGAGAGTGAGGAAGACGTATCCACCTGGCGGCATATCCTCAGGGTAGGACGCCGTTGATGCGCTCTCCATCGATCCCGGTTCCATAGTCTCACGCCGTCAACGTCCTTAACAAGCTGCGGTCAAGTATGCAGCCGACTTCAGGGGCCGATTGGACCCTCCTTGCTCGCTACATAACTCGCGAATGCACACCTGACGAATCTGCCCGGCTCGAAGAAGCCATGGCCGAAGATGCGGAGCTCGCGCAACTCGTGGAAGACCTCCGAAAAGACTGGCAAATGGCGGGTCGTCCAATTAGAACGAGAGACGTTGAACGTGCGTGGCAGGATCTCATGCTCGATGCCCGAATGAACGAGCCGGCATCGCGCGATCCGCATCGCTCCCCGGTTCGGCGCAATCCCCGGCGTCGGCCCTCCGGCAGGTACGGGATCCGATTGGCGATCGTGATGGCGTTCGCACTCACTGCATCCCTTATCGTGTTGCGCCTGGGCGGATGGGACCCCGTGCCGGCGCCAGAAGAGGTAGCACAGGATCGTGTCTACACGGTGGACAGGGGTGTCCGCGCAACGATCAATCTCACCGATGGAACGCACGTGTACCTCAACTCGGAGAGCGAACTGGTCGTGGATGCAGCCTTCGGCCAGACGTCTCGACACGTTCGACTTCGAGGCGAGGGTTTCTTCGATGTCCACGCGATCGAAGGCCAGCCTTTCATCATTGAAGCGGGAGATGCCATCGTCGAGGTGCGTGGCACGGCCTTCAGCGTGCGTGTCAAAGCGGGCGGCGAAACCGTGGTTGCTGTGTCTAAAGGTGAAGTGGCGCTGTCGTCACCTTCCTCTCCATCACCTGACACAGTACTGCTTCACCCTCAATCTCTCGGAATCGTAGGGAACGGGACTCTGGCCGCCAGGCATGGAGTGGACCTCACCCCATACTTCGCATGGCGTGAAGGAAGACTCCTGTTCAGGAACGCCTCCTTCGATGAGGTTCGGGATGAACTCGAACGATGGTATAATCTCGATGTCGTTTTGCTGGTCCCTCCGTCCACGGTTGATGTCCTCAATGCCTCCTTCACGAATGAACCGCTCAGCGAAATCCTGAACTCAATTGCGGTTGTACTCGATCTGAAATACACGCGTGATCACCGAACGATCACGTTCTATAGATAACGTCTACGTCTACGAAATTGCGCCATGGTGACACTAGTCGATCAGAAGACCCCTCTGCACACGTCAAGGAAGTGGCACCAGAGTGTTGGGAAATCGATTCCGGCTATCGCATTCGGCCGACGGTTTGCCGGCGTGCTCGCATTCCTTCTTTTACTGATGGCTCCCGCACTGGCACAGGATAGGTACGCGGCCGAGGAGAGGCGGACGAGTCGCACATCTCAGGCTCCCCTCGCCCTGAACAGCATGGAGAAGCTCAACAAGCTTATCTCCATTGAGGCACACGAGGAGCCGCTGGCGGGGGTCCTCGGCCGGATAGCCAGAAAAGCCGACCTGCGGCTGGCGTACGGGGGACATACGATTGCTTCCGCGGAACCCGTCACGCTATTTCTTGAGAACGTATCGGTCGCGGTGGCTCTACACGAGGCGCTGCGCGGGACGGATCTCGAATCAAAGATAAGCAAAAACGGGCAACTACTGGTTGCACGCAAGCACGTGACAGAGGCGACCGCGGAGCCAGCTGCCGAGGTGCCCGAAGAAATTCTGGTCGGTACGATCGAAGGTGTGGTAAGCGATGCCGAGACCGACGAGCCGTTGATCGGCGCCAACGTGGTCATATCTGGGACTACCACGGGTGCAGCGACGGATGAAAACGGTCGGTTTACGATTTCCGACGTGGCCCCGGGCACATATGATCTCCAGGCCTCATATCTAGGGTATCGAACGCAAATTCGCGAAGTGGTAGTGGTAGACGGCCAGACTACGACCGTGCGTTTCGAGCTCTTCCAGGAAGCATATCAGGGTGATGAGATAGTCGTCGTCGGTTACGGCGCGCAGCGGCGGAGCGATATCACCGGTTCCGTCGCCACCGTCCCCGTTGAAAGATTGGAGCTGATGAGCAATCGCTCTCTTAGCCAGGTCATTCAGGGAGCCGTACCGGGGGTCATGGTACAGACCTCGTCCGCAGGGACTACGCCGAGCGAGGCGATTCTGATCAGGGGCCGGAATTCCATAACAGCAAGCAACGATCCGCTGATCGTCCTCGACGGTGTGCCCTACGGCGGCGCCTTGCGGGACATCAACATCAATGATATAGCCTCTGTAGAGGTGCTGAAGGATGCCTCGGCGGCCGCCATTTATGGTGCCCGCGGTTCCAACGGCGTCATACTGGTAACCACGAAACGAGGCACGGACGGGGCTCCGCGTTTCTCCTACGATGGGTTCGTAGGAGTGCAGAGCTACATCAACATACCGGACATGATGACGGGCGAGGAGTTCTTCCAATTCAAATCGATACGCTATCCAGAGGTCATCACGCAGTCCGAACGGGACCTCTACGAGTCAGGAGGGTGGACGGATTGGGTCGACCTGGGTTTGCGGCAAGGATTCAGTCATCAGCACGATCTTTCGGTTTCGGGCGCCTTTGCCGGTTCCCAGTACTACGTCTCCGGAAGCGTTCTCGACGTGCAAGGCCTGACGCTGAATGATGATTACCTGCGACTTTCGGGGCGCATAAACCTGGACACGAGAATTGGAGGCTGGCTCGGTCTCGGAACTCGGACACAATATTCCTATGAAGACAGAAGCGGCGCGTCGCCGGTGCTATCCGGTGGGGATGGTCTGTACCGGATGAATCCCCTAACGGTGCCGTACGACGAAAACGGAAACCAGGCCATTTACCCGTGGCCGGAGGATGGCAATTTCGGGAATCCGCTCGAACCCCTCCTGTACAGCAACCAGGATGAGACGCATCAATTCCTGACCAACAACTTCATCAGTGTCGATGTGCCTTTCGTACCGGGGCTCAGCAACAGGGTCAACGTCGGCCTACGAATGCGACTGAGCGATTATGCGAATTATATGGGGCGGGATACGCGGTTTGGATTCGAGTCGGGCGGCGAGGCGGAGACCAGCCGGTCTCGGACGGACTACATGGCCGTGGAAAACGTACTCTCTTACAACCGGGATTTCGGCGTCCATGCGGTTTTCGGCACTGGGGTCCTCAGCTTCGAAAAGAACAACGGAACGACCCACTCGGTGGAGGCTCGAAATTTCCCGAATGACTACCTCAAATGGTACGCGATATCACAGGCCGGATTCACGGATGTCGGCTATTCATACAACGAGACGTTTCTGATGTCGCAGATGCTGCGGCTCAATTACGGCTATGATAGCCGCTATCTCATAACGCTTACCGTTCGTAGGGACGGGTACTCCGGGTTCGGGCCGAACACGAAATGGGGCGTGTTCCCGTCCGTCGCGGTCGCCTGGAATCTACACGATGAATCCTTCTTTCCGCGGAGCAGCGCCATCAGCCAGTTGAAGCCGAGGATATCATGGGGCCTCAATGGAAACCACGCGGTGTCCGCCTATAGTGCCATGTCCAGGCTCGGCCAGTACAACGGGCTCGCCGGAAATACCACGGCCCCTGGATTCATTCCAAGCCGGCTCGGCCAGGACAACCTAGGATGGGAATCCTCCAAAACACTGAACCTTGGCCTGGACTTCACGGTGCTCAAAAACAGGTTGAGCGGGGAAATCAACGTGTACAACACGAACACGACGGACCTGCTCCTGAACCGGAGTATTTCTTCAGTGCATGGCATCACATCTATCATTCAGAACATCGGTGAAACGAGAAACCAAGGGTTCGACGTGTTGCTCAGCACCAGGAATATTGCCAACAGCAAATTTGTTTGGCGGACGGATGGCAACGTGGCTTACGTGAAGAACGAGATCGTTGATCTCTACGGGGACAAGAGGGACGACGTAGCTAACGAGTGGTTTATCGGCCATCCGATTAACGTCAACTATGACTACGTATGGGAGGGCACCTGGCAGTTACACGAAGCAGAGGAAGCCGCAAAATGGGATTCCCAACCGGGCTTCGTGAAGTTGAGGGACGTTGACGGGGATGGGGTGCTGACGGGAGCCGACAGACAGATCATTGGAAAGACTGATCCCAGTGTGATCTGGGGCCTTACGAATACGTTCTACTACAAAAACATAGGCCTTTCAGTATTCGTGCATGGAGTCCATGGCGTTACGAAGGCCAATTCGCAGAGGGATGACTATACCTATGCGGAAGTCAGGATCAACGCGACGAAGAAAGACTGGTGGACGCCGGAGAATCCGACGAATGATTGGATCGCGAACCACCTATACGCGCACCTGATGTCGGGAGTCGAAGCTGATTACTACGAGGATGCGAGCTTTATTCGCCTCAAGGACGTCACGCTGTCTTACGACCTCCCCAATTCGCTCATGCAAAAGCTCGGTACGCAACGTCTACGTTTATACGTTACTGGACGAAATCTGGCGACGATAACGAAATGGACGGGGCTAGATCCTGAATTAAACAATCAGTTCTCGACGCCGCTACAGCGAGAGATCGGGTTTGGCGCGAATCTGCAATTCTGATGCAGGCGTCATTGGCTATTCATTGCAATTCGGATAGGTAAATGAAGCTATTTCGTGTGTTTCTGCTCGCCGCCGCGATCTCCGTAATATCGGGATGCGATCTGGTTGATAATCTGAACGAAAATCCGCCGCATTTGCTGACCACCGACCGGCTTTATGCGAGCTACAGTGGGTTCGAAGCAGGGCTCAACGGGCTGTACGCACAGGTGCGCCGTGAGCGAGAGCGAACGCCGTCGAATAGCCATGCCATGATGGGCGGCATGTTCATGTCGGGGACCGACAACATGACGACCAATCACCATACGGGTGGATGGGTCACGGTGTCAATGTACTGGCGGGACCACAACCATCCCACTAATGAAGCCTACGAAGAGGTATTCACTTGGCTGTACGGCATCATCAATGCTGCCAACACGATCATTGAACGAGCCGAGAATGAAGAGGTGGACTGGTCGGGAGGCGGCCGTAGCCCACAGGAGAACAAGAATCGAATCGTCGGGGAAGCCAGGGCAGTTCGGGCGTGGGCCTACCGCCATCTAATGTATGGCTGGGGGGATGTTCCGCTTAGCCTCGAAGAGGCTAGAGGATCGACCATTCGGACGGATTGGACAAGGGCGCCGGTAGAAGAGGTCCGAGAACAAATCATCGCGGATCTACTTTTTGCCGCTGAACACGTGCCGGTCGAACCGTCGCTGCCCGGCAGGATTTCCAAGGGCGCGGTTCAGCACTATCTCGCAGAAATGTACATTCTAGAGGGAGAGTATGAGACAGCCATATCCTGGACGAACGAGGTCATCAACAACGGAGCCTATCGTCTCGTTACGCAGCGGTACGGCGTCGGCCTGAATGAGCCCGGCGTTCCCTTCATGGATATGTTCAAGGAAGGCAACAGTAATCGCGAAGAGGGAAATACAGAAGCACTCTGGGTATTTCAGTTCGGGCAGAATATAATCGGAGGCGGTGGCAGCACCTATCGAAGAACTCACCTGAGCAGGTACTGGAATATTCGAATCGGCGACGTAATCCCGCTTCAGCTCACGCACGAAAGGGGCGGACTGGGGTATGCCCGTAAATCGGCTACAAAATGGGCGCTCGAGCTCTACGAGCCGGGAGACGATCGGGGGTCTGAGCATGCCATACGGTGGTTCTTCGTCCTGAAAGACGCAGAACAGAATGCCCCTTATCCGGCGGATAACCTGCCTCCCGGGTACGCTTATGGGGACACGCTCTGGTTGGACTGGAGCAGAGACCTCACCCAGGATGATAGGAACCGTTTCGACTGGCCCTTCTTCCGGAAAGCAGAGGGAACAGACCCAAATAACATGCAGGCGGACGTAAACCACAATGACCAGGTGTACCTGAGGCTCGCGGAAACCTACTTGCTCCGGGCAGAAGCGCAGTTCCACTTGGGGAGGACTGGAGACGCCGCGCAGTCAATCAACGAGGTGCGGCGCCGCGCAAACGCCAGCGATATTACGGCCGCCGATGTCACGCTCGACTTCATATTGGACGAGCGTTCGCGAGAGCTATTCTATGAAGAGCATCGGCGCTGGACCCTCCTCAGAACGGGTAAGTTTCTCGAACGGGTGAGAGCGTACAACAAGAATGGAGGAGATCTGGTCACCGAGCGGGATCTGTTGTTCCCGATTCCTCAATCCGTTGTGGATGCCAATCTCAACAGCCCTATGCCTAACAACCCGGGATACTAGCGTTGCAACGACCTCACCTGATCGATACTCGGATCACGCTGTCGGACAAGGTACGTTGATCGTCGTGGAAGGCGGTGGCGCGGGCGGCTATTCTGCGGCACGCGGGATATTCCTTCGGAGCGCCGTAATCTCGCTGTTGCTGGCGAGCGTTCTTGCGCCGATCCTGGTGGGTTGTTCGCCGGCCGTCAGCAGTAGGGCCAGGGCGCCGGAGCGCCCGCGGAACGTGATCCTGATGATAGCCGATGGGACGGGTCCGGCGAGCACGACGATGGCGCGGGATTACGTACGCGAGGTGGCGGGTGGAGACAGCCTGGCGCTGGATGGCATCCTGGTCGGGACGGTGCAGACGCATTCCACGGACAGCCGGATCACGGACTCGGCGGCGGGGGCGACGGCGTATGCGACGGGGGTGAAGACGAGCAACGGTTCGGTGGGTATGGACGCGGAAGGGCGCGCACTGGGCACGCTGGTGGAGGCTGCAGAGGCGAAGGGGATGGCGACGGGGATCGTCGTGCAGAGCTTTCTTCAGGATGCCACGCCGGCGGCGTTCATGGCGCACGTGCCCCACCGTTCCATGATGAACGAATCTGCCGCGCAGATCGTGGAGCAACCGGTAGACGTTATCTTTGGTGGCGGGAGAACGCATTTCGTCCCGGCACAGCAGGGTGGAAGCCGTCAGGACGGTCGCGATCTCCTGCAGGAATGGCGGGACAAAGGGTACCAAGTCGTTCTGTCGAAGGAGGAGTTCGAGGGGCGATTGCGAGTTCCGGTGGTGGGCGTTTTTGCGGATGAAGACATGGTCCTGGAGATCGACCGGGACGATCGGGCAGAGCCCTCTCTTGCGGCGATGGCGCGAAAAGCGGTGGATTTGCTGGAGGGCTCGCGCGAGGGCTTCTTCCTGATGGTAGAAGGCAGCAATATCGACGTGGCCGGACACCGGAACGACGCCGCGGCGCACCTGCGCGAAATGCTGGCCTATGATGAGGCCGTGGCCGCGATGCTGGATTTCGCACGGCGGAACGGCAACACGCTGGTCATTTCGGTGGCCGACCATGAAACGGGCGGCTTGACGCTCGGGCGGAGCGGCGCTTCCTGGAATCCGGCCGTGTTGGCGTCCATTCGTGCCTCGCAGACAGCCGTTGCCGAGGCACTCGCCGGGCGTGGAAACAGCGCCGAGGTGCTGGAGGCGTACACCGGCATCGACGATCTCAGCGACTCGGAGCGCGAGCAGTTGCAGGCGGCCGCGGTGAGCGGGCGCCGCGTGGCCTCTGTTGTGGGCGACCTCGTCGATCGGCGGGCGGGCGTCGGATGGACGACGGGCAACCATACGGCAGTGGACGTGAATCTCTACGCGTTCGGTCCCGGCTCACACCGATTCATCGGCAACCATGACAATACGCATGTGGGACGCACGATCGCTGAGCTGCTCGGGCTGGATCTCGACTCCGCAACGCGTGCGGCCCGTACCCAGCTAGCGGGCCCCTGAGGCGACCGTGTGAGGATGCGAACTACGTCAATCATTCTACAGAGGTAAAGATGTTTCGGATCGGATGCGCGGTGCGTCACGCGGCGGCCGTTGTCATCGTGGCCGCCGTGTTAGCAGGGGGCTGCGCCACCGCCCTCAACACCACGGAAGGCGCTGCGGATCGCCCGAAGAACGTGATCCTCTTCATCGCCGACGGGACCGGCCCGGCCACGGCGACAATGGCGCGGGATTACGGTCGGGCGGTGCTCGGGCGCGACGGGCTGGCACTGGACGAGATCGTGACGGGCACGGTGCGGACGTGGGCGTCGGACAGCTGGATCACCGACTCTGCTGCGGGCGCTACAGCGTATTCCGCCGGTGTCAAGACGTACAACGGGGCCATCGGCGTAGACACGCTGCGCCAACCGGTCGGCACCATTCTGGAAGCGGCCGCGGCGCAGGGGATGGCGACGGGCCTCGTGGCGACGAGCCGGATCACGCACGCGACGCCCGCCTCTTTTGCGGCGCACGTGCCCTCCCGGTCAATGGAGAACGAGATCGCAGAGCAGATAATCACGCGTGGGGTGTCCGTGATCTTCGGCGGAGGTCGACGGCACTTCCTGCCGGAATCGGCGGAGGGCGTGCGGACGGACGGACAGGACCTGCTGCAGGCTCTGCGGAAAATGGATTATCAGGTCATTTCCACCTTCGACGAGTTTCAGGGCAGCCTGCGGACGCCGGTCGCGGGGCTGTTCACGATGAGCGACATGTCCTATGAAATAGACCGCGACCCGGAGGCGGAGCCGAGCCTGGCGGAGATGACTGTGAAGGCCATCGGCCTGTTGGACGCCGATCCGAACGGTTTCTTCCTCATGGTCGAAGGCAGCCGGATCGACCATGCGGCGCACGGGAATGACGCAGCGGCGCACGTGCGCGAGCTGCTGGCGTTCGACGCGGCCGTGGCGGCTGCGCTGGACTATGCCCGGCGGAACGGCAATACACTCGTCGTGTCCGTGTCCGATCACGAGACGGGCGGCCTGACGCTGGGCCGGCGCGGCAGATCCTGGAACCCGGCTGTGCTGTCGCGGGTGCGCGCGTCGCACGCTCCCATCGTGGCCGAGCTGACCTCGGGGGCTGCGGCAGGCGACGTACTGTACAACTATGCAGGCATCGACGATCTCACCGATGAGGAACGGGAGATGCTGGCGGAAGCGGGCACGCAGTCGAGACGGTTGAATGCCGCGCTGACACAGATCATATCGGAGCGGGCCGGCGTAGGATGGACGACGGGCAGCCATACGGCAGTGGACGTGAACCTCTACGCCTTCGGACCGGGGCGTGACATGCTTGCGGGCAATCTGGACAATGCAGAGGTGGGCCGCCGGCTCGCGACCCTTCTGGGCCTGGACCTGAACGCGGTCACGGCGGCGCTTCGGCAGAGCGAGTAACGTCCGTTTCTGTTCGCCGACCGAACACTATATGGTGCTGAAGGGTCGATGATTTCAGCGTGAGACTCGGCATCCTCTCCGACACGCACGGCTACTACCATCCTGCGCTCGACGAGTATCTGGCGGGCATGGACCTCATCCTCCATGCCGGCGACGTCGGAACGCCGGACATCCTCGACCGCCTCGGAAAACTGGCGCCCGTCGAAGCCGTCTTCGGAAACGTGGACGGCCCTGCCGTTCGCGCAAGAACCACCGAGCACCTTCGCACCAAGATCGAGGGCCTTCAATTTTGGATGACCCACATCGGCGGACGGCCCGGCCGATGGGATCGCCAGGTGGCGGCCGAGCTGAAACAGAATCCTCCAGACGTATTCATCTGCGGCCATAGCCACATCCTGCGGCTCGAGCGAGTGCGTGATCTCGGGAATATGCTGTACATTAACCCCGGCGCCGCAGGCAGGCAGGGCATGCACCGAGTAAAAACGTGCGTACGGCTCGATGTCGAGAACGGCGCGGCAACGCAGGCTGAAGTGATCCATCTGGATGAGTGACATGTCCGACACCGGCGGCAACCTACCGGCCACATCGGCCACGACGACCGCCTCGCGCAGTGAACGGTACAACCTGCGCGCGCTTTTCGAGACAAGCCAGCTCCTCAGCCGATCCCTAGATCTGGAATTCGTTCTGGATAGCCTCCTGCTCACCGTGATGAGCAAGCTGCTCACCACGCGAGGAGTCATCCTGATGAAGGACCCTCTCGAGAACGGCTACCGGGTGTCCAGCGCCAAGGGTCTCCGCGATCTGAAGGAGGGCGACGTGCTACCGCTTTCGGATCTACCCACCGATGCCGTGCTCACGGACGATGACGTCCCCGCACCCCTGGCCGAGCGCGGGCTCAAGCTCGCCATCCCCATCTATTTCGCAAAACGAGAGATCGGGCTACTCGCCGCCGGCGGGAAGGCGACACGCGAACCGTTCTCTACGTTCGAGCTCGAGTACATCCACTCGCTCGTCAACATGTCCTCGACGGCCGTCCACAATTCCCTGATGGTCGAGGAGCTCCAGATCGCGAACAGGGATCTGGATGCCAAGGTGCAGGAGCTGAACACGCTTTTCGATCTGTCCCAGGAGTTCAATGCGACGATCGATCGCGACCGGCTGGTGAAGCTGCTGACGTTCGCCTTGATGGGGCAGCTTCTCGTCTCGCGCCATCTCTTCCTGCTGCGGCGCGACCGCGGTGTCGCCGGCGATCCGGAAGTGTTCGTGATTGCCTCCCGCGGAATGGACGATAGCCTCGAACCCGAGCTCACAAGGGCACTCTGCGAGCTGGAGGAGCTCCTCCTGTTGGATGCAGAGCAGGCCTCCGGCGGCGACGGCTCCGCTTCCGTGCCCGGGTTGGACGGATCGTCTGCCGGCGACTCGAAGAACGGCTCGGGCGCTACATCATCTCCGGGACAAGACGCAACCGCGCAGCCGTGGCACCTGCTCCGAAAGCGGGGCCTCATCCTGGCGCTGCCGCTGCGCCAACACGGCGAGACGTGCGGCGCGCTCTGCCTCGGACCCAAGCGAACGGGCCAATCTTACGAACCGGGCGATGTCGAATTCTTGTCCGCACTGGGCAACCTGGCGCTCGTCTCTATCCAGAATTCCTTCCTGGTGGAGGAGCAGATCGAAAAGGAACGACTGGAGGAGGAGATGCGCCTGGCCCGCCGGATCCAGGAGCGGCTGCTTCCCCAGGAGATCCCGGAACCGGACGGCTACGAGGTCGCTGCGATCGCTGAGCCCAGCCGATTCGTCGGGGGTGATTACTACGACGTGGTCGAGCTGGAAGGCAACCGAATCCTCGCCGCCGTGGCCGATGTGACCGGCAAAGGGGTGCCGGCATCCCTCCTGATGGCCAACCTGCAGGCCGGCCTCCACGTGATGCTCCCCATGGACGTAAACATCGAGGAGGCCGTGGGCCACCTCAACCGGGTCATCTGCGAAAACACGGATTTCGACAAGTTCATCACCTTCTTCGTCTCCATCCTCCACCTGGACTCCGGGCAGCTCGAGTATGTAAATGCGGGCCACAATCCGCCCATGCTCGTACGTGCAGATGGCAGCATCGAGCTGCTCGAGACGGGAGGGCTCCTCCTTGGAGTGATGAAGAGCCTCGGCTACGAGCGCGGCACCGTGGATCTACATCCGGGGGATGTCGTCGTGATGTTCACGGCCGGTGTCACCGAAGCGATGAATTCGGATGGTGAAGAATACCACGAGGACAGGCTGGAGGCCGTCCTCAAAAAGGTGCATCACCTCTCCGCGCAGGAGATTCTAAAGGCCATCCGGGAGGATGTGTCCGCATTCACCGGCCCCGTCTCCGCGCTGTCCGACGACCTGACGCTCGTCGTGCTCAGGCGGAAGTGACCGGCTATTTCACCACCTGTTCGCCGCGAGTCATTTCAAACACGGCGGCCAGGTTTTGACGCTCGGCGTCCGTCAGCCGATGATCGCGGCGCAGAAGCACCGCCTCCGCCACCTTGAGCGCCTTGTCCAGCCGAAACTCCTTGAAATCTTCCGGCCCGCCCCAGGAGAACGAGGGCACATGGCGCGGCATCAGACCGGCCCCGTAAAGATTGCAACTCACTCCGATGACCGAACCCGTGTTGAAGGCCGTGTTGATGGCGCACTTCGAGTGATCGGCCATCACCATCCCGAGGAACTGCTGTCCGGTTGGTACGAAATCGCCGGCAACGGCATCGTACATCACCACTTCAGCGTAATCGTTGCGCAGGTTCGATGTGTTCGTGTCCGCCCCAATGTTGCACCAGCGCCCGATATATGACTCGCCCAGGTATCCGTCGTGGGCCTTGTTGGAAAGAGATTGGATGATGGCGCCATCGACCTGTCCCCCGACCTTGCTCCAGAATCCAAATGCGCAGTTTCGGATGTCGGCATTCGTTCGGATCACGGATTTTGGGCCGATGTAGGCCGGCCCTTTTACGACGGCGTGCTCCTCGATCTCGACGTCCCCGCCGATGTAGATCGGGCCATATTCCGCATTCAGGATGGCACCTGGCCGCACGACCGAGCCCGGTCCGATGTAAATCTGCTCACCCTCCGACAGGATGGCTCCGTCGCAGATGCGTACGCCCGGCCGTTCGTAAACATAGTGCCCCTTCATGCGAACGGCGTAGTCGCGTCGCAGTGCATCATCCAGACCGGAGAACAGATCCCAGATGCGGCTCACCATGCGGGCACCGTCGACCTTCTCGGTGGGCATGCCGTCGAAAGTCGATGCCGTGATGGCGTCCGCCTCCACAAATCGGCTGGAGGCCCCCGGTACCCACGCCGCGAGCACCTCATCCCCGAGAAGAAAGACACGAGCGCTACGATCCTTCGTTGCATCCCGGATGCGATCGAGCACGTCGCCCTCTTCCACAACCCAGCGGCCGTTCACGAAGAGGACGTCGAGGCCTTCCGGGATGCGATTCACGAGGAGCTCGTTCTCCTCGGCGGTTACGGGGGCGACGTACCCTCTCGCATGAAGGATCGTCCCCGGATCCCCGAAGGATTCGCGTATGGTCTGGAGGAGCGTCCGGATACCCAGACGCAAATCATACACGGCCCGCGTGTGAACGACGGGGAGAAAATGCGCGGCTTGATCATCCTCAAAGACACACAGGTGCATGGGGTCCGTAATATTTCGTTCCATCACCAAACAGACGCGCCTCCGCTGCGTTCATATCGAGCCGGCACGCATCACTCGACGTCATCCCCTCGAAAACGCAATTTTCGACGCCGGTGCACACGCCGCGAAATGCACCGGACGATCACTCAAATAACAAATCGCGCTGCGGAATGTCGGCACCGCTCGCGTAACAAATATTGTACCTGAACATCGAGAGCCCGAAGCCATGAAATTTTTCGTAGACACCGCCAACCTCGACGAAATCAAGGAAGCCAACGACATGGGTGTGCTCGATGGCGTAACCACCAATCCGTCCCTGATGAAGAAGGTGGGCGGCGTCGACTTCCACGAGCACATCCTGAAGATCTGCGAATTGGTGGATGGCGACGTTTCCGCCGAGGTTACGGCGACGGACTACGAAGGGATCATGCACGAGGGGCGTACGCTCGCATCCATCCACGAGAACGTCGTCGTGAAGGTGCCGCTCATCCTCGACGGCATCAAGGCGCTGAAGTCCTTCTCGGAGGAGGGCATTCGGACGAACTGTACGCTCTGTTTCTCGCCGACCCAGGCCCTCATCGCGGCCAAGGCCGGGGCCAACTACATCAGCCCGTTCATCGGCCGGGTGGATGACATCTCCACGAATGGAATGGATCTCATCGAGCAGATCGTCCAGATCTACGACAATTACGGCTTCGAGACGGAGGTCCTCGCCGCGTCGATCCGGCATCCGATGCACGTGGTGGAGGCCGCTCTGGTGGGCGCGGATGTGGTGACTATGCCGTTCGACGTGATCAAGAAGTTGATCCACCACCCCCTCACGGATGTCGGGCTCGAGCGCTTTCTAGCCGACTGGGACGACTACAAGACGCATCTCAGCTCGAAGAACAACGGCGAAGCCTCGAAGCGGAAGAAGAAGGGAGCGTAGCCTGGCCGAAATAGCCGGAGTCGCCACGGCCAAGAGGGCAGTCTTACGTACCCGCATGAAGTTAGTCGAGCGGAGTCCGTATACTTTTAGGGTTCGGGGCTAGGACCTCAACTCTCTGGCATGCAGCCACCGCTTCAAAGCGTTTCGATCGCCCTCGTGGCGATTCTGGCCGGTCCCGCGGTCGTCGCGGCCCAGGATGCAGGGACCTGTACGCCCGGCACCGCCGAGGCTTTCCTGGAGGCCAACAATGTCCGTGCAAAAGTCTACAACACCGGCACTCTCTTCTGGGCAGGCTCCGGAAATGTCTACACCGTTCCGAAGCATGGACCTGCAAACGCGATTTTCGCGGCCGGTCTCTGGATCGGCGGGCTGGTCGAGGACGAGCTGAGATTTGCCGGGACGGACTACGGTCCGTTCGAATACTTCCCGGGTCCGCTGGCGTAGGATGGCGACCTGCCCAGCCCGTCGGATTGCTCCGAGTTCGACCGCATCTATGAAGTCACACGGCTGGATCTCGAGCGGCTGGATGATACAGGCGAGGCCACGGCCGATATCCAGGACTGGCCCTGGCAGCACGGCGCCCCCGTCAAAGACGGAGACGGCATCCCCAACAACTACGATATCGAGGCCGGCGACCGCCCCGACATCACGGGCCATCAGATGCTTTGGTGGGTGATGAACGACCTGGGCGGACCGCATGGCTGGGGCCAGACTGAGCCGCTGGGCGTCGAGGTGCAGGCGTCGGCCTTCTCCTTCGCCGCCGACGAGCCGGCCCTCCATCATGCAACGTTCTTCCGATACCGGATCATCAATCGGCAGAGCTACACGATCGATAGCGTGTACGTCGGGTTGTGGACGGACGTCGACCTCGGCGACGGGACCGACGACTTTGTCGGCTCCGACACAACGCTAGGGATGGGATTCGTCTACAACGGGGATGATTTCGACGACTCGATCGACGGCTACGGTGCGCATCCACCTGCTCTCGGACTCGATTTTCTTCAAGGTCCCGTTGCCGAGAATGACGGCCTCGACAACGACGGG
>Ga0079224_100006880_pt1 | contig 15159 bp, 9 predicted proteins | sample Stecom2015_FD_80414 | JGI IMG/M metagenome (GOLD analysis project Ga0079224, IMG submission 80414) | Agricultural soil microbial communities from Utah to study Nitrogen management - Steer compost 2015 | ecosystem: Environmental > Terrestrial > Soil > Agricultural land | place: USA: Utah...
CACGTCGACGAGGGCCGCAGCCTGTTCTACCTGCAGTGGGCGCTGGTGGTGGCCGATGAAACCTTCGCCCGCCTCACGGCCCAGGCACCGGAGGACCGGCGGATCGCCCTGGCCGCGTGGGACACCTCGCCGGACCTGGGCAGACAGGCCATCGCGGCCCACAGCGCGGTCCGGGAGCACGTGGACACCGGCTCCGGCGACGTCTTCCTGTCCCGGGCCGTGCGCTACGACGATCAGGTGTCCCAGTGGTCCATCGTCCTGTTCATGGCGGTGTTCGCCTCCCTGGTGTTCTTCGCCGCCTGCTGCAGCCTGATCTACTTCCGCCTGTCCGCCGAGATCGAGGACGACCGGCGGTACTACCGCCGCCTGTCGGATCTGGGCGTGGGCCGCGACCTGCTGCGGCAGGTGAACCGCCGCCAGCTGGTGACGCTGTTCTTCGTCCCCTTCCTGATCGGGTCCGTCCACTTCACCTTCGCCATGCGGGCCCTGAGCATCATGGTGGGGTACAGCGTCATCCACTACGGCTGGTTGATGGCGCTGGGCTATCTGGTCCTCTACGCCCTGTACTTCCTGGCCGTCCAGGGCTTCTACTGGCGGTCGCTGCGGCTGGGCGGCTGAGACGCCGGCAGCCCCGGGTCCCGCGCCGCCGCGCCACACAAACGAAGAGGCGGGAGCACGGCCGCTCCCGCCTCACCCGCTGACTGGGCCGGCCATGAGGTCGTCCTCATGCCCGCACCTCGCGCCGCATGAACAGCACGTACGAGATGCAGAAGATGGCCAGCGTGGCGCCCACCAGCAGCGTCACGTGGGGCCAGATCAAAAGCAGGCTCTGGCTCAGCGGCAGCGAGCCGGGCACGGCGCCGATGTATTCCGTGATCAGCACCAGGCCCAGATGCCGCATCTCGGGGTCCAGCAGCGCCGCCACCGCCTCGCTGTAGAGGAACGGCGGCGAAAGCCGCTTCAGCCACAGGGTGACCGTCTCGTGGCGCAGCTGGCGTTCCACCGTGACCACGTCGCCCAGCGGCACCAGCACGTCGGCCAGCAGGTCGGCCACCAGCGTGCCGAACAGGGCGAAGAACAGCCACACGGCGATCCCCGCCAGGGCCGACGTGGACGCCTGCCGGAACCGCACCGAGAACAGGATCGACAGGCTCAGCCAGAAGGCCACGTAAAGCAGCGTCACCAGGAAGAAGACCAGCAGCCGGCCCACTTCCTCACCGCTGGGCGGCACGCCGATCATCCGCAGCCCGAGGCCCGAGATCAGCAGGGCCAGCACCGCCAGCATCAGGGCGATGGTCAGCAGCCCCGCCACGAACTTGCCGTTGATGACGGCGTCGCGGTGGATGGGCTGGGCCAGCAGGCGGCTGAGCGTGCGCCGCGACTCCTCGCCGTTGATGGCGTCGAAGCCCAAGGCCAGGCCCACCAGCGGCGTGAAGAAGGCCAGGAACGACACCAGCGACGGCAGCTGCCGCTGCGGGTCCCCGGTGGTGAAGAGCTTCAGGAATACGAACTGGTCGAACACGCCCGTGCCCACATTGTTGCGGATGGTCTGGGCGGCCACGTACAGCCCGGCCAGGGTGGTGACGAAGACGAGCCCCGCCAGGATCACGAAGCGGCTGCCCAGCAGGTTGTCGGCCAGTTCCTTGCGGACGATGGGCGCCAGGCCCGAGCGGTAGGGCTCGCGGACCAGGTCGGCCACCAGGCGGCCCAGCCGCGCCGCGAACCCCTCGACCGGCGCGGCGGCGTCACCCGGACCCGGCTGCACCGCCGCGGGGCCGGAACCCGCCGCCGGCGCCTCGCCGGGCCCCCGTTCAGCGGGCCCGGCGCCGGTTCCCGCCGTCGGCGTCGTCGCCATGGCGCGATCCCTCCCGGAAGTACCTGCGGTAGATCTCTTCCAGGCTGTGGCTGCGCAGGTCCAGGCGCAGCAGCCGGTAGCCGGCCTTGACCAGCGCCGCCGCCACCTCGGGCCGCACGTCCCGCTCGGCCCGCACCAGCAGCCGCGGGCCCTCGCGGTCGATCTCCAGCACCCCGTCCACGCCCCGCACGGCGGACAGGGCACCGTCGTCCACCGGCGCGCACTCCACCTCCAGCAGGGGGGCATCGCCGAAGATCTGCCGGGCCAGCGTGTCGATGGGCCCGCACGCGATGAGCCGGCCGCCGACGAAGATCCCCACCCGGTCGCAGATCTGCTGCACCTGCTGCAGCTGGTGGGACGACAGCATCACCGTCACGCCGTGACGGTCGCGCAGTTCCGTGATCAGCCGCAGCAGTTCCGCGGCGCCCTCGGGGTCCAGGCCCGTGGTGGGCTCGTCCAGGATCACCAGGCGCGGCTCCTTGATCAGCACGTCGGCCAGGCCCAGCCGCTGGCGCATACCCCGGGAGTAGCCGCCCACCCGCCGGTCGGCGGCCTCCGTCAGGCCCACCTGCTCCAGCAGCCGCTCGATGCGCACCTCAGCCTCGGCGTCCGGGATCCCGTTGAGCCGCGCCGTGTAACGCAGGTTCTCCCGGCCCGTCATGTGGTCGTAGAAGCCCACGTTGTCGGGCAGATAGCCCGTCAGGCGCTTGATCTCCAGGGGCTCGCGGGTCGGGTCCCGGCCCAGCACCGAGGCCTGCCCCGACGTGGGCTCCGTGAGCCCCAGCAGCATCAGGATCGTGGTGGTCTTGCCGGCGCCGTTGGGACCCAGCAGGCCGAAGATCTCGCCTTCGTAGATCTCCAGGTCCAGGGCGTCGACGGCCGTGACCTCATCGTAGCGTCGCGTCAGGGCCGACGTCCGGATGACCGGTTCCCGCCCCGGCTCCCGCCGCTGCGGCGAGGGGGACGGCTGCACGGCGGCCGTCACCGGATCGCTCACGGTCCGTCGCCTCCCTCACCGCCGGCCGTACTTCTGGAAGACGCCGAAGGTCCCGGCCACCGCGGCCGCCACCAGGGCAAGGCCCACCCAACCCCAGAGGGTGGACGTGGTCACGCTGACCCGGAACTCGGCCCGGTCCGACGACGCCTGGCGGGCGCTGCCGGTGACGGTGACCATGTAGTCGCCGGCCAGGGCCTGGGCCTTGGGCGTGACCCGGGCCGTCACCTCGCGGTACTCGCCCGGCGGGATCTGGTCGATGGACTCCGGCTCAAACTCCACCGTCCACTCGGCCGGCGCCGAAGCCGACAGGGTAACGCCCTCCAGCGGGGCGGTGCCGTCGTTGAACACCACCAGCGGCACCTCGGTGGCCCGGCCGGCCTGGGCGCGGAAGCTGAAGCGCTCGTCGGCCGGCGCCACGCGGATCTCATAGGAACCGGTGATGACCACCTGCAGTTCGGTCTCGAGGGCGGCGCCGGGCGCCTCGGCCCGAACGGGGATCAGGTACTGCCCCGCCTCGGCACGGCTCGGTGTCTGGATCTGCACGTCGAAGCGCTCGCTGCTGCCGCCGTCCACCGGCAGCGACGTCACCTGCTGGCTGCTGGAGGTGGGCTTGAAGGTCACCTGCCAGCCCTGGGGCACCTCAGCGCTCAGCGCGTAGAGCTGCCGCTCGGGACCGTCGTTGCGCAGGGTCAGGCGGAAGTCGAAGCGGGCCCCGGCCGACCCCTGCAGCACGGGATACTCCACGTCCAGTTCCGACACGCCGGTGCCGCCCTCGGCCACGCGAACGGTCAGGTCCAGCTCCGAGGCGACATCGGCGCCGGACGCCCGCACGGTGATCCCGTAGTCGCCGGGCGCGGTGCCGGCGGGCACGTTGACCTGCAGGTCCACGCTGACGGAATCGCTGCCCTCGACGTACGCCGCGTTGACCAGCCGGCCGGACCCGCGGAGGACCGTCTCCCAGCCGTCGGGCACCTCGACGACCTCCAGCTGGACGGTCCGGCTGGCGGACGACGAGTTCTTGATCCACAGCGGGAAGGTCACCCGGTCCCCGGCGTTGACCGTCACCGACGGGTACTGGGTCCACAGGGTGATCTGCGCCGACGCCGCTGCGGGGAAGATGAACAGCGCGCTCAGCGCCAGCACCGTCACCAGAGCGAGCACGCGGTTCCTCATGCAGGATTCCCCCCTCACAATGGATCGGACGATCAACGGCCGCTCGCCGGCGGCGCGTCGCCCGGCGGGTCGCCCGCCGGATCAGGCACCGGGCCGCCCGGCGCGTCGCCCCGCGCGCCACCGCCGCCCAGCGGCAGCCGAACCCTAAACTCGCTCCCCTCACCGGGACTGCTGGCCACCTCGATGCGGCCCCCGTGCTGGCTCACGATCCAGCGGGCGATGGCCAGCCCGAGGCCGGAGCCGTCGCAGGCCCGCGCCTCCGGCGCCCGGTAAAACCGCTCGAAAATTCGTTCCTGCTGGTCGGGCGGGATGCCGATGCCGTTGTCGCGCACCCGCACCACCAGGTGGCCGGCGTCTGGGCCACCGCTTCCGGCACCCGCCTCCGCCGCGCCCTCCACCGCAGCCTCCACCCGGATCCAGCCGTCCTCCGCCGTGTACTTGACGGCGTTTTCCACCAGGATCCAGAGCAGCTGCTCCAGGGCGTCGGGGTCGGCCGGCAGCGTCACGTCGGCCGCCTGCAGTTCCACGGCGCGCCCGCCGGCGATGGTCCGGGCGCGGTGCACCACCGATTCAAGAATGGGGCGCAGCCGGGTGAGCCGCAACTGCAGGCGCCGCCCGGTGTCGGCGCGGGCCAGTACCAGCAGGTCGTTGACCAGTCGCGTCATGCGCCGGACCTCGGCCTGCATGTCGGCCAGCGCCTCCTGACGTTCGGCGGGGTCGCCCGGGTCTTCCTGCAGCAGTTCCAGGTTGGCCTGGAGCACCGTCAGCGGCGTGCGCAGTTCGTGGGAAGCGTCGGCGGCGAACCGCCGCTGGGCCTCGTAAGCCTCCTGGGCCTGGCGATAGGCACGGTCCTTCTCCTCGTAGGCCTCGGCGATGCGGTCCAGCATCAGATTGAACTCGCTGGCCAGCTGGCCCACCTCGTCGTCGGGCAGGTCCAGGGCCACGCGGCGGCTGAAGTCGCGGCTGCGGCCGATCTCCCGCGCCGTCTGGGCGATCTGGGCCAGGGGCCTCAGCCCCCGACCCGCGATGAACACCGCCAGGGCGCCGGTCAGGACCAGCAGGCCGGCGTTGGCCAGCACCAGGGTCCAGCGCAGCCGGCCCAGGAACGCCTCCTCGGCGTCGATGACCCGGGCGGCCACCACGTGGACGATCCCGCCGGCCGTCCTCACGGGCAGGGTGTAGACCCGCAGGGGCGTGTCGTCGACCCGGACCGTGTCGAAGCGGGCCCGCGCCGCGCCTACCCCGCCGGCCGGGATGGGCTGGTCGGCCAGGTTGGCGGACCGGTACAGCACCTGACCCGAGGGGCCGCGGATCTCCAGCAGCAGGGTGGCCATCTTGATGCGGTTGACGGCGGGGACCCGCATGCCGTGCAGGGATCCGGAACCGCCGGCCCACGCGATCTGCGCCGCCAGCCGCTCCGCCTCGGCGGCCAGGCGCTCGTCGACGTCGTCCAGCGTGCTCCGGAGCAGCACGGTGTAAAGGGCGCCGCTGAACAGGGTCAGCGTCAGGAACATGGCCAGCCCGTAGCCCAGCGCCAGCCGCCAGCGGATGGGCAGCGGGCGCCCGGGGAACTTCAGCGGCCGCCCATCCCCCGGTTTCTCCTGCCCAGCCTCTTCCTTCACGGCTGCTCCTCCCGCAGCACGTATCCCTGGTTGCGCACGGTGTGGATCAGGCGCGGCTCACCGCCCGCCTCGGTCTTCTGCCGCAGGCGCATGACGTACGCCTGGACGATGTTGATGTCGCCCTCGAACTCCCAGCCCCACACCCGCTCCAGGATGGTCTCGGCCGGCAGCACCTGCCGCGGGTTGCGCATCAGCAACTCCAGCACCTGAAATTCCTTGGCCGTCAGGCTGAAGGACCGGTCGCCGCGGCGGCCCGTGCGGGTGCCGACGTTCAGTTCCAGGTCCGCGAACCGCAGCACCTGGGACGGCCGCGGCTGCCGCCGCCGCAGGATGGCCCGCAGCCGCGCCTCCAGTTCCGCGAAGGCAAAGGGCTTGACCAGGTAGTCGTCGGCGCCGGCGTCCAGGCCCTGGACCCGATCGGGCACCTCGTCGCGGGCCGTCAGCATCAGCACCGGCAGGTCCGGCTGCACCGACCGCAGCCGGCGGCAGACCTCGATGCCGTCCATCCCCGGCATCATCACGTCCAGGACCACGGCGTCGGGCGGGTCCTCCTGGGCCATGCGCAGGCCCTCGGGCCCGTCGTGGGCGGCCGTCACCCGGCAGCCGGCGCGCTCCAGGCCGCGGCGCAGCACCGAAGTGATGCGTCGGTCGTCGTCCACCACCAGGATGCGGCGGCCCTTGAGGGTCGTGGTCTCCATACAGCCGGAACCTCCAGCCGTAATCCTAACTCTGAAGCTGGCCCAGTTCGACCTGCAGGTCGAGGCGCCGGCCGTCCCGCTCCACGGTGACGGTAACCACGTCACCCACGCGGTAGCGGTTGACCGCCTTGATCAGTTCGGTGAAGGTGCGGACTTCCTCGCCCTGCACCGCCACGATGACGTCGCCGGGCTGGATGCCCGCCCGCTCGGCGCCGCTGCCGGGCTGGACGGCGGTGACCCGGACGCCCTCGCCGGTGAAAACGTCCTCGTCAAACACGGGGGACTCCACCGTGACGCCCAGCGCCGGGCGCGTGACGTAGCCCTGCCGGATCAGGTCCTCGACCACCCGGGCCACCTCGTTGCTGGCCAGGGCGAAGCCCATGCCCTCCACGCCCGGCGACCGGAACTTGAGGGTGTTGATGCCGATGACCTCGCCCCGCAGGTTGACCAGGGGACCGCCGCTGTTGCCGGGGCTGATGGCCGCGTCGGTCTGGATGACCTCGAAGATCCGGCTCTGGGCGAACTGGCCCGTGCGGTCGCGGAGAGACTGCAGCAGGTCCGTGCGCACACCGCTGACCACGCCCACGGTGACGGATCGGAAGAAGTCGAGGCCCTGGGGATGGCCGATGGCCAGCACCGTCTCGCCGGGCCGCAGGTTGTCGGAATTGCCCAGGACGGCCGCGGGCAGGTTGCCGGCGTCGACCTTCAGGACCGCCAGGTCCGAGTAGGGGTAGTCGTGGGCCACCAGTTCGGCGGGCCAGCGCTGGTCCTCATCCAGGACCACCTCGATGGCGTCGGCCCCTTCGACCACGTGGTAGTTGGTGACGATGTAGCCGTCGGGCCGCAGGATGACGCCGGAGCCGACGCCGGCTTCCACCAGCCGCGTCTCGCCGCTGCGGCGGCTGCGCATTTCCTGCTTGTTGATGACCGCCACTACCGACGGGCTGACCTGCTCGGCCACGTCGGCGATCACGCTTTCCACCGGCCCGGCGGTGCTGATGCGGAGGGTGGGTGACGGGGCGCGGGCCCCGCCGCTCCCCGCTTCGGCCGCGGCGGTGTCGGCGGCAGTGCTGACGGGGGTGCCGTCCCTACCCAGCAGCGCTTCCGGCATCAGCACCGCGATGGTGAGGCCGCTGCCGGCCACGGCGCCCAGCGCCGCCACCAGGAACGTGGCCAGCCAGCCCCGCCTCCGGGACGGCCCCGTCACGCGCCAGGCACCCTGCACCGGCTCCGAACCCGGCGCGGGCGCTGCCGCGGCCGCGGGCCCGGTCGCGGCTGCGGCTTCAGGCCCGGACGCGGCTGCAGCGGCAGGCCCGGACGCGGCTGCGGCTGCGGGCCCGGCCGCCGAGACGCCTGCGGCGGGCAGGTCGGCGGCCGGCACGTCCGACGGCGCGAGGTCCGCCGGCAGCGGGGTATCCGGCAGCCGGGGCTCGGCTTCATCGCTTCTGGCCGCGTCCCCCGTCGTGCCGCTCCCGGGCTCGTGCGCACCCGGCGTTTGCGGCTGGTGTGCATCCGCTGGGCGGGGCTCCGGTTCCATGTCCCGCTCGGGATCGCCCGACATCAGGCCACCTTCTCTCCCTCTGCTGCTCTCGCTGACGTCTCGCAACAGACCGAGAAGCCGCTCACGAAACCCCGTCGCACAGCCTGGGCGCAGCCGTGCGCCGGGCCCGGTGTCTTTCAAACAAGCGTGGGGTCGGCGTCAATTCGCAGGGCCCGGGCACGGCCGCACCGCCCGGGCACCATCCTAGGCCCCCATCCTGAAACGGAACTGAAAGGACGTTGTTCGAAAAGGACCTGGCCGAAAATTGGACCTGTTGGTCCCGGAAAACGGGTCCCGGCGCGAAATTGGCACGTCCTTCGATCTACTTATGTAAACTAGCGCCCCCGCACCCGTTATTGTCAACCACATAGGACCCAAAATCGGACCTGCGAATCCCGTTCGACACCGATCGACCAGTCTCAGGTCCAGAATCGGAACGAGCCGCGGAGAGAAGGCCGCGTTAAGGCCGGAAAAAGGCCGGGGAAGCCCCATGGACGGCCGGTCTAGATCCTTTCGAAGATGGCGGCCAGGCCCTGGCCCCCGCCCACGCACATGGTCACCATGCCGTAGCGCCCGCCGTGGCGCTCCAGGTAGTGCATCACCTTGACCACCAGGATGCAGGCAGTGGCGCCCACCGGGTGTCCCAGGGCAATGGCGCCGCCGTTGGGGTTGGTCCGCTCGGGATCGAGCCCGGCGTCGCGGATGACGGCCAGCGCCTGCGCCGCGAAGGCCTCGTTCAGTTCCACCACGTCCATGTCGTCCAGGGTCAGGCCGGCGCGCTTCAGCACCCGCGGGATGGCGTAGGTCGGCGCGTAACCCATGTAGGCCGGGTCGATACCGGCCATGGCCGAGGCCACCAGCCGCAGCCGCGGCTTGAGGCCCAACCGCTGGGCCGTGTCCGCGCCCATCACCACCACGGCGGCGGCCCCGTCGTTAACGCCGGCCGAGTTTCCGGCGGTCACGGTCCCGCCCTCGCGGAACACCGGCCGCAGCCGGGCCAGCTGCTCCAGCGACGTGTCCCGCCGCGGGTGCTCATCGACGGCAAAGGTGACGGTTTCACCCCGCCGCCGAGGATCCGGAACCTGCACGGGCACGATCTCCGCGGCGAACTCGCCGGCATCGATGGCCCGCACCGCCCGCTGGTGGCTGCGCAGGGCGAACTGGTCCTGGTCCTCGCGGCTGATGCCGTACTTCTCGGCCACCCGCTCGGCGGTGAGGCCCATGTGGCCGTGGCCGAAGGGGTCCGACAGCATGGTGATCAGCCCGTCCTCCATCTGCTCGTGGCCCATGCGCATCTGCCCCCAGCGGGCGCGGCGCACATAGAAAGGAAGCTGGCTCATGTTCTCGACGCCGCCGGCCACGGCCACGTCGATGTCGCCGGCGCGGATGGCGCGGGCCGCCGTGAGCACCGCCTCCAGCCCGGAACTGCACAGGCGGTTGACGCTGACGGCGTTGCGCTCGGCCGGGATCCCGGCCTTGACGGCGCAGGTCCGGGCGATGTAGGCGTTCTCGGCGATCTGGCCCACGCAGCCCATGACCACGTCCTCGACGCGCTCGGGCTCCACCCCGGCGCGGCGCAGGGCCTCGGCGATGACCACCGCACCCAGGTCCGAGGGGTGCGCGTCGCGCAGCGAGCCGCCGAAGGTGCCGATGGCGGTGCGCACGCCGTCGACGATGACGACCTCTCTCACGGCGATACCTCCCCGCAGGTCACCGCATGCAGCCGTGTGTCCCACTCCGGCGGAACGCGCCGCGCCCTCACCCGGCGGGCACTGCAGGCCGCCGGAAGCCCGAACACGCCGGCCGCCCACCGAAGATACACCGCGGCCGGCCGCGCGGCTCCCTGGCCGCGGCCGGCCGGCCGCTCGACCATTCAAACGACCATCCGTGGCGTAAGCCGCGGCACCGCGCCGCCGCCGTCAACCCCGCAGCATCTTGCGCAGCACCGTCTGCAGGATGCCGCCGTTGCTGTAGTACTCGACCTCCACCGGCGTATCCAGCCGGGCCACGGCCTTGAACCGCACCTCGCTGCCGTCGTCGCGGCGGGCGATGACCTCCACCTCGCTGCGGGGCCGGATGCCCTCGATGCCCCGGATCTCGTAGGTTTCGGTGCCGTCCAGCCCCAGGGTCTCGGCGCTCTCGCCCTCCCGGAACTGCAGCGGCAGCACGCCCATGCCGATCAGGTTGCTGCGGTGGATCCGCTCGAAGCTCTGGGCCAGCACCGCCCGCACGCCCAGCAGCGCCGTCCCTTTGGCCGCCCAGTCGCGGGACGACCCGGTGCCGTACTCGCGGCCGGCGATGACCAGCAGCGGCACGCCCTCCTGCTGGTACCGCATCGCAGCGTCGTAGATGGACATCTGCTCGCCGCTGGGCAGGTGGCGGGTCCAGCCGCCCTCGGTCCCGGGCGCCAGGCGGTTGCGCAGCCGGATGTTGGCGAAGGTGCCCCGCACCATCACCTCGTGGTTGCCGCGCCGTGACCCGTACGTGTTGAACTCCAGCGGCTCGACGCCGCGCTCGATCAGGTACCGGCCCGCCGGGCCCGCCTTCTGGATGCTGCCCGCCGGCGAGATGTGGTCGGTGGTCACCGAGTCGCCCAGCAGCGCCAGCACCCGGGCGCCGGTGATATCCCGAAGCGGCGGCGCCTCCAGCGGCATGTCGTCGAAGTAAGGCGGGTTCTGGATGTAGGTGGAGTTGGGATCCCAGGCGTACAGATCGCCCTCGGGCACCGGCAGGGACCGCCAGCGCTCGTCGCCGTCGAAGACCCGCGAGTACTGGTCCACGAACAGTTCGGGCTTGAGGAACTGGTTGATCACCTCGTGGATCTCATCCTGGCTGGGCCAGATCTCGCGCAGGTACACGGGCCGGCCGTTGGGATCATAGCCGACCGGGTCCCGCGTCAGGTCCACGTCGATGCGGCCGGCAATAGCGTAGGCCACCACCAGCGGCGGCGACGCCAGGTAGTTGGCCTTGACCAGCGGGTTGATGCGGCCCTCGAAGTTGCGGTTGCCGCTCAACACCGCGGCCACCACCAGGTTCTCCTCTTCGATGCGCCGGGCCACGTCCTCCCGCAGGGCGCCGCTGTTGCCGATGCAGGTGGTGCAGCCGTAGCCCACCACGTGGAACTTCAGCGCCTCCAGGTACGGCAGCAGCCCCGCCTGCTCCAGGTAGTCGGTGACCACCCGTGAACCCGGGGCCAGGCTGGTCTTGACGTAGTCCGGCACCGTCAGGCCCCGCTCCACCGCCTTCTTGGCCAGCAGGCCGGCGCCCACCATCACCGCCGGGTTGGACGTGTTGGTGCACGAGGTGATGGCGGCGATGACCACCGACCCGTCGGACAGTTCCAGGCTGCGGCGGGTTTCGGTGCGCACCAGGGTGGCGACGTAGCCGCCGCCCGGCGCAGCCGCGTCACCGCCGGCACCGCCGTCACCGGCCAGCGCCGGCGTCAGCGGCCGCCCGTAATCCTCCAGCACCTGCTTGAAGGACCCCGCCACCTGGCTCAGCGACAGCCGGTCCTGGGGCCGCCGCGGCCCGGCCATGCTGGGCTCCACGTCGCCCATGTCCAGTTCCAGCACCGACGAGTACTGCGGGTCCGGCGTGTCGTCGGTCCGGAACAGCCCCTGCTCCTTGGCGTACCGCTCCACCAGGTCCACCAGCTGCGGGTCGCGGCCGGTGCCCCGCAGGTAGTTCAGCGTCTCGTCATCGATGGGGAAGAACCCGCACGTGGCGCCGTACTCCGGGGCCATGTTGGCGATGGTGGCCCGGTCGGCCAGGCTGAGCCGGCTCAAGCCGGGGCCGAAGAACTCCACGAACTTGCCCACCACGCCGTGGCGGCGCAGCATCTGGGTCACCGTCAGCACCAGGTCGGTGCCGGTGGCCCCCTCGGGCAGCTCACCGGTCAGCCGGAAGCCCACCACCTCAGGCACCAGCATGAAGTAGGGCTGGCCCAGCATCACTGCCTCGGCCTCGATGCCGCCCACGCCCCAGCCCAGCACGCCCAGGCCGTTGATCATGGTCGTGTGGGAGTCGGTGCCCACCAGGGTGTCGGGGAAGGCCACGGTGCCCCGGCCGTCGTCGCGGGTCTGCACCACCCTGGCCAGGTACTCCAGGTTCACCTGGTGCACGATGCCGGTGCCGGGCGGCACCACCCGGAAGTTGTCGAAGGCGCGCTGCGCCCAGCGCAGCAGCGCGTACCGCTCGGCGTTGCGCTCGAACTCCTTCTCGACGTTGTAGAAGTAGGCGTAGGCGGTGCCGAAGGTGTCGACCTGCACCGAGTGGTCGATGACCAGGTCGCAGGGCACCAGCGGGTTGACCTTGCGGGGGTCGCCGCCCATCTTCTTGACGGCGTCCCGCATCGACGCCAGGTCCACCACGGCGGGAACACCGGTGAAGTCCTGCAGGATCACCCGGGCGGGCATGAAGGGGATCTCGCGGTCGGGAACCGCCTCGGGCCTCCACCCCGCCAGGGCCCGCACGTCGTCGTCGCTGGCCACGGAACCGTCGCGGTGGCGCAGCATGTTCTCCAAAAGCACCCGGATCGAAAACGGCAGCCGGGCCAGGTCCACCAGGCCGGCCTCTTCCAGCGCCCTCAGGCTGTAGTAATCGACCTTGCCGGCGGCCGTATCAAGGGAACGACGAAGTTGGAGTTCTGAAAACCCAGGCAACACCGATTCCCCCTCGTTCATCCGCCACTGCTACCACCATAACACATGGCCGCCATTCGATTCCCTGGATCGGGACGAAGGGGTACAATGAATGGAAAGCGACACCAACCGAGGGTCGCCCCTCTGGAGGAGGATCTTGCCGTGCCGGCCGACATCCGCTGGGTGATCGTGGTCACGCCCCAGGGCCACCTGCGCATCCACCGCGCGACCTGTCCCCATACCGACCGATCAACGGAGCGGATCCTCCTCGAAGAGGACCGTCAACTGGTCAGCGAGGTCCGGGACGCCCTGAACCGGGGCCGCCGGGTGTCCTACTGCAAGAACTGCCTGGACGACTGGCCTGGCCCGGTCCGTCACCTGGTCACCCGCCTCGGGTGAGTCACCGCAGAAACACCGCCACCGGCACCACGTCGCCGGTGTCCAGGAACACGGCATAGGCCTCGGCCGCCGGCTCGCCGTAGGCCGCGGCCACGGCCCGGGCGTACATGCGAAGCTGGCGGTCGTAGCCCCGCTCGGCCGCCAGCGCCGCCGCGTCCCCCGTCACCCGGTCCGTCTTGAAGTCCACCAGCACCAGGCCGTGGGGCTCGCGCCACAGGGCATCGACGACGCCCTGCACCAGGACCCATTCGGATTGCAGTGCGGTTTGCAGTTCCGGCGCGGCAGCCGCGTCGCCGTGGACCTCGGCGGCCGGCAGCCGCATCAGGAAGGGCACCTCGCGCCGCAGACCCGCGGCGGACCGCATGCGCCGGCCCAGGGGCGAGGCGAAGAACCGGGCCAGCCGGCGGACCGGCACCAGGTCCGCGTCGCCGGGCGACAGCACCTGCCGGGCCACCAGGCCTTCCACCTGGGCGGCGATGCCCGCGGCGTCCAGGGGCCGCGACAGGTCCAGGTGCTGCAGGATCAGGTGGGTGACGGTCCCCCGCCGGCGGGCACCGGCGGCCGGGGGACCCCCATCGCCGCCGAGGTCGATCCGGGGCAGTTCCGCCTGCCAGGGGGCAGGCGGCAGCCACTGGGCGGCAGGCTCCTCCTCCCCGGCAGCCTCGGGGGACGCCTCGGGTAAGGCCTCGGGCTCCGACGCGGCGCCGGCCGCCGCCGCGTCGCGGCCCGCCGCCGCCTTCAACTCGGTGACGCTGGTCTTGGCGGGCAGGCGGCCCAGGGGCGCCCAGGGCGGCGACCACTGCAGCCGGCGGTCCAGGTCCCGCTCCGCTTCCCGGGCCCGTTCCGCGCCGTCCCCGTCGCGGGGCAGGTCCACGGGCTCGCCGCGGCACAGCCGGTCCCAGACACCGTCCAGGCCGCCTTCCTGCGCCGGGGACGGCGGCACCAGCCTCACCGCCTGCTCCGCGCGCCACACGTGGACGTCCCAGCGCGACGGGTCGTCAAACAGCCGCCGGTGGGCGGGCAGCAGCGCCGCGGGCGCCGCCTGCCGCAGCGGCGCGCCGTGACGGTGCCGGGCCAGGCAGGGGCCCAGCAGGTCCAGGAAACTGGACGCCTCCAGCAGGTAGCCGTCGGGCAGCGGCGTCTCGGGGTGCTGCACCAGCGAGCACCAGCGCTGCAGGGCCGACGGCACGTCGCGCACCGACCCCAGCAGGATCAGGCGCTCCCGGGCCCGGGTCATGGCCACGTACAGCACCCGCATCTCCTCGGCCAGGGACTCGGCCCACAGCCGGTGCTTCAGCGCCTCGCGGGCCGCCGGGTCGGACCGGGTGCCGCGCTGGGGGTCCACCAGGCGCGGCGCCAGGCCCAGGTCCCGGTGCAGCAGCACCGGCGCCCCCAGGTCGTCGCGGTTGAACTCGCGGCCCAGGTCCGCCACCAGCACCACCGGGAACTCCAGCCCCTTGCTCTGGTGGATGCTGAGGACCTGCACGGCGTCGCCGGCCGAAGCCGCCGGGGTGACGGTCCCCACGTCGGCCTGCCGCTCCTTGAGCCGCTCCACGAAGCGCAGGAAGCGGTGCAGGCCCTGCCGGGCGAAGCCGTCGAAGGCCCGGGCCAACTCCAGCAGCCGCTCCAGGTTGGCGCGGCGCTGGGCGCCGCCCGGCATGCCGCCGGCGTACTCCAGGAACCCGGTTTCCTGGTAGATGCGCCACAGCAGGTCGCCCAGCGGGCCGCGGCGGGCGGCGGTGCGCCACCGCTCCATCCGCTCCAGGAAGCGGTCCACGGCCTCGATGCCGGCGGCCCGGCAGGCGTCGTAAAAGTCCCCGTCGGGAGCGGCCAGGCGCACCCGGGCCAGGCCGGCGGCGTCCAGGCCCACCAGGGGCGAGTGCAGCACGGCCGCCAGCGGGATGTCCTGCCGCGGGTTGTCCAGCACCTGCAGCAGGCTGAGGACTGTGGACACCTCCAGGGAATCCAGGTAGCCGGTGCGCAGGTCGGCCCGCGCCGGGATGCCCGCCGCCGTCAGGGCTTCCACAAAGGCCGCCGCCCGGTAGCGGGGCGAGCGCAGCAGGATGGCCACATCGCCGGGCGCCAGGTCCCGCCAGGCTTCCGACCGCGGGTCCCACACCCGGTCCGGCCGGCCGCCGTCCAGGCCCAGCATGCGGGCGATAAGCCTTGCCGCCAGCGCCGCCTCCCGCTCCTCGGAGCGCAGGTTCTCGCCGGTGACCTGGGGACTGTCCTCCC
>Ga0079224_100006881_pt1 | contig 15159 bp, 15 predicted proteins | sample Stecom2015_FD_80414 | JGI IMG/M metagenome (GOLD analysis project Ga0079224, IMG submission 80414) | Agricultural soil microbial communities from Utah to study Nitrogen management - Steer compost 2015 | ecosystem: Environmental > Terrestrial > Soil > Agricultural land | place: USA: Utah...
ATGGAGATCGTGGACATAAGGTTGTAACGGAAAATAAGGAGGAGGAGTCGGGCATCACTATCCATTATGTGAACGAACGCTTTGATGAGGGCGAGATCATTTATCAAGCGCGTTTCAAAATAGAAAAAGATGACAATTTAGAAATGGTAAAATTTAAGGGACAACAGTTGGAGCATCAATATTTCCCTAAAGTTATTGAAAACCTCTTGAAGAGAGTTGAGGGGCATAAGATAACTGATTAATCTTTTTCCCCGTTAAGGTTTCTCTTGCTGATGTTTCGGGTAAATCAGCGATTCGTGATAAGGTTATTTATTATAGAAAAACCTATACTATCTACCGATTTTGCCGCGTTTGCAAGTACCACAACGGCAACTTTCTTGCCTGGAACGAAAGCTAAAAAGCTACTGCTTCCAAAGGTTTCCCCATTTTGCCAGAAAATTTCCTGAAAGTTTTCAATATTAATATGCCATGACAAGCCGAGATCCTGAGTTTCCGAAACCAGCCAAGACGGTTTATGTGTCAACGCAATGGCTTTACCTAGTACAGTATTCGGGATGTTTATGTTGCTTTCGGCAAATTTAAGCAAATCCCTTATTGTGGATTTTAACGATCCCGCTCCGCTCAGAGCCAAAAAATGCCAATGCGGAGTCAGTTCTCCCTTATTATTATAAGTCGGAATAAATTTCGGTAATTTATCTCCACTCGGAAATTCGGTTGTGTTTTCTAATTCCAATGGGCCACAGATCGTTTTCTCTATTAATTCATTGTACGAAGAATTCTTTTTATAAGCCAATAAGTCTCCAATAATCCCGTATCCAAGATTGCTGTATTCATAAACGGAATCGGGTTTGTTTATTTGGCTATAATTCTTAAGATAGGAAAATAACGCTTTACGATCGTAATCTTTATAGGGGTCTAAGGGTTCGCTTGGAACTATATTGTCCGGTAAGCGTGGTAAACCGGATGTATGGGTCGCTAAATTTTGAAAGGTGATCTTCTCGAGTTCTTTGTTTTGAGCGATACTATCCGGGAGATACTTAACAATTGGATCATTTAGGTGGATACTATCTGTCAACGTTGCATTTGCTAGAAGGGTGGCAGTAAAAGCTTTGCTGATGGATCCAATTTCAAATAAAGTTTCCTGATCAGGGAGTGTTTTATTACCTCGTGTGGTTTCGCCGTAATAATAGTAACCCGCTTTACCATTATGAATAATACCGATGGCTAGACCACAAGTACTGGGGTCGTTCGTATACTGAAGCGCAAGTGAATCGACTAAATTATCAATGGTGCTTTCCATTGTTTTTGATTCGTCTGCTAGCCTATGTTCTGTTGTATCCTCTATGGGATCTTCTTTTTTCACAGATGGTATTGTATCTCTTTCATTGACGGATTCCTCAAAGGGTTGGAAAAGGAATGTTTCTATTTTTTCATTAGAATCAACCCGCAAAATGAGCTTCAAGGTCTTTTTAGAAAAGACGAGTTTAAAATGCTCGAGGTCATTCTCATTTTTTATAAATGAAGAAGTTTCTATAGTACCTAGTGGGTAAAGTTGCTTAATTAGCAGCGAGTCGAGCTGGGCTTTCGACACGGTCGTCTTTGCGTGCTGGTTCCACTGTTGATAAATGGAGTCAGCCTGATGTTTGTTGAAATAGTTTTTGAATTTGTTTACTATTTTACTGCTGTTTTCTTCTTGGGCTGAGCACAGATGACAAACAAAAAGAAAGAAAATAGCGATCAGCGAATATCGAAACATTAATGGTAAGTTTGAAAATATTTTAAATGTCTAAAACCTGTTTGAGTCTTGAATAGCCTGATTTACTTACATTTACCTTCATGTTGTTGTTTAGTATTGCGATGTGGCTTTCCTTTTCAAAAGGTTCAAGTCGCACAATGCTATCCACGCGTACTATATAAGAACGATGAATTCTTACAAATATGTTAGGATCGAGCTCTTTTTCGAAAAAAGCCATTGTTTTATTCTTTAAATAGGCTCCTGTTGTGGTATGTAGGCGTACATAGTCATCATCCGCTTCCAGGCAAATCAAACTATCGGTGTTGATTACGTTGATTTTACTGCCGGTTTTTACTACAATGCGTTCCAAAGAAGGGGAGGGGCTCATGGTCTCCAGCATCTTTTTTGTTTGCTCCTGTTCAGTTGTGCTCTTTAAATTACATTGCTGGAGAAATTTATTCATGGCCTGATCGAAACGCGGCTTGCTGATTGGTTTAAGCAGATAATCTATTGCATATTTTTCAAATGCTTTAATTGCGTATTCATCAAAAGCTGTTGTAAAAATGACAGGCGGTTGCTGGTCAATCAGCTCAAGCATTTCAAAACCATTGATTTTTGGCATTTGGATATCCAAAAAAACCAAGTCTGGCTGATATTGCATAATCGCTTTTGCTCCTTCAAACCCATCATTACATTCTGCAACGATTTGTACTTCCTTATAGTCGGCTAAATATTCACTTATTATGCTTCGCGCAAGTGGTTCATCGTCTATCAAAACAGCTTTAATCATTGTTGTGGTATTTTTATATTGCTTGTAAAGATATGCGCTGTATGATGAGTTTGCAACAAATCTGTGCGTCCAAACAATAAAAATAATCTCCGCTGTACACCACGTAGTCCAAAACCAGTACCCTTATGGGGGTTGCTGCCTTCTTTATCAAAAGGGTTTTGAATGGCCACCAATAAGTGGTTTTCATCTTTTTTTGCCCAAATGGCAATTTTTACCTGGCCCGTAGTGTCGTACAAACCATATTTAATGGCATTTTCTACGAGAGGCTGTAAAATCATAGCAGGTAAGAGGCATTCTTCGCAGTCCTCCATAAGTATATCCGTATCTAGCCGATGGCCAAAGCGGACTTTCTCTATTTCTAGATAGAGTTTCAAATGTTCAATCTCGTCTTTCAGCGGAATAAGTTGTTGATCGTCTTTTCGAAGAGTTCCACGCAAAAAGTCAGATAATTGAAAAGTCATGTTTCTTGCCTCTTCGGGTTTTCGTCCAATAAGCGCAATGATGGAATTTAAACTATTAAAAAGAAAATGCGGTTGAAGCTGCTGTCGGAGATTATAGAGTTCCGCTTCGCGAGCCAGTTTCTCAGCATCTGCTTTTCGCTGTTCATTTTCCTTTTGATCATGTAGTGTGTTCCAAAGCACCTGCATAATTGCTACCCATGCGATTATCAAGCTATTGGTGCAATAGCGTATAGGAAGGGATAAATCAAGGAACGCTAAATAAGATTTGTCGCTTATAATATATTGCATCACATAGCGATTGATGGTTAGGCTGATCGCGGCCAAGCATAATCCCCAAATTATAATGTAAAAATAACGTTCCTTGCGAGGCTGATAATAATTTAAATTATTAGCAATGATATAACACGCCGCTGCGATGGTTGTGGCGCTGATTAAACTGTCAAGGAGCGTGAGTTCAACGTTAAAATCAAACCAAAGCAATAAGCCGGTTTGTATAATAAGCGTACCTACCCAAACGGATACACAGCTGACTGCAATGAGCTTTTGCTTTGACGTGATGAGCGGGGTTGACGCCATTAGATAAATGCTTAAAATGATAATGATTAGATACTTTTGATTGTAATACCGCCAAAAATTGAGGTGCCTTTTATAATCAAATTCTTGCGATTATCTACAGCTACATTATTAATAAATCGCTTGTCTTCCACTCCTCCAAAAATAGCCGTCATTTCCGGGTTTACTTTCCAGTGAGCAGGAACGAGAATGGTTGTACCTCCGAAAATCTGTACGACTTCCAAAATGACAGGATGTTGAATGTCTGCTTGGATTAAATTAATATCGGCTCCTCCCATGATATTGACGATGTCTCCGCCTTTGAAATTCTTTGAATAAATATTCTTTTTTACCTGTCCGAAGATAGAAACGGAGTCGATATAATCTTCGTTAACTTTGCTCGATGACTGTTCAGCCTGTTCATAAAATGCATCAGGTTCGGCTTTCGGGGCCGAACCTTCTTGATTTTCATCTCTGTTGAAATATCCGCTTCACTGCTCACCCTTCTATCCCAATCAAGATCAGATTGATGTGGTGGGCTGTAATTCGAGAAAGGGCTTGTTTCTTTTGATGGTTCTCCGTAAGGACCCTTTTGGGGGTCAACGGGAGGGGGAGAGGAAAAGCGGCCCCTGTTTCTGCCTGCAATTAGCCAACAACCAAGGAGTATGATAAAAGCTGGCCAAAAAAACCTACCAATACTTACATCGAACATCCGTTCTGTTAGGAAGAAACAACCGATAAGAATCAATATAAAAGATGAGGGCTTTTTGAAGTTATTTCGGGCTCCCAGTACCAAGCCGATAACAATTAACCACATAGGCCACGAGAATAGCCAGTTAGGAAAATCGAATATAAAGCCAAGTGTTTTTGATAACATGGAAAAACCGATGATAATAATAATAAGTCCTACCCACACTCTGCCGGAGTTTGACCTATGTTGAGGAGCTTTATAGTTATTCATATGTATAGTATTTATTGATGATCGTATGAGAAAAATCATGTATATTGCTGTTCTCTGCATAACATAGATTGTTCATACTTTATCTTTTTTTTGTAAATATAAATGAATATTTCACTTTAGTTTCATCAGAACTTGGCGGATGCACACAGTTTGTCGGTAAAAGACCTAATTTTATCGGTAAATGAGAAGAGAGATTCTTGAAAGCTGTCAAAGATGCCATGGCTTGGTTTTTGCTCCAATCTTTGACTGTTAAGATACGCTAATATGAACAAAATATACTTTTTCTTACTTGCTATTCTATTAAGCATTCAAGCTGAGGCCTCTAACTATCCCGAGGTGCTGTTCGAAAACAGTTTGATGCCAAAAAGTTACTACTATTCACAGTCGTCCTTTGCCGGTAACAGTTGGATCAACCACATGAATGGCCATCTACCGGTAGTGGATAGTGTTTTTTTTACTCCGGGAAATTCGCTTATGTTGAATTATATTTCCGGAAATGAGGGTGAGTGGAAATCGGTTATCCACTATAGCAGCGATTATGGTCATTTACCCAAAAACAACGACTTATTGATTTTTAAGATTTTTGTTTCAAGTGCTACTACGAAAACGGAATTACCTAATATACAACTCGCTCAAGGTGAAAATATCTCCGAAGAGGTTAAAATTCAATCTTTTATAAAGAACTATCAGGATAATGCGTGGTTGTCGGTTGAAATTCCTTTGAAAGGCATAGGGAATTTAGACAACCAAGCGCCGATAAGCAGTATAATTTTTAAGCAGGGAACGAATATGGATGGCAAGGAACATCGGTTATTTATTGATCAAATTGAATTCTTGCCTACTAAAACCCCCGATATGAAGCTTACCGGCAAGGCTGTACTCTCATCTGTAGAGGCTCATGAAAGACACGTTGATATTATGTGGCAGTTACCCCTCACGCCCAGTATTCGCTACATCAAAATATACCGATCTGAAGATAACCAAAACTTTGTCCCGGTTGCCGTTAGACCAATCTCATTTAACAAGTATACTGACTTCGTTCCGCGCACCAATGTGTCTTATTATTACAAAATCGCTTGGGTTGATTATCAGTATCGGGAATCGCCCTTTTCGGAAATTAAAACAGCTGAAACTAAATTGGCGGGAGATGAAGACCTGTTAAATTCAATTGAGAAATCGCATATCGCCTATTTCACAAATGAAACGGAGTTCAATAGCGGCATGCATAAAATTTCTCCGTTGGTTAGTGATGCCAGTATTTCTGTGAAAGGGACGGGGATTGGCATTTTGGCTCAAGTAATTGGTGTAGAACGAAAATTTATTCCGCGGCAACTACTGTTGGATCGTTTAAAGAAAATCGTTAAATTTTTGGGAAGGGCAACTACTTATCATGGCGCTTTTCCGGAATTGCTTAACGGGAGATCCGGTAAGCCTATCATGACTGATTCTTGTGAAATAGCGGCCAATATTGAGTCAACGGCTTATTTAATGCAAGGTTTGCTGGTTGCTCGAAATTATTTTGATAAGGAAAGTTCTGACGAGAGTGAATTGAGAGACGCTATTTCCTCTCTATGGAACGGGGTGGATTGGACGAAATTTGTGAAGGAAGGAAATGGCTATCATCTATACAGTGTCTGGTCTCCTGCCTGCTCATTTACTAAGTCGGCGCCAATAGGAGGGTACAACGGTAGCTTGATCGCTTATCTATTAGCAATCGCTTCACCAAGTCACGCAATTACTCCCGCCTCCTATAAGCTTGGATTTAAACAGCCACTGAAGTATGTTGGTCCTGCTATCGGCAGATTGTCGACCTCTGTTAGTGATACGTTACTTTTTGGGAAAAATGGGGAAAAGCCCGAGCTTTATAATCGTGAATCATTCATGATCGACAGTACCTATTACGGAATCCGATTGGTAGCGGGATCCGTTCAAACTTCACTGATAGAACAGCAACTGCCTTTTTTGGCTATCAATCCGAGGAGCCCTATTGATAGCACGGTCAATTATTTTGATAATCAATGTGATTTGTCAATGATTTACTATCGGGCAGCTTTGGACAGCGGTGAACAGTTTGTGAGCATAACAAATTTACTGTGGCCTTATGTTGGGAAGGATTCGGCTTTTGTAAATCGTTTTAATCCCTCCGCAGCCATTGCGACTTATCCATATACACCCACGATCGCTATGGAAGCGCTCAAAAATTATTACAGAAACTTGGGAAGTTTTTTATGGACAGAATATGGGTTTAGGGATGAATTTAATTTTAAAGATAACTGGGTTTCCGGAAATTTTGACCCTATTCACCAAGGAATTGTTCCCATTATGTTGGAAAATGCACGCACCGGTTTAATATGGAATCTTTTTATGAAGGATCCGGATATTAAATTGCTTGTTGAAAAGATACAATAATGATTACAGTAGCCTTCTATAGTCGTGTATAGAAGGCAATCTGCGCTATGTGGTTTAGCAGATTTGGTTGGGTATTTCTTTTCGAAAATTGATTCATATAGCCTATTTCTAAATCATTTTTTTGTGAAAATCGATAGCCGAAAGCTGCATAGGCTCTGTTTTGATCAAATAGGCTCCCGTTAACATTATCCTTATTTTGAATGTTAAAGAACAATTCGTTTTGAAGTGCGAGGAACCATCCCTTATTAAAGGGTTGTTGTAAAGGGCTATTGATAGGAATAATTCCCCTAATAAAATATCTTGCCCTCTGAGTAAAAACGCTTTCATCAGGACGCTTTAAAAAACGTTGCTCAAGTCTAAATCGATGTTGAACAGGGATATTTAGAAGCCTACCGGTGATGATATATTGCTCCCAAATTCTGTGTTCCGTTAATCGCGGCTGATCACCTGTTAATTTGTGTGTCACAAGAGTCGTTGCATACCCCGCTGAAGCGGTTTGATTGGCGCTGACGTAATAATTCACTCCAGGCCGGATTAAGATAAGTGAGTTTTCGTTCCAGTTCTTCCCTGCCCGAAATTGAATATCGTTATTCATTCCCCACTTGGCATTGAATTTAATATTATTAAACCATGCGTACCAGTTTCCGAATTGATTGTCCTGTGCTTTAATTGATGTTTGGGGAATCAGAAGGCATATTATAGCCATCAAGCCAAAGAGTGTGTTAACGAATTTGGATGCTGTTCTTTTCATCGAATGGTTAGTGTTTATATAGATTTGAAGGGCTTAAAATAAGAAAAAATCGATAAAATTTATAATTTGCCAGCTAAAGCAAGTACTGTTATCAATTATAAGCATATGTCAAGTACTATTTCAAGGAGACGTTTAAGAGCTATTATTGGAGGGTCTATCGGTAATTTAGTTGAATGGTACGATTGGTACGCCTATTCTGCATTTACCATTTATTTTTCTGCTTCTTTTTTTCCGGGAGACAACCGTACCCTGCAACTTTTAAATACAGCAGCTATATTTGCTGTTGGATTTCTAATGAGGCCGCTAGGCGGATATGTATTTGGCTTTATCGGGGACCGGTTTGGCCGGAAAAAATCAATGACTTTATCTGTTTTATTAATGTCTCTCGGTTCATTGATTATTGCCTGTTCTCCTACCTATAACCAGATTGGCATGATTGCTCCTATTGTGTTGTTAATTGCAAGATTATTGCAGGGGTTGAGTGTAGGTGGAGAATATGGTGTATCGGCTACTTACCTTTCCGAGATGGCTACACCCGATAGGCGTGGTTTCTATTCGAGCTTTCAATATGTAACACTCATTGGAGGACAGTTAATCGCCTTGGGAATCCAATTACTTTTACAGAAGCTTTTACTGAGCGAAGAGGATTTGTTTATGTGGGGATGGCGGATACCGTTTTTTATCGGAGCAGTTTTGGCGGTGGTGGCCCTGTATTTGAGACAGCATCTGGATGAAACGAGAGCTTTTAAACAACAGGAACTACTACAGAAAAAAAAAGGTTCTTTACAGCTATTAATACAGCACCCTAAGGAGATATTGACGGTCATTGGTTTGACGTTAGGGGGGACCTTGGCTTTTTATACTTACTCCACGTACATGCAAAAGTTTCTTGTTAATACCGTTGGGCTTGTTAATGCAGATGCTACTTTAATCACGTTTCTTGCTTTATTGATTTTCGCCGGACTGCAACCGATTTTCGGTTTACTATCGGATAAAATCGGAAGAAAACCCCTGTTACTCGCTTTCGGTGCGCTGGGAACTCTTTTTACGGTGCCTTTATTGAATGCTTTACAACATGTCGAAGATAAATGGCAGGCTTTTTGGTTGATACTGCTAGCATTGATAATAGTTAGTGGGTATACGAGCATAAATGCTATTGTCAAAGCGGAGCTCTTTCCGGCAAAAATTAGGGCCTTGGGCGTTGGTTTACCTTATGCGTTAACTGTTGCAGTGTTTGGCGGATCAGCAGAATACATTGCCTTATGGTTTAAAGATATAGGACACGAAAATTACTTTTATTGGTATATCACGATATGCATTGCCTGCTCGTTATTCGTATATCTGGGAATGCAAGACACAATGCGCCGATCTCAATTAAATAATGAGCCGAATGGTTGATACAGAAGCGCAATACCAACTCCATAGGGAGATTGGCTCAGATGTTAACAAGTTTAAATATGAACAAAGCTTTTACAACACTATTTTTAGGACTACTTTTGTTTTGCCTCTCAAGCTGCGAGCACGATAAAGTCTGTAACATAATGGACTATATCTATATCTTTCCCGAGCAAACCATTGAAGAGGTAGCTTATATAAAGGTATATACCAATGAACGCGATTTCACGGAAGGACAACATGCCGTTGAACCTGATAGCCTGTCGAAGAGTCAACTGGTTTTACCCACGGACCAAACTTCGATTCCTTTCATCGATATTCGGTATGCTGATGGAACTAACAGCTGGTCAAATCAGGCTGAGCTGGGGCGTTTGACCCAAAAGTCTATTGAAAGCGCCGGCTGTAAGGCAATTTTTTCATATGCTGACAATGCAACGCTGAGAAATACGATTAATAGTTCGGCCATCTATCTGCATTTAGCCCTTCAACAACTTAATCAGAATGGCGGAGAGAAAACTTGGTTGATTGACCGTATCTACGATGAGGATAAATTGGATGTAACAGAAAGACCAGAATGGCAGTGTGTAAAAGGGTTAAAATTCACATTTTATAAGGGTGGAAAAGGGGCAAAAGTGAAAATTGATGCTCCGGTGGCAGAAGGTGTGTGTGGCGTCTTTGAAGAGCTTTTCGGAGAGAAATCAGAGGTGTTTGCCACCTATTCGCTAGAAGGGTCAAATCAAAAAGAATTGAGAATTACGGTTCCTGCTGTATCGGATGCATTAAAAGAGCAGCTAACTTTTCAAGTTCTTGAATCAGACTACGATTCTCTCAACATAAGTTTAACGAATGGTAGCTCTCAAATAGGATATGCTACTCTCATTCCTTCCAATCATGATTAAATTAAGGGTGTCCTATATTCCTAGGCTAATGAAGTGTAGCTGGCTTTTACTCGTTCTACTGATTAGCAATGTGGTGCAAGCCCAAACGTTGCAAGACTATGAAATGCAGGTGCGAGATATTGAACGTTTTGGTAACAGCTATTTTGCAGCGTATACCAATTTATTTTCTTCTAATTTTGGTTTTTCCCTCAATCAGGGCTGGCAAGGCGGGGCTATACCGAAGCAGGCAGGTCATTTGTCTTTTAGTTTAGTAGGATCCACTGCTATTATTCCTATCAATGACGGGAATCGTTATATTCGCATGGATCAATTATATCAAAGCGCAAACGTAATCGCTGCCTCTTTAACCCCTGGTATGTTCACAGATGCCAAAGGAGGTGCTATCAGTGTTTTTCTATTAGACCCTGCCACAAACAATAGATTAGTTAATCCAGTTACGGGTGATTATCTGAGCGCAAATTTCAATATGATTGATGGGATCGGCACCGGCGTAGGAGTCACTCCCTTCGTCATGCCGCAACTGAGTGTGGGACTCGGAAAAAGTACCGAATTGTCTTTGAGAGTAATGCCGTTTGCGATAGGATTAAATGAGGGTAAAGTGGATGTATCTGCATGGGGCGGGGCTATCCGACATAATATTTCTCAATGGTTTACTGACGATGAAGATCCAAACTTTACCGTTAACTTACTGCTTTCATATATGCGAAACAAGACGAGTTTTACACCAAACGGAGAACGTTTTTTAACCTTTAATAATGACTATTTTAGTACAGCGGGCACTTCCTTGGAGTTATCACATCACACTAAAACACAACAGGCTTTAGCTTTTTTTAACTATCGAGTAAACTCTTTTGTAGAGATTTATGGACATGGGGGAGTTGTTCATCAAACAAGTGATTTGGGAACTAATGGTGTTTTCAAACTGAAAATAAATGATGCGTATGTCCGGGATGTGGTGGAAGAAACAGGCTATGAATATAGAGACCTATTTAAATCGAGTATTAATGAAACCGTAGCAGCGGGTGGCTTTGGCCTTTTGCTAGGGAGAGGTTTTGTTAAAGCAGAGGTTCAATATACCTATGCCAATACACATATTGCGTCTTTAGCGTTGAGGGCCACCCTACTAAAAGGAGACTAAGAAATAAGCTGTTTTTACTGCATTGCCATCTAATATAAATAGGAGAGGAATTAAAAGTGAAAGAATGTTGAAAATCGCTTTTAATTTAACGGATTAATGTTTACCTTTGTTGTCCCAAATTTTGACAATAGAAAGGGGGTATAAAGAGCATGATTATCGTAAATGTAAAAGATGGCGAATCGTTAGATAAAGCCTTGAAGCGTTTTAAGAAAAAATTTGAAAAAACTGGAGTGTTAAGAGAGCTTCGTGCGCGCCAAGCATACGAAAAAAAATCTGTTACCCGCCGTACTCAAATTAAAAAAGCAATCTACAAACAATCATTGAACCAAGATACGGTTTAGAAAGTAGATGTCAATTATATAAGCCGTTCACAACAAAGCTCTGTGAACGGCTTTTTTTTAGTTTTCATCCCATCCTATACGATCTTCCTGAGGCCAGTGTGCGGTTTCTTGGTCTGCCAATTCCAGAAGTTCAAAAAATGTGTCCATATGAGCGGTGAAAGCTCGTAGTTCATGGTAATACCAGGGGGTGCCATTTGCAAATAAATGCTCGAGATATCCCATATAAATTCTCCGGAAATTTCGGCTAAGAAATTTAGGATGAAAAGATTCAAAATAGGACAGGAGTTCCTTTTCAAGTGTTTCTGTAAACATGACGGGCCCATATGAATGATTTTCATTGCCCTCTTCCAGATGACTCCAAAATTTTTCGAGATATTGTATCAGGTTATTGGTGAAGGTGTCGTCATCTAAAGACGGTACTTCTTGAATTGGGTTGGGTAAAGTGATTCCGTTGATTTGCGCAGTAGGGTTTAGATTTGTTTCCTGAACACCTTTTGTTTGGATATCATCGGTTGATTTGTTGTATTTAAAGTTTAGATCTGCAATTAAGAAAATTGCTTCGACTGCTTTTTCCAGGTATTCGTAAATCGCAACAGATTCATACAATAATTCGGTACCATCGAAGATACTTTCGTTGGTATAAGCATACGTTAGCAGGTCATCCAAAATTTCTCGCCACTCATTGAGGTTACGATATAAAAAGAATTCTTCCAAAAAAAATCCGATATCGTTTATCTCCCGATTTTCCAGCTTCCTGAAATGTGCAGCGCCGTTATTTATTCTTTTTTCAACATCGATACGGTCTGTTGCCCAAGATGATTTTTGGTAAAGGGGATGGGTGTCCGGAATTCTTAGCTGAGGTATAGGTTGATGATACAGTACCCATAGTACCTCAATGACTGAAATTAGTTGTCGGCAGTTATAAGCATAGTCTTCAGAATTGACATAAAACTTTCCGTTGAAATCTGATTTTCTTGTTGTAGCGGCATGAAGAAAAAAAAGGATGTCTTTTCTGAAAGTTTCTACCTCTGTTTCAAAATAGCAGAAGTTTTCGATAAAAGATAAGGGGGTTTGGATAGCATCTTCCGTTAGGTAACGAAAGTTGCTTGTTCGGATTGCTTCGTGAAGATTTTCCATAAATTAAAGTTTAAAAAAATTGTATTGATGGTTATTCATAATTGCGTACCTTAGAGGTATTCAAATATAGTATATTTTTATGTTATAAAAAATATTTTTTGATATTATGATAGATCACTTAGATAGAGCGGAATTAGGGCCTTTATTTAAAGAGGCACGATTGTTAAAAAAGATGACTTTAGAGCAGTTTTATGGTGGAATTGCCAAACATGTCAATAATTTTTCGTCGATTGAAAACGGTGGTAGGGTTGTAGGAAAACGGTTAGCAAAAGATATTATTAACTATCATAATATAAGTTTGAGGTGGCTTGAAAAGAAAGAGGGCGCGCCATTTTTATCAAATATACCCTATAAGCATAGACAAGGAGGGAAAGACGTTCGCTCGGCAAATGAATCGTTAGAGAGAGAAGTACCTTTTTATAATATTCAGCCCGATGTGGTATTTAACGGAGCGGATGTTTTTCAGGAAGTGCCCGAATTTTATGTCAATTTTCGTCCTTTTAATGATTGTACAGCCTATCTACCAATATACGGTGATAGCATGAACCCGAAATTTACCGGCGGTGATATAATCATCGTTAAGGAAGTGTCAAACTTGGAAGTGATCCTTTGGGGGGAAGCCTATCTGGTTGTTACCAATGAGCTAGCCAATAAATTGGTTACCGTTAAATTGCTGTTTCCGCACTCGGATCATACTAAGCTCGTATTGCGAGCGGCCAATCCGGAATATGCAGGAGACACCATTGTTGATAAGAAAGCCATTGTCAAACTTTTCATTGTAAAAGGTAAAGTGGCTAGGAAACAGCTATAATATGATCTGTTTTTACGATATTTAAGAACTGAAATGCAAGGCGGTATAAGCAGTTTTAAGTAGGGTGTCCGTTTCGGATGAAATATTGGTAGAAACAAGTCAACACCAAAAAAAGAAGATATGTATGTAGAACGATTTATGTCCTTTCTGCGGTTTGAGAAACATTATTCCGAACATACGCTAAAGGCCTATGAAAAAGATGTCCGTAGTTATCTGCAGTTTTGGGTTGCCGAACAGATATCATTTGAGGAAGTGGGGCACAAGCAATTGCGGTACTATTTATCGATACTGATGGACAGCGGCCTAGAGGCGTCTTCCATTAATAGGATATTATCCTCATTACGTACTTATTATAAATTCTTACAAAGGGAAAGTCTTTACGGAGCAAATCCTACCTTATTGGTTAAAGCCCTAAAGAAACCGAAAAAGTTACCCGTCGTTATCCAAGAAGATAAATTGAACCAGTTACTGGATCACGATCATATCTTTCAGGACAATTTTGAAGGGCAGCGGGATCGGCTCATTATCGAATTGCTTTTTGGAACCGGGATGCGTTTGACTGAATTGATACAATTACAGGAGAAAGATATAGACTATTATAATCAGACGATCCGCATTTTAGGCAAGCGAAATAAAGAAAGGATAGTGCCTATGCTGCCTCATTTAAAACTTTTAATCGAACAATATTTAAAATTAAAAAAAATTGAAAATTTAGATAACAATTCCTTAACTTTAGTCGTTACTATAAAAGGTAAACAAGCTTATCCAAAGCTTATTTATCAAGTAGTAATTCGTTATTTGTCACTGATAACCTCTCAGCAAAAAAAGAGCCCCCATGTGCTAAGGCATAGCTTCGCAACAGCGTTATTAAATAAAGGGGCAGATTTAAATGCTATTAAAGAGTTATTAGGTCATGCAAATCTAGTCGCAACACAGGTATATACGCACAATTCTGTGGAACGATTGAAATCTATTTACAAACAAGCTCATCCCAAAGCTTAAAAAAGGAGGATTTATGAACATTACCACGCAATCTATTCAATTTAAAGCAGACAGAAAATTGGTAGACTTTATTCAACGTCGTGTAGACAAGCTGGATCAGTTTTTTGATCAGATCATAGCAGGTGAATGTTATCTGAAGCTGGAAAACGTGGAAGACGAAGCTAATAAAATTACGGAGTTTAAGTTAAATATCCCAGGGAATCAGCTTTTTGCTAAAGGGCAGGCCAAAAGCTTTGAAGAAGCGACGGATTTGGCGATAGAGTCATTGCGTAGGCAAATAAATAAACACAAAACAAAGACAAGAACTAAAGTGACACATCATAAAGAAGTGCTGGCTGAAGTGCAGGAAGAAGAGCTCGGCTAGTCGTATTCAATTTTTATTGGAAGAATCCCTTAAGGAGAAAGTCCTTGAGGGATTTTTTTCGTTCATTACAACTGTAGCGAAGGGAAGTTGTCTGAAAGCGGAAAAATTTGGAAAAATATTTCCCTGATAATTAAGCTATTTGGTCAGGCGGGCATTTTTTTAGCATAAATATTTTCACTTTTTTTTTGAATTAATACTTTCTTGTCTATCTTTGCAGTCCCAAAGGGAACACAGGGGGTCAGATCAAGAAAAGAGGGTTCCAAAAAGGGTAGAAAGTTCTTAATAGTATTGCCTCCTTAGCTCAGCTGGTAGAGCAACTGACTTGTAATCAGTAGGTCGCTGGTTCGATCCCGGCAGGGGGCTCTAAGTTGGGGGGATTCCAGAGCGGTCAAATGGGACGGACTGTAAATCCG
>Ga0079224_100006882_pt1 | contig 15158 bp, 16 predicted proteins | sample Stecom2015_FD_80414 | JGI IMG/M metagenome (GOLD analysis project Ga0079224, IMG submission 80414) | Agricultural soil microbial communities from Utah to study Nitrogen management - Steer compost 2015 | ecosystem: Environmental > Terrestrial > Soil > Agricultural land | place: USA: Utah...
ATCAAAGCTTTTGCCATGCTGGAAGGAAAAGTGGTGGATTCACCCAAACGCAAACATGGGAATATTCCTTTGTAGAAAGTTTGTAAATCATCAGGAATTTAATTTTAAATTAATTTAAACAATCTGCATTGATGGAAAATGAATGCAGATTGTTTGTTTTTATATCTATGAACGAATTTAATTTGGTTTATGGACTGAGCACAACTTCACCTCTTCTTCAACACAGGCATAACCCACAAAAAGGCCATTGTACAAAAAGCCAGTACAAACATGGTGAGAAACATGGTAAGTGAAGTTTCTCCTTGAAACATCCCAATCGCTGCAGCAACCATTGCGCCCACACCCATCCGAATCGCGCCTCCCAAAGCTGATGCAGTCCCGGATTTATCGGTAAATGGTGCCAAAGAAGCCGCCGTCGCATTCGGATTGATAAACCCAATCGTAAACAAAATCGAAAATAATCCTACCACCACAAATTGATACGGAATTTGCGGATTGAACCACACAATCAACAAAATCACCAAAACTAGAATTGTCAGAATTATGGAGGCATAATTAGAAATTTTGATATAATTCAACTTACGCGTCAACAAACCATTCAAATAACTTCCCGAAATAATTCCCGAAGCATTGATGGCAAAAAGCACCGAAAAAGTCATTTTGTCCAAACCATAATAAGTCAGGAAAATAAAAGATGCCGACGAAATATAAGCAAACAAAATCGACATGGCGATACTTCCTGCCAATGTATAGAACAAGAAGGTTTTGTTTTGAAGCACTTCCCAATAAGCTTTTAGAATCTCATTGATTTTCAATTTATTGGAATGCATATATTGACTCGTTTCGGGCAAAAAGAATTGAATCATCAACATAACCAAAAAAGCAAAAAATGCTAAAAAATAAAAGATCACATACCAATCCCATTCGGTTACAAAAAAACTACCAACACTCGGCGCAATCAAGGGCGCAACACCCATTACCAACATGATGGAAGAAAATGCCCTTGCACGGTACTGAACTTCATAAACATCGCTGATAATCGCCGTAGAAGCTACCATTCCCACACAACCGCCCAAAGCCTGCAAAAACCGCATCCCAATCATCATGTCAATGCTGGTGGATAATGCACAGCCGATGGCCGCCAAAATATAAATACCCAACCCAAAGAGTAAAGGTTTCTTCCTTCCGTATTTATCGACAATCGGCCCATAGAACAACTGCCCTAAAGCAATTCCGATGAAATAGGAAGTCAAGGTAAAAGCAACATGTTGCTCGTCCGTATACAAATCTTCTGCAATCCGCTGAAAACCTGGTAAATACATATCAATGGTAAAAGGTCCCAGAGCGGCTAAAATACCCAATAGAAAGATCAGAAAATTTTTATTGATTTTTGTGTGTGTCATAAAGGTTACAAAGGTATTTCAAATCTCCCTTTCACGGATGTTAAAGTTGCTATGAATTAAGAAAAAGCTTAATCCTTCAATTTAGTGGAAATATGAAAAATGGCATCTCCCTGAAAAACAATCGGACCTTGATTTTCGTTGATGATGTAACCTGAATTTGGAGCGATCACGGGCGTCTCTATAAAACCATAAGGGTCGGTAATCCAAGCAATGGTCTCCCCTTCCACCACATATTTTCCACAAGGAGCCAAACTTCTAAATAATCCCGACAAATCTGCCCGAATCCAAGAAGTATTTTCAATCGAAATCATTTTCTTGTCAGGAACCGGAATTTCAAATTTATCCTTTAACATGCCTAAATGATGTAAAAAACGTTTGGTTCCCGCAATGGCTTCATCCACCACTCCTACATTGATGTCCAATGATTTACCTCCTTCAAAAAGCAAATATTTCACATCTAATTTGTCACAAGCTGAACGGAAAGAACCTACAATATTGTCGGAATACATCAAAAAAGGTGCTTGAAAAGCTTGTGCCATTTCTTCCAATTCCGGTTTCCCTTGTGCTACACGCACTTGGGGCACATTAAATCGAGCGCGTCCGCCTGCATGAAAATCAATCACATAATCAACCAAAGGCACAATATGTTCCATCAGATTATACGCAAATTGACTCGCCAAGGAACCATGTCCACTTCCCGGAAAAACACGGTTCAAATCCCTTCCGTCAGGAAATTCCCTTGACTGATTGACAAACCCGAAAATATTGATTAAAGGCATGCAGATAATTGTTCCTATTTGCGGACGATTGATTTTTTCTACAATGATTTGACGTACAATTTCGATTCCGTTCAACTCATCACCATGTAATCCGGCACTTAATAATACTGTCGGACCTTTTTGGTTGGAATGGGAAACGATGATGGGAATTTTTAATTCGGTCATCGTATGCAATTTAGCAATCTCAAGGTTCACGGTTATGGTTTCTCCGGGAAGAATTTCTTTGTTTAATAGGATGAAACTTTCGGTTTGCGTCATGTCAGATGTTAATTTTGAAAATTAAAATTAATAAATAAATCGGTTTTAACGCATAAGACCTATCAGTTTGGAGGCTGATAGGTCTTAAAAATATTTTCAGAAAAATTGAATTTATAATTGAATCATTTCAAAACAATTCCTTCTTCTCCTTTTTCAATTCGTCCAATCAACATAGAATTTTCAATTAAATCTAAAACGGTTTGAGCATCTTTTTCGTCACAAATCACGACCATTCCCACACCCATATTGAAAGTACCGAACATTTCGTTTTCGGTGATTCCGCCACGTTTCATCAATTCTTGCATAACCGTCGGAACATTTACTTTGGATTTTTCAATTACCGCCGATAGTCCTTTGGATAATATTCTCGGAACATTTTCAATCAAACCGCCACCTGTGATATGCGCGATTCCGGAAAGTTGTACTTTTTCCTGAATTTTAAAGATATCGTTTTGGTATAATTTGGTCGGAACCAAAAGTGTTTCGTACAAGGGTTTTCCTTCAAATTCTTCATTGAAATCTGGGAAGATTTTTCTGACCAATGAAAATCCGTTGCTATGAAATCCGCTCGAAGGAAGTCCTATGATGCTTTGCCCTTCTTTGATTTGAGAGCCATCGATGATTTCGTCTTTTTCTACCACACCCACACAAAATCCGGCTACATCATAATCCCCGATTTGGTACATTCCGGGCATTTCTGCTGTTTCCCCTCCGATTAGCGCGGTTCCGGTTTCTTTACAAGCGGCTGCAATTCCGCCCACGATTTCTGCTGCGACGTCTGAATCAAGTTTTCCGCAAGCCAAATAATCCAAGAAGAACAAAGATTTTGCACCGTGACAAAGAATATCATTGGCACACATAGCAAAACAATCCACACCTACCGTGTCGTATTTTTTTACGTCCAAAGCGATTCTGAGTTTGGTTCCTACGCCATCGGTTCCGGAAACCAAAACCGGATTTTTATAACCACTTAATTGGTAAAATGCTCCGAAACTCCCGATTCCATTTAAAACATTGGGATTATGCGTTTCAGAAACGGCTTTCTTGATTTTAGAAACGGTTTGGTAACCTTCTTCTTTGTCCACACCGGCGGATTTGTAGGTATTGCTCATGTTGAATGGTAAAATTTGTTTTGCAAAAATAACCATTAATTCAACAGCAACTAATCAATTATAAGAATTTATGAGTGAGAAATTACTAATAGGAACAACCCTAAAAATAGCTATTAATAGGTATTTCACCAAATTTCGATTAAACTTAATTTTGGCCAAAACTTAATTTATTATGAAAAAAATTACTTTATCAATTTTTATGACTTTCCTAAGTTTCTTTAGTCTGAAAGCTCAGTCCCATTTTGAAATTGGTGTAATCTTCGGAACTACCGTGAATGAGGTCTATGGAAGTAGAAGTGGGAATATCGGAGGTGGTGTGGCTTATTACTTTCAGCCCGTTGAAAATTTACACGTAGGCCCATTGGTTTTATTTGACCATTTTTCCAGCAATGATCAATATGGAATTGATGCTTCCTTTTTAGACATTGCAGCTTCGGCAAAATACAATTTCATTCCGGCTCTATTTGGCGGTTTGGATTTGGGTTATGCAGTAGCTCTGGAAGAAGGATACAAAGGTGGATTTATGGTGCGTCCGCGTTTCGGTTGGAGTACAAGACTCACAGATTTATATGTTGCTTATAAAGGAATTCTGGCTACACAAGATTATTATGCAGATTCTGATGTTAATTTCTCTGCAGTAAACAGCCTTTCCTCGGTCACTTTGGGGTTGAATTTCAAGTTCTAACAGTTTTATTAATAGAACTACTGTTCAATTTCGGTTTAAAAAATCTATATTATATTTGTTTAAACTAAAAAATTTAACAAATATGAAAAAACTTTTATTTTCTGCTGCGATTGCAGTTTTTGGATTCATGGGTTTAAATGCCCAGAATACAAGTATGGAGGTTGGACCTTATGTGGGAATTCCCGTTGGTGATGCCGATGGCTTTAGTGTCAATGCAGGTGCGACATTTGGATATTATTTTGATATAATTCCCGACCGATTGAAAGTTGGAGGTGTTGCCGGAGTAGATCATTTCTTTGGGAAAGAATACGAAGTGGGAGGTACAAAAATTAAAGGAGACGGCGCTACATTCATTCCCATAGCGGCTTCTGCTAAATTTAATTTCACAGAACGTTTTTTTGCCGGACTTGAATTAGGTTATGCAATCGGTGTGAGCGATGGTACAAACGGAGGATTTTTAGCCCGACCAAGAGTTGGGATGAGTTTGCCTATGTTGGATGTATTTTTGTTTTACAAAAACATCAATTTCGCTTATTCAGACGATTATTGGGATGATTGGTATGATGATGGCTATTACACTGATTGGAATTCCAATTGGAACGTTGGAACAATTGGTGTAGGTGCCAATTTTAGATTTTAAAATCTTCCTTTCTATACAAAAGCCGTCCATTGTGGCGGCTTTTTTATTTGGACTTGGCACCGTATTTGTAAAATTCCTCCCAGTAAAAAACAAATATTATGAGAAAGATTATTTTCACAGTATTACTGTCAGTTATCGGATTATCAGGAGTGAACGCTCAAAGCGGAAATTTTGAAGTCGGACCTTATCTGGGGCCTGCAATTGGTGAAGGTGGTGACGCGTATAATTTAAATGTAGGTGCTACTTTCGCGTATTATGTACCTGTTATTGACGGCTTAAAAGTAGGTGGAATTACAGGGTTGGATCATTATTTTGGAAAAGATTACAGAGGTTGGGACATACCCGATGCCACATTTATTCCCATTGCAGCATCGGCTAAATATAATTTTATACCGAAATTATATGTAGGTTTAGATTTGGGATTTGCTATCGGATTAAGTGATGGAAGTAAGGGAGGTTTTTATGGCAGACCTAGCTTTGGATTTAGTCTTCCTGTGGTGGATTTATATGCTTATTATAAATCTATTAATAATTCTTGGGAACCTGAAGATGGTCCCGGTGATTGGGACAACAAATGGAACGTAGGTTCTGTCGGTGTAGGTGCTGCCTTTAAATTTTAATCTAAAAAAACTTGAAACAAATAAAAAAGTCCCGAAACCGGGACTTTTTCATTTATGAATTATAATTTATGATAAAATATTGTGGATGATTTCCACTGCTTTTTCCAAATCTTCACGTTTCACGTTCAAATGAGGTCTGAACCGTACAGACTGGGTTCCGCAAGGCAATAGAATCAATTTATTTTCAAATGCTTTGTTGATAAATGCGCTTCTTTCTTCATCAGATGGCAAATCAAAAGCAAGGAACAATCCCATTCCGCGGACATTGCTGACGTTTGAATATTTAGCCTGAATTTTTTCCAGTTCGTTTTTCAAATATTCACCCTGAACTCTTACATTTTCCAAAAGATTTTCTTGTTCAATTACTTCCAAAATCAATTTGAAACGAATCATATCGATGTAATTTCCACCAAAAGTCGAATTGATGCGGCTTGATTCTTGGAAAACATTATGCTCAACTTGATCCAACTTTTCCTTATTGGCCAAAATCCCGCAAACCTGTGTTTTCTTTCCAAAAGAAATAATATCCGGAATGATGTCATAGTTCTGGAATCCCCACATTTTTCCGGTCAATCCGATTCCGGTTTGTACTTCATCCAACACTAAAAGAATTTCATTTTCATCACAAATTCTTCTCAATTCTTTGAAGAATTCATTTCTGAAATAATTATCGCCGCCTTCTGCCTGAATCGTTTCAATGATCAAAGCTGCTATTTGATCCGGATTTTCAGAAATGGCCGACATGATTTGTTCTATAGCAATCTTTTCTTGCGAAATGGTTTTCTCTAAATTTTCTTCCGTTACCGGGAAATACATTTTGGGGTTGACAATTCTCGGCCAGTCAAATTTCGGGAAATACATATATTTTCTCGGATCTTTTGTATTGGTCAAAGTCAGTGTATAACCAGAACGACCGTGAAAGGCTTGTTGGAAATGGATAACTTTTCCGGCTTCCAAATCAATCCCTTTGGATTTATTCAATCGGGTTTTCCAGTCAAAAGCGGCTTTCAACGCGTTTTCTACTGCCAGAGCACCTCCTTCTACAAAAAATGCATATTGCAATTCTTCTGGGATCGCAACTCTTTCAAATGTATCTACAAAATCAGCATATTCTTCTGTATAAACATCTGAAACCGTTGGTTTATTGACAGCCATTCGTCCCAAAAATTCCAGATTTTTTAAAAGGTGCGGATGGTTATATCCGATGGAAGCCGAAGCAAACATACTGAACATATCCAAATACTCTTCTCCATTTTCATTTACTATATAAGACCCATGCGATTTAACGATATCCATTACCAACGGATAGCCATCGGCCAAAATATGTTTACCCAATCTTTCGTGTACGTTCATTGTTTGTGTTTCCATTTTATAAATTATTTTGTTGATGCGGATTGCAAACTTAATAAATTAAAGACAAATAACTTAGAAATCAACTCCCGGATTTACTCTCTTTTTTGCGTTTCAGATAATCCTGAACCAGAATTTGACTGGCAGCCATCTTTTTATACATCGTCCGGGCTTCTTCTGCTGGTGAACCAAAATAAGCTTTTCCTTCTTCCAGATTATGCCCAACTCCGGATTGTGCCATTACCACGACTTTATCAGCTATCGTAATTCCACTTTTGATACCGACCTGCCCCCATAGTGTCACTTCATTTCCGATTACCACACAGCCTGCAATACCGACTTGCGAAGCAATCAAACATTTTTTTCCAATGATGGTATCATGCCCAACTTGAATTAAATTATCCATCTTCGTCCCATCACCAATTCTGGTCGAAGCCGTAACTCCACGGTCAATCGTACAATTGGAACCGATTTCCACATCATTTCCGATAACTACATTGCCGACTGATTTTAATTTATCAAATCCGGTTTCGCGTTTTTTATAATAAAAGCCGTCGCCGCCCAAAACCGTTCCGGAATGAATGATCACATTGTCACCGATGATCGAATCATTCCCAATCGAAACATTGGCATGAATCAGACAATTCTTTCCGATTTTTACATTTTGACCAATGAATGCGCCTGGTTGAATATGCGTTCCCCCACCAATTTCTGCTGTTTCTGAAATAGTTTGATTTGATTTTTTAAAGGAATTAAAATATTGTCCGATTTTCACAAAATCCCGAAACGGATCGTCTGAAATGAGCAAAGCTTTTCCTTCCGGACATTCCACTTCCTTATTAATTAAAACAATGGTCGCCGCACTTTGCAGGGCTTTGTCATAATATTTCGGGTGATCCACAAAAACAATATCGCCCTGTTCGACTACATGGATTTCATTAAGCCCCTGAACGGGAAAATTTTCATCGCCAACAAATTTCGAATCAACAAGAGTAGCAATTTCTTTCAGGGTATGGATTCGTGGAAATTTCATTTGATCTAATTTGAATTTATCGCAAATATATTTTTTTCTTTTTGGAATGTTTCTTTTAACTTCGATTAAAATTTAAACCTAACAATAATTAAGAATCGAAAGTTTTTAATTAATTAAATCAAAAAATCATTTATTATGAAATTACAAAAAGGAATTTTGGCTGTAGTTGTCGCTTCATCGCTGGCTTTTACGGCTTGTAAATGCGAAAAAAAGGAAGGAATCGCCGTTGCTCCCGCTGAGGACACTTTAAGCGTTGATACCAATGCTGATGACGTGCCCGTTGCAAAACTTGATGCAGATGGAAATTACATTTACGACATTGGGAATAATTTGGAAATTGCACTTCCGGACGGTGGTAAAATGTCGGTGGGTGAAAATTCTACCGAAAACAAATTATTTACGATGCTGAATGATGCAAATTTTGCAGTAAGTGACGACAAAACCCAAGGTTGGGTGACGCTTGACCGTGTTTATTTTTCAACAGGAAAAGCTGAATTGACGCCAAATTCAGAAGCTCAGGTTGCCAATCTGATAACTTTACTTAAAGCTTATCCAACTGCAACCATTAAAGTAGGCGGATATACAGACAACACCGGTGATGCTGCTGTTAACCAAAGAGTTTCGACTGAAAGAGCCAAAACTATTGCGGACAAAATCATTGCAGGTGGCGTAGAGGCTTCGCGAATTGAAAGTGAAGGTTATGGCGCGCAACATTTTGTATGTGCTGCAAATGACACGGATGAGTGTAAAGCCCAAAACCGAAGAGTTGATATACGAATTACCAAGAAGTAATTCAACAAAAAAAGAAAGGCGAATTTTATGATTCGCCTTTTATATTTTAATGAAAATTCCGTTTATGCTTTTTGATAGAGAACGGTTACGCCTTCTTGTTCCGGCAAAGTAGGTCGAACTTCTAAATGCAAATCCCCTTTTCTTTCTTTGGCTTTCATACGGAACCATCCGGTTAACCAAAACGGAATGATGGAAGCGAAATATAAAATTCCCCAAAATCCGCAACAAGCCATAAACAAGAAAAATACAAAACCTAAGTACTGTGCCATAACTGTAAATTTATCTTGACAAAAGTAAAAAATTTAATCCAATTCCAAAACTAAACTGAAAATTATCAGTTTCAAACGAAATTAATTTCAGGTTGTGTAAATTTGTCCCTTAAAATCAATTAGATACGTTTTTAGTAATTGGTGATTAGTAAATAGTAATTAGAATTTAGATTTAAAATAATTTAAAAATATACAAATGAACTTTAGAATAGAAAAAGACACGATGGGCGAGGTTAAAGTGCCTGCGGACAAATATTGGGGTGCACAAACGGAACGCTCCCGCAACAATTTCAAAATCGGTCCGGAAGCTTCGATGCCGAAAGAAATCGTCAGAGGTTTTGCTTATCTGAAAAAATCAGCGGCTTATGCCAATTGCGACTTGGGTGTTTTACCCGAAGCCAAAAGAGATTTAATCGCCCAGGTTTGTGATGAAATCTTGGGAGGAAAATTAGACGGCGAATTTCCTTTGGTGATTTGGCAAACCGGTTCCGGAACCCAATCAAATATGAACGTAAACGAAGTGGTTGCCAACCGCGCACAAGTTCTTTCAGGCGGAAAAATCGGCGAAGGCGAAAAAGTTCTACAACCCAATGATGATGTAAACAAATCTCAATCTTCCAATGATACTTTCCCGACCGGAATGCACATTGCATGCTACAAAGCCGTTGTGGAAAAGACCATTCCGGGCGTTGAAAAATTACGCGAAACTTTGCACAAAAAAGCTGTTGAATACAAAGATGTCGTGAAAATCGGACGTACGCATCTGATGGATGCTACGCCGCTTACTTTGGGACAAGAAATCTCGGGTTATGTTTCCCAATTGGATCATGGATTGAAAGCGCTTAAAAATACTTTGGCGCATCTTTCGGAATTGGCTTTGGGCGGAACTGCCGTCGGAACCGGATTGAATACGCCGAAAGGTTATGACGTTTTGGTTGCAAAATACATTGCAGAATTTACCGGATTGCCGTTCGTAACTGCCGAAAATAAATTTGAAGCTTTGGCTGCACACGATGCAATTGTGGAATCACATGGTGCTTTGAAACAACTGGCGGTTTCTTTAAATAAAATCGCCAACGACATCCGAATGATGGCTTCAGGACCTCGTTCCGGAATCGGGGAAATTTTCATTCCGGAAAACGAACCAGGTTCTTCGATTATGCCTGGAAAAGTCAATCCGACGCAATGTGAAGCGATGACAATGGTTGCGGCACAAGTAATGGGAAATGACGTTGCGATTACCATCGGCGGAACACAAGGTCATTATGAATTGAACGTTTTCAAACCGATGATGGCTTATAATTTCCTGCAAAGTGCGGAATTGATCGGTGATGCCTGTGTTTCGTTTGATGAACATTGTGCACAAGGAATCGAACCGAATTACAAAAGAATCAAAGAATTGGTTGATAATTCTTTGATGTTGGTTACGGCATTGAATACAAAAATCGGATATTACAAAGCGGCTGAAATCGCGCAAACTGCCCACAAAAACGGAACGACTTTAAAAGATGAAGCAATTCGTTTGGGTTATGTTTCGCCGGAAGATTTTGATGCTTGGGTAAGACCGGAAGATATGGTGTAAGCAAATTTGAAGATTTGAAAATATAATTTGAAAATGAAAATCCCGTTCACTTCGACGAATTAGTGAGCGGGATTTTACTTTATAAATTATACAATTTACATCATACAATTAAAAAAATTATTTCTTTTTACCATAACGTTCATAAGCCAAACGAACGGCTTTGTTGACATCAATTACGCCACCGGTTACAGACAAATCAGAGAACTTACGCTCATCATTTTCTGAACCAGTTTTCACTGTTAAATCGGATTTATTTACGGATTCAAACAAAACTTCTTTTACTTCTTGCGCTTTCATGTGAGGGAAATAAGCCCAAAGCAATGCTGCACAACCCGCTGCAACTGGTGATGCCATTGAAGTTCCTTGCGCATAACGGTAAGATTGATCTGGAATAGTCGAATAAATCTCTGTTCCAGGTGCGAAAATATCGACTTTCATTGTACCAAAATTAGAAAAACGAGCTTTCAATGCTTTTGGATCTCTTGTGCTCGCTCCCACCGTAATCCAGTTCTTGGTCAGTGATTTCATTTCATCTGGCTGAAAATTAGATGGATAATTATGATTAAAATCTAAGTCTTTGTTATCATTTCCTGCAGCATGGAACATAAGTACACCTTTTCGATCAGCATATTTGATTGCATCCATTACAATTTTCCTGTCAGGTGAAAATCCTTTCCCAAAACTCATATTCAACACTTTTGCGCCGTTATCCACCGCATATCGAATACCCCTTGCAACATCCAAATCCCGCTCATCGCCATTTGGAACAATCCGTACCGACATTATTTTAACAACATCACCTGCTACACCATTCATTCCTTTTTCATTATCTCGCAGAGCGCCGATGATTCCCGCAACGTGCGTACCATGAAATGCGTCCGGACCTTCTACTTCATTGTTTCCATAAGCATTTTTTGTGTCGATTGTTCTACCATTTGTGGGGTCATAATCTATATTAAATGCATATTTCAACTGACCATCATAATGGTTTTCCAATGTCGTAAAACGTTCTTCTGTTTTTTTGATGATTTCTTCAATTGTCTCATCTTCGAAATTGATATTTTTGGACAATAAAAGTTCAATTTTTTCTTTCTCTCCTTTACCTAATTCTTTTGAATCTAATGTTTGCGTCACATATTCTTTGGTCAGTTTGGTGTTTTGAAAAGTTGATTTCAAACCATTCAGCGCCGGTAATATTTCCGCTTTATCTTTTCGGGTATTTTCTAATTTTTCTTTGGCTCCGTAGTAATTTTCTGCCCAATATTTTCTTGCTCGCAAATATTCCTGGTACTCTTTTGGCATTTTTTGCATATTGGTCATATTAGCCTTCTTATTCGGAGAAGCAAAAAGAGGCATAAGTCTTTTTACAACGCGGGTTGCTTCATAAGTTTCGTCATTGTAATCGATATTCTTTCCGTTTACATTAAAATCCCAACCATGGATATCATCTACATAACCGTTTTTGTCGTCATCTTTTGAATTATCGGCTATTTCTTTCCCATTCACCCAAATATTGGCTTGTAAATCTTCATGGTCAATTTCCACTCCACTATCCAAAACCCCTACAACAACGGGTTGAGGAGTAAGACCTTTTGATTTCAAAAATTCGAGAGCTGAATCAGTTCCCACGCCATAAATACCGGTTTGGGAAAAATCGCTGTGGAACCAGTTTCTTTTTTCTTGTTCTTGTTGATCCACGGCATCCTGCGCAAAAAACTGGACGCTTAATCCCAACATAAACAAAGACATAATCAATTTTTTCATATTATTCTAAATTTATTTGACACATCAATTAGTTTACGAAATTAATCATTTGTTACAACAAAATTTTATTCTTTATTCAGAACTGTAAAAGATTTCTCAATCCGATTTCCTTCACTATCACTAACAATCAATCTATGTAGCCCGGATTCGGGTTGCAGCGCAAGTTTATGAATATTTTGTGTGGTAGCCATATATTTTCCGTCCAAATACCAAAATAAAGGTTTTTGGGGTTGTACATAAGTGATTTCAAAAACTACAGATTGCCGGTTTCCCGAAAAATCTTTGGGCAAATAAATTCGGGTAAATTTTTTAGGATAAACAAAATCAAATGGCTTTTGCGTACCCGGATTTACGGTGATAAGGGTTATTATTCGGTTAAAAACGTCAAACATAACAGATCCCGCTGCTTTCATATCTATTATGTCGGGGGAGAGTCTTTCCTAAAGTTTAGCGGAAAACGAACTACTTAGAATTCGCTACCAAATAAGCACGAACTAAACGACCGTCTTCGTAAGATAATTTCGCTTTCGGAATCATTTTTTTCAAAATATTGTTCCACTCTTCCGGCGTTCTGGAAGAAGGTTCTTTGAGATTATGACATTTCGCGCAATTGTTTTCATAAAGCGTTTGAGCCGTGTTTAATTCATCTTCAGAAAAATTTGCCAATACATATTCTTTAGTAGGAACCGATTCTTTGTCAGCAACTGTAGTACCTGCCAATTTGGTAGCACAATTGACCAAAAACAAAGTGAAAATTACAATTCCGAATGTTTTGAGAATGGATTTCATAATGATTTGACTTTTTTAATTCTCATTAAATTTAGATAATAATCTAATTCATTTGAAATTCTTTGAATAATTTAGACTGATGCTAAATGGATTTCGCGCAAATGAAAAATTCTTGAAAACTTCACGTTTTTGTTGATTCTTTTATTTGTCCCGAATAGCTTTATCCTTTATTTTTGTCGGATAACACGCAAGTATTTTTGCGCTTAAATTTCAACTCAAAAAATGTCAACATACGTTGTAGTAAGGCTCCAATTCGGAGACGAAGGAAAAGGAAAAATCACCGATGTTTTATCAGCAAAATCCGACTACGTAGTTCGCTACCAGGGCGGAAACAACGCCGGACACACCGTTTACGTGGGCGAAGATAAATTCGTTTTGCACTTATTACCTTCGGGCGTTTTGCAGTCGCAAGGAAAATGCATCATCGGCAGCGGTGTCGTGGTAAATCCGCAAAGTTTTTTGGATGAAGTTGCTTCGTTGGAAAACCGAGGTTTATCAACCGACCATATTTTCATTGACCGCCGTGCTCATATCATTATGCCTTACCACGTTTTACTCGACGGATATCGTGAAGAAGCTGCCGGGAAAGATTCCATCGGAACTACAAAACGCGGCATCGGACCTTGTTACGAAGACAAAGTAGCGAGAGTTGGAATCCGTGCGATTGACTTGTTGAATCCCGAAGTTTTAAAAGAAAAATTAGAAATCAATCTCAAAATTAAAAATGCTTTGTTCGAAAAATTATTCGACAAACCGGCATTGGATTTTGATGAAATTTATTCGCAATATTTAGCCTACGGCGAAAAAATCAAACACCGAATCATCGATGCGGTTGTAGAAGTAAACGATGCAATTGACGAAAATAAAACGGTTTTGTTTGAAGGTGCACAAGCATTGATGTTAGATATTGATTATGGAACTTATCCTTATGTAACTTCATCTTCGCCTTCAACGGGGGGCGTTTGTGTCGGCGCAGGCGTTCCACCAACAAAATTGCAGAATTTAATCGGTGTTTCGAAAGCTTATTGCACACGTGTCGGAAACGGTCCTTTCCCAACGGAATTGGATAATGAAATCGGTGAACACATTCGCAAAGTCGGACATGAATTCGGAGCTTCCACCGGTCGTCCGAGAAGATGCGGCTGGTTGGATTTGGTCGCGCTTCGCCACGCTTGCCGAATTAACGGAATCACGCATTTGGTCATCACCAAACTGGATGTTTTGAGTGGATTTGAGAAAATCCAAGTTTGTACGGCTTACCAAACCGAAGACGGAGAAATCAAGAAAAACTTCACCGCTTCTACGACGAAATTGGAGCAATACACACCGGTTTATGAAGAATTAGACGGTTGGAACGAAGATATTTGCGGCATTAATTTATTTGATGATTTACCCCAAAAAGCCCAAGATTACATCCATTTTATAGAAGAATATTTGGGAATCGAAGTCTATTTGGTTTCTGTCGGACCAGACAGGTCGCAGAATATCATCAGAAAAGAATTGTTTTAATTTCTCCAGGACTCCATCTGAAAAAAGTAATTTAATTATCCAATTCTTCTTTTCTTCCATCAATTTCGAGTTGCAATAAAACTTTTGCGGCATCGTCTTCATTGAAGCTTAGATTTCCTGCCACAAAAACGCCTTTGTGTCCTTCTTCGATATGCTCAATTCCGTAAACAGTCGATTCATCATCCGGATTGCTCATTCCTTCATATCGGTAAATATATATAATTTTAAAAGCACCCGGATTTTGCTTAATCAAATGAGATTCCGCATTAAAATCTTTGGTGTAACCTTTCTGCTTCAATTCTTCCAATGCAGTTTCTGCATCGGCATACTTGTATTGTTTTTTCTCTTTCATGATAAAAATTTTAAATGTTCATAATCACTCACTTCACAATTAATGCCAAATCTTTGTTGAAGGATTTCTTTCCCCAACAATTCGTGGGCAATCAGTAATTTTTTCGTAATTTTGTGCAAATGGCAGAAATGGATATCATTGCATTAAAAAACGAGATAAAGGAACAGGTGTTCAAAATCCAAGATGTTGCTTTGCTAAATGCATTGAAGACCATTTTGGAA
>Ga0079224_100006883_pt1 | contig 15157 bp, 12 predicted proteins | sample Stecom2015_FD_80414 | JGI IMG/M metagenome (GOLD analysis project Ga0079224, IMG submission 80414) | Agricultural soil microbial communities from Utah to study Nitrogen management - Steer compost 2015 | ecosystem: Environmental > Terrestrial > Soil > Agricultural land | place: USA: Utah...
CCTGAACCTGAAGCAGCGCAGCCTCCGGAACCTGCCCCGTGAATGGATAATCCCCGGTCAGTAGCCGCAAGGCCGCTAACCGTTGCCGGGCCTGATAGGCCAGAGGCGGCACCGCATTCTTCAAGTTCAGTACGGAGGTTTGCTGGCGGGACAGTTCCGAACGATCGGCCACACCGTTGCGATACCGGGCCTCGACCAGGGCCAGTGGCTTTTCCCCCAGTTCCAGATTCCGGCGTGCAATATCCACGCGCTGCTGCAACTCCTGCCATTCAAACCAGGTATTGGCCACCGAGGCCACCAGCGTCATTCGGGCGGTATCGTAGTCATACTCCGAGGCCTGGAAACCGGCGAGAGCACCGGCTTCCGCGGCGGACAGGCGCCCCCAGAGATCCAGCTCGTAGTCAACCGACAGCCCCAGGCTGGTCGAACCACTGGTGACACGATCCTGACCGGAGGCCTCGCTTGCTTGCTTACCCGTACTTCCAGACGCACCAAAAGACGGTAACAAGGCAGCTCCGGCATTGCGCAACTGCAAGTCTGCCTGAATCACCGCCTGAGCGGTGGCTGCCAGGTCCGGATTATTCGAGAGTGCCCGGTCTACCAAACGGTTCAGTTCTTCATCATCGAAGGTATTCCACCAGCGGTCGCCGACAGCTTCGCTGGAGCCATTCCCGGTGTGCCAATGGGCTGGCGGATTCACAGGCAGCTCAATGGGTTGTGGCTGAAAGCTCGCGCACCCGCTCAGCAACATCGACAACAGCGCAATTTGGCGAAGGCTCATAACATTACTCCGAGGCCAGGGCATGAACCGGGTCCAGATGGGCGGCCTTGCGAGCGGGCAGAAACCCGAACAGCAGGCCAGTGGCGAAAGCGCAACCGAAGGCCAGAGCCATGGGTAGCAGCGTCATGTGAATGGGTGTTCCCAGGGAGCCGATAAACTGGGTTGCCGCAATGCCAATTACAACGCCAATCAACCCACCAATGGCAGATACCAGCCAGGCCTCAGTCAGAAATTGCTGCAGGATATTCCACGCCCGGGCACCGGTGGCCACGCGAATGCCGATCTCACGGGTGCGCTCGGTGACGCTCACCAACATGATATTCATCACCCCGATGCCACCCACAAGCAGGGAAATGGCCGCAATGGAACCCAGCAGCCAGGTGAGCGTATTCTGGGTTTCCGAAATGGTTTCAATCAGTGAGGCCATGTTGCGGATGGTGAAGTCCTCAATACCGTGTCGGGCCATCAGAGTGTCGTGGATGAGGGCTTCGATCTCGTCCATACGATCAATATCGGCCACCGCCACGGTGATGTTGCGCAGGTGCGTCTGCCCGAAGATGCGCAGGCTGCCCGTGGTGTAGGGAACAAACACCACATCGTCCTGGTCTTGCCCCATGGGAGAGGCGCCCTTTTCATCCATCACACCAATCACCTGAAACAGCACGTTGTTAACCATCAGGTGTTTGCCGAGGGGGCTTTCGTCGGGAAACAGGGCGTTGGCGGTGGTTTTGCCGAGTACCGCCACGGCTGCATAGCTGGATTCATCCTCGGCGCTGAAGAAGGTGCCTTCAACGACAGGCCACTGGCGAGCAACCGGGAAGCGGAAGGAGGTGGCATTGATCTCGGCCGAGTGATCCCGGTTGGAATAGCGGAGCGTCTGGCCGCCAGTCAGCTCAGGTATTGCTGCAAGAACACCCTCTATCTCATTGATTGCTTTGAAGTCCGCCGGAACCAGCGTGGTCACGCTCCAGCGCCCACCCCGCTGATCGGGCCCACCGGGGCGCACCAGCAGCAGATCACTGCCCATGGTGCTGATTCGGTCGACCACATCCTTTCGGGCCCCCTCCCCGATCGCCAGCATGGTGATCACTGAGGCAACCCCGATCACGATGCCAAGCAGGGTCAGCGCCGTCCGAAACAGGTTACTGTGCAGGGAGCGCACCGCGCTTTTCAGGGCTTCCTGCCAGTCGCCAAGGCGGGAACGGCGACGGCCATTCTGCTCGGTTGCTGGCATCGGGACCGAGGGCACGTCTGCGCCGGTGTCCTCAACGATCTCGCCATCGGCAATGCGAATCTGCCGACGAGCCACAGTTGCCACGTCGGGGTCGTGGGTGATCAGGATGATGGTGTGGCCGTGTTCGGAAAGATCGGTTAACAGCCGGATCACTTCCTGGCTGCTTTTGCTGTCCAAAGCACCGGTCGGTTCGTCTGCGAAGATTAACTGGCCGCCGTTCATCAGGGCCCGGGCAATAGACACTCGCTGTTGCTGGCCACCCGATAACTGGGCCGGCCGGTGCGACAGACGCTCGCCCAGCCCAAGCCCGGTGAGTAACCGTTCCGCCCTTGCGTGCCGCTCGGCCGGCGCGATTCCGGCATAGATGGCGGGGATCTCGACATTTTCCCGGGCAGTCATTCCGGGCAGCAGGTTGTAGCTCTGGAACACAAAACCAAAGGCGTCACGCCGAAGCAGTGCCAGTTCGTCCCGGTCCAGTGCGGATACGTCCCTGCCATTGAAGCGGTACTGGCCGGCGCTGGCCTGATCCAGACAGCCGAGGATGTTCATCAGGGTAGACTTGCCGGAACCGGATGGCCCCATGATGGCCACAAACTCACCGGGCCAGATCTTCAGGTCAATGCCCTTGAGTACCGGTACCGCCAGTTCTCCCTCACCAAAAGATCGGGTAATGCCATGAAGCTCAATCAACGGCTGCGGGCTCATCTCAGCATACCCCGAAAGGCAGACCTGCCCTCACCCTGAGCGGCCCTTGGATCCCGATTTGCGAGCACCACCTGATCGCCCTCGCTCAATCCGGACCGCACCTCCACGTATACCCGGTTGCTGATGCCGGTTTCGATGTCCCGAATCTGTGGCTGCCCTTTTGCATCCAGGACCTTGACCTGGTTTCTCGCCACCGCACTGACTGGTACCCGCAATACGTTCAGCGCCTCATCCTGAATAAAGAAAACCTGGGCGGTCATCTGGGGCAGCAACCGCCCCTCCTGGTTATCCACCGTAAACAGGGCGTTGTAGAGCACCACATTGTTGGTTACTTCGGGGGTTGGCTCAATGTACTGCAACTCTCCGTAGAGCTTATGCTCCGAATCGCCAAGTGTAGTGAAGTACACCCGCATGCCCGGTTGCAGCTTGCCGACGTCGGCCTCTGACACCTGGGCCCGCACCCGCATGGTGCTCAGATTGGCAATGCGCATCAGCAGAGGCGCGGTCTGGCTCGCGTTCAGGGTTTGCCCCTGGCGAGCTTCGATAGATACCACGGTGCCGTCCATCGGCGCGTAGATGCGGGCATAACCCAGATTGGCTTCTTCGGCCCTCAGGGTGGAGGAGGTCTGTTCAATCTGGGCTTCAAGCATGGCTAACTGCGCCCGGGCGGACGCTAACGATGCTTCGGCGGTCTGCAGGGATTCCCGCGTGGTCGCGTCTTCGCGCCACAGGTTCTGCTGGCGCTGGAACTGGATCTCCGCCAGCCGCAGCTGGGCCTTGCGATCGGCTAGCTGGGCCTGCTGGTTCTTCAGCTGGGCGCGGGTGGCATCCACTTTTGCCACATACACGGTAGGGTCGATTTCCGCCAGCAGATCGCCAGTGCTAACGGGTTGGCCCACTCGTACGTGAATCAGCTCCAGCTGACCGGAAACCTGTGCACCCACATCCACATAATTGCTCGGTTCAAGCACACCGGTGGCCGAAACCAGATTCTGGATGTCGCCTCGGCTCACCGCCACGGTATTTAAAGCCGGCTCATTGCCGTTACCGTTGCGGGCATACCAATAGGCGGCGAAAGCCAAAGCGCACAGTACAACCAGAAATCCAACCCACTTCAGCCAGCGATGACCGGCAGGGGTAGCAGAGGCCATTCAGATATCTCCATGAGTTCAAATCAGACCGAACCATAGAGAACTGATACGTGAAAAAGAAGCCGGGGATCAGGGTTTTGCGAAACCTTTACACTGGCAGTTGCCGGTCACGCTGCACTGACTGGCCACTGGAAGCTCTGAGCCCATCCAAGGGCCTGATCATGCGGCATTGGGCGGGCGTAATAGAAACCCTGGCCCAGATCGCAACCAAGCCCGATCAGCCGCCGATGGGCTTGCTCGGTTTCTATGCCCTCGGCGATAACACGGCGCCCAAAGCTTTTCGACAGCCCCAGAATCGCCTTGATCACCATTTCGCCCTCAAGATCATCGTTCATATCCATCACAAAAGAGCGATCAATCTTGATCTCTTGCGTCGGCAATCTCCGGAAGTAGTCGAGGGACGAATACCCGGTACCAAAATCGTCCAGCGATACTTCCACACCCAGAGCCCGGCATTCACGCAGGGTCTTGATGACCTTTTCGGTATCATCCAGAGCGGTGGTTTCCAGTAATTCCAGAATCAATCGATGGCGGAGTGCCGGCTTCAGCGGGGCGACGGCGGCTTGGAGATCATCGATGAACTGGTCTCCCAGAAAGTGGGATGGACTCAGGTTCACGCTCAGGGAATAAGGTAAACCCTGCTTCTGATAGCCGATAAGATTCCGGACCGCTTCTGTCAGCACAAACTGCCCGACCCGGTTGGCGTGCTCAGTGTACTCAATGTGGCCCAGAAAGTGCCCCGGTCCCAGCAGACCGTCGACAGGATGATTCCAGCGAATCAGCGCCTCGAACCCCTCCACACACTGGCGATTGAAGTCCACCTTTGGCTGGTAGTACAGCTCCAGCTCCTGCCTGGCTATGGCCTGACCAATCTGTTCGAGCACCCTGACCCGCTCCTTGCGACTCAGATGCGTTTCCAGATCGAATAGTTTGAAGGCATTCTTGCCGGATTCCTTGGCGGCATACATGGCCTGGTCCGCATGGCGCAGCAGCAGATCTGTGTCGGCATCGTCATCCGGGTACACCGTCACACCCATGCTGCCTGAAAGCTGAAGCACGAAATGCCGATAACTGATGGGCTGCCGAATGGATTCCAGAATCCGGGAATACACCCGTTCGTCGTTCACATCCCGAAGGATGGCGACAAATTCATCACCACCAAGCCGGGCAATCACATCGTGGGCCCGAACGGCCGATTTCAGCCGCTCGGCAACGGATTTAAGCACCGCATCGCCCACGGCGTGGCCATGTTCGTCGTTAATGTCCTTGAAGCCATCGAGGTCGACAAAACACACCTAGAGCGTGCCTTTGCGCTGGTCGGCCTCAAATAACTCCTGCTCAAACAGTTCCGTCAGTCGGCGACGATTGGGCAGGCCCGTCAAGGCATCAAAGTTCGCGGCCTTTTCCAGGTTTCGTTGGTGCTCCCGTTTTTCCTGATACAAGCGGCGGCGTTCAAGCAGTGTACCGACCGTTTGCAACAGTGGCGCAAGTTCATCAGCCATTCTCGGCTGAAATCCGCCCTTGCGGTTGGCAAGTCCCACCAGCCCAATGAGCTCGTCTCCGGAGTAAACTGGCAAGCCAAGGTAGCTTTCAATAGGCGGATGGCCAGGTGGTAATCCGCCGCGGCGGCTGTCATTGGCGTAATCATTGGTGAGTATTAGGCCGCCTGACAGCATCCCGGCACCCAGCAGGTTGTCGAGCCGTTCAAACCGCATGCCCCGGCGTTCGACTTCCTGATACAGGGCCTGAGTTTCAGGGCTCCAGGCAATATTGGTAATGGCCCCGACTTTCAGATAGGGCGCACCATCGTCTCGATGCAGTACCTCCCCGATAAAGCCGAACTGACTGCCGGTTAAGGAGAGAAGGTCCGACAGCATCAGCTCAAAGGCTGCGCGCTCGTTATCGCTGGTCAGAAAAACATTCTGGGCACGCTGAATAGCCCGGCTCAAGTGAGAGACCCGCAGTTCATCGTCGGCGCTGCTTTCACGAACGGCACACTCAAGCTGATCCTCAATCAGGCTCGCCAGGGTGCGCAGCACGTCCAGATCCACTTCCCGAACCGCATGGGGCTTGTCGTCGATGATGCAGAGCGTTCCCAGCTTGAAACCACTGGGTTCGCGAATGGGGATGCCTGCGTAGAAGCGAAGGTGGGGGTCGCCAGTTACGAAAGGGTTAGTGCGAAATCTCGGGTCCTGGGTGGCATCCTCGACAATAAAGGCTTTGTCCTGCCGGATGGCATGGTCACAGAATGCCACAGAGCGAGGTGTTTCCTGTGCATCCATTCCGTCGTTGGATTTAAACCACTGCCGCTCCTCGTCCAGGATCGAGAACAGTGCGGTTTTCACACCGTAGAACTGCCGGGCGATTCGTACCAGGCGATCAAAACGCTCCTCCGGCGGCGTATCCAGAATCCCTAACAACTTCAGCGCCGCGAGGCGACGTTTTTCGATAGGATCCGTGGTCATTCGGCCATGCTCCCCTGTGGGCGGCAACTACGAACACTCGGTTATGTTTATCCTAGTTCACCCATGCCGGAATGAATATCAGCAATTTGCAGAATACATACATCCCTCCCCAGCTTTACAGCCCCCCAACCGCCAACTGAATCGCGATCGCCGCCATCACCAGGCCGATTACACCGTCAATCAATCGCCAGGCCGCCGGCCTTGCCAGCCAGGGAGCCAGTCGGGAACCTGCCCATGCCAGAGCGCCAAACCAAAGCACGGATGCGCTGCTGGCACCTGCCACAAACGTGGCCGGATCCTGCTGCTGAGCACCCACCGCAGGAATCAGCAGTAATGTATCCAGATAAACCTGAGGATTCAGCAAGGTGACAGCCAGTGTTGTCAGGATCACGCCTTTGACCGTGCTCCGCCGAGCTTCCCCGGCCTCCAGCGACGCCCTCCCCTTGAGAACCCGATATAACGCCTGCCCTGCCAGCAAACCGAGAAACGCAACGCCCAGCCATCTGAGCACATCCAGCGCCTCGGGCATGGCCATCAGCGCCGCACTCACACCAAACATGCCCAGGGTGAACAGCAGGATATCTGAAGTCATGCACAGCCCCGCCGACCACCAATGGTGCTCACGACGAATGGCCTGACTGAGAACGTAAGCATTCTGGGCCCCAATCGCTACAATAATACCGCCACACACCACCAGGCCTGTCAGATAACTCTCAAACACCGCTGCACTCCTTATGATTAATGGCGAAAGCGTACCCCGTTGCCGTTATACTTGAAATTCATCTTGTTAATGCCTGATAAGTTTTCCTTATGCTTGATTACAAATTGCTGGAAGCCCTCGCTGCCGTGGTCGATGCCGGCGGTTTTGACAAAGCCGGCGACATGCTGGGCATCAGCCAGTCCGCTATTTCCCAGCGCATTCGCACCCTTGAAGTCCGACTGGGCCAACCCGTGCTGGTGCGCAGCCAAACCCCGAGGGCAACGCCCGCCGGCCAGCGATTGCTCAATCATGTTCATCAGGTGCGCCTGCTGGAACGCGACCTGACCAGTTCCATTCCCTCCCTCGCCGAACCAGCCACCCGATTTCGAGTTGCGCTCAATGCCGACAGCCTCGCAACCTGGTGGGCCTCTGCCGTGGGTGATTTCTGCGCCAGTGAGGGCATTCTTCTGGACATGGTGGTAGAAGACCAGGACGTGGGACTGCGACGCATGCGCGAGGGCGATGTAGCCGCCTGCCTTTGCAGCAGCCCTCAGCCGGTTGCCGGCGCCCGATGCATACCGCTGGGAGTGATGACGTATCAGCCGTTGGCCACACCGGATTATACCCGCCGCTATTTTCCTGACGGACTGAACAACGCGAGCTTGCAATCCGCGCCCGCCATTGTGTTTGGCCCCAACGATCAACTCCAGCATCGGTTTCTGGCCCAGGTAGGCTATCAGGGCAAATTTCCGCACCACCTGTGCCCCTCATCCGAAGGCTTCGTAAAGCTCGCGCTGGCCGGCATGGGCTATGGAATGATTCCGGAAATTCAGGCCCGGGAGTACATCCAGGCAAATCGACTGGTTAATATCGCCCCTGGCAGCGGCCTGGAAGTACCGCTTTACTGGCACTTCTGGCGGCACGGTGGGGAGTTGATGTCTCGGTTGACCCGGAAACTTCAGGATTCTAACGGGCTGGTTTAAGTGGTTTCTGGTGATCAGGGTATCTGCCTAGAAAAAATAGCTATGCAAACCATCCAGACAGGAGTACAGTGGCGGTCGTTGGAAAGATTTAGCAAAGCATTCATCAATAAGACGTATCCCTGTTGTTATAAGTAGTGTTCGTCCTGTTTTTGATCACGCCAGTTTTTATGTTTCCGCACACCGCTGACCTGCCCTCACAACGAGATCAGGCGGCACATTAAATGATTGAATTCAGGATAGTAAAATATGTCTACTGTTACCGGTACTGTTAAGTTCTTCAACGAATCCAAAGGCTTCGGCTTTATCACTCGTGAAGGCGGCCCGGACGTTTTCGTTCACTACAGCGCCATTCAGGGCGGCGGCTTCAAGACTCTGGCAGAAGGCCAGCAGGTTGAATTCACCGTGACTCAGGGCCAGAAAGGTCCTCAGGCGGAAAACGTAGTTGGTCTGTAATTAACAGCCCAGTACGATCAAAAAGGCAGCTTCGGCTGCCTTTTTTGTTGCCTGAAATTCCGTGTTAGTCCGTATTCATCCTTATTAGTACCATGGTCGGGCTCACCTTGAGCCACGCTAAGGCCTATAATGCCCGCTCGGGTGAATTTACTCCCCACGCCCTCAAGGCTAAGCAAACCAGAAAAGGCCCACCATGTTTTCTGAACAGTTCTATTCCGTCCAGGATGGACGTATTGTGATTTCCGCACCCCAGGCGAGCTACTTCGCAAAAGAAATCGCCGGGGACTTCAACCCGATCCACGACCCGGACGCCCGGCGTTTTTGCGTGCCCGGTGACCTGCTGTTCACTCTTGTGGTATCCCGTTTCGGGCTCTCAGAAAACATGACCTTCAAGTTCCGTAACCTGCTTGGTGCCGAGGTTGCTCTTGAGTTTCGCGAAAGCGACAACGGCGAAACCATCAATGTTATCGACGAAGCGGGTAAGATCTACCTGGAAGTTACCCGCAAAGGCGCGATAACCCGGGATGAACAGGTGATTGAAGAGTTCAGTCGGTGCTATGTTGCAGCGTCCGGAAAAAACTTCCCCCACACGCTCAAACCACTGATGGAATCCAACGGGGTAATGTTCAATCCTGACCGGCCGATGGTTATGTATGAGAGCATGAGCCTGGCCCTCACGCAGCTGGAGAACCCTCAGCCAGACCTTGAGTTGAATAATGCGGATCTGGAAGTTGCGGGGAAACGCGGCAACGTAACGCTCGAATATAACCTGCAATCTTCCGGAAAAACCGTTGGCGAGGTTTCCAAGCGCCTGGTGCTGGGCGGCCTTCGGGAATACTGCCCTGAAGCCATGGCTGGCATCATTGAGGAATTCTACCGGCTCAAGGCAAGGGGTACCCGCTGGGGGATAGAGAGCGAGGATCAACCTGCCGGATTGTAACGTTCAAGCGTTTGCAGGCAGACATCCACGGTTACCGACAACGTCTCCAGTGCCGCTGCCCGGGCCCTGCCCTCTGCGCTGGCACGGTAAAGGTGCGGGGTCATTGCCAGTAAATCGGCAATCGGCTCGGCGCCTTCCAGATGCACGGTAAAGCGCAAGTCCTGAGTTCCAACTCGCCGAAATCCTTCAGGTACCGGATTCACTTTACGGGAGTCTGCGCGAACTTCCGGGTAGACAACCTCACGCAGTTCCCTCAGATGATCCTGGCCGGCGTCTACCTGCACCAGTCGCCCACCCGGCCGCAACACCCGGGCAAACTCCGGATACACCGGAAACCCGAAAAGGCAAAGAATTCGGTCCACTGACTCCGGCAATACTGGAAGGTTGGCATTGCTGCCAACCACCCAACATGCGCGCCTTTCCTTGCGTGCTGCGGCCAGCACCGCCCACTTGGAAATGTCCAGTCCGAGCAACGATAGCGAGACATCCCTCTTGGACGCGGCCAGCTGACGCAGATAATAGCCTTCACCGCAGCCCGCATCCAGACAACTGAGTTCGCTGCCCTCGGTCGTGCCGCTCAGGGTTGCGGCCGACACTGCATCCGAAATCGGGCGATAGTATCCGGCTTCAAGAAAGCGCTGGCGCGCCGCCACCATGGTTTTACTGTCGCCGGGATCTTTCGAGCGCTTTTTCTGAACTGGCAGCAGATGTACGTAACCCTGCCGCGCAATGTCGAAGCTATGGCCCTGCGGACATCGCCAGGCTTTATCTACCCGCTTCAGCGGGTTGCCGTCGAGTGGGCAGGCGAGGGATTCGAAGGAAGAGATGTTCACTGAGCGTCCAAACGTTGGAAATGCCGGGCCATTCTAACAAGGAATACCCCATCAGGCTCGCAAACTGCGGCATGGCTTCCTATTCTTGTGGTGAATGACTCGTAAACGCATAGATGCGTTCTCACCCACCGGGAGGAGTCTCGTCCGTCATGGAGAGGAAGCGACATGGCCATCATGAAAGCGATGGTTCCCCTCGGCCAGAGTCTTGGGTTGAGCATTCTTGTGGAAGGCGTAGAAACCGAGCAACAGGCAAAGCTGATACGTGATCTCGGTTGCGATTTCGCCCAGGGCTTTCTTTACGCCAAACCGATGCCGGCGAAAGCGGCTGAGGCATTTATGAAGCAGCTGACTTCAAGCAGTTCCTGAGCAACGAACGAAGCCTGATTTCATTCGGATTAGCCTTTCTGAGGGTGTACGTCTAATACTATTGGGGCATTATCGGCCAGATAGCGTTCATTACAGGTGCTGGCATTGATCAGATCGGTTTTGCCAAAACGGTATCCGCCATACCCCTCATGGATATGCCCAAAGATATGCGCCTGAAGTGAAAGTTGCTGGATTCGTCCGAGCAGCTGCTCACAACCAACATTTTGACCCTTCAGCCCCATCATTACTTCATCGCCAATCCCTTTCGGCGGTCCATGGGTAATCAACACATCGGTATTGTCCGGGATGAGCTGCCACTTTTCGTACAACGACTCACCCCTCTGTAACATAAACGCCCAATTCATGAACACAGGCGTCCAGGGCGAGCCCCAGAATCGAACTCCCTCGATCTCAACACCGCTGTCTTCCAAGTAAATGGCTTCGGTTAATGCCTCCCGCGCGAGTTCCGGCGTTTCCTGGAAAGCCCAGTCATGGTTACCGGCAACAACGATCTTGTGCCTGTGGGGTAGAGTCTCAAGCCAGTCGTTGAAATCTCTGACGTTTTCTAACGTACCCTGCCCCAGGCAGTCCCCGGCATGAATCAGCACATCGCCGTCCGGGATGTCTGGAATGCGCCTATGTAGGCTGTGGGTGTCGGAAATGCAGACCAATTTCATTTCATTCAATCTGTGTTTAATGGGTTAGAGATTTCACTCCACTGAATACAAGATAACAGCAAGCTGCTGGCAATTTCGGTAAGCCTTTTTCGACAATCAGGCGTAGAAAACCTCGCTGCTACATAGGCTAGATGTCTTCATTTACCAGGATTCGATATGCCTGTTCCAGCGCATCGAAGATCTCTTCTGGAACCTTGTACTGATATTGCTTGCGTCGGTGATTCGAAATGCGGCCGTTCTGGTCCAGGCAGAACATCACCAGCCTGGAGAGATCGGTGTTGGGTATATCGAAGGACTGGTCTATGCGGCGGTAGATTTCGTCGTACCGCGTGAGGAACACGGTTTCTTCTTTCAGGTGTTGTTCAATAGCCTGTTTGGTTGCACGGGCCATAAACTCTGCGCAGTGGGTGCCATCCCAGTATCGGTAGAGGGCTTCATGGCCCTTAAATTCGAACTGAAACTGGTTTTCGTCGATGTAAGTAACATCCCAGTACTGCCTCGCTTGTTCCGAAAACGCTTGCAGCACACCTAGATATTCGGATTCATTCTGGCGTAGCACTATGGATACAGGAAGCACCAGGCCATTCTGAAGGGCTCCACGCTGGCACAGTACCTGGTGAAACAAAAACCGGGACAGGCGGCCATTGCCGTCCATAAAGGGATGAACAAAAACAAAACCAAAAGATACGATGCTGGCCAATACCAGTGGGTCCGTATCTTCCGGCTGCTGGTTTGCCAACACCATCAGATGTTCCATCAAGGAACGCGAAAGTTCCGGGGCCGGCGGCACATAGCTAACACCCAGCGCACCGCGCAGGCCGTTACTTAGATAGTTCTGCTCCGTTCGGAAAGACACCGCCTGGGAGAATACATTGCTGATAACGGCGTTTTGCAGATCTACAAGGTAGTCTTCATCCAGTTTACGGGGGCTGTGGGCCTGCTTCAGCAAATTCACGAAGCGAGTTGCTTTGTCTTCCGACGGCGCTTCGTTTTCAATGGCGTAGGAATCCCGGGTTTCGTGCAGGTAGGCCCAAGCCAGCGTGCGGTTGAGAATGTCTTTCGGCAGCGACTCGGTGAACTCCGTGGCTTTTTGCAGCAAATCCTCATCAAGCAACGCCTGAAGCTCTCCAGTTCGCCGCACTGTGATGCAATAATCCAGTGTGCCCAGGCCATTAAATATCACTCGCCAACGGGGATTCTTCTGTCCCTGGCCAGTGATGTAGTCTTTGGTGTTAAACAAGGGCACGTAAGCCTGCCGGATGTTCTCCGTGGCGCGTTGAATCGTCTCACCGGTAAAGTGCTCCCACAGGAAACAGGCCTTGCGCAGGTATTGGCTGTTTGGAGCGGCATCAAAGGCCTGCCGGATCTCAGGTTCTGCGATAGCCGGTAGTGCCTGGGCTAATACCTGCAGGTTGATGCCTTCGTGTTTGATGGCGAAAAGAACGTGCCCCAGTCGATCGTCCGGGGCCGGGACCAGCTTTGCGGGCACGGCGATGGTCTGGCCTATGGTTTCCTTGCGGGTGACCGAGCGCACTTCCACAATTATTGCCGGCGCTATGGCCGAGATACTGTCCTGATTGATGAGATGCGCATAACCTGCGTACTGCATGTTTTCCCTTTCTTCCCCTCGCCAAAACTTTATTTACACGAAACTCCCTTTTTTTACACTTTTGATAATATAGGCAACATTTTTTACACGCAAGGTCCGGGTGCTCACATTGACTGTACCTGCTGCGAGGCACTAAAAGCGAGAGCAAGAAATCATCTCGCCTTTATAAATGGTCTACCAAGGTTATTTAGGTATGCGCCGCCGAACCAAACCAGTGCGCCACAAATTTCTGCAAATCAGCTGAGCGGAAGCATGCGAGGCAGCCGGATTCAAGGGCCAATATCAGCTCCGGTACCTACGGAAAAAAGGCTTACCGACGAGTTTCTCTCTCAAGGCGAAAACAATAAAGGTGGGCATGAATCGCCACAAACGTGAAAACACTACCGCTTGATATGGACCACCTGAGCAGTCAAAATCGACGCTGAAATCGCTGAGAGGGACGGAAAAAATTAAGAAATCGTTCGTGGGAAACACGCCGGTTATTTTCCGAAATCGTAAGCAACTGAAAAGAAAAGGTAAAAATGGAGGCGCGGGTCGGAATCGAACCGGCGTACACGGAGTTGCAGTCCGCTGCATAACCACTCTGCCACCGCGCCGGGGAAGCCTGGATTCTGGCTTTTGCTCTCAGGAGGCATTGAGAGACTTGGAGAAATTGGAGCGGGAAACGAGATTCGAACTCGCGACCCCAACCTTGGCAAGGTTGTGCTCTACCAACTGAGCTATTCCCGCTCTAATGTTTCAGAAGCATTGCCTCGTCAACGGCTGCGTATTCTACGGATTCCGCCTTCGCCGTCAACACCTTTTTTTCAACTTTCTGTTTTTACTGACAATCTGAACAAAGTTTAGCCAGCAACGATTCAGGATCGATCCCCGGCCTGCGCTGTGGCATTACGCGCACCCGCCAGCTGTCCGGCGGAATCGCAGTTCAGATAACTGGATGCCTGGAGCCATTTCTGGTCGGGATAGTACTTGAATACCAGCTGCCCGCCCTTGAGTTCGTCCACCACGGTTTTGATGATCTGGTTGTCTACCGCCGGGCACCCATGACTGCGGCCGATTCTGCCGTATTTTGTTACCCAGCTGTCCTGAACATAGTCGGCACCATGGATGACAATTGCCCGCTGGCGAGCAAGGTCGTTGAAGCCGGGCTCCAGTCCATCAAGGCGCAACGAATAGCCGTGGGAACCCCGATAGGATTCGGCGGCTTTGAACAAGCCGATGCTGGATTGGTAACTGCCCTCGATATTGGAGAAAGCGGTTGCCTCGGCATTACCGGAGTTTTTACCGTGGGCCACCAGATCACGAAGGATCAACTCGCCTTCGTTGAGATCAAACAACCACAGCCTCTCTTTGGAAGACGGCAAAGAGAAGTCGATCACCGCCAGCCGCTCTGGCAAGGCCGTGCCATTGCTGATGGCACAACGGGTCGCTTTCAATGCGGCTTCGAGAACCTGTGGGCTCAGCTTGGGTGCCGCGGAGGCCAGGCGACCAAACATTTCATCATTAACGGATTGGGCGTGGCCTGCGGCCGACAACCCAAGGGTAAAAAGGGCGCCCGCAAACAGGGCAGAAATCTTTCGCAGTTTGTGATGCTTGGGCATCAACCTTACCTCGCAACTTGAAGCTGTATAAATCGGTAGAACAAAAAATGCCCCATTCTACCAATAAAAAATGAGACACCCGTCATCGCCGTACAAAAAATAAACAAGCGGTAATCAAACATACGAATTCCGGGGTGTGGCTCGGGCGTGATAACATTGAGCTAACTCAACGGGGTGCCTGGAAGGGCTGAGACCATACCCGCGGAACCTGACCCGGTTAATACCGGCGTAGGGATTGAGTCACCACCTTTGGTGGTGTTCGCGGCATGGCACCCCCGCTACTGAACAAGGTGCCGCTGTATGTTTTCACGCTTGATTCCCGCACTTCTCGCCGTGTCGCTGCCTGCGATGTCCGCTGCCGAAGAACCGGCCGTCCTGAATGTGTATACCCATCCATCCTTTGCCGCCGAGTGGGGCCCGGGGCCCGCTGTTAAAGAGGCGTTTGAAGAACAATGCGGCTGTTCCCTGAATTACACCGTGCTGGACAGCGGCGGAGACATTCTGCAAAGGCTCCGGCTGGAAGGAAGCTCCACACCGGCAGATGTGGTTCTCGGGCTGGATACCGGCACCATGGAGACCGCGCGTCAAACCGGCCTGCTGGGCCGCCACGGTCAATCACTGGAACGCCTGGCACTGCCCGTTAACTGGGACGACGACAC
>Ga0079224_100006884_pt1 | contig 15157 bp, 10 predicted proteins | sample Stecom2015_FD_80414 | JGI IMG/M metagenome (GOLD analysis project Ga0079224, IMG submission 80414) | Agricultural soil microbial communities from Utah to study Nitrogen management - Steer compost 2015 | ecosystem: Environmental > Terrestrial > Soil > Agricultural land | place: USA: Utah...
GAGGCCTACCGCCGCGAGCACGAGAAGTACATGGACGAGCTGAGCCAGTACTGCACCTCGCGGGCGATCCCGTACTTCCGCACCCACACCGGCATCCCGTTCGACGAGCTGATCCTGCGCATCTTCCGCACCGGCGGGTTCCTGCGCTGAGGACCACGTGACCTTCCTGACGCCGATCTCGACCGCGATCATCGGCTGGGCCGCCCTGGCGCTCGGTGGCCTCGCGGTGATCGCGTACGTGCTCAAGATGCGGCGGCGCCGCTTCGAGGTGCCGTTCTCGATGCTGTGGCACCGGGTGCTGCGCGAGAAGGAGGCCACCTCGCTGTGGAAGCGGCTCAAGCGGCTGCTCTCCCTGCTGCTGGTCCTCCTCATGCTGGCGCTGCTCCTGGTCGCCGCGCTCGAGCCGGAGCTGGGCGAGGCGGACGACGAGGCGCGCAGCGTGGTCATCTTGCTCGACGCCTCCGCCTCGATGAAGGCGCGCGACGCCGGCGAGGACGGCGAGGCGACCCGCATGGAGGCGGCCAAGGCGGAGGTGCGCCGGATCCTCGACTCGCTCGGCGGCGGCGACGCCGCGATGGTGATGCGGATGGACGGCCAGACCACCCCGCTCACCCGCTTCGAGAGCGACATGCCGCGCCTCAAGAAGCTGGTCGAGGGGGTGCAGCCGTCCGACACCCCGGCCGACCTGCGGCGCGCGCTCGGCGCCGCCGCCGACGCCCTGCGCGACCGCCAGAACCCGACCATCATCCTGGTCGGCGACGGCGCCTACGAGGAGGAGGCGCTGGGCAGCGCGGTGTGGGCGGCCGGCGGAGGCGGAGGCGGCGGCGGAGGCGGCGACGAGGCGGCCGCCGGCGCGGCGGGCGGGCAGGAGCGGCTCGACGCCGTCGACCTGTCCGCCATCGACGTGAGCTACGTGCCGGTCGGCAGCACCGGCGAGAACGTCGGCATCGTGTCGTTCAACGCCCGCCGCTACGCCACCGACAAGACCTCCTACGAGGTCTACATCGAGGTGCAGAACTTCGGGCAGGAGGTGGCCCGCCGCAAGCTGGTCCTCTACAACGGCGACCTGGCGACCGACGTCCGCACCCTGGAGCTGGGCCCGGGCGAGAAGCTGCGGCAGATCTACAGCCGCGGCGGCGGCGAGGACAGCGTGCTGCGCGCCTCCCTCGAGCTGGACGCCGGCGACCAGGGCGGCGAGGCGCGCCGCGACGCCTTCCCGCTCGACGACGAGGCCTGGGCGCTGCTGCCCGCCCGTCGCAAGCAGAAGGTCCTGCTGGTCACCAAGGACAACCTCTACCTCGAGGGCGCGATGCTGGTCTACGACAACATCGCGGTCGACAAGCTCACCCCCGAGGAGTTCGACGCGGCGGTCGCCGACGGCACCCTGCCGGAGTACTCGGCGGTCGTGCTCGACGACCACACGCCGGCGGCGCTGCCGCCGCCGCCCACCCACCTGCTCTACTTCAACCCGGCCGGCGAGCACTCGCCGTTCCGCACCCGCGGCCGCCTGCGCGGGCCGCGCATCACCGAGCTCAACGACGACCACCCGGTCATGCGCTGGCTGGTCATGTCGGACGTCAACTTCGACGAGACCAGCGTGTTCTCCCTCGACCGCGAGCGCGGCGAGGTGGCGCTGGCCAGCTCGGTGCGCGATCCGATCATCGCCGCGCGCCGCAGCAAGGAGCGCAAGGTGATCGCCTGCGGCTTCAGCCTGAGCGGCACCGATCTCATGTTGCGGGTCGCCTTCCCGCTGTTCCTGGTCAACTCGCTCGACTGGTTCGCCGCCGACGAGGCGGACCTCATGACCACCTACCCGACCGGCTCGCGGGTGCGGGTCCCGATGGACGGCGTCCTGGCGGTGAGCGAGGCGGAGGTGGTGTCGCCGACCGGCCGCACCTCGCGCGCGCCGCTGGTGGACGGCTTCGCCAGCTTCTACGCCGCCGAGGTCGGCGTGCACCGGCTGGCCGCCCGCGACGGCGATCGCGTGCTGGCCGAGGTGCAGCTGGCTGCCAACCTGTCGAGCCCGACCGAGTCGGACATCGCGCCGTCGAGCGAGCTCATCCTCGGCGGCAAGACGCTGGCCGCGCCGGCCGGCTTCACTGCCTCGCACCGCCGCTCCATCTGGCTGTACCTGGTCCTCCTCGCGGTGCTGCTCCTCTGCGTCGAGTGGGTTACCTTCAACCGGCGCATCACGGTGTGAGAATGCGGCTGCCCTCCACGGGACTCCTGATCCGGCTCCTCGACGGCCTCGCAGACGCCGGGCTGATCGCGCTCGCCATCCACCTGGGCCTGGCCCCGGAGGAGCGGAGCGTGACCCTGGCCTGGGGCGACCGGCCGATCACCTTCCTGACCCCGGAGTGGTTCTACCTGGCGGCCATCGTGCCGCTCTTCTTCGTGGTCTCGAGCGAGTCCCTGACCGACGTGTCGCGCGCCCAGCGCTGGCTGGGCAGCGCGGTCCGCTCGCTCCTGGTCGTCGGGCTGGCGACAGCGCTGGCCCGCCCGGCCTGGACCACCCGGGACGACCGGGTGGCGACCGCCGTGCTGGTGGACGTGTCCGACTCGGTGACCGACGCGCAGCTCGAGGAGGCGCGCCGCTACGTCGAGGAGCTGCGCGAGGCCGCCCGCGAGCAGGATCGCCTCCACGTCATCACCTTCGCCGAGCGGCCGCGGGTGGTCCGGCTCGACCGCGGCGAGGCGATCGATCGCCACGCCGGCGAGGGCGCCGGGACCAACCTGCAGGCCGCCATGCAGCTCGCCTACGGCCTGTACCCGGACGGCCACCTGCCGCGCATGGTGCTGGTCTCCGACGGCAACCAGACCGCCGGCGACGTGCTGGTGGAGGCGTACCGGGCGGCCGAGCTAGGCGTGCGGGTGTCCTGGAAGACCTTCCCGGCCGAGCGGCGGCCGGAGGTGCGGGTCCTCTCGCTCGATCTGCCCGACGAGGTCAAGGTCGGCCAGCCGTTCGAGGTGGTGGCGGAGCTGTGGTCGACCCACGATCAGGAGGTCACCCTGGCGCTCAGCCAGGACGAGTTCCCCAACCCGCGCGAGCCGCGCAAGACGGTGACGCTCGAGGCCGGGCGCAAGACCAAGGTCGCCTTCAAGAGCGAGGCGGCGCGCGCCGGCCACACCACCTACCGGCTCAAGGTGGCCAAGGCGGACAAGGACACCGAGCGGGCCAACAACGACGCGGTGATGACCGCGCCGGTCAAGGGGCGGCCGCGGGTGCTCTACGTCGAGGGCGGCGTGATGCAGAGCCCGAGCGTCGCCTCGCACCTGGAGCGGGCGCTCGAGCACGAGAACATCGACGTCGAGGTGCGCGGGCCGCGCGGGCTGCCGAGCACCGCCAAGGAGCTGGAGAAGTTCGACCTGGTGCTGGTGTCGGACGTGCCGGCCCACTTCGTCGGCCTGGGCCAGATGGCGGCGCTCGAGAGCTACGTGCGCGACCTGGGCGGCGGCCTCATCATGGCCGGCGGCGAGGACTCGTTCGGCTCCGGCGGCTACCAGGGGACCCGCATGGAGAAGATCATGCCGGTCCGGTTCGACTCGGAGAAGACCCGCGAGCAGCCGGCCATCGCGCTGGCCATCGTGATGGACCGGTCCGGCTCGATGTCCGGGCCGAAGCTGGAGGCGGCCAAGGAGTCGGCCCGCGCCACGGTCGAGGTGCTCTCGCCGTCCGACCTCATCGGCGTGATCGTGTTCGACAACCAGCCGACCACCCTGGTGCGGATGCAGCGGGCGTCCAACCGCCTGCGCATCTCGACCGACATCTCGCGGCTGGTCGCCGGCGGCGGCACCAACATCCTGCCGGCGCTGCAGGAGGCCTACCAGACGCTGCAGTCGGCCAACGCCAAGGTCAAGCACGTCATCCTGCTGTCGGACGGCCAGGCGCCCTACGACGGCATCGTCGACGTGGTGCAGGAGATGCGCTCCTCACGCATCACGGTGTCGGCGGTCGGTATCGGCGACGCCGACCGCAACCTCCTGCAGCTCATCACCGACAACGGCGACGGCCGGCTGTACATGACCGACGATTTGTCGGCGCTGCCGCGCATCTTCATGAAGGAGACCACCGAGGCGCAGAAGTCGGCGCTGGTCGAGGACATCGTCCGGGTGGTGGTCACCAAGCACGTCGAGATGATCGAGGGGACCGGGGTGGCGACGGCGCCGGCGCTGCGCGGCTACGTGGCGACCAAGCCGAAGCCGACCGGCGAGGTGATCCTGGCCGCCAGCGGCACCGGCGACCCGATCCTGGCCCGCTGGCGGCTCGGCACCGGCACCTCGGTGGCGTGGACCAGCGACGTGAAGAACCGCTGGAGCGTGGACTGGATCCGCTGGGGCGGTTACCCGAAGTTCTGGGCCCAGCTCGTGCGCACCAGCATGCGCCGCAAGGTGTACGACAGCTACGACCTGGTGGCGCAGGTGCACGACGGCCGCGCCCACGTCACGGTGGACGCGGTCGACTCGAGCGACCGGTTCGTCAACGAGCTCGACACCACCCTCGAGATCATCGACCCGAAGAGCTCGAAGGCGGTGCGCACGATCCCGATGGTGCAGAACGCCGCCGGCCGCTACACCGCCGACTTCGCGGTCGACCGGTACGGCAGCTACCTGCTCAAGGCGGTGCACAAGCGGGACGGGCGGGTGGTCGCCGAGTCGATGGGCTCGGCCGCCCTGCCCTACCCGCTCGAGTACTTCCACACCGAGCCGGACGACACCGCGCTGCGCCACGCCGCCATGGTGACCGGCGGCATGGGCCAGGCCGAGCCGGCCAGGGTGTACGACCCGCAGGGCGAGTCGATCGAGTACACGCAGGACCTCTGGCCCTGGGTGCTCCTGTTCGTGGCGTGCGCGATGATCATCGACATCTACCTCAAGCGCGTGCGCATCTTCGGCTACCGGACGATCGAGCTCTGATGGGCGCGGGGGGGATGCGGGTCGGGGCGGTGCTGGTCGGCCTGGCGCTGGCGGGGTGCGGCGGGTCCGCGGGCGCCCCGGAGGCCGCGCCGGAGAACGCGACGGCGGCCGCCGCAGCCGCCGAGAGCCCAGGTGCCGCCGGGGCCGAGACCGGGGCCGCACCCGGGACCGGGGCCGCACCCGGGACCGGGGCCGCACCCGCGACCGAGAGCGGCGCCGTCTCCCCGACCGGGACCGGAGCCGCCGCCGAGACCGCGTCCGCGTCCGACGCGCCCGCTCCGGTGGTGCCGGGGAGCCTGCGGGTGGTGATCCTCCACAGCGGCGAGCTGCTCCGCTCGGAGGAGCGGGCGCTGAAGGGGGTGCGCAAGGCGCTCACCTCGCGCAAGGGCGCCACCATGGCGGAGGCCAGCGCCGAGGAGGCGACCGCCGCCCGCGCCCTGCTGTCCGGCCAGGCCGGCGCTGGCCTGCCGCCGGCGTGGCGGACCGTCGAGACCGTGGTCGTCCTCGAGGTCCTGCCGCCCGCCGGCAAGGCGCCGCGCCGCACCAGCCAGGGGCTCGGCGGCGTGCTCGTCCTGCGTCCCCCGACCGCCGCGCCGTTCTACCGCGAAGTGGTCGATCCCGCGGTGGGCGCGCACCTCGGCGGCGAGAAGCTGACCGAGTGGATCCGGGATCTGGCCGCCCTCGAGCCGGGAGGGAGCAAGTGACGCGGCCTTTCGCCGTGGCCGCGCTGGTCGCGCTCTTCTGCCTGCTGCTCGCGCCTCGCCCCGCCTCCGCCGGCGAGCGGCAGCTCGAGGTGCTGCTGGTCAACATGACGCCGGACGCCCTCTCGACCGGGGCGTCGAAGGCCTGCGTCGCCGCCGTCAAGAAGACGATCGCCGCCGACGACACCCACATCACGACCCTCGGCGAGACGCCCCTGCGCAAGGCGGTGGGCAAGCCGAAGAAGGGCACCCCGTTCCTCGACTGGCCGCACACCGCCTTCAAGAAGGTGCGCGAGCGCGGCGAGGCCTGGATCGACGCCGTCGTGCTGATCGACTGCCGGCCGGAGAGCGGGCGCCTGGACGTCCTGGTCGCGCCCGCCGCCGCCGGCACCGCCCGCATCGAGCTCCGCACCCCCACCATCGATCCCCGCGCCGCCCGCTGGGTCGGCGCCGCCATCCTCCGCCGCGCCTGGGCCGGCTTCGTCCCCTAGTCTCCCCGTCCGCCGCCGGGTCAGAAGCGGTAGGCGAGGCGGAGGAAGAACGAGGCGAGGGTGATGGGGGACTGGGAGGCGATCTGCCCCTGCATGACGGTCGTCTTCAGGGACTGGCGGCCGAGGGAGGCGCTGCCGATGGCGTACCAGTCCGGCTTGAAGCGGTAGTACATGAGCCCGCCGAGGCTGTAGCTGGTCACGCGCGAGGCGCCGTAGCAGGTCTCGACATCGATGGGACTGCAGGTTCCGCCGATGTTGTCGTCCTGGCTGTTGAGGTAGGTCAGGTTGCCCTCGACCTCGGCCTCGCCGTCGAGGACCTCGCGGCTGACATCCGCCCGCAGGACGAGCGAGCGGGACCGGTAGAGGTTGACGTCGCCGACGCCGATCGTCCGGGTGCCGCTCACGCCGATGCGCAGGTCCTTCCACGACTTCCGGTCGACCGCCGAGATGGTGATGTCCACCGCCTGGGAGCGCGGGAACAGGACCTCCACCCCGTCGATCGTCTCGACGGTCAGCGCCGGGCGGCGGCGCAGCGTGGCGTTGGTCGAGATCTCGAAACGGTTCATCAGGTTCGCGCTCACCCCGAGCCGCGCCGACTCCTGCGCGATGCGCGCCACCTCGAGGTTGTTCTGGATGACGCCGAGGGCGTTCGGGTTCGAGTCCGGCTCGTCGAGCCGGGTCTGCGCCTGGACGTTGAGCGTCTCGGTGTCGATCCGGCTGATCTGGGCGTACGTCCTGAGCGCCGGGACCGGCTGGAAGTTGGCCCCGAGGGTCAGGTTGGTGAGCCCCGCGCCGGCGGCGCCCATCGCGTCGAGCACCGCGTAGTGGTAGAGGTCGAGCTTCATCGACTGGCGCCAGTAGCCGGTCGAGGTGGCGAACAGGCGCGGCTTCTCGAGGGTGCCGGTCGCCTGGTCGTTGGCCAGCGGCGCGATGACGACCGCGCCGAAGGAGCCGTAGAGGCGATCGTAGCGGTAGGCGGCGCCGAGCCCGCCGGTGACCGGGATGATCCGCTTGGGCTGGATCCCGTCGGTGTCGAAGTCGTTGTCGCCGACCGGGTAGTCCTCGCGGATGTCGCGCGAGCCGCGGGTCGGGTAGGTGCCGGCGAAGCCGATGAGCCGCCAGCGCTTGCTGCGCTCCTGCTCGATCTTGACGCCGTCGAAGCGGACCGCCGCCAGCTCGAGCACGAACTGCCGGCCGACCGCCCAGTCGTAGGTGCTGCCGTCGCGGCGCACGTAAAGCTCGCGGATCTCGAGCTCGTTGCCGTACACCGTTCCGCTCTGGAACGGCACCTCGTTCGGCACGCGGTCGCCGTCCGGGTCGAGCCCGGAGGCGGTCATGCGGCCGCGCAGGTCGATCCGGGCGTCGAGCTTGCTGCCGCGGATGTGGCGCGCGTTGAGCTGGCCGCGCAGGTCGGTGAACAGGCGGTCGACCGGGCTGGCGTTCTCCGGCGCCGCCGGGGTGTTGCCCCCGCCGTACGGGGTGCCCAGGCCGCCGACCTCGCGGTAGTAGAACGTGCTCGAGGTGAGGCTGCCGTCGAAGGCGGTCTCGTCCTCCTCGTCGTTTTCCTCGGCGACGAAGAAGAAGCGGTCCTCGCCCGGCACCTGGGCGGCCGCGGCGCCGCCCAGCGCGGCGAGGAGCACGACGCCGAGCCCGCTCGCCAGCGCGAGTCGCGCTAGCGGCATATCGACTCCCTGCCGTAGCCGTGCGGCCCGGTCAGCGCAACCGTGTTGGCCGGGACGAAGTAGTTCGGGTTGTGGCAGGTGCCGCACTGGACCTGCCCCTGCATGTGGCTGAGCGCCGCCGGGCTGTTCGGCACCTGGCTGGCCCGCTGCATGTCGTCCGCGTGGCAGCCGTAGCAGTTCGGGCTCAGCCCGACGAACTGGCCGGTCCTGTGGCACTCGTAGCAGGGCAGCGTGCGGTGCAGGCCGGTCAGGTTGCAGCCGACCGTCGAGTGATCGAAGCGGGCCGGCGCGAACGACCACTGGGTGTGGCACTCACCGCAGCGCGGCGACAGCGCGTTGGCGTGGATGTCGTCCTGCCGGTGGCAGTTGATGCAGAAGTTGCCGGTCCCCTGCAGCGGCCGGCTGTCGATGTGACAGCGGGTGCACGCCAGGTTGTCGTGCGAGCCCTTGAGCGCGAAGTCGCCGACGTCGTGCAGCGGCTTGATGTCCTTGAACGTCCGCGTCGTGTGGCAGCTCTCGCACAGGGTGCCGAACTGCCCCTCGTGGACCTCCGGCTCCGGGTGACAGGCGCCGCCGCCGTAGCAGTCCTTCGGGCGCGGCTTGAAGGTGATCGACGGGTGGCACTCGCCGCACGCCGTCGTCAGGTGCGCGCCGTCGAGCTTGTAGTCCGACTGCAGGTTGTGGTTGAAGATGTTCTCGCCGGTCTCCAGGTGGCAGCTCTCGCACTGGTCGCCGAGCCGACCGCGGTGGGCGTCGTCCTTGGCGTGGCAGCCGGTGGCGGCGCAGTTGCGCGGCGTGTTGGCGTAGATCCGCCCCGGGTGGCAGTCCTCGCAGCTCGGCACCGTGCGGTGCAGGCCGTTGAGCGGCCAGTCGGTGTCGTCGCTGTTGTGGTCGAAGCGGTCGTCGTCCCAGGTGCCGGGCGAGTGGCACTTGTCGCACTCGTCGCCGAGCGAGCCCTGGTGCAGCGAGTCCTCGTGGCACCTGACGCCGCACTGCTTCGGCGTGTCGGCGAACTGGTTGTCCTTGTGGCACTTGTCGCACTCGACCTTGGCGTGGCCGCCGACCAGCGGCCAGGTGCCGCGCTTGCCGTGCACCCCCTCGATGCCCTCCTCGGTCATGCGGAGGCTGCCCTCGGTCGCGTGGCACTCGAGGCAGGTCTGCACCAGCACCCGCTTGCCGTCCTTCTCGCGGAACACCGGCTTGTTCTTCGGCAGGTCGGTGAACTCGCCGTTGTGGACGTTCTTGTGCCGGTGGCAGCTCATGCAGCGCTGCCCGTGGTTGGTCGACTTCTCGAAGTTCTCGAAGTCGTGAGGCTGCTTGCCGCGGTGGCAGTCGCGGCAGTCGGCCTGGGCGTGCTTGCCGCGCAGCGGGAAGCGGGTGTGCCGGCCGTGGTTGAACTCGGTCGGGCGGAAGCTCGACTCCGGGTGGCAGGTCTGGCACGCCGGCACCGGCCGGCCGAACTTGGCGAACCGGTTGCGGTGCGGGTTGTCGTCGGCGTGGCAGTTGGCGCAGGCGCGATCCGGCTTGCGCTCGCCGCGCGCCTTGGTGTGGCAGGTGTAGCAGGTGAGCTTGCCGTGGGCGCCGGCCAGCTTGAACCGCGTGCGCGCCGCGTGGTTGAACTCGAACTTCTTGAGCGAGCCGAAGGTGGGCGAGTGGCACCACTCGCACGCCTTGGTGTCGAACAGGTGGCCCTCGTGGCTCGAGACGTGGCAGCCGCTGTTGCCGCAGTTGCCCGGCCGCTTGCGCTTGAGGTTGAACTGCGCCTTCGGGTGGCACTTGCCGCAGGCGACGTCGGCGTGGGCGCCCTCCTGCGGGAACTCGGCGTCCGCCTTGTCGTTGTGGTCGAACTGCATGCGCGCCTTGCGCGGCTTCCACGAGATCTCGGTGTGGCAGCGCTCGCAGGCCATCATGGCGCGGCGATCGAACCCGTGCGGCTGGTCCCGCTTGTGGCAGCTACCGCACAGCTTGTCCTCGCCGAGGTAGGTGCGCCGGCCGGCCGAGTTCTTGTTCTTGTGGCACTCGGCGCAGTCGAGCACGCTGTGCTTGTCGCGCAGCGGCCAGCCGGTCAGGGAGTGGTCGAAGCCCTTCTCGCCCCCCTTCACCGTCCGCCAGCCCATGATGTCGAACGTCCGGCCCTTGTGCTCGATGTGGCACGTCTCGCACTTGCGCCCGCGCACCTTGGCCGACGAGTGGTAGCCCTCGCCGGCGGCGATCCGCTTCTTGAGATCGCTGTGGTCGTGGCAGGCGAGGCACTTGTCGTTGGACAGCTCCTTCGACCCGTTGACGTGGCAGTCGTTGCAGCGGGACTGGTTGTCGAGGTCCTTGTGCTCGACGGTCAGCGGGCCGGGGGACGAGGTGAAGAAGTCCTGTCCCTGGGCGCGTGCCGCCGGCACGCCCCCTCCGCCCTCCCCGGCGGCCAGCCACGCAGCGGCGGCGAGCATGCTGAGGAGCGCGAAGTGCTTGGGGTTCGCTCTTCGCATCGGCACTTTGCGGGGGGCTCAGTTTACAACGAGTACTGGAAGGCCAACCAGATGTGGACCACGGCGATCCCGGCCATGATGAAGCTGAACGGCACGTGGACCTTCTTCCACGTGTGCAGGAGCATCTGCGCGCGCGGCACAAGCACGCGACGTCGTTCGATCAGCATGAGCCGCCCGGTGCGCTGCCCCAGCTCGCGCGCCACCCGGCGCGGCAAATTGACGCGGCGGAACATGGCGCGCCGCCGCAACCAGCGGGCCGGCCGGCGCAGGTCCTCCATGAGGATCCACCAGAACGCGCCGAGCAGGCGCGAATGCTCGGCCACGTGGGCGGCGCGCGCCCGGTGCACCTCGAGGATCTGGTCCGCCAGGTAGGCGCCCTGCGGGAACTCGGCGCGCAGGCGGAGGAAGGCGCGCTGGTGGTCGAGCTCCTCCAGCTCGCGCCCGTTGAGGAGGTCCGGCACCTGCGTGTAGAGGTAGCGGCCGATGACGCCGGACACGACCACGATGACCATGCTCCAGAACGCCGCCGACACCCAGTTGTCGAGCTTGAGCGCCGAGTGGAGCACGATGAACATCGGCCCCATGGTCCCCGCCATCATGTGGAAGTCGAACCACATGGTGTTCGACGCCACCCGGCGGAAGGCGCGCAGCCGGCGCAGGGGCGAGTAGAGGATCGCGATCAGCATCAGCCCGGTGCCGACGTAGCCGCAGTAGACGGCCAGGTCGGTGCCGGCCCGGTAGCCGACCTTGAGCTGGGCGATCACCGGCTCGAGGCCGTCGGCCCGCAGCATCACGTACTGCAGAGACGAGGTCGGCTTGTACATGCGCAGGAGGATCTCGGCGAGCGCGAGGAACCAGGCGGCCAGCGCGATGCCCCAGAACAGGACCGGCGCCAGCCGGCCGCGCTTGACCTTGGCCATGCCGGCGTCGCGCACGCCGACGCCCTTGGTGAACGGCTCCGGCGGCAGGATCTCGGCGTGGTCGAGCGCGATGTCCTGGTCGAAGCCGCCGCGGGCCAGGGCGGCCGCCGCCGGCGCCCGCTCGCGGAACAGCTCGTAGGCGTTGATCTCGATGAGCGACCCGGTCGGGCAGGCGGACACGCACGCCTGATCGGGGTAGTTCATGCAGTGATCGCACTTGTTGGCGATCCGGCGGGCGCGCGCCACCCGCGGCTTGCCGGAGCCGAACGCGAGCGACCCGTCGGCGTCGAGCCGCAGGCGGAACGCCTCGCGGTAGTTGGGGTTGGACGGGTCCTCGACGTCGATCATCTCGATCGCGCTGTACGGGCAGGCCTGCGCGCACAGGGTGCAGCCGACGCAGGAGGACTCGTTGATCACCACCTCGCGGATCTGCGGGTCGAACTTGATGGAGTCGTACTCGCAGGGATCCAGGCAGCGCTGATCGCTGCAGGTGCGGCAGGTGAAGACGAAGTCCAGCATGCCGAGCTGGTAGCCGCCCAGGGTCAGCCGCTGCGCCCCGTAGCGGTCCTCGCAGGCCATCTCGCATAGCTTGCAGTCGATGCAGCTATCGAGCTGGCGCACGCGCACCATCTCGCCGGAGACCGAGATGCCGTGGCGGATGAAGAAGTCGAGGATCTCCTGCTTGACCCCGGCGATGTTCTTGAGGCGGTCTCGGCTCACCTCGATGGCGCGGCGCAGGCGGGCCTCGAAGAACGGGAAGCGGACCGCCAGCTCGGCCGCCGCCGCGTGGGTGAGCGAGGCGACCACCGACGGCGCGACCGTGTAGAAGGCGACGTCGCCGCGCGAGCCGGACACCAGCGCGGCCGAGTTGAAGATGTCCCCCGCCATGAAGGTGGCGAGGTTCTTGCGCGCCTCGCGCGCCAGCGGCGGCGGCCGCAAGAGCGAGAGCTGCTGCTTCTCCTCCTCGGTCATGTTCTCGAGCCGGACCTGCTCCGCCTTGCGGGAGGCGAGCAGCCCGGGGTCGAACACGGCGACGGCGATCTGCCCCTCGGCGACGATCATGACGCGCGGCCCCGGAGCGCTTCCGGGCGCCACGCTCTGCGGATCGGCGACGAAGACGTCGCGCTCGTAGGTGCGCCGCTCGACGTGGCCGCCGGCGATCGCGCCCCACAGATCCGCGCTCGGGATGCCCTCGAACACGGGGAGGCGACGCAGATCGCGGTAGGCTGCCTCGAGCTCCGGCGGCGGTGCGGGCGGCGCGCCGGGGGCGCGCGGGTCGGTGGTCAGGTCCTGCATCGATGAACCCCGGCGAACGTCTCGGCCATTCTCACTGGTGAGTCCCTGGTCCACCGAGTATCGTCCAGTTAGCAAGTCCTGTGCACATGCTGAACACCCGGCAGAGCACGAGCGGTTCCGCCCGCTTGAGGGGACGGCCGCCGCAGCGGGGCGCGGTGACCGGGGAGTGGGCTCCCCAAGTTGCCCTCCGCGGTGGGATTGTACACCTCGTCTTCACGCTTCTGTTGGCGGCGGCTTTACTGTCGTGGCCGCGGCAGGCGCGCGCCGACGAGATGGAGGACCCGGTGGTGGAGCCCTTGCCGGAGCGGTTCGCCGCTCTCGCCGCGGTGGCCAGCGCCGTGCGCGTCGAGGGGGCGTGGGACGGCGGCTTCGGCGCGGAGATCGGCGTCGGCCGGCTCCGGCGCGCCGGGCCGGTGGCGGGCTGGGCGGTCTCCGCCGGCATCCTCGGCTTCTCGCGCAGGAGCGGCGGGCGCGCCTGGGCCGAGGGCTCGCTGGCCCTCGCCGGGCCGTTCGGCGTCCGGCTCGGCCTGGGCGCCGGGCCGGCGGTGGAGCTCGACGACATCCGGTTGCCGCGCTGGGGGGGCCAGGTCACCGCCTGGGTGTTCGCGGCGGTGGTCCCCTACGTGCGGGTGGGGCACCTCCAGGAGGGCGGGACCTTCGTCGACGCCGGGGTCAGAATCCCGTTCCCGGTCGTCAGGTGGTGACTGACGATTTTGCCGCACAGGGATACGCAAACGGGCGTTTCTTCCGGGCCTTGGCTGTTGACACCGGGTGGGAGGTCGGGCTACCTCCTATCACGCAGTACCCGGGGCGTAGCGCAGCCTGGTAGCGCACCTGGTTCGGGACCAGGGAGTCGGAGGTTCAAATCCTCTCGCCCCGACAGATACGCGGCTCGTAGAATCGAAATATCGCTCCACCACGCGAGGCGTCGACCTTGCCGCAGCTGAGTATCCTGGTCGTCGACGACGACCCCGACGTGCGTGAGTACCTGAGGGACTTCCTCACGTCGGAGGGGTACGCGGTGACCACGGTGGAGGATCCGACCGCCGTGGTCGAGGAGCTGCGGCGCAACGACTACCACGTCATCGTGCTCGACCTCATGATGCCCAAGCTGTCGGGCATCGACCTGCTCAGCCGGATCCGCGAGGTGGACGACGACGTCGCGGTCATCATCCTGACCGGGTTTCCCAGCCTGGAGACGGCGGCCTCGTCGATCGAGCACGACGTGTCCGCGTACATCCGCAAGCCGTTCGCGGTGAAGGACTTCCGCGAGGCGATGCAGCGGATCGCCAAGAAGAAGGGGCTCCACCTCAGCAAGGAGGAGGAGCTCCACGCCTGCATCGGCCGGACGATCCGCGAGCTGCGCAAGTCGCGCGGGCTCACGCTCAAGCAGCTCGCCCGGCGCACCGAGCTGTCGGTGTCGCTGCTCAGCCAGCTCGAGCGCGCCGAGTCGTCGGCGTCGGTGTCGTCGCTCTACAAGGTGGCGACGGCGCTGGACGTCAAGATCACCGAGCTGTTCGGATCGTACTAGAGGCCCGCCCTCCAGGACCGAGCAGCCCCGCTAGCGCGCAGCGTCGGCGCGGGCGCGCATGGCGGCGATGGTGGCCCGGTAGTCGCCGGCCTTGAAGATGCCGGAGCCGGACACGATGACGTTGGCGCCGGCGGCGGCGACGACATCGACGTTGTCCACCTTGACCCCGCCGTCCACCTCGATGTCGACGTCCAGGCCGCGCTCGTCGATCTGGCGGCGCAGCGCGGCGATCTTCGGCACCACCGCGTCGATGAACTTCTGGCCGCCGAAGCCGGGGTTGACGCTCATGATGAGCACCATGGCGAGCTGGTCGAGCACGTAGGCGACGGCGTCGAGCGGGGTGGCCGGGTTGAGCACCACGCACGGCCGCTTGCCGAGGTCGCGGATGCGCTCTACCGCCCGGTGCAGGTGGGTGCAGGCCTCGGCGTGCACCGCGATGATGTCGGCGCCGGCGCGGGCGTAGTCCTCGAGGTACAGCTCGGCGTTGCTGATCATGAGGTGGACGTCGAGCGGCAGCTCGGTGTGGCGGCGGACCACCTCGACGATCATCGGGCCGATGGTGAGGTTCGGGACGAAGTGGCCGTCCATGACGTCCACGTGGACCAGGTCGGCGCCGGCCTCGCTGATGGCGCGGATCTCCTCGCCGAGGCGTCCGAAGTCGGCCGACAGGATGGAGGGCGCGATGGCGATCGGGCGCGGCACCCGGCACATATACCTCAAGAGCGCCGGCGCAGGCGGACGGCGAAGAAGCCGTCGGCGTCGTGGCGGTGCGGCCAGGTGCGCACGGTGCCGTCCGGCGCCAAGAAGGGCGTCCAGTCCGGCACCGCGCCATGGGCAGGCGGCGGCTCGACCGCGAGCTCCGGGTGCGCGGCGAGGAGCGCGGCGAGCTGGTCCGGTCCCTCGGCGGCGGTGAAGGTGCAGACGCTGTAGACCAGGATCCCGCCGGGGCGCACGCGCGGGGCCATCGCCGCGAGCAGCCGCGCCTGCAGCGCCGCCAGCTCGCCCGCGCTCGCCGCGGTGCGACGCCACTTGAGCTCCGGGTGCCGGCGCAGGACGCCGAGCCCGGTGCAGGGGGCGTCGAGCAGGACGGCGTCGTACGCGGCGGCCAGCTCCGGCCCGGGCGAGGCGAGATCGCTCTGCAC
>Ga0079224_100006885_pt1 | contig 15156 bp, 14 predicted proteins | sample Stecom2015_FD_80414 | JGI IMG/M metagenome (GOLD analysis project Ga0079224, IMG submission 80414) | Agricultural soil microbial communities from Utah to study Nitrogen management - Steer compost 2015 | ecosystem: Environmental > Terrestrial > Soil > Agricultural land | place: USA: Utah...
CTTTCCCAAAACGATGTGGTTTATGTAGAACCAAATAAATCAAAAATGCAATCATCGGTATTTAACTATAGTTTAATTATTTCTGTAGCAGGTATCATCATCTCAGTTATCTCCGTATTATCCAAATAAGCATGAATACAAGCAATAATCATAATCCTTACCAATTAAATAACAAACAAGGGGGCGACGAAAAAGGGAGCCTAAGACAACTACTAGAAAAATATCTGTTTTATTGGAAGTGGTTTGTTTTTTCAGTAATTATTGTAATTATATCAGCCACGATTTATTTACGTTATGCCACAAAGGAATATGCTGTAAATGCACAAATCTTACTGAATGAAAAAGAGAGCACCTCTCCTGAATTAGCAGCACTTTCAGATGCGGCTGCTAGCTTTATGGGTAGTAGTAGTAGTAGTAATGCAGTGGTCAATGACCAAATCAAGATTTTACAATCTCGTCGTCTTATATACAAAACAATTGAACAGCTTCATTTAAATGTACAATATTTTGTAAAAGGCAAGGTAAACACCACAGAAGTAATGCCTTCTTATGCTTTTGCATCTGTAAAGTTTATAGATGACGAAGACTATGTCTCGGAAGATTTTAAAGGAACATTGACAATAGAACCTCTTGACGATAACTCCTTTGTAGTGATTGAAACAGATATTGTAAATCAGGGAACATATCGTTACAATGAACTTATTGAATCTACAATAGGTAACTTTATAGTTGTACCTAACGCTCATCAAGAACTCAATAGTAATGCCCTGATAGTTAGCTTTTCACCAATGATGAATATGGTTGCCATCATTAAAAGAAAACTCAACATCACACCCGATGCAGATAAAAATTCGATGATTGTGAACTTTCACATGATTGACCATTTAAAGGAGCGCGCCGAACTTTTAATCAATAGCTTAATTAGATCCTACAATAAAGAGTCCAAAGACGACGGCACTAAACTAGCGGTGGCTACCTCGGATTTTATCAATGAAAGATTAAAACTAATCGAAAACGACTTGAAAAACGTTGATAAAAACTTAGCCGATTATAAAACAGCTAATAAGCTGAATAATACCGAAATGGAATCTGGAGCATTTTTGCAAAATGCATTGACAGTAGATCAGGAGGTCGTTGAACTAAACGCACAATTGGAGGTTGCTGAACACCTAATTAAAACCTTGGAACAAAGCACCACCGTATTGTTGCCAAGCAACGTAGGCATTCAAGACCCTGCATTAACCTCAGCCATTAACAGCTACAACCAATTGGTGTTAGAGAAACAGGAATATTCTAAATCAATGCGTGAGGATAACCCTGCCATGATAACATTGAATCAAAATATAGCCAACATAAAAGAGGGCATACAAGGAAGTTTGAGCTTGTACCGCAGTAACTTGACATCGTCATTAAAAATTGTAAATAACAAGAAAAGCAATCTAAATGAAAAGTTACAACAATTACCCGCTCAAGAGCTGGGCTTTAGAAACATTGCACGTCAGCAACAAATTGTAGAAGCCATTTATTTATTCCTATTACAAAAGCGTGAAGAAGCCGAAATCAAGGCTTCAGCAACTGTAGATGTATTAAAAGTAGTTGATGAAGCTTACGGCACCAATATACCAGTTACTCCAAAAAGAAATATCATATACTTAGGTAGCTTTTTAGTTGGCCTCTTTATTCCTTTTGCTATTTTAAACCTAAAGTTTATTTTAAACAACACCATCAAGGATAAAACGGATTTTAAAGAAGTATTTAACGGTGCCTTTTTGGGAGATATTCCCACAAGCCCAGACGTCATCATCAATGATAATGACCGTTCGAGCTTAGCAGAATCATTTCGTATTATTCGTTCCAATTTAAACTTTATCTTGCCAAAAAACAATGACAGTAAAGTGATATACATCACCTCTACTGTTGCAGGAGAAGGAAAAACCTTTACTGCCGTAAACTTGTCACAGATTTTATCACTGACAAAGAAAAAAGTAATCTTGGTTGGAGCAGATGTTCGTGCACCAAAAATTTTAGACTATTTAGATTTATCAAATAATAAAAGAAAACAAGGCTTAACAGACTTTATTATCAATGAGCAATTAAAGACAACCGACATAATCATGCGAGAGCCTGGTAATTATGCCTTTGATGTTTTGTCTGCTGGTTCGTTACCCCCTAACCCATCGGAGTTATTAATGGACGAAAGGTTTTCATTATTATTACAAGAGCTGAAAAACACTTATGATTTTGTAATTGTTGACACAGCCCCAGTAGGGATGGTAAGCGACACAGTAATTATTGCTGAACATGCAGATGCAACACTTTTTGTTGCCCGATCTAACTTTTTAGATAAGCGCTTAACAGGCGTACTAGAAGATATGTACGTAAACAAAAAACTGAAAAACATTGCTTTACTGATAAACGATGTAGATTACAACCGAGGTTACAGATACGGATATGGTTACGGATACGGTGAAACTAAGAAAAAGAAGTGGTGGCAAAGGAAGTAAGTGACTTGGTAAGGAGATGAGAGATGTTTCGACTCCACGTTGTTAGGCTCAATAGGACAAGTAAAATAGATTAAAACAAAAACTATAAACAGAATACATATTAACATGAAAAAACAAATTTTAGCTGCTATAGCTTTGGTAGCAGCAACATTCTCAATGAATGCACAAACAAGTGATTTTTGGGACAGAACTAGTTTAGAGGGATCTTATGGATTTGCCATTCCTTTGGCACCAACGGACAATATTGATGCCGCAGACTACAGCAGCATGGTAAACTTCCAAGGTGCAGTTCACTACCAAATAGATGATTTGTGGGGAGTGCGTGCTTCTTATGCATACCATAAGTTCGAAAACAAAGATTTTTCAGCCTTGGGTGTAGCATATCATAAGTTTATGGCCGAAGCTACTTTTAATGTTTTAGAAGCGATTAACCCAGAAACTAGCACCCTAGAAAACAAACTATGGGAAGTAGTCGCACATGCAGGCATTGGAGGCTCGTTTGCCACACGCAATATGGATAATGCCACAAACAAAATGGGCAATGTGCAAATTGGCTTACAACCTATGTACAGCATCTCAAACCGCGTGGGAGTGTTTTTAGATGCTACCTATGTAGTTAACTTTAACCATGCTTACGAATTTGACGGCACCTTTATACCAGGTGGTACAACCGGAGGATACTTTACTACATTAGTAGGTCTTAAAATTAGCTTAACTACTAAGTAATAATATTATAAGAATCTACAAGTATCATTAGCAAGTTATTGCGTGGGCAGTAAAAGTGTTACAAGAATAATCTTATATAAAACAATAAGCGATGTCATCTAATAATACCATAGCCAAAAACACCCTATTCCTATATTTTAGGATGATATTGGTAATGGGGGTGTCACTTTATACCTCACGTGTTGTACTACAACAATTGGGTGTGTCCGATTATGGGATTTATTCTTTGGTCGGTGGAATTGTAGCATTGTTTGGTTTTTTTAATACAGCAATGTCCAGTGCCACACAACGGTATTTGTCTTTTGATATCGGTAAGGGGGACACCGAGCACTTACGCAAAACATTTAGTGCTACGCTTACTATACATTTCGGGATTGCTTTACTTGTTTTGATATTAGCCGAAACCATCGGTCTGTGGTATATCAACCATAAAATGGTGTTTCCTGGAGATCGTGGTTTTGCGGTAAATGTCGTATATCAGTTTTCGGTGTTTTCTTTTTTATTAGGAATTGTTCAGGTACCTTATAACGCTTTGATTATTGCTCGTGAAAGGATGAAAGTTTATGCATATGTAAGTATAGCGGAGGTGCTTTTGAAGCTGATCATAGTTTTTTTGTTAATCTATTTCGGGAATGACAAACTAATTACCTATGCTACCTTGACATTTGTTGTGGCTGTCATCATTCGCTTGATTTACCAATTTTACTGTAGAAGACATTTTGTAGAAAGTAAATATAAGTTCGAATATGATAGGGTTTATTATCGAGAACTTTTTAGCTATTCTGGGTGGAGCTTGTTTGGTAATTTAGCGGTAGTCGGTAAATGGCAAGGTACTAATATAATATTAAATATTTTTTTCGGGACCATTGTCAATAGTGCCTATGGAATAGCAATGCAGGTGCAGGGAGCTTTAAGTTCTTTCGTATATAATTTTCTGGTAGCAGTTAGACCACAAATTATTCAATCTTACGCAAAGAAAGATTTACAGCGTAGCCATAAGCTTATCATTCAAAGTTCGAAGTTCTCTTTTATTCTATTGTATTTTATTTCATTACCCGTTTTGTTTAATATTGAATATATCCTTTCCATTTGGTTAGAGATTGTTCCGGAATACACATCGGTTTTTATTACATTGTGTATGATTGGTATTTTAATTGATTGCATATCCGAGCCTTTAATCGCTGGGATACATGCATCGGGAAATATTAAAACTTACCAAATTGTCCTTTCGTTACTTATTGGATTAAGTCTCCCCATTTCTTATACTCTATTAAAAGTTGGATATCCCCCTTTTTCTGTTTTTATCGTAATGATTGGTATTAATACAGCTGCCTTTGCTTATCGTCTTATAGCTTGTGCGAAATTGACAAAATTGAATTGGGTATGTTATATCAAGGAGACGGTACTTAGAATAGTTTTTGTTGTATTATTGACAACTATTGGTTTGTTTTTATATGAGAAGATAATTTTGATTGACGAAGGGTTTAAAGGGTTAGTTTATAGTGCTATATATATATGTTTACTTAATACTATAGTTTCCTTTTTTATTGGATTGAAAAAGGAGGAAAGAAAAAAGGTCGTTGAATTTATAAAGATAAAAGTAATATGAATTTAGTCTATTTGATTATGGTTGTGTCTGTCATATTTAATCTTGTCGTTATAAGGTATGACTTTTTCCCTTTTTACTACCCGAAAATTAGAAGAAAGCTATTTCCTCGGATGTCTCTTAAAAGGAAAACTGGAAGATTGAAAGAACTAGTGATTGCCGCTTCATTTGAAACAATTACACAACGAAAAAATTTAATGGTGTGGAAAGATCATCGCGGAGTCGCTGAACGGCTTTTTGACCTCGCTAATTCAAGAGGAGTAAAATCATTTAGAAAATATAATTATCCACACGCCTTTTTATTATATGGTTTAATTAAGAGCGTTTGTATGGATAAGAAGCATACGCAGATTTTTAAGGAATATTTTGATCGGTTGTTAGATAAAAAGGGAAACTTTGTTTTCACTGTTGATAAGGTTGATCAAGCGTCATACGGCTTAGTAGCTTTAGAACTTTATAAAATATACGAACAGGACAAATATAAAAATCTTGCTGATTCTATGTGGGAATTTATATTCGATAATTACAAATCAAATAATGGTTTTGTTTTGTATCGGAAAGGACAGTTGGTGTGGTTGAATGATATGATAGGGTTAGTTCTCCCATTCTTAATAAAGTATTATGAATGTACCAACAATAAAGTATGTCTTGCGGTGGCAAGAGAGCAACTTGAGTATTATATCAAATATGGTACAGATACAGAAACCTACATGCCTGCACACGGTATCAATTTGATAAATAACGTTAAAACAGGTTCTATAAATTGGGGGCGTGGTATAGGTTGGTATTTTTTAGGACTAAAAGAGTTTTATGAATTGGACGGTAGTTTTGAAAAAGAATACCTATGTCTTACTAATACATTAATGAAGTTGAAAAACAAGGATGGTTTGTGGTCCCACTTTCCAGGAAGTAGCGACTATTTTGATGCTAGCTCGACTACAATGTTTTTGTACTGTATGCCAAAGGAGCTGCATACTATTGAAGACGTATTGACCAAAATGGATAGGTATATTTCAAAGAACGGTTATGTTTTGCAAACATCTGGTGACACATACGGAGCAAATAGCTATTCGAAAACATTTGGAAAAAGTGAATTGACGCAGGGAATGATGTTATTATTATTAAGTAGGTATAAATGAAGAAGAAAGTTGCTATACAAACGTTAAAGTTATACACTAACTACGGTGGAATACTGCAAGCTTATGCTTTACAGTACATCTTATCTAAACAAGGCTACGATGTAGTTCATTTAAATAGATTTAATAGGACTGTTTCTCCGAAAGCCACGTTGAAGTTATTTATTCATAAGCTGCTGAATCCGCAATTACACTCATCGATAATCAAGGCAAATCGTATATTTTCACCCTTTATTGAAAGGTATATCAATTACTCAGAACCGCTATACAATTTTGATGAGTGGAGAAATTATGTCGAACAACATAATTTCGATGCGGTGATAGTTGGGAGCGATCAGGTATGGAGGATTGATTATGTAAAGGCTTTTGTGAACGAAAATTTCTTAAATTTTTATAAGCACAACACAAAAAAAATTTCTTACGCGGCGTCATTTGGAAATGATAAAATGGACGAGGATTACGTGTCGTTTATCAAGGATAAGCTTGCTGACTTCGATGCTATATCCGTTAGAGAGAAATCAGGGTTGGAGTTAATAAAGAACAACTTCGATATTATAGCAGAACATTTAATAGACCCAACGTTACTACTGGATAAAGAGGCGTATGTGAAAATATTCAGCTTAAAGAAGACGTCGAACCGACCGTTTGTGTTGTCATATGTATTGGATAAGAACGATAAGAAGCTATCTATTACAAATTTAGTTAAAGAAAAAAAGAATTTAGGAGTAAAATTTGTTTATGGTACAGAAATAACTAAAGGCAACTTTCGAGATAAAGATATCGGAAGCAAGGTGTCTGTTGAAACTTGGTTAGAGTATTTTTATAATGCTGAATATGTTGTTACCGACTCTTTTCATGGTATGGTATTTTCGATAATTTTCAATAAGCCTTTTCTGGTGATTGCCAATAAACAGAGAGGTGTATCGCGATTTGTTTCTCTTTTAGAACAATTGGGGATGAGTAACCGATTGATTTTTGAAAATATTTCTTTCGATGATATTAGTCTTGATCAGAATCTTGATTATGAGGAAATAAATAGAAAAGTGGCCCTTGAAAGAGAAAGAGCAATTAACTATTTACATAAAAACATATAATTTCATGGAATCAACTCCTCTATTTAGCCTTATTGTTCCTGTGTATAACTCTGAAGTGTATCTTGATAAATGTGTCAGTAGTATTTTGAAACAGTCGTATGGCGAATTTGAACTAATTTTAGTTAATGATGGATCAAAGGATAAAAGTCTGGAGATCTGTCAAATATATAGTAGCGCTGACAATAGGATTGTTCTCATTGATCAAGTAAATCAAGGGGTGTCAGTGGCGAGAAATAGTGGGATTAAAGCAGCCCGAGGAGAATATGTTTGTTTTGTCGATTCGGATGATTTTATTGATGGAGATTATTTAAAACATTTTGTTAAAGAAATCGAGCAAACAAAGAGTGATCTCATTGTCGGGGGATTTATAAAGTATTTTGGAGAAAATAACTTAAATAATGCGCGTCATTATGTTTCTTTTTGTCAGGGACTTAAGGTTATCCCACGATTGGAGCAACAAAATTTATTGAGCGGTCCTTTTGCTAAATGCTTTCGGAGGGATATAATTGTTCATCATGGTTTGTGGTTTGATAAAACCTTTAGTTTTGGTGAAGATGCAATTTTTAATTTAGCTTTTGTGTTGCAGATTAATAGTTTATCCGTGATCGATTATTGTGGCTATTTTTATGTGCAAACGGAAGGCGAATCCTTAGTGAAAAGGAAATATTCATTTGAGAAAACGAAAGAGTTTGCCGAGCTCATTACTAGGTACCGGTATGAACTCTCACGTAAGTATCAATTACTGGAGGGCGAATATATCTCGTTTATTGAAAAAGAACGAACCCTGTATATTATTGGAGCTATTCGTTCTATGTATAATAAGAGTTTTAAGAAGGATTTCACTGAAAGAATATCTATTCTAAAAGAGGAAACTCCAAAATTGAGGCTTGATTTATTGCCCCCAGGAATATACTATTCTTTAGTGAGAGCCTCTTTTAGAGCAAAGGGGTACCCTATTAAAGATTTACTTTTTAAAGTTCTATTCTAATGAAAAAAATATTATTGACAACTACGGGTTTGTCTTCTATTGGCCAGACAGGTGGTATATCAGCTTATGTTCACGAGTTAGCTACTAATCTTTCAGAAAGGAATTATGATGTCTACGTTTTTCTATTTAAAGAGGATCGAGTAGATAAAGTAAACAAAAAAATAAAATATAAATTTCGACATTTTGCAATAGGTCCGACATTTGAAGCAGAAAGGCAATTAGTAGTCGAACTCCTTAAAGAAATTGAGAAATTGTCACCAGATGTTATTATTAATAACGACACTTCATATATAGCGGGTTTATGGCCTGTTATAGCATCAGATGTGGTGAAGATTTCTGTAATGCATGGTTTCTCGAAAAAACTAAGTAAAACAAACGTAGGAATTACGGGTAAAATGGCATGTGTGAATCATCAATTCATTGATTATATTGTTTGTCAAAATACCACTATGTGTAGCGATGTATCTAATAAATACAACGTTCCACTTAAAAAAAATGTATTTATTCCCCAGGCTACCTCAGGCGGTGCCATTCCTTCCGAAAAGCCAGTAGATTTTACTATAATTTTTGGATCTGGTAAAAGAAAAGAAAAGGGGGCATTAATTATGAAGAAAGTGTGCACTAAATTAAAAGAATCAAGTTATAGTTTTAGGGTCAAATGGTGCTTGGATGCAGGAGGAATACAAAATGAATTTTCTGATGACAACCGCTTTATTTTCTTAGGAAATTTGCATAGAGATAGATTCCTTAAAGAGCTTTCCGAGAGTCACTGTATTATAATTCCAACGATGTTAGATACGGGGCCGATGTTGTTGGTGGAAGCTATGGCGGAGGGCGTAGTTCCTATTTGTAATCGGCTTCGTGAATCAGCAATTCCTGATTTAATTCAGGATGGTTTTAATGGAATATTAATTGACGATAATGATGCCGACAGTTATTTCGATGTTATTATTAGTTTAATGAATAATAGAAACTTAACCGTAGAACTGGCAAAAAATACTTTTGATTTTTTTACTAATCGGCTAAACAAGGATAGGCAGATCGAGCGATTCGAGGTTCTATTTCGAAAAAAACAAGCTCGAAAAAAAAGTAAAAGTTTTAGTAATGAAAATATTATTTACTTTCATCACAAAAAGACATCCCATTTGTCTAAATTTTCGTTAAAGAGAATGTTTTATAAAATTGTAAACACATTAGAGATACCATTAAAAAGATATATATGAAACCAATACTATTGTATATTTATAATATGTTTCACGGGATTTTGCCGGAGACTAGACTGTTCGGTTTTAAGAGAAGTTTTTTGCGATGTTCAGGTATTACCATAGGAAAAGACACAAGAATTGCATCGAGTGCTAAAATTATCGGATCGGGTAAATTGATAATTGGAAGTAATACTTGGATAGGCTTAAACACGATGATTGTCACGTCGGGCGAAGCAAGTATTATAATCGGCGATAACGTAGATTTAGCCCCCCAAGTATTTATTGGTACTGGGACTCATGAAATTAATACCGATGGAACAAGAATGGCAGGCGCAGGAGTTGATAAAAATATTACTATTGGAAGTGGTTCGTGGATAGGAGCTAGAGCGGTTATTTTGCCAGGAGTAAATATAGGCAAGATGTGTATTGTTGCTGCTGGAGCTGTCGTCAATAAGGATGTGGAATCCTATTCCTTAGTAGCTGGTGTGCCCGCTAAAGTAAAGAAAAACCTAAATAGGGTTGGAAAATGAAAGCAGTTTTTTTAGTTATAGATTATGTTCCTCATCAGGTATTGTCGATCAAAAATTTAATCGATAAGGCAAATGCCCAAGTATTGGCATTTCATGTAGGACGGTTCAATAGAGATACACCAACGAATCTGAGTAATTTTCATACGTATCTCTCCCAAGATTTCACAAAGTATGAGATACTAAAAAAAATTGAAGATTTTTCTCCAGATATTGTTGTGTCTGCTGGTTGGATGATACCTGAATATAATTGGGTTTGTAAGCAACTAAAGAAAAGTTCAAATATTCCTATTGTTGCCATGTCTGATACCCCTTGGTACGGTACGTGGAAACAGAAAATAAATGCTTTAATAAGTCCTTTTCACGTAAAAAAAGCATTTACGCATCTTTGGGTAGCAGGCATCCGTCAGTACGACTATGCACGTAAATTAGGATTTTCTAATGAACAAATTATATTTAATTCATTGTGTGGCGATACAGAAACATTTAATAAAGTACAGCTTGACCCCAAAAAAGAAAGTTATCCAAAAAACTTTATTTACATAGGACGTTTTGAAAAAATAAAAGGTTTACATAACCTCATAAAGGCATGGGGAAGTATAAAGGATAAAAAAGGATGGACATTTACTTTAATAGGTGCAGGCACCATGAAAGAGGAATTGCAAAAATCTGGAGGTTTTATCGTTAAAGATTATATGACACAAGATAAATTAGTAGCTGAATTACAAAACGCAGGCTGTTTTGTGTTACCATCTTTACACGAACATTGGGCTTTGGTAATTCATGAAGCAGCGATTGCAGGGTTGCCAATTGTTTGTACAGAAACTTGCGGAGCTGCACCGCATTTTGTAATTAATGATTATAACGGCTATCGTATAGAAAATAATGATGTTAATGATTTGCAACAAAAATTAACACAAATAATAAACGTGACTGATAATCAGTTATGCTTAATGAGCGAAAATAGTAGAAAAATTTCTCACTCAATTTGTCCTGAATATCAATTAGCAAATTTATTACAGTTAATAAATGAGTAAGAATTTTTTAAATATATATTTATCTCTAATTTTTCTATTGTTTACAATAGCGCCGTTTGTTATGTCTTTTGATAGTGCAGAAACAGCTACATTGATTAAGGCAAATACGCTTCCTTCAATCGTGAGTTCTCTAAGCGGTTTTGTGCGGTGGGTACTGTTTGCCGTTATCAGCTTTATTTGTATTCTAGAATTACAGAAACAAAATAATGTTCTTAAATTTTCTATTCCTGTAAAATTATTATCTTTTTTTTATTTTATTCAATTGTGTTATGCTGTAGTTGATAACTACGATATTTTACGGTTTTTCTTTTTAACCATCTTTAGTTTATTAATACCTCCTGTAATAAGTTTAGTTATAACTAATAAACCAATAGTCTTAAAGTATTTTTCTTATGCTATCGTATTGTTTATTGTTGTGTCATTACTACTAAATAGTCATATGATTATTACAGGTCAACGATTTTTCGGTTTTCAAAACAATCCAAATGCTTTTGGCTTATCAACAATTTTTTGGATGATGATTATTCTCTTCGCTTATCAAAAAAAACTAATTCATAAGTATTTATTTTATTTTGTTTTTGCCATTACCTTTTTACTAATGTTATTTACGGGTTCACGCAACGCAATGGTAGGAATGCTTTTAATTTTAACATTGCATTATATTGTGTCAATGAAAAATTTAGGAACTACTTTATTAGTAGGCATTGTGGCTTTGCTTATAGGTTCTTATTTTATTGACTTTACGAGTTTCACAACTCGCTTGATGAATGTCTCAGAGGCTATTTCCGATTCAGGTCGGAGTGAAATTTGGGAGAGAGCATACTTTGCAATAGATAATAGCTTTTGGTGGGGCAATGGTTTAAACGCTAACAACGAAATTGCATTTACAGGAAATATGCATAATAGTTATGTTCGGTTTCTCCTAAATATGGGATTTGTATTTACTGTTTTTGTGGTTGGAATTTATTTTTCAATAATACTTTTCTGTTTTAAGTATAAAAATATAATGCCCCTCGTATTAATAGGCTACCTTATTGTTTATGCGTTAATGAATGTAGGAGAAGATTACTTCGTAGGTATTGGTTCCTCAGCTTACATTTACTTACTCTTTGTTTTTGGTTTTATTAATTATTATCTCACTCGAAATGCTCTTACTCGATAGTTTATATATCAATAATAGCGGAGGTAAAATACTTCTCGATTATCTTGTTCAGGAACTTGAAAAAGCGAATGCAAGTGTATATTATTTGTTTGATGAAAGGTGTAGTAATGACTACGCTAACATACCTAAAGAGCGGAAAGAATTTTTAAAAGCATCTTTGTTTGCACGGCACGCTTTTTATAAACGCAATGGCAATAACTTTTCAAAGGTGTTTTGTTTTGGTAATTTAGGGCCAACTATAAAACTAAATGTTCCTGTATATATTTACTTTCACCAACGTTTGTTTTTATCACAGCCAAGTAATCTTGTTTTTAAACAAAAACTTCAATTTAAAATAAAGAGTTTTTTATTTAAAACTTTTTTAAAAAATGTAGATGAGGTTTGGTTACAAACAGAAAATATTAAAAGTGAATTTTGTACTACCATCAATTCATTTAATAAAGATAACGTGAAGGTGTTGCCCTTTTTTGAAACACTAAATAAAACGGAGGAAACAATGGTGTCCAATTCTTTTATTTATGTAAGTAATATGGGGCCACACAAAAATCATTTACGATTAATCGAAGCATTTGTTGCAGCGTACGATGAGCTTAAGGTTGGTGAATTAGTACTTACAATTAGTGAACAAACCGAAACAGCTCGTATTATTGATGAGTTAAAACAAAAAGGGTATCCCATTAGGAACTTAGGCTTTATTGAAAGACAACAATTAGCCAATGAATATAAAAAAGCAGCATTTACCATATACCCCTCTTTGTCAGAAAGTTTTGGGTTAGGTATTATTGAAGCTATCGAAAGTGGATGTAAAGTAATCGGTGCTGATTTGCCTTATATGTACGCTGTGTGCGAGCCTTCATTAGTCTTTGACCCTTTTGACAATAATGCAATAAAACAAGCTATTATAACAGCCGTAAATACAGATTTGAAACCCTCCAAACAACACGTTTTTAATAAAATTGATATCATTATAAATCGCTTAAAAACATAACATGCAAACTATCAAAAACAAAACACTACTTATTACAGGCGGTACTGGCTCTTTTGGGAGGGCTGTTTTAGACCGTTTTTTACAAACAGAACACTTCAGCGAAATCCGCATTTTTTCTCGTGATGAGAAAAAACAAGACGATATGCGTAATTTATACAAAAACGATAAAATAAAATATTATATCGGTGATGTACGTGATTATGCTTCTGTGGAACTTGCTACGCGCAAGGTTGATTATGTCTTTCATGCAGCTGCGTTAAAACAAGTGCCCTCTTGTGAGTTTTTCCCTATGCAAGCGGTTAAGACCAATGTGGAGGGAACACAACACGTAATCCGTGCTGCGGCAGCCAATAAAGTACAAAAAGTAATATGCTTATCTACTGACAAGGCAGCCTACCCTATCAATGCCATGGGCATATCTAAAGCGATGATGGAAAAAGTTGCAATAGCCGAAGCCAGAAATTTAAAAGATACAGTGGTATGTATAACACGATACGGAAATGTGATGGCTTCGCGAGGTTCTGTTATCCCATTATTTCTTAGTCAAATACAAAAAGGGGAACCCATTACCATTACAGATCCTAATATGTCACGTTTCTTTATGTCTTTAGATGACGCGGTTGATCTTGTTTTATTTGCTTTTGAAAACGGAAATCCAGGTGATTTGTTCGTTAATAAAGCACCTGCTGGCACCATCGGAGATTTAGCACAAGCGTTGATAGAATTAACAGGTAAAAAAGTCCCTATTAAAATAATTGGTACACGACATGGTGAAAAACTATACGAAACACTGTGTACACGAGAGGAAATGATGAAAGCCGAAGATATGGGCGACTTTTATCGAGTGCCAGCTGATAATAGAGACTTAAACTATGCCAAATATTTTTCGGAGGGTGACAGAGAAATTGCTGTTATTGAGGATTATCATTCGCACAATACAAACCAACAATGTGTGGAAGGAATGAAACAGTTGATTTCTAAACTACCTCTAATACGTAAAGAGGTTTTTGGAGAAGAAGTGATGCAATATGCTTATTAGGAACTAGGGATTAGAGAATAGAAATTAGAAAAGAGAGGTGGAATGAAAACGCATAAAGATTTAGAGGTTTGGAAAAAAGCGATTGCTTTTGTTACAGATGTATATAATCAAACGAGTAATTTTCCTAAAGAAGAGATTTATGGTTTGGTTAGTCAGCTAAGACGTTCAGCGGTTTCCGTACCAAGTAATATTGCAGAAGGTGCAGCTCGTCAGTCGAATAAGGAATTTATTCAGTTTTTATATGTGGCTTTAGGAAGTTTAATGGAATTAGATACACAATTAATTATTGCAAAAAATCTCAATTTTTTATCTAATGAAGATTTGAACGATTTACAAAATAAGACAGACGAAATAGGAAAAATGTTGAATGGATTAATAAAATATCGTAAATCTAAATTATAATGTCTAATCCCCAATCTCCAATTTCCAACCCCAACTATTTTGAAGGAAAAAAACATCAGGACGAAAGAGGTATTATTACGTATAACAATGATTTTGATGCATCTCAAGTTAAAAGAATATACACTATTGAAAATTCATCAACAGAATATATCCGTGGTTGGCAGGGACACAAGATAGAACAACGTTGGTTTGCTGCTATCACTGGTAGTTTTGAAATATCTGTGATTGAAGTAGATTGTTTTGAACAACCGTCGTCAGAGCTGGAAGTGAGAAAGTTTATTTTAAAAAATGATACGTTAACTTATCTTCATGTTCCAGCAGGTTTTATTACAGCAATTCAAAGCTTAGAAGAAAAAAGTAAGCTACTGGTTTTAGCAGATCAAGAAATAGGGGAAGTTAAAGATGAATATCGATTTTCAATTAACCACTTTAAAAATTTATAATGAGAAAAATAGGTATTACTGGTCAAAATGGTTTCTTAGGAAAACATTTATATAACACATTGGGCCTGTCTTCAGAAGAATTTGAACGAGTTGAGTTTAAAAAAGAATTCTTCCTAGAAGAATCAAAATTAGACGCTTTTGTAAGCGAGTGCGATGTAATTGTACATTTAGCAGCGATGAATCGCCATGCCAGTGAGCAAGTTATCTACGAAACAAATGTTGCTTTAGTTAATCAATTAATTGAATCGTTAAAACGTACAGGCTCACAAGCGCATGTTCTAATTTCATCTTCTACACAA
>Ga0079224_100006886_pt1 | contig 15156 bp, 11 predicted proteins | sample Stecom2015_FD_80414 | JGI IMG/M metagenome (GOLD analysis project Ga0079224, IMG submission 80414) | Agricultural soil microbial communities from Utah to study Nitrogen management - Steer compost 2015 | ecosystem: Environmental > Terrestrial > Soil > Agricultural land | place: USA: Utah...
GGAACAAAAACCTGATCCTGCTTCAATCTGAAGAACTAGCGATCTATAGCTCTGCTACCAGCTATATTCAGAAATTTGAGTATGAATGAGAGGAGCGTCATGAGCGTGCTGTCTTGAATTGTTGCTTGCGTTTTTAAATCCAGTTGACATAACGAAGGATGGATTGGATGTTTATATAATACCTGCTCCGCCGTCTCCTACTTCATCCTATAGAAGATGAAGAAAACACAATCCCTCTCCCTTCTGCTCTCGAGGACTCATAGCTTATATCCTAGCAGGTATTTTTTCTTGTATTCAAAAGGGGTCATGCCCGTCACTTTTTTAAAATGCCGGTAAAAATTGGATACATTATTAAAGCCACATTCAAAACAAATCACTTCGGTGGGTAGCCTATCCTCTACCAAGGCCCTGCAAACGTGGGAGATCCTGATCTCGATTAGAAATTCAGAAAAGGTCTTGTGGGTCATACCCTTAAAATAGCGGCAAAAAGAAGTTACACTCATGCTGGCAAGGGATGCCACTTCCTCCAACGAAATATCCTTACTGTAGTTGGATAGGACATAGGTAAACACACGCTCTAACCTTGCCATCTCCTTTACGCTGGTGGGCTGATGAAATCCATAAGCTGGCGCGATGGTTTCCATGTCCGTAGCATCCGCGAGTACACTTAAAATGGAAATTAAATAAACCAAACGTTCGAGGTCCCTTGCGTCCAGCATCTGGTACATCAACGCAGCTATCTTCTTCTTACTTTGCTCCTTGATTTTTAATCCTTTCTTGGCCCGCTCAAACAAGCGGGGCAGAAGATAGGCCTCCGGCAAAGCCGTAAAGTCTTTGCCTAGGCAATACGGATGAAAATGCAGAACCAGCGCCTCGGTCTTCAAGCCGGAGCCTAGCCGAAAATATTCTTCCTTACAATGCCAGGTGTGTGGCAAGTTTTCCCCTAAAAGGATCATGTCGCCACCCGAGAAATTACTGACATTGTCACCAATAAACTTCACCCCTTCACCTTTGATGGTGAAGTGTAGCTCTAATTCGGGATGATAATGCCATAGGGTTCCAAAGTTGGGCGCTATATCATGACGAATACTAAACGAATTCTCTTGGGTAATGGGTACTTTATGAAAATGTGGCTTCATTTTCCGGTTATTTTGGTGGCACTCAATGTGTGCAATATTAATCGGTTGGAGGTGCTAAGACTACTTCAAGCTCCTCCACGGACCCTGCGCCGAGCTTCCGATAGTATAGGAATACTGATTCAGGTCTCCAATCTTTGGTCTTCACCCTCCCTGATGCTAAAATAGTACAGAATCTTGTTAAAAAGCAACAGTAAATATCCATTGCGAACCACCATCTTTGTTTTAGTTAAGCAAAGAATTAGGGGCTTTTAACGATTCATGTCACTTCTCCCTCCCAAAGACCATGAAGTACAAAAGTCTCCTATTCTTCGCTTTAGAGCCAGAAAACCGAAGAGAGGTCGGCTGAAGAAAAAGCGGCGTCAAAACCGATTGCCGCAGTTTCTATTACCCACTAAAAATACAATGACAATGACCCAAGAAAGAACTGTATACCTTATTGCCAGCGGGGACTTGCGGCTTTCCGCCAATAAAAATTGCTGGCCAGCCCAAGAAGAAATGGAAACTGCATTAGCAGCCGCACTGCGCAGACAAGGCTGGAAGGTTATCCGAGGGCATGATTATGACACCCATAAAGCCCATGGCTTCATCGATTCTCAAAAAATGGGGATGGAAGTGTTTAGAAACCTTGATCCTCAAAAGCCCCTTATCGTAGCCGAAAGTGTCTGGCAATATTCCCATCACGTACTCGCTGGGCTAACTACCCACGAAGGGCCTATTCTTACAGTAGCCAACTGGAGCGGACAGTGGCCTGGGTTAGTCGGCATGCTGAACCTCAACGGTTCCTTAACAAAAGCAGGTGTGAAATACAGCTCCCTGTGGAGCAAAAACTTTGATGATGATTTTTTCATCTCGAAATTGCAAGAGTGGCTGGAGACCGGAACTATTCAGCACGGACTCGGCCACGTACACCCTTATTCATCCCTCAACCTATCTCCACAAGATGAAAAGACAGGAAAAGACTTTGCCCAGGCATTCCGCCAGCGAAAAGCCATCATGGGTGTTTTCGATGAAGGCTGCATGGGGATGTTCAATGCCATTATTCCTGATGACCTGCTTCATCAAACCGGCGTCTTCAAAGAAAGACTAAGCCAATCCAGCCTTTATGCTGCCATGCTTGACGTGACTGATGGTGAGGCTGAGGAGATATTAAATTGGCTACTTGAAAAAGGCATGAAGTTCCAATGGGGTGAAGACACGGAAACAGCGCTCACCAAAAATCAAACCCTGCAGCAGTGCAAAATGTACATCGCAGCACTTCGGATTGCCGATGAATTTGGTTGCGACACGATTGGTATACAGTATCAGCAGGGCTTAAAAGATCTGGTCCCGGCGAGTGACCTGGTAGAGGGACTACTGAACAATACCGAAAGACCGCCAGCCTATTCCATCGCCGGCAAAGAACTCTTTCCTAATCAGGCCCTTCCACACTTTAACGAAGTAGACGAATGTGCTGGCTTGGATGCTTTGTTGACCTATAAGCTCTGGAACCAATTGGGGATGGGAGGAGAAAATACCCTCCACGATATTCGTTGGGGGGAGCAGTATAGCAGCAATGGCATAGATGATTTCGTGTGGGTGTTCTTGATCTCCGGCGCGGTACCTCCAGCCCATTTGATAGACGGCTATGCAGGAGCCTCCAGCGAAAGGCAAAACCCCATGTACTTCCGTTTGGGAGGCGGGACCTTAAAAGGGGTTAGCCGCCCTGGATCTATCGTCTGGAGTCGGATCTACGTTCAAGACAACGCCCTTCACTGCGATTTAGGCACAGGCCGTGTAGTCGCCTTACCAGAAGAAGAAACCCAGCGGCGCTGGAACCTCACTTCCAAAGAATGGCCAATCATGCACGCTGTACTGGACGGCGTCAACCGCGACCAATTGATGGCCAAGCATCAGGCCAATCATATTCATGTGGTTTATGCCAATGATTTGGATAAAGCGGCTGAAGCCTGCCGCATCAAGGCAGCTGCGCTACATGAACTGGGTATTCAAGTAAATATCTGTGGTGAAGTGGGGGGATTGAAGACGGTCGACGGGAAGTCAAAGGAGGAACCCGTTCAAGAAGTAGACTAACGCAGTCCATATTTCCTCTTGCTAAAACATTAGGAATGGTTTATTGGCACTAGTCACCTTAATATTGGACGTTAACGCTATGAGCAATGTTCAACACCATCACTGCTCACTCATGACCTATCTATTGTTTATTCCGCCTGTCCTTTAGTAAGTTCTCTGTTCTATAATCTTATATCTTGCATCTCATTTTATGCCTGCTCATTCAAACCCCTCGAGTCAAACCTCCCAAAAACCGTTTTCTGGAATTATTCCTCCTATGGTGACCCCTTTGTTGGACGATCATACGCTCGACAAACCTGGACTAAGCCGATTGATCGAGCACCTGATCCGAGGAGGTGTTCATGGGATTTTCGCTTTGGGAACTACAGGAGAAGCCCCAAGCTTATCCTATGCTTTAAGGAAAGAGTTGGTTCAACTCACCTGTGAACAAGCTGCTGGCAGAGTACCCGTCATGGTTGGAATCACGGATAGTTCGCCGGAAGAAAGCGTACTTCTCGCACAATTTGCGGCCCAAGTAGGGGCCGCGGCAGTAGTGGCCGCCCCTCCCTATTATTTCGGGATGGATCAATCTGAATTAGTAACCTACTACCAATATTTGGCAGACCACTCTCCTTTGCCACTCTACTTGTATAACATGCCATCCCACACCAAAATAAGCATTGCATTGACGACCGTTCAGCGTCTATCAAAACATCCGAACATCATCGGATTAAAAGACAGTTCGGGCAACGCGGTGTATTTTAATGCTGTCCTCCACGCCATGAAAGATGCTCCGTCTTTCAGCTTATTGGTAGGTCCAGAAGAGATGATGGCTTCATCAGTTTTGATGGGTGGTGATGGCGGTGTAAATGGTGGAGCCAACATGTTTCCCACTTTGTATGTGGACTTATATACGGCTGCGGCCAACCGGGATCATGAGAAGGTTCTGGAATTACAGACAAAGGTGATGGAAATATCCCACAGGATCTATTGCGCGGGAAAAACCGGGGGCGGCTATCTGCAAGGCCTTAAAACCGCTCTGGCCTTCCTTGGAATTTGCAGCGGGCACGTGGCTTCCCCATTAGGCAATTTTAGTGAAGAGGAAAAAGAACGGATTAAGGAACATCTTGACTATTTGGCTTAAATTCGACGGGTTCTCGTCTTCCATAGCCCAAAACAGCTCCTTTTAGTGTTTACAGATTGACCAAAGATTAATCATTACTTCATGACGCAATTACCGTTAATTGATTTAGGTGTCTTTTTGATCTACATGCTGGGCATCATCCTGTTTGGTGCTTCTTTCTATTTTAAAAAGCGTACCGCATCAGAATATGTTTCGGGAGGAGGGAATTTACCTTCCTGGGCCATCGGCATGTCCATCTTTGCCACCTTTGTTAGTAGTATTAGTTTCCTCGCCCTGCCCGGAAATGCCTACCTAAGCAACTGGAATGGTTTTGTGTTCAGCCTTTCTATCCCCTTCGCGGCTATCATGGCGGTGAAGTTTTTTGTCCCGTTATACCGAAAACTTCAAAGCCCTTCGGCATACTATTATTTGGAAGTGCGCTTTGGTCTGTGGGCGAGAGTGTATGCTTCTGTCTGTTACCTTCTGACACAGTTGGCTCGCATGGGAGCGATTATGTATCTACTGGCATTGCCGATGAACGCACTCTTTGGCTGGAGCATCCCGATGATTATCATCGTGACCGGACTCAGCGTAATGATCTATGCAACCATGGGCGGATTGGAAGCGGTAATCTGGACGGACGCTATTCAGGGTATTATCCTGATCACGGGAGCGTTGGCCTGTGCGGCAGTCATCCTTTTTTCCATGCCTGAAGGACCGGGACAAGTTTTCGCTATTGCTTCAGAACACCGAAAGTTCAGTTTGGGCAGTTTTAGCTTGAGCCTGTCGGAATCCACGTTTTGGGTAATTTTGATTTACGGATTGTTTATCAATTTGCAAAACTTCGGAATCGACCAGAACTATGTACAACGGTATATTAGCGCAAAAACTGAAAAAGAAGCGGTCTCATCCACGTGGTTGGGAAGCCTCCTGTATGTCCCCGTATCCCTGATGTTTTTCTTTATCGGCACTGCCCTGTTCTCCTATTACCAAGCGATGCCTGAATTGCTGCCTGAACATCTACAAGGTGCGGAAAATGCAGACAAAATTTTTCCTCACTTTATCGTGAATTCCCTTCCCGTGGGAATGACAGGGCTTCTGATCGCATCGATTTTTGCGGCGGGGATGAGTACCGTCTCGACCAGCATCAACAGCTCCGCGACCGTCATCCTAGCCGATCATTACCAAAAGTACATCAACAAAAATGTAAGTGAGAAGGGCTCCATGACCGTTTTGACCGTTTCCTCCTTGGCCATGGGCGTCTTAAGTATTGCCGTCGCCTTAGCCTTCAACGGCGTAGAGAGCGCATTAGATGCCTGGTGGGCTTTGGCATCCATCTTTAGCGGTGGTATTTTGGGACTTTTCCTCCTTGGTTACATGAGCCGAAACGTCAAAGAAATGGACGCCGTGATTGGTGTAGTCCTGGGCGTGATCGTTATCGCCTGGATGAGCCTATCCCCTGTGTTTTTTACAGATGGATTCGGGACGGCGTTTAGAAGCCCCTTCCATACTAATCTGACCATTGTGTTTGGCACCACGGCAATTTTCCTGACCGGGTTTCTTTTGTCAAGGTTATTTAACCGTAGCAGAAAGACTTGATATTCACTGATCTTTAGCGTACTTTTAAAGAACGAACGTTAAACGCACGCAATCCGCTTCGATTCAACTGAAAGGGGCATGGAAAAAGCTTGGAACCGAGAACTAGACTATCTAAAGTCTATTGTAAAAAAGAACGGATTACAGGAAACAACCAAGTGGGGTATCCCCGTCTTTACCTACAATGGCAAAAATGTGGTAGGGATCGCGGGGTTCAAATCATTTTTTTCGCTCTGGTTTTATAACGGTTCTTTTTTAGAAGATAAAAAAAAAGTGCTCATCAACGCTTCGGATGGACAGACCAAAGCCCTTCGGCAATGGCGATTTCGCTCGATGGAAGAAATTGACGAAGGTGGAATTACTGCCTATATCCAGGAAGCTATTGAGAATGAAAAACAAGGCAAGCGCCTAATTCCCCAGAAGAGAAACCAGTTGCCTATTCCTGCTCCATTGGCGGCTATTTTTAAAGAGGACTCTCTTTTTAAGGAAGGCTTTGCGGCACTTAGTACAGCCAAGAAAAATGAGTACCTGGAGCATATTGAGGATGCCAAACAGGAGAAAACGAAGCTCTCGAGAATCGAAAAAATGCGCCCCCTAGTGCTTGAAGGAAAGGGCCTGCATGATAAATACAAGAAATAGATCCGGTTACCTTTTCCTCCAGTTACATTGTTCCTCGAAGAATTTCCCAACTGGACTGCCAGACACTGATCAGATCATCTGCATTGGACATGTTCAAAAATTGGTAAAAGGAAAGCCAACCTGACCGGGTTTCTTTTCGTATATTAACATGATATCACTTTAACATCAATTCGATATGGAAAAAACAAATAAACCTCTTTCCGGTTACCTCATGCTTTTCGTCGAGTTGGGTATCCTGACATTGTCAATTTCGGCTATGGTCAACGGTTTGTACTTAGCGGGCACCATCGCCTCGATCGCATTTATCATGTTACTGCCAGGCTTCTTCATCGTTGAGCCCAACAAAGCAATGGTTTTGTTGCTGTTTGGCGCCTACAAGGGGACCGTCAAAGCCAATGGCTTTTTCTGGGTCAACCCTTTTATGGCCAAGAAAAAGATTTCATTAAGGGTAAGGAACTTTGAAAACAAACCGGTGAAAGTGAATGATAAAATAGGTAACCCCGTCATGATCGGTACTATTGTCGTCTGGCAGGTAGAAGACACTTTTAAAGCTTCGTTTGACGTGGAGGATTATGAGAATTTCGTTCATCTGCAAGCCGATGCAGCCGTAAGAAAAATGGCGGGGGTTTATCCTTATGATGATTTCGAGACGGAAAATGAAGAAGTCACTTTGAGATCCGGTGTGGAAGAGGTTAACCAATCTTTAGAGGATGAAATAAGCGACCGACTACAACATGCTGGAATTAAGGTTTTGGAAGCCCGAATCTCCCATTTGGCCTATGCTTCAGAAATCGCCAGCGCCATGCTCCAACGACAACAGGCAACTGCTATCGTGGCTGCACGGCGGAAGATCGTGGACGGTGCCGTAGGCATGGTGGAAATGGCTTTGGAAGACCTAAAGCTAAAGGACATCATCGATTTTGATGAGGAGAAAAAGGCAGCCATGGTCAGCAATTTGATGGTGGTCCTTTGCTCAGACAGAAGCCCAAGCCCTGTACTGAATGTCGGAACATTACACCAATAAACCATGGTTGCCAACGTGTTCAAAGAATCCCAGAAGTTTAATCAACCGCTGCTTTGGGTCATTATCCTGACTACCTATATTCCGCTGCATATTTTCAGCATAAGAGACCTCTTCATTGAGTATTCTAAAGGAGGCAATTGGTGGAGCAGTGAAATTTTTATAGCAGCCCTCATCGGACTGGTACTTCTCAATCTCTTACTGGTGTTGTTCCTGTTTTTGACCTTGGAAACACAGATCGACAACGCCGGCATCCAGTTTAGATACCCGCCAGTACTGAATTCTTGGCGCAAGATCCCGTGGAAGGAGGTTCAAGCGATAGACGTAAGCACCTACTCACCTTGGGAGTATGGGGGCTGGGGTATCAGGCTGAGCTGGCGTGGCTGGGCATACAACGTGAGGGGAAACAAGGGGATAATGATTAAAAAGAAAAACGGAAAGCGGATTTTGATTGGAACCCAGAAAGCGATTGAAGCAAAGCAAGCCATTGAAAATCAAATGAGAGAGGAGAGAGATTAGTTATGGCCAATAAAAAACCATTTGCCCTTAGAATTGACGAGAAGCTGATGAAAGCCGTTGAAAAATGGGCAGCAGATGAATTTAGGAGTACTAATGGACAGCTTGAATGGTTGATCCATGAAGCATTGAAGAAATCGGGCCGCCTTCCCAATGATAAAGGGAAGGACTGATTCCTTCCCTTTATCTTACTCCTCTTCAGGAATATATAACAATTGGTTGGATTCAAAATCATACAATGTCATCTGTCGTAGCTGGTAATAAGCAGACCAATATTCTCGGAGGGATGCGATATAGGCCCTTTTGTTAGCGTCTTTTTCCGTCTGGGCAATGTTTAGATCAGTGATGTTGACTCTTCCTACCAAATACCTATCCCGGGATATTTCATAGCGCTTTTCCGCCACTTTATCCGAAATCTCGGTAATCTCCAAACGGTCTTCCAACATTTGGAAATTTCTGGCCATGGTATAGATTTGCTGCTCAAAATTGATCCTCTCCTGTTCCACCGTGTATTCGGTAAGACGCTGGTTGGCCCGGGCCTGCTCCATCCTAGCCTTAGATCGTCCCCAGTCCAAAATAGGCATACTGACGCCCAGCTGGACCACCGCCTGTTGGTTAGGGTTGTTATAGATATTTTCAAAAGTTGAAGCGGCATTATTGTAGCCATAACTGGCGTTGAGGTTCATCTGGAAGCGCTGTCCTCGGGCGCGGGCAACCTCTTGCTCGGCTTGAAGCTGCTGCGTTTCAAACTGCAGCACTTCTGACCGGTTCTGGAAAGCCAATTCTATCGCCCTATTGACATCTACGTTAATAGAGGGAATTTCATCAGGTAATACCAGCTCCACGTCTACAGTTTCATTAAGCCCAACATAAGATTTTAAGGTTAACATACTGGTTTCCATATCAAGCCTTGCCTGAGCCTGCGCTTGCTTTGCCTGCAACACCTGCAGCTCAACCGTCAATAGTTGGTCTTCTGATGTTTTACCAATATTATACCGCCCATTTTCGATCTGATAAATATCTTCTGTATTTCTTAAGTTTTTTTCCGCTATATCTAAATTGACTTGCGCCAACAAATAATCGAAAAACAATTGCGCAGCGATACCACTGATCTGCTCCATTTCTTCAACATATTCCCTCTTGCTTTCCTCGAAGAGTAGGGGCTGGATCAGTTTGTTCCATTTGTAGGGATTAAAAGCAAAAAGGGGCTGGTTAAGCCTTACATTCACTGGCACACCGCTGTATCGCGCTCTCAATCCTTCTGGAGCCAAGAAGTTATCAAACCTGCTGGAAGAGGAGTTTACAGAAATTATGCCGCCCGTAGGTGCGATCACCTGCTCTAGTCCAAGTTCTAGCTCAAGCAAATTCTGTTTTACTTCACGGAACTCTATACTTCCATCCGGCTGGGTCACACTGCTCACAGATTGGGTATAACTTGGAATGAAGCCGTCTAACCGCAATTGGGGATTGTAATCAGACTGAAACACCCGATACTGCCAAAACCTGTTTTCCTTAAATGTTTGGGCTCGTAAAGCCGCGGTAGATTGCGCCTTGGCACGTTGTACGATATCCTGCAAGGTATACCTGACTTTGCCTTGTCCATAGCTATTGAATGTATTGATAAAAAACAGGCTGCCCAGCAAAAAGGTTAGATGGTATCTATTCATATCTTAAAGAAGTTATTGGATCTTGATTAGCAGCTCTTTTGGCCGGAGTAATCCCAAAAACAAGCCCCACCGTGGCGGCTACACTAAATGAAATAAAGATGGAAGAAAAAGTGATGATGGTGGGAAAATCTCCAAAGCGGGATACCAAATCGGCTAAAACAATTCCCAATATCACGCCTATAACCCCGCCTGACACACTGATCATGATCGCTTCAAAAAGAAACTGGTTGACGATGTCCGTCTTCTTTGCTCCTAGTGAAAGCCGCAGTCCAATTTCCTTGATCCGTTCCATCACCGATGCCAACATGATATTCATAATACCGATACCGCCTACCAGCAAAGAAATCCCAGCAATGGCGCCCAGTACGATATTAAAAATATTCTGCGTTCTCTGCTGCTGTTTAAGCAACAGTTCCGGTATGGTCAGTTCATAATCTATAACATTCAGGTGTCTCCTTTCCAACATCCTACTGACTACCTCTGCCGTCGGATTGAGCATGGAACTTTCCTCTACCTGTACCACTAGTTTATCAATCTGATGATAGTTGGTTGCTCCCTGCGGGCCCCCCGATTGATTTTGGGACCTAGCCGCCAAGATAGAACCTGAAGTAACCATATCGCGGTTTTTGTACCGGACAAACATGGTCTGGATGGGAATGTATACGTCCATGTTGAAGTCCCGAATACCAAGTTTGGCAATGGTTTGATCCGATACGATCCTTTCCTCTAAAACACCTACCACTTCGAGCCATTGGTTCCCACTTTTGATTTTCTTGCCTATTGGATTTTCTTGGCTGAAAAATTTGGTTTGAACACCTCTTCCGATGATGCACACTGGGTCGCCCCGTGTAAGATTGGCTTCAGTAAACATTTTCCCCTCCCGGAGATTGAAGTTGGTCACTTCAAAATACGCGGGTGTCACCCCTACCAACTTGGCTGACCTTCTGATCCCGCTTTTTACAATATAGGTGTCAATTACAACTTCGGGGCTGATCCTTTGTATGCCCGGTACGGCAACTTTAATGGCCTCTACGTCCAGCATCCTAAGACCGGGCGAATATTTACTTTTTTCAGCACTGGGTCCTGTACCGGAGGCATCCACCTCTTCCTCAATTTGCTCCACTATGGGCTCAACGATAATATTATTTACGCCCACCAGCTTGATCTGCTCCATGATTTCCTGTTGCGCACCATTTCCGATGGCCAGCATGGCTATCACTGCAGCTACTCCGAAAATGATTCCCAAAGCCGTCAATAAGGACCTCAACCTGTTGGCGATCACCGCCTCCAAGGCAATATAAAAATTAGCAAGTAATCGTCGGTTAATCATACCTCCTGGTAAATTGACAAAGCGTAAACATTAATTTAATCTCCAGGAGCTTAATTCCGAGGAGCATTCCCTGAAGCCCCGCCCCTAGAAGGCCTATCCCTTCCGGGCTCAGAGGTGACGTCTTCGGCCACGGGAGCCGCCAGCTTGTCCTGATTCCTGGTACCGTTTAATTCGTCGAGCAAGTTAACCGCGACTCCATCACCCCAATTCGGCATAGATAGATAAACGTTGTCCCCTTGATCCAGCCCCATCTCTATTACGACGTCATTGCTGTTTGACAAGCCCAGCTTAACTTCCTGCTTGGTACCGTTGCTCAGGTGAACATAATTGATGCTGTCATTTTGTACATGGATTGCCTCCAAAGGCACGAACAACACGTTCTCCAGCTTTTCTGCAATGATGGCATTACTGGTCGTCATGGCTGGTCTCAACAGCGGATCACTTTCATTGACCAGGATGAGTACTTCAAACACCTTTGCGTCGGAGTTTGGCCGCTGCTGCCCCACATTAGCAACCTTAGAAACCTGTCCGGTGAGGGTTTTCTCTGGGAACGCATCTAGGCCGATTGTTACCTGTTGCCCGGCTTTCACCTTTCTGATATCCACCTCATTTACATAAGTGATGCTCTCCATCGAAGTAAGGTCAGGAAGGGTTGCGACGACAGGATTCCAAGCGCTGATCTGGGATCCCTCAGCCACCTTACTTCCATTCCAGTTGGTGACGTAGATGACCATTCCATCCTGGGGAGCTATAATGGTGAATTCTTTCAACAATTCCTGCATTTGAGAGTACTCCTGCTGCACTTCTCTCAGGCGCGCGGCACGTTCGGCCATCCTCGCCTGCTCCTGTTTGATCATAATTTTGTAATTCTCGCGGGCCTGTTCCAGATCTCTTACCGACTTTTGGTAATTAAACTCGTTCTGCTTGATGGTGGCTGGGGGTTCGTATTTGGACTGTTCCAATACGAGCTGCTGCTCCTCAACGTTGTATTCCAAATTAAGGATGTTGTCTCTTTGTTGCCTTAGTTTAAGAGCAGTATCCAACTGTACCTGTTCGTATTGGGCAAGCTCTTGATCAAGATTTGTCTGGGTGTCCGCCACCCGTCCGAACAGCTCCGATTTATCAAGGGAAGCGATAAACTCCCCTTCCTTAACTACCGTGCCTTCGTCCACCATTTTTTCTATGGTGATTTGATTGATACGGAACTGCATGGCTCTCATGGGACCCATCACCTGTTGGGACCTCTGCGCCTTTAACTCTCCCGTAGTCGTGATTTCGACGGTGAAGGGTCCGGATTTCACAGGTACAATAATATCACTCCCAACACCGGGAGCCCCGGGAGAAAAAATAAAGTAGAGGATAATGATCGCTAAAACGCTTCCGGCAATGACAAATATGAGGTTTTTTTTCATCTTAGGTGCCAACAAAATAGATAAACAGATTCTTTACAAAACTATATTTTTTAGGGAAAACATCTTCCCCAATGAAATTCTTATACAGCCATTGAAATAAAAAAATCATTTGAAATGCCGGATGGGCAAACCATTTCCCTACAATAAAAGAAAAGTTTAGTTAAAACACAAACACCGGATGTAACATTTAGAATTATTAACAAAAATACGTATGGCAGGCTATGCGGTCAATTTGTAGTCCTGGGCCAGCAAGGTCAACGCTTCGTCGACTTCTTTGGTGATCTGCCAGACTTTTTGATGAACGTTTTGGGTATGGCCACGCTTCAGCTCTTCTTCCAATTGCCTTGCAAGCTGGGAGGCACCAATTTTGACTTGTCCCAACCTGCTAGAAAGCTTGTGGGCGATTTCTAAAATATGCGGGTAGTCTTCAGTGTCCAAGGCCTTATTCATATAAATCAGGTTCTGGACGGTTTCGGAGTAAAAATCACCAACAACTTCTTCCAACATCTCTTCATCCTCCATACAGAATTTCCGTACCTCAGTTAAGTCGTAAACATTCCGTCTTTGGGAAACTGGTAATTCCGCCAGTGTCTCCACCTTGGGCTGAGGACTCAGCTTCATCACCTTCGCGATCTGCACCAACAAGTCTTTTTCCTTGAATGGCTTTAAAATCAGACCATCGAAACCCACCTCTTCTAGCTTGTCCTTCTCTTTGGCGAATACATTGGCGGTGATCGCAAAAGCAGGTAACCTTTCGTATTGTTCCTTCTGGCGCAAGAGCTGTAAGGCGTCATATCCGCTGACCTCGGGCATTTGAATATCCAAAAGTGCCAAATCAAAATCCCCTCCCTTAAAGTTATCCCTAAAGTCCACCCCCCCATTGTAGGTACTGACCCTGGCTCCTTTGCTGGTCAACAACAATTTGGCGAACTTCAAACCAATGGGATCGTCGTCAATTACCAAGATATGAAGACCCTCGATAGAATAGCTTTGATCGGATCGGGGCACGCTTTGAACATTGGGAAGAACGGTGGTGGCCGGAATCGTTATCGTCACTTTGGTTCCTTTGCCTTCTTCACTCTCAAGCATCACCTTGCCTTTCTGAAGCTCCACCAGCTTTTTCACAATCGCCAAGCCCAATCCTGTGCCACCGAACTTACGGGTAATGGACGCGTCTCCTTGGTTAAATTTTAAGAAGACCTGCTTCTTCACCTCTTTGTTCATTCCAAATCCTGAATCCTCCACAACTAAAATCAAGGTATCGTCTTGGTGTTGTACATCGACCCTTATAAACCCCTTCTCCGTAAATTTAAAAGCGTTAGTCAACAAATTATTAAGAATCTGATTGATCCTTAGTTCATCTCCGATCAGCCAGGGTCCTTCCGGCAAATCCACATGAACCTTGAAATCAATATGTTTCTCCGTAGCCTTAAATTCAAAGAATTGCTGGATCGAAAGAAATAGTTTATGTGGATCGAAAGGTGCTTTTTCAATATTTACCTTGCCGGCCTCCAGTTTTGAAAAATCCAGTATATCATTGACTATGGCAGACAAGGTGTCTGACGCGAAACCCACCATTTTAACATATTCCTCCTGACTCTCATTCAGGGGAGTTTTCAATAAGGCATCATTAAAACCCTGTATCGCGTGGAGCGGATTACGGATCTCATGACTCATATTAGCGAGAAAATCCTGTTTAGCTTTGGCTAATTTGTCGGACCGCATTTTAGCCTCTTCCAGCCGGTTTCGATACTTCTGCGCCTTGTTAATTTCCGCGATGATGCTGTAGATAAAGCCAGAAGACCCAATAATCCCCACAATAACCAGCGCCCCCAGCAGAATAGCTACTCTAAATGTGAGTTCATAGGCCGACTCATTTTGAAGACGGGAATCGGTAAGGGCTTCGTTTTGAAGATGGGTGATGATGCCCTGAATATTTTCTATAAGTGCCCTATTCTTCTTGTTCAGTTCCGTTTCCAAGGAAGCTAACCTGCTTCTTAATTGTTGCTCTTCATTGGTAATATCTAAAATAAAATTCCTTACTGCATAAAGCATAGAGTCTGAGGCAGCAGCGGTATTGGTTTTTGTTGTGTCTCCCCTCCCCATATTGAGTCTCAGAAGGCCGAAAAGCTCCCGCATATTTCTTCGTTCCTGCTCAGACAGCACATTGACGGCTGCTGGGTTGGTGGCTTGAGTATCCCTTCTTGCGGATGTCGTGGGAGATGGCGGGTTGGTGAGATCGTAGGCCAATCTGATCTTCCCTAAGCTCTCGAGGCGGCTAAGCTCCTCTTTCCTGCGGATTTTGGTCTCAATGTTCCGGAGGGCCTCTCGGCTAAAGTTTCTGTTGAGAAGATTGCTTTTCACCTCTTCCAATCCCGTGTACACCCCAATCAGCTCACTTACGTCAAAACCAATAGCATCTATCTGCCGGGTCTCAAGTGTGTCATTGGTTAGGGATTTAAGGTACTCGAGTCTTTCCTGAATCTCTACCCGGTAATCTACGGTATCAGCAGCATCCGTTGCCAAAGGCGCTATTCCCTTGGCTTTATCCAGTTGGTAAATATCGGCTAGTAGCTTGTTCAGTTGCATTAACTTCTCACTGGGAGCTGCAAGGGATTGCACCGTGTCAAGTAGCTTTTTAGCGCTAAAATATGTCACCGCGCA
>Ga0079224_100006887_pt1 | contig 15155 bp, 14 predicted proteins | sample Stecom2015_FD_80414 | JGI IMG/M metagenome (GOLD analysis project Ga0079224, IMG submission 80414) | Agricultural soil microbial communities from Utah to study Nitrogen management - Steer compost 2015 | ecosystem: Environmental > Terrestrial > Soil > Agricultural land | place: USA: Utah...
GTAAAACATTATTTGGGAAGCATCAACCACACCTTGTTGACGATCGAACAATTAAAACGTAGTGGTGTTGTTATTGCAGGCATTGTTGTTACGGGTGATCGTCATGAAGAATCTGAAAAGATTATCCAACAAATAACGGGATTGCATGTTCAGTTGTACATTCCTTATGTTGAAGAGGTGAATCATGCATTTATCTCGCAACAAGCAGATTTAAATAGAGAAAAAATTCAACGATGGCTACTTGGATAGAAAAAGATAACGCATTTGTTTGGCATCCGTTTACGCAACAAAAAATAGCACCAATCCCCATGGAGATTGTTCGGGCCAAAGATGCTTGTTACTATACCGCAACGGGTGAAAAGTATATTGATATCAATTCATCTTGGTGGGTAAATGTTCATGGTCATGGGAATGATTACATCGGAAAGGCGATTCAACAACAATTTGAATCAATTGACCATGTCATTTTTGCTGATGCAACGCATCATAAGGCAATAGAATTGGCGGAACGAATTTGTGGAATTTTACCAGCGCAATTTCAAAAGGTTTTTTTCTCGGATGACGGTTCAACAGCTGTTGAAGTTGCGCTAAAAATGGTTGTGCAGTATTGGTACAACAAGGGCATTCAAAAAAATAAAATTTTGGCATTAGATGGAGCTTATCATGGAGATACCTTTGGAGCGATGTCTGTTGGACAAAGAGGAGGCTTTAATATTCCATTTGAACCATATTTCTTTGATGTTGAATTTCTTGATTTTCCAGTTTTAGACAAAGAAACTGCAATTTTAGATGATGCGAAAACGAAATTTTCAAGTGGTGATTTTGCTTGTTTAATCGTTGAACCGTTGGTGCAAGGATCCGCTGGGATGCGTATGTATCGTCCTGAGTTTTTGGATAGTCTTGTAGCATTGGCAAAGCAATTTGATGTTAAGGTTATTTATGACGAAGTCATGACTGGGTGGGGAAGAACGGGGAAACTCTTTGCAATGAATCACTGTAGCGAACAGCCTGATATTGTTTGTTTGAGCAAAGGACTCACAGGTGGTGTTCTTCCACTTGGTTTGACTGTTACAACGATGGAAATTTTTAATGCTTTTTTGGATGAGAGTAAGGCAAAAGCGTTGTTGCACGGACATTCATTTACTGGGAATGCGTTAGCATGTGCGAGTGCATGTGCGTCGCTAGATCTTTTTGAACGAGAAGAAACGTGGAAGAATATTCAACGAATTGAATACTGGAATCGAACATTGAAACAAGTGTTAGAAGGACATTCTAAAATTTTAGATGTGCGTATGTTGGGAACAATTTTAGCAATTGAATTAAAGCAGTCGGAAGAGTCGTCCTATTTCTCTCAAATTCGCGAACGAATTGTACAATTCTTTTTATCTAAAGGAATTTTTATTCGTCCATTAGGGAATATTTTCTTTTTCAATCCTCCTTATTGCATTACGGATGAAGAATTGGAGTTAGTGAAGCAAACGACGTTGGAATTTTTAGCAGATTAATCGTTAAATTTGGAATCAAATAATTCAAAATAGTAAGATGAGATCAATTATTGAAGCAGCTTGGGATAACCGAGAGTTATTAAGAAATCAAGAAACAATTGACACAATCAATCAGGTGATTGAAGATATTGATAAAGGACTTTTGCGTGTTGCTGAGCCGTTGGAAAATGGTGAATGGCAAGTGAATGAATGGGTGAAAAAAGCTGTTGTGATGTATTTTCCGATCCGCCAAATGGAAACAATTGAAGTTGGGCCTTTCGAATTTCATGATAAAATGGCATTGAAACGTGATTATGCCAAGTTAGGTGTACGTGTTGTACCTCATGCTGTTGCTCGCTACGGTTCTTTTGTTGCTCCAGGTGTAATTATGATGCCATCTTATGTAAATATTGGTGCTTATGTTGATTCAGGTACGATGGTAGATACTTGGGCAACTGTAGGTTCTTGTGCTCAAATTGGTAAAAATGTGCACTTGAGTGGTGGTGTTGGAATTGGAGGGGTATTGGAACCATTACAAGCAGCTCCAGTTATTATCGAAGATAATGCATTCATCGGTTCGAGATGTATCGTCGTTGAAGGTGTACGAGTAGGGAAGGAAGCCGTTTTAGGTGCTAATGTGGTTTTGACTAAGTCAACTAAAATTATAGATGTTACAGGAAATGAGCCAGTTGAATTGACCGGTTACGTTCCAGAAAGAAGTGTTGTGATTCCGGGATCGTATACAAAGAAATTTCCTGCTGGTGAATTCCAAGTACCATGTGCGTTAATCATCGGTAAACGCAAGGAGTCAACTGATTTGAAAACTTCTTTGAATGATGCATTGAGAGAGCACAACGTTGCTGTATAATATTTTTTATTGTAGTCCTTGCTAAAGTGGGGACTACAATGCTTTATTGTGAAAATCTTTTGTTAGTTGCTTGTATTCATCTGTATAGGAATTGTCTGAATTTCTGATGATAAACGTTTGTTTCTTATTCGTAAATTCCTTTTCAATTTTTCCAATTTTCAAGACAATTCGTTTAGGCTGGTTTACTTTACTACAAATCGTTATAAGTTGATTGATTATATTGCCATTGTTTTCCAAAAAAGCAATCCATTTTTCACTATTTTCGATTGGTAGAATTAACCAAAAATCTCCATGTTCTTTCAAATGCGAGATTCCTTTCAATAATAGCGTTTCTAGAAATGTAGATGAGGTATGTTTGGATGTGTTTATTCTCTCGGATTCGGACAATAAACCATTTTCATAGTAGGGTGGATTGCAAATGATACAGTCGAATTGTTTGTTTGGACAGTACAAAAGAAAATCTCCGCAAATGAGTTTAAAATCATGCTTCCAAGGAGAATTACTAAAGTTATTTTGACAATCGATTAATGCTTGTTCGTCCAAATCAATTGCGGTGACTTTTGCAGTTGGATTTGTTTGTTTTGTCATTAAGGCCAAAACTCCTGTTCCCGTTCCAATATCAAGAATTGATTGATAGTGATTTGCACCAACAAATGCACCGAGAAGCATAGCGTCTGTTCCAACTTTCAAACTACTATGGAACTGTTCGATTGAAAAATATTTGAATTGGAAAACGCTCAATTAACCTAAATATAATTCAACCAATCCTGGAGGAGTGTTAACCGTTAAAGTTTTTGTTTTGCGGTTAATATTGACAATGGCATCATTTTGAATAGGAATCAAAATTTCAATTCCGTCTTTATCAACCTGCAATAACGGATTGGCAGATAAGTCGATTACTTGAACAACTTTTCCGATATTTCCGTATTGCGTATCTTCTACTTGGAAATCGACAATTTCGTGATCGTAGAAATTTTTGTCACCTAATTCAGGTAGAATCGATGCTGGGAGGTATACATTTTTGCGTAATAAAATTCGGGCGTCATTTTCTGTGTTGACACCTTCAAATTTTACGGCAGCAAAACCTTTGTTTTTTAATTTGAGAGACTCGATGAAGAAAGGTGTAAGTTGCCCATTGATTTCAATAAATACAGCATCAAGTGTAGCGTAATCCTCTGGATTGGTTACGTCTAAAAAAAGCGAAACTTCACCTTTGAATCCGTGAAGTTTCGCAACATATCCTAAATGAAAGCAATCTGCCTTATTCATTCAAATATGAGTTTTTTATTCTGCAGAAGTTTCTTCTTCAGAAGCTGTTTCTTCAGTTGCTTCTTCTGTTGCTACTTCTTCAGTTGCAACTTCTTCAGCTGTTTCTTCTACTGCTGGAGTGTTTTTAGCTTCGATAGCTTTTGCTTTTGCTTCATTTGCAGCAGCCTCAGCTTTCAATGCTTCAGCTTTTTTATCAGCTTTAGCTTTAGCCAAACCATCAACTTTGCTAGTAATTTTAGCTTCTTTATCTGCTAACCACTTGTTGAATTTTTCTTCAACTTGTGCTTCAGTCAACGCTCCTTTAGCAATACCTTTGATAAGGTGGTTTTTGTAAAGTACACCTTTGTAAGATAAAATTGCACGAGCTGTGTCTGTTAATTCAGCACCAACTTGTACCCAGTGAAGAGTACGATCAAAATTGATATCAATTGTTGCTGGATTTGTGTTTGGGTTGTAAGTTCCCAATTTTTCGATGAATTTACCATCTCTTTTTGCTCTGCTGTCTGCAGCTACAATGTGGAAGAAAGCATATCCTTTCTTACCGTGTCTTTGCAATCTAATACGAGTTGCCATACTGTTTTGTTTTATTATTTGGAGTACGAAACCCCGGTTAATAATTAATTAATTGGGTGCAAAGATACATTCTTTTGCTGAAAAAACAAGTATTAGGTGCATAAAAAAAGCCTGTCACAAGGACAGGCTCCTACTCATTTATGAAATGGGGATTAGAAATTGAATTTCACACCAACCGCCAAACCTAATTGGTTGAAGTTAGTACCCATTTTCAAAGCTTCTCTTGCTGAACCAGGGTTAAAATCTGGATTCATCTCCGCAGAGTTAGAAGTATTCGACAATTCATTCACATAAGTGATTTCTTTTTGGTATGTTGTCATATTTGGTAATTGATCAACACCTCCAATTTCAAACTTAGTCAATTCAGCTTTCTTTCTGTCGATTTGTAAGTTAGTAGCGAAAACTTCAGCAAATACACTGATTTTCTCAGCTACTTTGAAGTTGATACCCATAGCTCCTTTGAAACCTACAGTGAAAGAACCATTGATTACTTGTTCTTGTGAAGTTTTTGTTTCAGCAATTTCATCATAAGTAATTTTTCCATTCACAAAATCAAAACCACTATTCACAACTGTTTTATCAGTTCTATCCATAGAAACTGTTGAACTACCAAATACTGGTAAAACTAAACCAAATTTAGCATAACCACTGATGTTTTTAGAAGCACCTGTACTCAAAACCAATGAAGGAATCAAACGCATTTGTTGTGACTTAGATGTTGCTAATACATCTACATAATCCTCAACATCTAATTCATCGCTCATACCTGCAATTGAAACGTGAGCATGTAAATCATAATTTACTTCTTGAACTGTTACTCTAGAACCCAAGTAATAATTGATTCCTAATTCAACTCCAATGTGGTCGTTGAACATATATCCTGGAGTAATTTGTAGATTCAAACCTTGACCAACACCTCCGTTGATGGATTTGTCAGAATTTTTCATTTGTGTAACAACACCACTTACACCGTCTCTATCGATAGTACCCTGAACAGAAGTTCCCAAACCAGTTCCGTCATTGTGAATACGACCTGGGTATCCTAGACCATAACCAACGTTGATGTCGCCATAAAATCCTTGACCAATAGTCGAATAGCTGGCAAATAAAAGCGATGCCATGAATACGAATTTCTTCATAAGTTTGATATTTTTTAAGTTTACGTTTGCTAAATATATTGATATAATTGATAGTTGATGCATTTTTGCAAAAAAAATATTTATTATTGGAATTAGTTTTTAGAATGAATTGTTGATTGTATGATTAAGTTAGATGGATTAAAGTATCCAATTGAAATTGCAGATTTAGGTAATTCTTCTTTTCAGTCATTTGTAGAAGGAAATTATGGAAACTCCAAATTTGTAATTATAGTTGATGAAAATACACATGAATATTGCCTGGAATACCTCATTACAACTTTTGATTTTTTGAAAGAAGCAGAGGTGATGTTGCTGCCAAGTGGTGAAGAAAATAAGGTGATGGAGGTGTGTTTTCAAGTGTGGGAGGCGCTTTCGGAGTATGGTATTGGTAGAAAGGATTTGGTAATCAATCTTGGTGGAGGGGTTGTCACAGATATGGGAGGATTTATTGCGTCTATTTATAAACGTGGGGTTGACTTTATACATATACCAACGACTTTACTTGGGATGGTTGATGCTTCAATAGGAGGGAAGACGGGGATTGATTTGGGTATGTATAAAAATCAATTAGGTGTTTTTAGTAATCCAAAGGCAATTTTTGTAGATAAAAGTTTTCTGGAAACTTTAGAGCTAGAGGAAATGCTCAATGGGTTTGCTGAAGTGTTGAAACATGCTTTGATAATGGATGTTTCTTTGTTCGAAGAATTAGAATCGTTAGAAAATTTGTCTGAATTAGCGGATGATGAAAAATTGGCGAAAATAATTTCAATCAAATTGGGTATTGTGAATGAAGATCCGTTAGAGACTGGAAAACGTAAAATCCTCAATTTTGGTCATACTGTTGGTCATGCGCTTGAAGGATATTTTTTGAATAAAAGTAAAATTGATCATGGGCATGCTGTAGCACTTGGAATGATTGCCGAAAGTTTTCTTTCTTTGCGTGTTGGGAAGTTGTCTCCAGAGGAACATCGTCGAATTGAGAAAGTCATCTTGGATTGGTTTCCAGTTCCTGTTATTAATATGTCGGATATTTCAGGAATTATTGAGCTACTCTATAATGATAAAAAGAATCATTCAGGAAAAATTCAATGTTGCTTACTAGATTGTATTGGCGATTGCAAATACGACCAACCGATAGAGGAAGAGTTATTTGCTGAGGCCTTGATGTATTTAATGGGGAAGTCTGTTTCATTGAATTAAAAAAGAGGATTCGTTGAATCCTCTTTTTTGTGCCCACGACCAGATTCGAACTGGTACACCTACTGGCACCACCCCCTCAAGATGGCGTGTCTACCAATTTCACCACGTGGGCATTCGGTTGGCAAATATAATGATAAGTTCAAATTATAAATGCAAATTTCTGACTCAAAAATATCAAATTTCGAAATCAGCTTTCAAACTCATGTCTAAACTCTTGAAAGAGTGTGTTAAAGCTCCAACTGAGATGAAATCAACATTTGTTGCAGCGTATTCATGTATTGTATCAATTGTGATTCCTCCAGAAGCTTCTACTTCAAATTGACTTGGGATTATCTTTAATGCATCTTGAATTTGAGAAGGTGAGAAGTTATCCAACATGATTCGGTCAACTTTACCAACAGATAAAACTTCCTTCAGTTCATCCATGTTTCTAACTTCAATTTCAACTTTTAGATTTTTGTTGATTTGCTTTAAATATGCTTCAGTTCGTGTTATTGCATTTGTGATACCACCAGCATAATCGATGTGGTTGTCTTTCAGCATAATCATATCGTACAACGCAAAGCGATGGTTGTGACCACCACCAATCAATACGGCCCATTTTTCAAGAAGACGAATTCCTGGTGTTGTTTTTCTAGTGTCTAATAACTTGGATTTTGAACCTTCAATCTTCTTCACGATTCGATTAGTTTGAGTTGCAATACCACTCATGCGTTGCATGAAGTTAAGGACTAAACGCTCTGTTGCTAAAATCGAACGAGAAGAACCGCTTACTTCAAATGCAATTTGCCCATGTTCAACTTCAGTTCCGTCATCAATAAACTTATTGAAATTTAATTTTTTATCGTATGTTTCAAAGATGAATTGAGCTAGTTCAATACCTGCAATAATGCCTTTATCCTTGATGATTAGTTTTGCTTTTCCTTGTGCATTTTCTGGTACACAAGCTAGACTTGAATGATCTCCCTCGCCAATATCTTCGTTTAGTGCATTTTGAATGATAAGAGGTAAGTCAGTTTGTTTTAATTGTTCTAAAATCATGAATTCTAATCTTTTTCAATTGTAATGCTTTCAATTTTGTAATCGTCACCACAGTTTTTGAAGTGCATTGTAACGCGGAAATTTGTTGTTCCGCATGAATAATTCCCAATGGCAAATGTAGCACCATTTGTAACATTTCCTTTAAAGGTGAAGTTGAATTGACAATTTGCTTTATTTGTAAAAAAGTCTTTCAAAACTAATACCGCTTGTGATTTTGAATAAGCACCTTCCTTGTTTAGGATGTTAATCAGTATTTTATCCTTTGAGAGGCTGACAATTGCTTCTGCATTTTTTTGATCAAAAGCTGCATCAATCTTTGAATAGGGAATCCCCTGTTCTGGAAAAGCCAAGATTAGTGATACCAAAAGTGAAAAGAAAAAATTCATGTTTTCAATTTTTGAGAGTAGTCATCAAAAAATGTGCCGTTATTCGTATAAAATTGGCAATCTCTTTTGAACAAATTTAATTTTTTTTAACAATATTCTAACTGTATTCTTTTTTTTGTAAATTTAGTCCGATTTATTTCTTTTTATATAGATTTAGCTTATGAGAAAACTTTATCTTAGTATTTTATCTATCGGGTTAGGTTTGACAGCGTTCAGCCAGTCGGTATTTAAAAACCCACAAACAAATGAGATTAAGATTTGTGGGCAGTATGAAGCGTTGCAAAGAATGCAACAAGAGGATCCTGCAAGGTATCAAGAGTATCTTGAGGCGCGTGCCTTAACTCAAGAGGAGACACATTATTCGCAAGAAAAGTCAGGTGTGGTTTATACTATTCCAGTTGTGTTTCATATTCTTCACAATGGTGGTTCCGAAAATATTTCAGAGGCACAAGTATTAGATGCCGTTCGTATTTTAAATCGTGATTTTAGAAAACAAAATGCTGATGTAAACAATGTAGTATCGCAATTTCAATCAATTGCAGGTGATGCAGAGATTGAATTTGCATTAGCAAAGGTTGCACCTAATGGAGCATGTTTTAATGGTATCACTAGGACTCAATCAAATGCTACAAACAACGGAAGTGATGGGCTAGTACAAGTTAACGCTGTTGTCAATGGTAATGATGTATATCAAGGAGTATGGCCACATAATAAATATTTAAATATTTATGTTTGTAAAAGTTTGGTAAGTGGTGCTGCAGGATATACTTTCTTGCCACAAGGTAATGCTAACCCAACCACAACAAACATGTATTACAACGGTATTTTCATGTTACATGATTATGTCGGTTCAATTGGTACTGCTTCTGAATATAAAAGTAGAGCTTTGACTCATGAGGTTGGTCACTGGTTAAACTTGCAACACGTTTGGGGAAGTGGAAATATCGGTACTTGTGGTACGGATAATGTTGCTGATACGCCTCAAACAAATGGTTCAAATGGGGTTTGTAACTTAAATAAAGTAACTTGTGATGGAAATTTGGACAACGTAGAGAACTACATGGACTATTCTTACTGTTCAAAAATGTTTACAAATGGACAAGTAACAAGAATGCGTAATGCAATTACAAGTAGTACTGCAGGAAGAAGTAATATATGGACAACTGCTAACTTACAAGCTGTAGGAGTGCTTCCTGGGGCTAACTTATGTTCTGCAGATGTTGAAGCTTCATCTGTTGGAGTTTGTGCTGGAGGTTCGGTAACATTTTCTGTAACAGGAACAACGGCAACAATCAACTCATATAACTGGACATTTGCGGGTGGTTCTCCAAGTTCATCTAATGCAGCATCACCAACAGTAACTTATAACACTCCGGGTACATATACTGTAACTGTAGCAATTACTTCTTCTGTAGGGAATAGAACAATAACGAAGACAAATTATATTACAGTTTCTGCACCACCAGCAAATATTGTTAACTTACCACTAACAGAAGGTTTTGTTGGAACAACTTTCCCTCCTTCTAATTGGTCGATTACGAATGGTGGAACTTCTAATACTTGGGCTCGTAATAACAATGGTACAGCGCCAACAACAACTGGTTCAGCAAGAATTAATTACTATAGCTCAAACAATCCAGGTGAGATCGATGATTTGAATACTCCTACATTGAATATGAATGGTTATAGTTCTGCTTCATTAACTTTTGATGTTGCCTATAGACCTTATACCGGACAATCTGATAAATTAGAAGTATTGGTATCTCCTGGATGTGGTATGCCTTATGAAGTTGTATACTCTAAATCAGGTACACAATTGATGACTGAAAATTCTACTAACACACGTGCATACAATACTCCTTCTACATGGAGAAACGAATCAGTAGATTTATCTCCTTATGTTGGTAATGGACAAGTTAGTGTTAAATTCAGAGGTACTAATGGATATAGTAATTACTTGTATATTGATAACATCAATATTTCTGGAGTTTCTTCAGGTCCTAATGCAAACTTCAATGCTTCTTCAACATCAGCTTGTACAGGTCAAACAGTAACATTTACAAATACTTCAACTCAGGCTACTTCTTACAGCTGGAACTTTGGTGCTGGAGCAACTCCTGCAACTGCAAATACTGCTGGTCCACATACTGTAACATATAGTACAAGTGGTGCGAAAACTGTTACGTTGACTATCAATGGAGGTGCTTCAACAACTACTCAAACAATCAACATTAATTCAGTTCCTGCAACTCCAACAGTAAGTGTTCAAAATAATTGTGGTAACGCTGTAATTACTGCTTCAGGAGGTACTAGCTACCAATGGTCAACAGGTGCTACTGGAAGTTCAATTACAGTAACAAACTCAAACCCAGTTACAGTTACTTCTAGCAACAACGGATGTTTAAGCTCTCCAGCTACAGCAAATCCAAGTCCGAAACAAGTTCCTACAGTAACAATGGGGTCTATTCCTTCAATGTGTGTTTATCACAGTCCAGTTAACCTTAACCAAGGTTCACCAGCTGGAGGTACATATAGTGGAGTAGGTGTGAGTGGTAACACATTCAACCCTGCAACCGCTGGTACAGGTTCTAAAACGATTACTTATTCTTATACAGCTGCAAATGGTTGTACAGGTACAGCTACAACTCAAGTGTTAGTTGATGGATGTGTAGGAATTGAAGAAACTGAGGCTAATACATTCAGCGTATCTCCAAACCCATCTAATGGTGATGTTTGGGTTAGAAGTTCTTCTGTAATCAATGAAGTGATTGTACTTGATAATGCAGGTAGAGTGATTCAAGTAGTTCCTGGTAATCAAGCAACAGAAATTCAATTAGATTTGAAAGCGTTGTCTGCCGGAAGCTACTTCATCCATTCAAAAATGGAAGAGTCTTCAAAAATGGTTAAGTTGATTATACAATAATCAATTAAGATAAATAAAAAAGCCTCTCCAGCTAACTGGAGAGGCTTTTTTATTAGAGCACATTGCTGTTATATCTTAGATTAAAAAAATAAAGATTATTTCTTGGTCATATTTTCACGAATCTCACGCATGAAGTTAGATGCGTAAACAAAGTCAATGATTTCTTTGTTATCAGTCGTTAATATTGATTGACGATCTCCTTCCCACCATTTTTTACCTTTGTAAATGAACGTCACACGGTCACCAATTTCAATAACGGAATTCATGTCGTGTGTAATCACAATTGTTGTCATATTGAATTCGTAAGTGATTTCTCGAATCAATCCATCAATTACAATTGACGTCATTGGATCTAATCCAGAGTTAGGTTCGTCACAAAACAAATATTTAGGTTGCATCGCAATTGCGCGCGCAATACCAATTCTTTTTTGCATACCACCACTACATTCTGCGGGGTAAAGTTTGTTTTTTCCACTTAAGTTTACGCGATCTAGACAGAAGTTTACTCGATCCAACATCTCTTTTGCAGTTTTGTTGGTAAACATCTTTAGTGGAAACATGACATTTTCTTCCACCGTCATCGAGTCGAACAGAGCTGAACCTTGGAACAACATTCCAATTTCTTTTCTGATATCTGTTTTCTGAGTGCGTGACATGTTGAGGAAATTCCTCCCGTCAAATAAAATTTCACCCGTATCTGGTTCGTGTAACCCGACGATTGATTTGGCTAAAACAGATTTTCCACTTCCAGATTGACCAATGATGAGATTGACCTTCCCTTGCTCGAAGGTTGCATTGATATCATGTAAAACATGATTACCAGAGAAGGATTTATTTAAATTTTTAACTTCAATCATTAGAAGAGAATTAACTGAGTTAAAATTAAGTCTAAAATTAATACTGCGATACTATTTGTAACCACAGCTTCTGTTGATGAACGACCAACTTCTACTGCACCAACTTTCGTATAATAACCATAATAAGAAGCAATCGATACAATAACGAAGGCAAAGAATACAGATTTTGAAAGAGCATAAGTAACTTCCTTCACTTTGAAGAAGGCACGAACTCCATAAATGTATGATTCTGTAGATCCTAAGTCTGAAATGATTAGAGCTAACCATCCTCCGATTAAACTTAATCCGATAGAGAAGATTACCAATATAGGGAAGAAGATAACTGCCGCGGTAATTTTGGGTAAAACAAGGTAGTTTAGCGAGTTGACCCCCATGATTTCCAATGCATCAATTTGCTCGGTTGTCTTCATTGTTCCAATTTCCGACGAAATATTCGAACCGACTTTACCAGCTAAAATTAGTGACATAATTGTAGGAGAAAATTCCAAAATTGTTGTAGATCGAGTTAAATATCCAATTGTATACTCAGGGAGTAAAGGGTTGTCCATATTGAATCCTACTTGCAATGCAATTACAGCACCAATAAATACAGACATGATACCAACCAACGAGATGGAATTAATTCCAATAATTTCAATTTCGTCAAATACGCGTTTGCGGAAAACGCTCCATTTTTCAGGCTTGGAAAAAACAATCCAAAGCATTTGAAAAAAATTCCCGATATTTTCAAATAATTTTTTAATCACGAAAGCTAAATTAAGGTTATATTTTCTTTCATTTGTACAAAAATTGAAAAAAATCTTCAACTAGTTTGGATAAAACTTCAAAAATAATTGACGTTCTAAAAAAATATGTACCAGAGGGTACAGAAGATTATCTGTATTCACTTTTTAAAACATATCCTGTAAAATTCAAAATTGTTTCTCCAAGAAGATCCAAGTTGGGCGATTTTAGAAGTCCTATTGGTGCTGAAAAACCGCAAATTACGATTAATGGGGACCTCAATAAATATTCTTTTTTGGTGACAACCGTTCATGAATTTGCACATTTAAAAACATGGATGGAACACAAAAATCAAGTGAAGCCACATGGAATTGAATGGAAACAAAATTTCGTTGATTTGATGTTCCCAATTATTCAAAAAGGATTGTTGCCTAGAGATGTTGAACAAGGATTGTTGAATTCCTTTATGAATATGAAGGCTTCTTCGTGTACAGATGTGCAGTTACATCGGGTGTTGAAGCAGTATGACGAATTGGGACCAAATCAATTTTTGTTAGAAAAACTACCGAAATATGCTACATTTGCCCTAGAATCAAAGATCTTTCAAAAGGGAGATTTGAGAAGAACAAGGTATTTATGTACCGAGGTAAGAACAAATAGAAAATTTCTTATAAATAAATTAGCAGTTGTTGAACAGGTGAATTATGACAAATAACAAGTATGCAGTAATCATGGCCGGAGGAGTAGGAAGTAGATTTTGGCCACTTTCAATTCCAGAACGACCGAAGCAGTTTATTGATGTTTTAGGTATCGGTAAAACATTGATTCAAATGACTCATGAACGTCTTTTGAATATTGTTCCAGCGGAAAATATTTTCATTTTGACAAATGAGAAATATTTGAATTTGGTGAATCAACAATTGCCTAATGTTGCTAGATCTCAAATTTTAACAGAGCCTCAACGAAAAAATACTGCGCCGTGTATTGCTTACGCAGCAGCAAAAATCAATGCCATTGATCCAAATGCATGCATGGTAGTTTGTCCCTCTGATCACTTGATTCTAAAGGAAGAACAATTCAAAAAGATTGTTGATACGGCAATTGAAAATGCTGTTTCAAATGATAAAATTGTAACATTAGGGATTAAACCGACAAGACCTGATACAGGTTATGGTTATATCGAATTTTCGAAAGAAAGTAATGCGTTAGCGGGAGATGTGACAAAGGTGCTTCAGTTTAGAGAAAAGCCCAATCATGAAATGGCTGAAGTATTCATCAAATCTGGAAATTTTTATTGGAATTCAGGAATTTTTGTTTGGAAAGCTTCTGTTGTAATCGATGCATTAAAACGCTATCAGTATGACCTATACGAATTGTTTTGCGCTGATAGTTCAAAGTACAATACTCCTGAAGAACAAATTTTTGTAAATACTGCATTTGACGCTTGTCAAGATATTTCTATTGATTATGCAATCATGGAGAAAGCAGACAATGTTGATGTAGTCTTGGCGACCTTTGATTGGAGTGATTTAGGAACTTGGAAAAGTTTAAATGAACATCTCGAAAAAGATATTTACAATAATTCAGTAATAGGAGGGAATGTTCACCTGTTTAATGTGAAAAACTGTTTAGTGAATGTTCCTGAAAATAAAACTGTTCTTCTTGATGGATTATCAGATCACATCATTGTTGAATCGGATAATGTATTGATGATTTTGAAGAATTCTAACGAACAAGAATTGAAGAATTATTTAAAAGTAATCGAAGGAAAATAATCCATTATCTTAGCAGGTTAACATGTCCAACTTTTTTAAACTCAGTTCCTGCTAAGTTTTTGTATTTCATTTTCCACGTATACGTTCCGTCTTGACAATCGTTACCTTTATAGGTTCCATCCCAGAAATCATTGATGTTGTGTAGGGTTGTCACCAATTCTCCCCAACGGTCAAATATCATGAGTTCAAAATCTCTGATGTTACCACCATAGGCTTTGAAAAATGAATTGTATTCATCCCCATTTGGAGTAAACGTATTTGGAACGTAAACTAATGGTTCGAATAAAATCCAAACATCATCACTATCTCTACATCCATTTTCGTCAACAATTGTAACAATGTATCGCATGTTATCCGGGGGAGATGCTACAGTTTCTGAACACATCACACAACTCAAATATTCTCCAGGAGTCCAAAATATTGTTCCTGCTGAACTAGTTGTTCCTGAGATTACAGCGCTTTCACCTTCAAATAAATATTGATCGTGACTAGCAATGATGTATGGTTGAGGAAATAATTCTACTCGAACAGAATCAGTAACATTACATCCAAATGAGTCTGTACCTCTTACATAGTAAGTTGTGGACTGTGCAGGTGTAGCGAAAACACTCGAACTGATTGTATTATTTAATCCAGTAGGAGGATACCATTGATATTGAAAGGATCCAGTTGCAAATAATTGAACTGTTTCTCCTGGACAGATGATTGTATCTTTAAATGCTTCAACAACAGGTGAAATGGAAACCACAGAAACGGTATCGGTTACGGTTCCACAAATATTTGTAAAATGGACGATGTAATCCATATTCTCATAAACAGTTGCTATTACTGTAGCTCCTGTAGTTGTGTTCAAATATGTAGCGGGTGTCCAAAGATATGAATCAGCTCCACCAACTGTAATTTCTTTTGGAACTCCA
>Ga0079224_100006888_pt1 | contig 15151 bp, 16 predicted proteins | sample Stecom2015_FD_80414 | JGI IMG/M metagenome (GOLD analysis project Ga0079224, IMG submission 80414) | Agricultural soil microbial communities from Utah to study Nitrogen management - Steer compost 2015 | ecosystem: Environmental > Terrestrial > Soil > Agricultural land | place: USA: Utah...
TAGGGTTTAGTGCGCGCCCGTCGGCGGGCCGTGCACGGTGGGAGGCGGCGCGGCGAGCCGGCGCTTGCGCCACTGCTTGTAGGGAATGGTGGCGAGCTCGCCGACGAGCACCGCGAGCAGCACGCCGAGCGGCGCGAGCGCCTCGCCGGTGAGGCTGGCGACGGCGACCGCGACGCCCGGATGGCGCGACACGGTGGCGAAGGCGAGGACGGTGCGGTCGTCCTCGTCCGGCCCGCCGAGCAGGTGCCCGGCGGCGAGGCCGAGGAGCGTGATCAGCACGATTGCGCTCACCGTGCCCTCGCGGAAGAGGGCGCCCATGTGCCGCCAGGCGAGCGCGAGGATGACGAGGCCGCACACGAGCAGCAGCAGCGAGCTCACCTTCTGGATCGGCGCGATCCACCGCCGCGAGGCCGGCCACCACGTGCCGATCGCGAGCCCCGCGAAGAGCGGCACGAGGATGGAGCCGACGGCGATCTGCGCCACCGTGAGCGGGCTGACGTGGACGGCGCTGCCGGAGAGCCGGTTGATGACTTCCACGACGAGCGGCGTCAGCACGACGGAGAGCACCGTGCTCGCGAAGAAGAGGCCGTGCGCGCAGCCGCCGCGGCCCGGCGCCACGAGGGGCAGCATCGCCTGCGCGAAGAGCGCGCCGACCGGCGCGACCGACAGCGTGACCAGGGCGACGACGACGGCCGGATGCAGATCGAAGAGCTTGCAGACGGCGATGGCGATCACGGGCCCGAGCACCATCATGGCGAGCTCCGTGCGCAAGAGCAGCGAGGGACGCGCGAGGAGGTAGCGCAGGTCCGCGGCGCACGTCCCCATCCCGACCGCGAGCACGGCAAGGAAAATGCTGAGGCTGAGGCCGAGGGGGAGCAGACTCACGGGGACGAGATTCTTCGTCGCGGCCGGCAGGAGCCACAATCACCGCGTCCAGCGATTTGCGTGTCACCGCTTGAACGTCGGACCTAGGGCTTAGCCGCCAGGCAGCAGGGCGGCCGTCGCGCGGCGAGGACATGGGCCGGAAGGCCGATGGCGGGCGCAAGGTCGCGGCCGGAACAATCGCGGATGCGTTCGCGCACGAGCGGCCGCGCGTGATGCGCGGATTCATCCTGGCGGCCCTGCTGGTACCCGCGTTCGCATGGGCCGACGCGCGCTTCATTCCCTTCGGCGAGGAGCGGCTCAAGCTCAACCTGGGCGTCCTCGCCCACCGCCGGGATACGACCCTGAGGCTCGACGCCGGAAGCCGCGGCCATCTCTTCGAGCTCGAGGACGCCCTCGGCCTCGATCACGACCGCACCGTATGGCACGCCTCCGGCGCCTGGCGCATCGCGCCCCGGCACCGCCTCGGCGTGCGCGCGCTGGAGCTCGAACGCGATGCCCGGCACGACGTCGAGGAGTCGCTCAACATCCGGGGCATCGCCATTCCCGTGCGCACCTCGCTCACCGCCCGGACCGAGCTCCAGATGGTGGGCGTGGACTACCGCTATTCGTTCGTCCGGACGCACGACATGGAGGTCTCGGGCCTGGTGGGCGTGGTGAACGTGCACTTCGAGGCGCGCTTCCAGGCGACCCTGCCGCGCGTCGACGTCGACGAGGCCATCTCCGTGCTCGCGCCCGTGCTCGGAGCAAGCGCCGATTTCGCGCTTTCGCCGCGCTGGAGCGTGTCGCTGTTCGGGCACGGCGTGCAGGTCGACGTCGGCGACAACGACGCGCACATCTTCAATTTCGGCGCCACGACCGAGTACATGATGACCCGCCACCTGGGCCTGGGCATCGGCTACGTCATCGACTACATAGGCCTGAACGTCAACGAGCGCTCCTTCCGCGGCCGCGTCGCCGTGCGCAACGCGGGCGTGCTCGCCTATGTGCAGGCGCGCTTCTAGACCTGCTCCCCTCCCGTGAGATACAGGCAATGCTCGAGGCAGTCGATGCGCTCGATGAACGCCGGCGACAGGCGCAGCCGCCCGCCCGGCCGCCAGAAGTGCGTGTCGATCACGAGGCGGTCGATCGTCCAGGCCCGCTCGTGCAGCTCGAGGTCGACGAGCCGGCCAAGCGCCTGCGCGCGCGTGCGCACGGTGGAGCCAAGGAGCTCGGCGGCGCTGCGCAAATGCGGGTCGCCGTGCCCGAGGAGGGCGTACGCGGCGTGCTCGGCCTGGTCGCGGCTGCCGCCGCCGACGGCGCCCCACAGCCCGAGGCCCGACCAGTAATACGGGTATCCGAGGCGCACGGCGCGCTCGAGCGCAAGTTGCCGGGCCACCGGCCGGTCGCTCTCCGCATCGGGGGCGTGCGCCACGTCGCTTCGCGTGATCGCCAGCCGCAAGCCGGCTTCCGAGGCCCGCCGGTCCACGGCTTCCGGCCGCACGAGGACCCTCTTGCCACGCCAGCCGCCCGTGGCGACGACCAAGTAGCGCACGTCCCAAGTGCGGTCGTCGAAATAGACGTCCCGCACCGACCCCGCGACGCCGTCCCTCGCCTGCACGCGCCCACCCTGCAGGTGCTTTGCGCTGCGCTGCGACAACGGGATCTCGCGGCGATCCATGAAAAGTAGACCGCGCAGCGGCGATACTGGTTCACCGCCTTCAGCTGCCGGTTCACCGCCGTTCAGCCGCCGTCGCGAACGGGCGGGGCCACCTTCAGGACTTCGTCGATCGTCGTGAGGCCGGCGCCGATCTTCATGGCGCCGCTGATGCGAAGCGGCTTCATGCCTTCCTTGATCGCCTGCTCGCGGATGACGGCGAGGTCGGCCTGCGCGGCCACCAGGGACTTGATCTGCTGCGAGAAGACCAGGGTCTCGTAGATGCCCACGCGGCCCGAAAACCCGGTCATGCGGCACTCGAGGCAGCCGACCGGCTTGTAGACCTTCGCCGGACGGTTCGACTTCCACGGCGCCACCAGCGCGTCCCAGGCCTGGTGATCCTCGGCGCGGTTGAAGTCGATCCTTTCCTTGCAGTGCCGGCAGAGCGTGCGCACCAGGCGCTGCGCCATGATGCCGTTCAGCGTGGCGTTGAGGAGGTACGGCGGCACGCCGAGCTCCAGGAGCCGGCTCACTGCGCTCGGCGCGTCGTTGGTGTGGAGGGTGGAGAGCACGAGGTGGCCCGTGAGCGCCGCCTGCACCGCCATTTCGGCGGTCTCCAGGTCGCGGATCTCCCCCACCATGATGATGTCGGGGTCCTGGCGCATGAGGGCGCGCACGCCCTCGGCGAAGCCGAGCTCGATCTGGTGCTGGACCTGCATCTGGTTGAACGAGGGCTCGACCATCTCGATCGGGTCCTCGATCGTGCAGACGTTCACCTGCGGCGTCGCGAGCGACTTGAGCGTCGAGTAGAGCGTGGTGGTCTTGCCCGAGCCGGTCGGCCCGGTGACGAGCACGATGCCGTTGGGCCGCTGCGTCATCTCGTCCCAGCGGCGGTTGTCCTCTTCGGAGAAGCCGAGCTCCTTGAAGTCGCGCACCAGCACTTCGGGATCGAAGATCCGCATCACCAGCTTCTCGCCGAAGGCGGTCGGGAGGGTGGAGAGGCGAAGCTCCACTTCCTCGCCGTCGAGCGTGCGCGTCTTGATGCGCCCGTCCTGGGGCCTTCGCTTCTCCACGACGTCCATGCGGGCGAGGATCTTGATGCGGCTCGTCATGGCGACGAGCACCGCGGCGGGGATCTGGTAGACCTGGTGCAGCACCCCGTCGATGCGAAAGCGCACGATGCCCTGCTCGCGCCGCGGCTCGACGTGGATGTCGCTCGCGCGCTGCTCGAAGGCGTACTGCCACAGCCAGTCGACGATGCGCACGATGTGCGCGTCATTCGCATCGAACTGCGTCCCTTTTCCCGACGCGTCCCTGCCGAGGTCGACGAGCTGCTCGAAGTTCGAGAGCCCCGAGGCGCCGGTGGCCTTCTTGCTCGCGCCCTTGATCGACCGGGCGAGGTTGTAGAACTCGACCTGGTAGCGCTCGATGTCGAGCGGGTTGGCGATCACGCGCCGGATGTCGCGCTTGATGATGCGCGAGAGCTCGGGCTCCCACTCGCGAAGGCGCGGCTCGGCGGTCGCGATCACCGCCTCCTTGGAGTCGACGGCGACCGGCAGGATGCGAAAGCGCGTCGCATAGGCCGAGGACATCACCTCGGTCACCGCCGCGAAATCGATCTTCAGCGGGTCGATGTGGAGGTATTCCATGCCCACGCGGCCGGCGAGCCACTCGGTGAGCGCCTCGAGCGAGAGCGGCCGCTGGGGCGGCTTCGCCTGGCGCCACTTCTGGTCGGCGATGACCACGAGCGGATGGAGCGACCCCCGGTAGTAGCGCCGCTCCTTCTTCAGCTGCTCGGCCGCCTCGGCCGCCACCATGCCGTCAGCGACCAGCCAGTCGATGACTTCCGGAAGGGTGAGCCGCTCCCCTGTGGCGGCTGGCTTCGCGACTTGTTCCATCCGTCCGGCACTCTACCGGGGAAAGCTAGAATTCGCCATGGCTGCCACCGCCCCCGCCGCGCCCCTCGAGAGCGACACGAGCGCGCTCGCCGCCGACGTGCGCCCGCGCGAGGTGTGGGCGTGGAGCATGTACGATTTCGCGAACTCGGGCTACACCACGGTGGTGGTGACGGCGGTCTTCAGCGCCTACTTCGTCGGCGCGGTGGCCGGCAACGCGCCCTGGGCCACCCTCCTCTGGACCGCGTCGCTCTCAATTTCCTACGCCGCGGTGCTCGCCACCGCGCCCCTCATCGGCGCGTGGGCCGATGCGCACGCCGCCAAGAAGCGGCTGCTCGCGCTCGCCACCGTCGGCTGCGCCGGCTTCACGGCGCTCCTCTACTTCGCGCAGCCGGGAACCGTGGCCCTCGCCGTGGCGCTCGTCGTCGCGTCCAACTTCTTCTTCAGCGTGGGCGAGAACCTCATCGCAGCGTTCCTGCCCGGGCTTGCGAGCTCGCGCGCCATGGGTCGAGTGTCCGGCTGGGGCTGGGCGTTCGGCTACGTGGGCGGACTGGTCAGCCTCGGCGCCTGCCTCGCCTACATCCAGGCCGCCGAGGGCGCGCCGGCCACGAGCTTCGTGCCGGTCACCATGCTCATCACCGCGGCGATCTTCGCCGTGGCGGCGATGCCGACCTTCCTCTTCCTGCGTGAGCGGGCGCGCCCGCAGCCGGCGGTTGCCAGCCCGTTCGCGCGGGTGCGGCAGACGCTCGCCCACGCCGCCCGGTTCCGCGACCTGCGCCGCTTCCTCCTCTGCATCCTCTTCTACCAGGCGGGCATCCAGACGGTGGTCGCGCTCGCCGCCATCTACGCGCAGCAGGTCATGGGCTTCACCTTCCAGCAGACGATCGTGCTGATCCTCGTGGTCAACGTGACGGCGGCGGTCGGCGCGTTCGGATTCGGCTACCTGCAGGACCGCGTGGGCCACGTGCGCGCCATGGCGCTCGTCCTCCTCGGCTGGGTGGCGATGATCGTCCTCGCCTGGCTCTCCGCCTCGCAGGCGACGTTCTGGCTCGCGGCGAACCTGGCCGGCCTCTGCATGGGCGCGTCGCAGGCCGCCGGGCGCGCGCTGGTCGGATATTTCTCGCCGCCCTCGCGGCTGGCCGAGTTCTTCGGCCTGTGGGGACTGGCGGTGAAGGCGGCGTCGATCTTCGGCCCGCTCACCTACGGCGCCGTGACGTGGGCCTTCGCCGGCAACCATCGCCTCGCGATCCTCGCCACGGGCGTCTATTTCCTCATAGGATTGGCGCTCCTGCGCGGCATCGACGCGGCGCGCGGGCGCCGCGCCGCCCTTGCCGAAGGGTGAAGCCTCAGAACACCAGCATGCCGAGCATCACGCCGAACACGAGGACGATGAGGAAGATCGCCAGCGCGATGAAGAACAGCACCTTGGCGATGGTCCGGGTGGTGGAGGCGACCCCCGTGAAGCCGAAATAGCCGGCAATCAGCGAGATCACGAAAAAGATGATGGCCCACTTGAGCATGCCGAGCCTCCGGCTTCCGGCTTGTTGGCGGAGAAGGATCCCTGCGAAAGAGCCAGCCTAGCGGCCCACGTGTTACGCGACAATCCCGCTTCCATGGACATTCTGGCCGACCTGCGCAGCCGGGGCCTGCTCGCCGACTGCACCGACGAGGCGGCGCTCGCCGAGCGCCTGGCGAAGGGCCCGATCACGCTCTATTGCGGATTCGATCCGACCGCCGACTCCCTGCACGTGGGAAACCTCGTGCCGCTCCTCGCCCTGCGGCGCTTCCAGCTCGCCGGCCACCGCCCGATCGCGCTGGCGGGCGGCGCGACGGGCATGGTGGGCGATCCCTCGGGAAAGTCCTCGGAGCGAAACCTCCAGACCCCGGAGCAGGTGGCCCACAACATCGAGTGCATCAAGGGCCAGCTCGCGCGCTTCCCCGACTTCGAGACGAAGAAGAATCCGGCGCGCCTGGTGAACAACGCCGACTGGTTTGCGCCCATTACCTTCCTCGACTTCCTGCGCGAGGTGGGCAAGCACATCACGGTGAACTGGATGGTGGCCAAGGAATCGGTGCGCTCGCGCATGGAGGATCGCGAGAACGGCATCAGCTACACCGAGTTCAGCTACATGCTGATGCAGGGCTACGACTTCTACCACCTGCGCCGGACCATGGATTGCGAGCTCCAGGTGGGCGCGACCGACCAATGGGGCAACATCACCGTCGGCACGGAGCTCTGCCGGCGCAAGATGGGCGTCACCGTCTGGGGGCTCACGTTCCCGCTGCTCACGAAGTCCGACGGCACGAAGTACGGCAAGTCGGCGAGCGGCGCGGTCTATCTCGACGCGAAGCGCACGAGCCCCTACCGCTTCTACCAGTTCTTCGTGCAGTCCGAGGATGCCGACGTCGGCAAGCTGCTGCGCTTCCTCACCTTCCTTTCGCTCGAGGAGATCGCCGCGCTGGAGGCCGAGATGCAGGCGAATCCGGGGGCGCGCGCGGCGCAAAAGGCGCTTGCGCGCGAGCTCACCACGCTCGTGCACGGCGAAGCGGCGTGCGCCGACGCCGTTCGCGCGAGCGGGATCCTCTTCGGCGGTGCGCTCGAAGGGGTGAGCGAGTCCGTATTCGCGGACGTCGTGGGCGAGGTGCCCACCACGGAAGTGCCGCGCGCCGGCCTGGAGGCCGGGCTTGCCCTGCCGGAGGCCTTCGTGCGTGCGGGGCTCGCGCCTTCCAAGGGCCAGGCGCGAAAGGACATCGAGGGCGGTGGCGCCTATGTCAACAACGTGCGCGCGGCCGATCCGGCGCGCAAGCTCGGCGCGCAGGACCTGCTCTTCGGTCGCTACGTGCTGCTGCGAAAGGGCAAGCGCACCTATGCCCTCCTCTGCGCAGTCGAGGCCTGAGCCCGATACCCGGGATCTCGATTATCGGAGATAGGCTGCACGGCCTGCGCCCGGGCCGGTGGCCCAAGGTAGCGCGGGTCCGGCGCTTGCTGCAGCGTCGAAAGACGCATGCGCACCCCGGCCCCCTCCCCGCGATCGGCGTATTCCAGGCTACCCGCCTTGTTGCTGCTGATCGCCGTCGCGCTCTCCGCGCTTGGCCTGGCGGGCTGCGAGCCGAATCCTCCGCGACCCAAGGCGGCGGCGGCCGGTGAGCCGGCGCGCGACAAGGCGGCGGTTCTGGCCGAGCGCCTTGGCTGCGCGCTGCGGGAGACGCCGGACGGTCCGATGATCGTCGCGATCGACACGAACGGGCCGGCGGCGACGGCCGGCGCCCGCGCGGGCGACCTCGTGCTCGGCGTGAACGGCACGGCGGTCGACGACGTGGCGACGCTCGCCTCGGCGATCGCCTCGAGCGCGCCCGGGGACAAGCTCGAGCTCGAGCTCGAGCGCTGGGGCGAGCTGCACTACGTCGCGATCGCGCCCGCCGGGACAGGCGCGAGGCCCCTTGCGGAGGCTGAAAAGGGGACCGGGTCGGCCCCCGGCACGGCGCCGGCGGTCTGGACTGCGCTCGGCATCGAGGTGCGGGACGTCCCTGACACGGCGCGCCGGGCGCTCGGCGTCGACGACGGCGTCATGGTGGTGCGGGTGCGCCCGCCGGCGAGCCACACAAGGCTCCTGCCGGGGGACGTGATCGTGGAAGTCAACCTCGCGCGCTTTCGCGGCACCGAGGAGTTCAGCCGGCTCGTGTCGGCGCAGCGTGGCGCGGTCGCCCTGCTCGTGCGCCGCGCGGACGCCGACCTCTACATCACCCTCGAGCCGGGGGAAGCTGCGCTCGGCGGGGCGGAAGATGCCTCGCGCTGGGGCGAAACCGAGCAGGACGCCGCCCGGGGCGGCAACCTGCCGCCCGGGCTGCCGTGGCTGCGGCCGCCGCGTACTACAGGTAAGCCTCTGCGCACTTGATGATCTCGAGGTTCGTGCCCTTGTCGAGGCAATGGCGCGCGTCCTCGAAGCGGCGCGGATTGGGCTTGCGCGCCACCACGGCCTTGGTGGCGCCTTCCGAAGCCGCCGCTTTCGGCGCCTCGGCCTGCGATGGAGTCCCCTGGGCAGCTTCCTTCTCCGGAGCGGGGGCCTGGGCCCACGCGACGGAGACCGACATCGCGAGAATTGCAGTCGCCAGAATGCGCTTCATGTAGTCACCTCACGCTCTTGTATGAGTGCGTCCCGCCGGGCCCCTCCAGCTTCGACGTGGCCCGGCGCCTATGCTAGAGCGTTTCGTGCCGTGCCGCTAATCGGAACTAGTTCACGGTGCCCGGAGGCCGGCGGGTAAGATTGCCCCTCTCATCCCTCACTGAACCGGAGACAAGCACATGACGATCAAGGTCGGCGACCGGCTGCCAGACGGAAAACTGATGGAATCGACCGAGTTCGACTCGGGCACGCAATGCGCCCTGCCGCCGAAGGAGGTCAATGTCGCCGAGGCCGTGAAGGGCAAGAAGATCGCGATCTTCGGCCTGCCCGGCGCCTTCACGCCGACCTGCTCGGCTAAGCACGTGCCCGGCTACCTGCAGAACATCGACCAGCTCAAGGCGAAGGGCGTGGACGAGGTGTGGTGCGTCGCGGTGAACGACGCGTTCGTCATGGCGCACTGGGGCCGCGACCAGAAGGCGCTCGGCAAGATCCGCTTCCTCGCCGACGGCAGCGCTCAATGGGCCAAGTCGCTCGGGCTCGATCTCGACCTGAACGCCCGCGGCATGGGGACCCGCATGGGCCGCTTCTCCATGCTGGTCGACGACGGCGTGGTAAAGCAGCTCAACGTCGAGGCGCCGGGCAAGTTCGAGGTCTCGGACGCCGCCACGATGCTCAAGCAGCTCGGCTGATCGGTTACAAAGGGTTACACCGTCGGGCGCCCGCGCGGTCATCCGCGCGGGCGCCGGCGCGTTGTTCATTCCGGGACCCAACCAAGAAAGGAACCCGGAAATGATTCGAACCCTTACCAGAAGCCTGGCCGCCGCCGCCCTTATCGCCGCGTCCGGCGCAGTCCTCGCCCAAGGCGGGCCCGGCGCAGCCGCTTCGCCCGATGGCAAGCCGCGCGCCAAGGCGCGCTACGACTGCTCGCAGGCGGCCGACCCGAAAGCCTGCGAGGCGCGCCGCGCCAAGTTCCGCGAGGCTGCCGCCAAGGCGCGCGCCGCCTGCCAGGGCACGCAGGGCGCCGAGCGCCAGGCGTGCATGTCGAAGGCGATGTGCGCGGAGTCGGCCGATCCCGCGAAATGCGAAGCGCGCGCCAAGGCGCGCGCGGAGCGGCGCGCGGCTCGTGCCAAGGCACGCGCCGAGGGAAAGCACGGGCCCTCGGGCAAGTCCCCGTCGGGGAAGTAGGTCCCGAGGGAAGTCACACGGGAAATTGATCCCGAACAGGCAAGCGCGGCGCCGGTAGAATCCGGCGCCGCATGCCGCTGCATCGACCCGCCATCGCCGCGGGCGCGCGGGCCTCGCTGCCCGTGCTCCTCGGCGTGGTCCCCTTCGGCCTCATCACCGGCGTCGCCATGGTGGCGAGCGGCATTCCGCCCGCGATCGCCGTGCTGATGTCGCTCTTCGTCTTCGCCGGCGCCTCGATGGTGGCTGCCGCGCAGCTGCTCGCGCACGGCACGCCGGCTGCGCTCGTCATCCTCGCCGCGCTCTTCATCAACCTGCGCTTCATGATGTACAGCGCGTCGATACGCACGCACCTCGCGCACCTGCCGCTCGGCTGGCGGCTCGCCGCGTCCTACCTGCACACCGACAACGTCTACGGGCTCTCGCTCGCGCGCTTCGCCGAGCACCCGGAGGATCCGCACAAGCTCGAATACTTTCTCGGCGCCGGGCTCCTCATCTGGGCCACCTGGCAGGCCGCCGTGCTCGCGGGCGCGCTCATCGGCGCCGGCGTCCCCGCCGCCTGGCGCCTCGAGTTCGCCGCGCCGCTCGCCTTCATCGCCATGACCGTGCCGCTGCTGCGCGATCGCGCGATGGTGGGCGCGGCGCTCGCCGCCGCGGCGACAGTCGTGGCGACGAGCGGCCTGCCGCTGCGCCTCAATCTCGTTGCGGCCGCCGCCGCCGGCATCGTCGCGGGCATGCTCCTGGAGCGCCGGGGGCGATGAGCAGCGGCGCGACGCTGTGGATCGCCCTCGCGGGCATGGCGCTCGTCACGTACCTCCTGCGCGCCTCGTTTCTCCTGTTGCCGCCCGAGGTGCCGACGCCCGCCGCGCTGCGGCGGATTCTGCGGTTCGTGCCGGCGTCCGTGCTCACCGCCATCTGGGCCCCGGAACTGCTTCTGCGGAACGAGGTCCTATTCGTGTCGCTCGAAAACGAACGCCTGCTCGCCGGCCTCGTCGCCATTGCCGTGGCGTGGCGCTGGCGGATCACCTCCGCTACGATCGCCGCCGGCCTTGCAGCCCTCCACCTCTTTGCCGCGCTGACCGCCTCGCTGCCCGCCTGACCTCCATGAGACGCTTCCTCGCCGTCCTTCTGCTCGCCGGCCTGCTGCCGGGCTTCCTGCCCCCGGCCCTCGGCCAGGCGGCGCTCGACAAGGTCCGCACCGTCGCCGGCATCACCGAATACCGGCTCGAGAACGGCCTTCGCGTGCTGATGCTTCCCGACCCGGGCGCCGACACGATCACGGTGCACGTCACCTACCGGGTCGGCTCGCGCCACGAAGGCTACGGGGAGAAGGGCATGGCGCACCTCCTCGAGCATCTCCTCTTCAAGGGCTCGCCGCGCCATCCGGATCCCAAGGCGGAGATGGCCGCCCGCGGCGCGCGCTGGAACGGCACCACCTCGATGGACCGCACCACCTACTTCGAGACCTTCGCGCCGAGCCCGGAGAACCTCGACTGGGCGCTCTCGCTCGAGGCCGACCGGATGGTGAACGCGTACGTGCGCAAGAGCGACCTCGAGTCGGAAATGACCGTGGTGCGCAACGAGTTCGAGATGGGCGAGAACAGCCCGGGAAGCGTCCTCTACCAGCGCATGCAGCAGACGGCGTTCCAGTGGCATAACTACGGAAACCCGATCATCGGCGCGCGCTCCGACATCGAGCAGGTTCCGATCGGGCGCCTGCAGGCGTTCTACCGGACGTGGTACCAGCCCGACAACGCGCTTCTCATCATCGGGGGACGCTTCGACGAGGCGCACGCGCTCGAGCTCGTGCGCAAGCACTTCGGCCCCATCCCGAAGCCGGCGCGCGAGCTGCCGGCGCTCTACACCGAGGAGCCGACGCAGGATGGCGAGCGCAACGTCGTCCTGCGCCGCGTCGGCGACCACCAGCTCGTGCAGGTGCTCTACCGGGTGCCCGCCGCGAGCGATCCCTCATACCCCGCCGTCGACATCCTGACGCGCGTCCTCGGCGAGGCGCCGAGCGGGCGGCTGCACCGCGCGCTCGTGCAGAAGGGCCTGGCGAGCGTCGTCTGGGGCGCCGAGCGCGGGCTCCACGATCCGGGCTTCATCTACTTCGGCGCGTCGCTCTCCCGGGATGCGGATCTCGCCGCCGCGCGCGAAGCGCTGCTCGCCACGGTCGAGGGCGTGAAGACGGACCCGGTCCGGCCCGAGGAGCTCGAGCGCGCGCGCACCTCGCTCCTCAACGATTTCGAGAAGACAGAGCTCGAGACCGGCTCGCTCGTGCGGGCACTCGCCGAGTTCGAGGCGATGGGCGACTGGCGGCTCTTCTTCCTCTACCGCGACCGGCTCGAGAAGGTGACGCTCGAGGACGTCCAGCGCGTGGCGAACGACTACCTCCGGCGCTCCAATCGCGTGGTCGGCGTGTTCATCCCGACCGATGCGCCCGAGCGCGCCGAGATTCCGCCGCGCCCGGACCTCGAGAAGGCGCTCGAGGGCTATACGGGCGGAGAATCCATCCGCCTCGGCGAGGCCTTCGATCCTTCACCGGAGAACATCGAGGCGCGCGTGGTGCGCCGCAGCCTCGCGAACGGCATCCGCGCGGCGTTCCTGCCGAAGAAGACGCGGGGCGGGCGCGTGGTCGTCAAGCTCGACCTGCACTGGGGAAGCACGCAGTCGCTCATGCACCGCGACGTCGCCTGCAGCCTGGCCGGCGGGATGCTCACGCGCGGCACCGAGAAGCGCACGCGCGCGGAGCTGAAGGACGCGTTCGAGCGGCTGAACGCCTCGGTGCAGATCGACGGCGAGGGCGTGCGGCTCGAGGTGCGAAGCGCCAACCTCGAGCCCGCGCTGCGGCTCGTCGCCGAGGCGCTCACGCAGCCGTCGTTCCCGCGCTCGGAGTTCGAGGAGCTCAAGCGCGCGGCCATCACGGGCGCCGAGGCCCAGCGCAGCGACCCTTCGGCGCGCGCCTCGGTGCGCCTCTCGCGCCATCTCTACGCCTATCCGACCGGGCATCCGCACTACACGCCCACCGTCGACGAGCGCATCGACTGGCTGCGCGCGACGACGCTGGAGGATGCGATGAAGTGCTATCGCGAGCTGATGGGCGCGACCGGTGCGACCATCGCCGCGGTCGGCGAGCTCGACCCGGACGCGCTCGCGCGCCTGGTGGAATCGCTTTTCGGCGGCTGGAAGACCCCGCAGCCGTTCGAGCGAGTTCCGGTCGTGCCGGCGTTCCCAGAGCCCGTCAGGAGCGAGATCGTGACGCCCGACAAGGCGAATGCGGTGCTGCGCGCAGGCTTCAACCTGAAGATGCGCGACGACCACCCGGACTTTCCCGCCCTGGTGCTCGCGAACTACCTCCTCGGCGGCACTTCGACGGCGCGCCTGCCGGCGCGCGTGCGCGAGAAGGAGGGCCTCTCCTACAGCACCTACACGAGCTTCGGCGCGAGCCCCTTCGACGAAGCGGCGTCCTTTCGCGTGGGCGCGATCTATGCCCCCGCGAACCGCGCGCGCGTCGAGCAGGCGGTGCGCGAGGAGCTCGCGCGGGCGCTCCGCGAGGGCTTCGGCGAGGACGAGGTGGCGGCCGGCCGCAAGGCGCTTCTCGAGGCGCGCCAGCTCGCCCGCACGCAGGACCGGGCGCTCGCCGAGCGCCTTGCCGCCTACCTCTTCGCCGATCGCACCTTCGCCTGGGATATCGCCCTGGAGAAGCGCATCGCGTCGCTCAGCGCCGAGGAGGTGAACGCGGCGCTACGCCGGCACTTCGACGCCGGCCTGTCGCTGGTCGCCGCCGGAGACTTCCGGCAGCAGCGATAGCGGCCATCTCTGGGAAAGCTGCTACTGGTCGTTCCCGCGAAGGCGGGAACCCATTTTCAACAAAAATTGGGCCCCCGCCTGCGCGGGGGCGACGAAGCTTTCCGAATTCAGCCTACGCGCGCTGCGACTTGAGGAGGTCGCGGATTTCCTCGAGCACCTTGAGCTCCGCGGGCGGCGCGGGCGGCGGCGCGGCGGCCGGCTCCTCCTTGCGGCGGAAGCGGTTGATGAGCTTCACGGCAATGAAGATGGCCCAGGCGATGATGAGGAAGTCGACGCAGGCCTGGATGAACAGGCCGTAGGCGATCTTCGCCGAGCCGATCTGGATGGCGAGGTCCTTGAAGTTGAGGCCGGCGATCAGCGCGCCGAGCACGGGCATGATGATGTCGGCGACGAGCGATGAGACGATCTTGCCGAACGCGGTGCCGATGATGACCGCGACCGCGAGATCGACGACATTGCCTTTCACCGCGAAGTCGCGGAATTCCTTCAGGATCGACATGGCTCCTCCTCTACTGCCGTTATTCGATGGGGTCGTACCGGACTTCGAGGATCTCCAGGCGCTCCTCCCCGGCCGGCGTACGCAGCGTGACGCTATCACCTTCCCGGGCCTTGAGGAGGGATTTTGCGATGGGGGAAATCCAGGAAACGCGGCCGGCCGCCGGGTCGACCTCGTCCACGCCCACGATCGTGACGCTGCGCTCGGTCCCGGCGTCCGAGGCGACCCGCACGGTCGCGCCGAAGAACACCTGGTCGGTGTCCCGCCCGGCGCTGTCGACCACCTCGGCGGCCTCGAGGCGCTTGATGAGGAAGCGGACCCGCCGGTCGATCTCGCGCAGGCGCCGCTTGCCGTAGATGTAGTCGGCGTTCTCGGAGCGATCGCCGAGCGAGGCGGCCCAGGCGACGGTCTTCACGACCTCGGGCCGCTCGCGCTCGACGAGGTGCTTCAGCTCCGCCTTGAGCCGGGCGTAGCCCGCCGGCGTGATGTAGTTCTTTCCGCCCGGGACGCGCAAGGCGGCCTCGTCCTGCTGGGCTTCTGCGGCTTCATCCGCGGCGTTTTCCGCGGTGTTTTCTCGGGTGAAGGCTTTCGACATGACCCTTCCATCTTAGCGCGCCGAGGCCCTAGAATTGGCCCGCAAAAAAGGGGGCAAGAAGGATGGCGCGGCAGAGGGAGAAGCTCGATTTCCTGACCAGGCTCCGCATCCGCGACATGATCCTCACGGGGATCATCACCATCGCGGCGGTGCTGGCCAACCTGCCGCGCGACTACGTCGAGGATTCGCTCGGGGTCAGCCACAACACCCTGCTCGCCGTGCTCGCGGTGTCGGTGGTGCTCGGGCTGTTCCTCTACCTGAAGTTCTTCTTCTTCCTCGCCGTCGTGCTGCTCATCGCGGGCGCGAACATGCCGGAGCAGATCGCGCAGGGCATCAACGACGCCACCGGGCTCACCATCTCCAAGGTGCCCATCGGGCTTGCCCTCGTCGCCATCGTAGGCCTCGGCCTCATCAACCACGTGGTGAAGCTGCTGCCGACGGGCCTCGAGCCCAAGCCGAACGCCACGAGCCCGGAGCGCGTCCGGGCGCCCGTCTACGCCATCGCGACGACCAACCTCGCCGAGGCGCAGA